>ERZ724526.37-NODE-37-length-60910-cov-18.850415_pt1 | contig 60910 bp, 57 predicted proteins | sample MGYA00376059_ERZ724526 | MGnify/ENA primary metagenome ERZ724526 (study PRJEB28724, sample SAMN07190883) | activated sludge metagenome | isolation source: activated sludge of sewage treatment plant in Hong Hong | place: Hong Kong | collected 2016-03-17 ...
TCACGTTGCCGTGCATCACCCCTACCCGCCTACCACTGGTCGTAATCTGCTCCTTGATGACCGTGGTTTGTCCGGTCAGCTTGGATAAATGCTCGGCTGTCTCAATACGATTGGGTGGAAAAGCATTTTGAGGACGTGATGGCCTCATCGTGGCCGTACCGTCTGATACTCGCAGTTAATGAGAAATAGATGGCGTATGCTTATACTACGTTTAATTTCAATTAGAAGCAATTTGCATTCTTCAGGAGAGGAAAGCCACTACACAGGTTATTTTGATGTAGTGGCTATTATGAACTTGCTCAGCTATTCCTAATAGAAAGCTTAGTATTGTTTCAGAGCGATCTATTTATTGAACCAGCCAAATGCGCTGGATACTTCTTACTCATTTAACTGGGCCATAATTTTGCGCGTAATGAAAATTACTATTTAGTTGCAATTCCGACAGCATCAATATCCAGAACAACTTCGCCTGGTAAGTCAAAGCCTATTGTATTAATAGTGGTTTTCATCTCGGTTGCCATTAAGCAAATTGTGAGTAAATCACCTGGTAATCCAGAAGTTGGAGTCGACCCAGTAATCTCCCATATTTTATTGAATCGTCGATTACTTATCATCTCTTCGTATGATTTTTCCCAGGTTTCCCCTCCTGCTCTTAGACCGTAACCTACCCATACTTCGCCATCTCCAACATATGCACTGACATCAATGGGTTCGTTGGAAAGAGTAATAGGCATGATGGGTTGGAGCTTGCCGTCTCCATTTGGTAAAATAATTGAGTAGGCTTTGGGTGTGGTATCACTATTATCGGCAGCATTCAGCCATGAAGTGCCGTTAGTTAGCCATAGAATATCAGGCTGGCTTTTACGCCGGAAACCGACAAAAATGTCTCCGGATTTAAAATGATCCTGTTCATTTACGATTAAATTATGATCGAGAATGACTTTATCGAATTTTCCTAACTCGCTTCTAACCGATGTTTGTGGGAAGCAATACTCTGCGGGTGCAGAGAATTTAACGATATCCGCTTGTGAGGATAACGCACTTAGTAATAAAGCACTTGCAAGCAAGAATTTCTGAATAAAGAATTTCATGGGAATACCTCCATACTTGTTAAATAAAGCACCCTGCCGCAAGCAGCGGGGTATTAGTTACACTCTTAAATCACCAGCTTTCATCACACACGAGGGGTGGGGATTAAACTCGTCGAGATTAAGGAACTCTCACGCGACGGAAAACTTGGTTGCCAGTAGGAGCAGGTAAGTTAATAGTCACTGGAATGCTTCCTGTGGAAACGATCCATGCCGTGACATCTGCTACTGAAACTCCAAGTGGATTGGCCGCTTTGACAGCAGCATATATACCAGCTACATGAGGTGATGCTTGCGATGTACCTGACAGTAATCCAGTAGCAGTTGTTGAAGTAGGAAATGCAGAACGGATATTTGTACCGTCCCCACCTCCTGGGGCCAGCAGAATTGGTCCAGTATAATTGGACTGATTCGCAATATTTGCAAAACTAGATAAAGTTATTCCTGTTGAATCATTTCTGACTGAACTTACCTTGATAACTTGTGGTACGCAAGATGGCCAAGTAATCTGCGTTTTGCTTCCAACGCCAGGGGAAATCCCGTTATTTCCAGTAGCTGCTACAACAGGAACTCCTCTACTAATTAGGCTAGATACAGTGCTATTAATACTAAATGAGGAAGTGTTGCAATTTGTTGATGCAAGCCCTCCAGCTATACTCATGTTAACGGTATAAGGATTGTTAATTGTGCTTGCCGTCGTAGCAGATAACACACTGACTAGGGCTTGAAAAATATCCGCACCAAATGCTGTCATTGATTGAGGAGAGGTGGTTTTATATGAAAAAACCTGAGCTGATATTATAGAAGCGTCTGGTCCAATACCCTGTAGATTCGAAGGAGAGATGCTGGCACTTTGTCTGCCTGCAGCAATCCCGGCCACATGGGTGCCGTGATAGCAGCCACCCGCCAGCGCATTACAAGCCGCCATATTGGTAAAGGATAAAGGTTCTCCCGAATTGACGAGCCCCAGCGGACTGTCGCCAGTAGTAGCGTTTGGGCTGGGACAGATTGTTGAATAAGTAATCCCACCGTTGGTTCCGTTGGTACCAAAACATGCTTCAAAAGTAACCCTTGGTGTTAGAAATGCATGATTTTTACGGATACCGCTATCTAAGATAACAATATTTTGACCGGCTGCCCGAAACCCTGCGCTCCAGGCTGACGCCATATTGAGTAATACGGTGCTGTTAGTCAGTGTTGTCCAGGCAACAGGCTTGTTCAGCTCGACACTCAGAATTCTCGCATCAGCATTGCCGTACAATTTTGCTAGTGCATCAAAGGGAAGCTTTATGTGCAACACACCAATTTCCGTACTCGTTGATGTGTCTGTGGAAAGAGCTGATGCGCCAATTTTGGTAAGAATGTCATCAAAAGCGCGGTGATTGGCATTGGCTTGGGCTTTGATTGCGGCCGACGACATGTAACCTGTTTTTGCTGAAGAAAAATCACCGCCGCGTAATGTCATCATAATTTCCGCTTCACCATGCTCTTTGGCGGCTTCCAATACTTCTTCCGGCCATTGTGCTTTTCTGGGATCGGTATAGCCGACAGGACGAATGGCTCTTATATCATCTCTTTCAATGAGTGCATAAAATGCATTTCTGTCAATACTTGCCAGGATGACTGGGCGACCCTCGCCTATTTCCGTGATGTTGATCCCTTTTGCGAAATGCTCATTGTTTATATTGGTCAGTATATTCTGTGCTTGTTCTGACATCGCTGGCGATGGTTTGAATAAGGTATTGCCAAGACTGTCTAATTCATAATCAACGGCGTCTGTATTCAGAAATATATCAACATTTGCGCTGCCATTGTTCTGGATCGCGGTTTCAATTGCTTCAAGGCTACCGTCATCGTCAACCGCTTTAATACGATATTGCGTGGTCACATCACGGGTAAATGAGATTGCATTATTACTGCCAGCCAGGACGCGAAGACCGATTTCGTTCACGTAGGCACCCATTTGGCCGATTCCGTTGTTCCAGTAGCCCGATTTCAGTGCATGTTGATCTAGTTCGGTAAGAACGTTTTGGGCCTTGTTTTTCATTACGGCACTTAATGAAGCCCCCTTGCTTACCATATCTTCGATTGTTACCGTGTCGTCCAAGGTAATTAATACTCGAGCAAAGCCTTTCGAATTGGCTTCATTAAGAAGGTTCTCGTAATCGCTGGCATCATACTGTGCTGCTAATGACAGAGAAATTGATACTGCGGATAGAAAAAATACTGAGAAAAGATTTAATATTATTTGATGCTTGATGCTTGATGCTTGATGCTTGATGCTTGATGCTTGATGCTTGATTATTCATTTGCATACTCCGTGAAAATTAGATTTAAGGAATGCAGATCACTTAAGATTTTCCTAAAGCAATTGGAGGGAGACGTTTGTGCCTTAGGAGGTTCTTATAGCATGTTTATTAGAATCTGTGAGTGCTACTTTGGCACGAAGTACTTATAGATATTATTGCGTTCATTCTTTAAATCATCCTTCTACGTTGCCTTCCAGTTTGGTTTGAATACTGGCGTGATCAAGGTGCGGCGCAAACATTTCGATAAAATCGAAGACATAACCACGTATATAACTGTTACGGCTTATGCCGATGCGTGTCGTGCTGGGTTCAAACAGATGGCTAGCATCAATGGATCTGAGATTTTTGTCTCGTTTGGGATCAAACGCCATGTTTGCCAGTATACCAACACCTAGCCCCAATTCTACATAAGTTTTGATCACATCCGAGTCAATGGCCGTCAGTATCACATTGGGTTCCAGTCCCCGGCTAGCAAATGCCTGGTTGATTTTTGAGCGACCGGTAAAAGCAAAATCATAAGTAATGATAGGATATTGATTAATCGCTTCCAATGTGAGTTCTTTTAACTTTAGAAGCGGGTGCTTGGACGGCACAACGACACATCGATTCCATTGATAACACGGCAGCAATATGAGTTCTGGAAATTGCTCAAAGGCTTCGGTGGCAATCGCAATATCCGCTTCTCCCGAAGTCACTAAAGCAGAAATTTGCATCGGACTGCCTTGCCGCAGAATTAATTTGACTCTTTGGTAACGTTCGGTAAAGCGCTTGATCACAGGGGGTAGGGGGTAGGGGGTAGCGCATAGCGCGCTTGCGTGTGTGTTGTGGCGATAGTCAGTGTGCCGCCGACTTCATTCGTAAATTCCTCCGCAATTTTTCTTGGGTATAGGAAAAATAAACCACCTTTTCCATAAGTTTTCCATAAGTTTTGAATGTACTGAAAGCTGGCTCAATTGTCAAACACGGTGATAATCGATTGAAAAATTACTGTATTCCGGTTCAGTTAGCACAAAAATTCAAAGATTTTGCCGCGTTTTGGCGCTTCAGGCGAAAGACGCCCAGGGGTAAAGGTCAGCCCAGTGATGAAGAGGATTGAAAGGAGCGAGCACGGGATCAGGTTGGCTCGAAAGGATCAAAGATTTGTGCAGGTGCTCTAGGCGGCGCCCGGGCAGGCAAACCAAGATGGTCAAGAATTTTAGTGATTGTGGCTTTCTCCAAGAGGGCGGCGATGATTTTCATATTCCCGCCACAATGCGGGCAGCGCTCAATGTCGATCTCAAACACCCGCTTGAGCAAACGTGCCCAACTGATGCGCACGGAAGCCGGGGAAGGCGGCACATCGTCATTCGTATCGGATGCATTACTTTTGTTTTTCTTGCTGCCAGGAATAATCTCAGCGCGCAGTTTGGCGTTCGGCGCAAGCACGCCATGGAAACGAATGAGGTTGAGCCTTGGCCGGGGAACCAGCGCAGCCAGCCGTTGCATGAATTCCAGTGGCGACATGATGATGTGGGTCGTGCCATCCCGATAAGGTGTCTTCAGCTTTAACACTATTTGCCCATCTTTATTGCGTGTCAGAATCGTCCCGGTATTTCCGGAGATAAAATGGTTTGAGAGGAGGAAGAGATGAAAAACCAAATCAGTTATTCACCGGAAGTACGAGAACGAGCAGTAAGATTGGTATTCGAGCAACAAAAGGAGCATGAATCGCAATGGGCGGCGATCAAGTCGATCGCATCAAAGATTGGCTGTACAGCGGAGACGTTGCGCACCTGGGTAAGACGAACAGAGATTGATCAGGGAATTCGAGGCGGCCTGTCGACTGCGGATCGTGAGCGGCTCAAGGAATTGGAACAGGAGAATCGGGAATTAAAGCGAGCTAACGAGATATTACGTAAGGCATCGGCCTATTTCGCGCAGGCGGAGCTCGACCGCCGACCGAAATGATGGTGACATTTGTCGATAGCAACAAAGCGGAATACGGGGTCGAGCCAATCTGCAATGAAATCTGGATTGCCCCGTCGAGCTACTACGAACACAAAGCGCGCGCGCGAGATCCCGATCGATTGCCTGACCGCATCAAGCGGGATATGAGACTAGAACTTGATATACAGCGGGTATGGAAAGACAATTTCCGAGTTTATGGTGCTCGCAAAGTATGGCGGCAGTTGCTGCGAGAAGGTATTGGTGTTGCTCGTTGTACGGTCGAGCGGTTAATGAAGAAGCTTGGAATACAAGGTGTTCGACGCGGCAAAAAGTGTTGGACAACCATTTCGGACGATTTGCTTGACCGGCCAACGGACAAGGTTAACCGGCAATTTGTAGCTGCCCGGCCCAATCAATTGTGGGTGGCGGATATTACATTTGTAGCGACATGGACAGGATTTGTTTATGTGGCTTTTATCACCGATGTTTTTGCCCGGTATATTGTTGGCTGGCGAGTGAGTCGTTCATTGCGAACGGAACTGATACTGGATGCATTGGAACAGGCGCTATGGGCACGGCGGGGAACCTCAGGATTGATTCATCACAGTGATAGAAAGTCGGTTTCACATGATGTGCGGAAGTTTTGGATATTGATCTGAGGCTAATTCGCCCCTAAGGTTTGAGACGAGCCAGCTTGCGCAAAGCGACATAGAAGACAGGGGTAAGGAACAATCCGAATAGCGTCACGCCGATCATCCCGGAAAAAACGGTTATACCTGTTGCGTAGCGCACCTCACTGCCTGCACCGTAGCTGAGCACTAAGGGAACAGATCCCGCGATGAAAGCGATTGAGGTCATTATGATCGGTCGAAGTCGAAGACGGCAGGCTTCCAGTGCGGCTTCGACAGTACTCTTGCCCTGGATCTCCAACTCCCGTGCGAACTCAACGATCAGGATGGCATTCTTGCATGCCAGGCCCATCAGCACGACCAGTCCCACCTGAACGAATATATTGTTCTCGCCGCCAGTGAGCCAAATACCGAAAAGCGCAGCGCACATACATACCGGCACGATAAGGATGACCGCCAAAGGTAATGTCCAGCTTTCGTAGAGGGCGGCTAGCACCAGAAAGACCAGCATAATCGATAATGGGAATACGATGACCGCCGCGTTGCCCTGCGTTACCTGTTGGTAGCTAAGATCGGTCCACTCCAGCGTAATGCCGCGGGGCAACACCTCTGCGGCAACGCTCGAGAGCTTGGTGATGACCTGCCCCGAGGAAAGTACGCGCGGATCAGCATCGCCGATAAGGTCAGCGGCGGGATAGCCGTTGTAGCGGATGACTGGATCCGGGCCAAATGAAGGTTGAATCGTCACCATCGACCCTAGCGGAACCATTTCCCCTTGAACGTTGCGCGTGTACAGATTGCTGATGTCTTCGGTCTTCTGGCGAAAAACTGAGTCCGCCTGAGCCAACACTCGATAGACCCGACCGAATAAGTTGAAATCGTTAATATAGATAGAACCTAGATAAATCTGCAGGGTATTAAATAGATCTGACAATAATACTCCTTGGGCTAATACTTTAACTCGATCTATATTGACCTCGAGTTGCGGGATATTGGCTTGATATGAGCTGACAGGAAAGGTCATGCCTGGCGTTTGGGCGATTGCGTTTTGGAAAGTCGTTAATGCCTCTTGTAAAGCTCCATATCCCAAGCCGGCGCGATCAACTAAATAAAGAGAATAGCCCGACCCATTACCCAGTCCTTGAATAGGCGGGGGCAGTAATGCATAAGCCTGCCCGTCCTTGACCTCCACAAGCTTGGCATTCAGTTCGGCGGTGATGGATTCCGCAGAACGCTGGCGCTGATCGAAAGGTTTGAGGATGATATAGGAGGTGACCTGATTGGGAGTATTGACGGATTGCAAGGCATTCAAGCCCACATAGCTTTCGGTTATGTCTACGCCTTCGATAGTGCTGGCAATTTTGTTCAGTTGATGTGTGACAGCATTAGTTCGGGCAAGCGAAGCGCCCTCCGGCAATTTGGCTCCCGCGAAAAGGTAGAGTTTATCCTGGTTGGGAATAAAGCCGGTCGGTACGATATGGAACAGTATTGCGGTCGAGAGCAATAGCCCTGCATAGACGGTGAACGCTATGCCACGACGGCCCAGCGTGCGAGCCACGGTATTATGATATTTATGGGAGCTGCGAAGAAATAGCCGGTTGAACGGATGGAACAGCCACCCCAACATACGCTCGAGCAACCGTGTCAGCGCATCCTTCGGAGCATCATGTCTTTTGAGCAGTTTTGCCGCCAGGGCCGGCGACAATGTCAGTGAATTGATTGTGGAAATGATGGTGGATATGGCGATGGTGATAGCAAATTGCTTGTAGAATTCGCCGGTGACACCGCTTAGGAACGCCATGGGCACAAACACGGCGCAAAGCACCAGGGCTATGGCAATAATGGGGCCGGAGACTTCCTTCATGGCCTGGTGGGCTGCTGCAAGAGGATCCAGGCCTTCCTCGATGTAGCGCTCGACGTTCTCGACGACGACGATGGCATCGTCGACGACAATGCCGACTGCCAACACCAGTCCAAACAATGTTAGCGTATTGATGGAATATCCGAGAAGGTACAGCCAAGCGAAGGTACCGACAATCGAGACCGGTACCGCGATCAGAGGAATGATGGATGCACGCCAGGTCTGCAGAAACAGGATGACCACCAGCACGACCAGGAAAACCGCTTCGATCAGGGTTTGACCCACCGCCCGGATGGATTCCCGGACAAATACGGTAGGGTCCCACACTATTCGATACGTCACGCCCGCAGGGAAGTTTGCTGAAAGTTCTTCAAACTTGGCGTAGACCGCTCTGGCTACTGCCAGGGAGTTTGCGTTGGGAGTGAGGAAAATGCCCGCGCTGGCGCCGTTCTTTCCATCAATCATGGCGTGCAGCGTATAATCCCCGGATCCGAGCTCAACGCGTCCCACGTCGGATAAGCGAACCAGTTGGCCATGGTCGCCGCTTTTCAGCACGATATCGCTGAATTCCTGTTCGCTGCGAAGCCGCCCGCGCACATTTATCGGAACGAGGAAATCCGTACTCTTGGGTGACGGTTGCGCGCCCAGCTGACCCGCGGATACCTGGACGTTCTGCTCTCGAACGGCATTGATCACATCACTGGCTGTAAGCCCGCGTGTGGCAAGCTTGCCCGGGTTCAGCCACAAGCGCATTGCATAGTCGCCTTCTCCGTACAATCCGACGTTGCCAACACCCTGCAGGCGCGAGAGCTGATCCTTGATATTCAGGGTCAGGTAGTTGCGTAGATAGACCCCATCGTAGCGATTGTCTGGTGAAGTCAGACTCACAAACATGAGCGGAGTGGGGGATTGCTTCTGCGTGGTTACGCCGTACAGACGCACATCGGGGGGCAGACGCGACAGGGCCTGGGCGACGCGATTCTGTACACGGACAGTTGCGGTATCGGGATCGATGCCAGGGGTGAAGGTGACTGTCACTTGCAGGCTTCCGTCGGAACCCGCAACGGACTTCATGTACATGATGCCTTCGACGGCGTTGATCGCTTCTTCCAACGGAACGGCGATTGAATCCGCCATTTCTTTGGGATTGGCGCCGGGGTATATTGCTCGCACAACGACACTAGGCGGCACCACCTCTGGGTACTCGCCCGCGGGTAGGAGCGGAATGGCGATAAGTCCCCCCGCGAAAATAACGATCGAAAGAACAATTGCAAATATGGGGCGGTCGATGAAGAACTTGGAAAAATCCATGATCGCGCTCTTATTCCGCGGCTCTTATTGAACCGGAAGGGGGGAGATAGCCTCTCGTGCTTCCATAGCGACATACTCAGGCCTTACAATCATTCCTTCACGAATGATCTTCTGTGCGCCGGTGACAATGACCATGTCTGTCTTGTCGAGGCCGGACTGCACGATGTATAGGTCATCGATTTGACGACCCAATGTGATATTTTTGCGTAGTGCCTTGTTTCCTTCTCCTAGCACATAAATATATTTGTGATGCTGGTCGGTCAGAATGGCCTTGGTGTCTATCAAAAGTGCAAGTAACTCATCGCCTTGCAGCTGTACACGGGCGAAAAGCCCCGGTGTCAGGAAACGGTCGGTATTGGAGACGACAGCGCGAGCACGAATTGTGCCCGTTGTGGGATTAACCTGATTGTCGAAGAAATCTACAGTCCCATGGTGCGGGAAGCCTTCCTCATTAGCCAGACGGATGCGGACCAGATATGCATTGTTCCCGCGATCGTTCCTGCGAGCGAATTCCTTGTAGCGCAGGAAGCTATGCTCATCGCAATCGAAGTATACATACATGGGATCCTGCGAGACCAAGGTTGTCAGAATTGATTGGTCAGCCTGGGCAAGATTGCCGACGGTTAGGTATGCTCGCCCCACGCGGCCTGCGATTGGCGCTCGAACCTCGGTGAAATCGAGGTTGAGCTTGGCGGTGGCTACAGCAGCTTCAGCCGCACGAATCTCGGCAGCCGTTTGGTTCAACTCCGTTTGTCTACCGTGGAAATCTTCGCGTGACATGGCCCGTGTTTCGAACAGCGCCTGCGCGTGCTCAGTCTTGATTTGCGCAAGATTCGCGGTCGACCGGGCACGTTCGAGCTGCGCCTGCGCACTATGGAGTGCATTGCGGTACGGCCGAGGATCAATGACGAAGAGAAGGTCGCCAGGTTTGACCTCGCTATCCTCTTTATAGGCAACACGATTGATGTAACCACTCACGCGAGGACGCAATTCTACAGTCGGGATTGCATGGACACGGCCATTAAATTCATCCCAAGTTTGCACTGAACGCACCAGTACGTTCGCAACCGCAACATCGAGCGGTGGTGATTCGACTGGAGTGTTGGATCCGGTATTGCATCCGATGAGGAAGATTGCCGAGAGCGCAATAAGAATTGTAAATGCGCACCGTTGGCGTGGGGTTGAGCTGTACATATGTTAAATCATGAAAAATTTCTGGCGGGGAGGGTCGTAAGACTCAATCATTCTAAATGAAACCTCTGCATACCTATGTCATTAAGGTTTTTTGCTCATGCGGTAATTTTTAAAATCAATCGTTTAAAAATGACAAATTATCCAAAAAACCAGTTAGGCAGAGGTCTCAAATATTCCTAGTAGAGGATTTCCGAGAAAGAATGCATCGGAGAAAGACTAAATTATCCCGACTTGAACTTGATCTAACAGATGGCTTCAAGCCGTAATGGTTGCAGGCAAGAAATCTGGCGCTACCTGATCTAGGGATGGTCTGAAGTAGACACCACCATCTTCTAGCGGCTTTGCCATCTTGTCAATGAAAAAAATTATTTGCTCCAGGTCAACTGTGTAAGTATTGATATCTGAATTCCCTTTAATAAATTACAACGAGATAGAAATTCTATAGCAGAACTATATATAAAGCTAGACGGATTGGGTATAGGAAAAATAAACCACCTTTTCCATAAGTTTTGAATGTACTGAAAGCTGGCTCAATTGTCAAACACGGTGATAATCGATTGAAAAATTACTGTATTCCGGTTCAGTTAGCACAAAAATTCAAAGATTTTGCCGCGTTTTGGCGCTTCAGGCGAAAGACGCCCAGGGGTAAAGGTCAGCCCAGTGATGAAGAGGATTGAAAGGAGCGAGCACGGGATCAGGTTGGCTCGAAAGGATCAAAGATTTGTGCAGGTGCTCTAGGCGGCGCCCGGGCAGGCAAACCAAGATGGTCAAGAATTTTAGTGATTGTGGCTTTCTCCAAGAGGGCGGCGATGATTTTCATATTCCCGCCACAATGCGGGCAGCGCTCAATGTCGATCTCAAACACCCGCTTGAGCAAACGTGCCCAACTGATGCGCACGGAAGCCGGGGAAGGCGGCACATCGTCATTCGTATCGGATGCATTACTTTTGTTTTTCTTGCTGCCAGGAATAATCTCAGCGCGCAGTTTGGCGTTCGGCGCAAGCACGCCATGGAAACGAATGAGGTTGAGCCTTGGCCGGGGAACCAGCGCAGCCAGCCGTTGCATGAATTCCAGTGGCGACATGATGATGTGGGTCGTGCCATCCCGATAAGGTGTCTTCAGCTTTAACACTATTTGCCCATCTTTATTGCGTGTCAGTCGTTCATTAGCAATCGCCGGTCGCGTGATGTAACGGCACAGATGTTCCAATTCCTTACGCTGATTCATGGCGCAACGCACCCCGGCATGCAGGCTAAAGCCATGTGCATTGACACAGTATTTTTTGTTTTCCTGTGGTTGCGTATTTTGTGTGGAAATGGTTTTTAACGTCAGCACCTTCTGCCCTGCCCGGCGACCGAGTGCTATCCGGTAGGTGCAGGCCGCCGATTGCAGTGGACTCAGCGCCGCGTCCGTTTCCATTTCAGCTAAGTAGCTCATCCCCTCTTCCTCAATAAGCGCGCCGTTACGGGTCAATGCTTTCATGATGCGCTGGATGATCTGGCTAAGCAGTCTTTGCAACTGCTCAGTCGTCGGTGACCGTGCGCTGTGGAATTCCGCCACACCATTTTGGATGCGGTAAACGCCGTCAAGCACTAGGCAATGCAGATGAATATTGAGATTAGCCGCCGAACCGAAACGTTGAATAAGCGTAATCGCACCGGTCTGTGCTTCGGATCGTTTCAATCCGGCCTGTTTGATCAGAGAAGTAGAGATGGCACGGTGAATCACCTGCAATACCGGTGTGATTAAGCGCGGATGAGCGGCTAACAGGTAGCGTAGCGGGATCGGCAGTGAGAGCACCCATTGGCGCACCGGCACTCGGGGAATGATGTGATCAACCAGGTGAGCAGCCGTCTGCGCCATGCGCCGCCCACCGCACGAGGGACAAAATCCACGCCGCTTGCAGGAAAAGGCTACCAGTTTCTCATGGGCGCAGTTGGCACAACGCAGGCGTAAGAACCCATGGGCCAGAATGCCACATTCAAGAAATGCCTCAAATTCGTCTTTAACAAAGTCAGGTAACCCTGAACCGGTTTCCGTCTCAACCTGTGCAAAGAAAGTTCCGATGTGCTCTTGCACCAACCGATACAGAGTGGTTTCTTCCGGTCGGTGCCGTTCATAGTGGAGCTGATTTTCAACCGCTGCGTGTTGAGCTGGTTGGCGCAGGTTCTTTTGGTGGAATTGGGCGCGGGGTGTGGCCGTCGACATGATCTTTGAGAACGAATGTTTTCGTTCTCAAAGTATCGACTTCTCGGGCTAGGCCTTGAGTGATTTCGCCAGATGTTGGTCGCCTCGATGGAAAAACAGCTGGTTGTTGGTGTCATGGGCGCAGGCCATGCGCTGCATGGTTTTGATGTTACCCATCAGTTGCATGACTTGGGCGTTCAGAATGTTGCCGTTTTTGCCGTGGGACAGCGACAAATCCTGCAAAAATCTCGTGAAAGCTGTGGCGGATGCCGTGTTTGGCGTTCTACCCAATGTTTCCGAATCTTTTCAGCCACAATTCCAGCGGCTGGAGATTCGCTTTGAAATGGGGTGTTAATCAACATCTGCTACTACTATCTACTATTATATTCAATCAGGTGATCCTATGGAACGTAAAGCGAAAGTGACGCAAGATGCTGTAACCGATGCATGTGATGAACTCATGGAATCCGGTAAAAACGTCACTGTAAACGCTATCACTGCGATGACAGGAGGTTCCTTTTCCACCGTAGGCGCAATGGTCAAGAATTGGAAGGCGGAACAAGCCTTAAAAACTGCACCAGCAATTGAGATGCCAGAAACGGTTAAAACCGCCATGCACAAAGCTGTTACTGTTATTTGGGACGCTGCGTCCAGCCTGGCGAGCGATGAAATTGACCGCATCCGGAAGGAAGCAGTGGAAGGTATAGATAAAGCCAAGATTGAGTTATCAGAATATGTGGGAGAAATTACGCGCCTGGAAAAAGAATTAGAACAAAGCCAAAATATCACTGCAGAAACCGGAAAGCGCCTTTCCACCGCTATGACTCAGATTTCAGAACTGGCCACTCAAAAGACTGCTCTCGAAACGCGCCTTTCAGACCGTGATAACGAACTGGATCGCATGCGAGCTGATTATAAGAAACTACAGACCGAGCTTATTACAATAGCCAAAACCAAGGCCAAACAGAACAAGGTGGGATAAGCCCACAGTACCTGCACTTAATGCTCGTTCCTTGCAATTCATTGAAAGGTAATGCAGGCATGGATTGGGGCTTGTATAAATATCGGCATTTGGTAGAAAACGCTTTTGCGCGATTAAAGCAGTATCGCGCAGTGGCAACACGATATGACAAATTGAAAAGAAATTTTAAGAGTATGGTAGTCATGGCTTGTGGATATCTGTGGCTACCTATGTGAAATGTCAACAGACCCTAGGAGTCTGTCGGATAGGCATTGTTTCGATCGCTCGAATGGATAATTACTGGCATATTGAATGATAAATAGTGATTAAAGTGGTTTTTTAATTTCATTAAATGGCATTTTACATGAATCCGGTGGGATTGATATGGTGTCTATTCGCTAAGTCCGACAGACTCCTAGTAGCCAGATTCATGTAATTTTGCACGCAAAGAATTTATTTTCTCCTCACTATTCCCTCAACAATTTAATCAACCCACGTAAAAAACGGTTCAATAACATGTTGAATCTGCAAACCGTAAATCAGTCCAAAATAATATGTGCAGTCAGGCGATCCAACGCAATGCCAATTGCCCTATCATCAAACAAACGAGTCTTACGCTCGGTGGCACCCGCAGGCCATTGCCGTAACCCTTCGCGTACAGCCTGAACCGTAGGTTGTACGCCTTCTTTACTCAGCAACCAATCGACAGTAGCCAGAAGCTCCATGCCGAAAGGAGACTCAAAGCCGTCGATCAAGGCGGCGGTGTATTCCAGCGCTTGCTCATAAGCCTTGGCCTCGGTCTTGATATAAGTTTGCACCAAAGCCTTGTGCTCATCGTCGAACCAAATTATATCCAGCGGCCCAGCGTCACTGATACGCTTATCGCAATGCAGATAACTGCCATCCAGATTGTTGAGAAGATGATCGAGCTTATTGGCATAAGGCCCGTACTTGTGTGCAACAAATTGCAGCTTGAGCGGATTGTCCTCAGGAGAAAACTGCTCAATGGCACGCTCCAGAAACCACGCCAATTTCTGAATCTCCAGCAGACTGCACTCCATGCCAAGTATCCAGTAGCGGCGCACTAGTTCAGCAATCAGCGCGCGAGCCGGTGTTAGCCTCCCCACTCCAGCGCATTTGGCTACGTTCTGATACTGCTGGGTGGGCTCGAACACCACAATCTCGATATTTGGCAAGTCACCCAGAGCGATCTCAATTTGTTCGCGTACCTCAGTCCATTCCAAGCCGCCGTTCCCTGCGCCCAAAGGTGGGATGGCAATAGATTTAACCTGCTTTTCGATAAGAAAACGGCGCAAATCCTGCAAGCCTTCCTCCACCCATGCCATCTGTGAAGGCGCTTTCCAATGCTGCTTGGTGGGGAAATTCACGATCCAGCGCGGACCGTCGAGTTCATGTACCTCGGTGACAAACATCTTGCCGGTCTGCACTTGCTTGGCTTTGCATGCGATAGCATAAAGGCGCATGTTATCGGCAAAGCGCTCCTTGAACATCAACGCGATGCCTTTGCCCATTACCCCAACGGTGTTGACCGTGTTCACCAGCGCCTCGGCACGGGCTTCAAGAAGGTTGCCTTGTGTAAACGTAATCATCAGAAATACCACCCCGGTATGGCTTTAATATCCAGCGTTAAACCTCTGGCCTGCACTTGACTCTCAAGCATTAATTTTACTGCCTCCGTATAACAAACGACACCCAGCAACGCCGCAGTAGGCAGATGCCCATAAACCAGCGCTTCTGCTTGATAACGCTCGATCTGTGCCGGGTCATCCGGGTTTCGCTTAAAATTTCTTGCCTGCAGCAATGTCCAGTCGATCTCGTTCAACAGTGCCGTATCATTAAAATATCTTGCCAAAGCAGAATACGCATGACGATCAGTAAATACAAAACGCAATCCCATGACGTTCACACGCGACAAGCTGGAGACCAATATACAGATTTCTTCATTACTACGCTTAGGCACCTCGCCTCGCCCCGTGTATATGTTGTACATCATAGGCGAAAACGGCGTGAAATAAAATGGTACGTAGTCTGCCAAAGTGCCGCCAGGCTCAATTGGAACTTCTCGGTGTGTACGCCGAGAGATAAGGTCTGTATTCCCAATTGCTACGTAGGCGGATGCCTGCGTTGGCGAGCTCGCACAATGCAGCCCATTATCCAGAATCCAAGGCAGATTGTCGCGATGGACGATGCGCCAGATCAGCGCTTTTTCTGGATTAAGATTCGTGTAAATCATGATAAAAACATTCGCTCGTTTTACCTTAACTTAGGGTACTGTGCATCTTCATCCGTAAATATACGCTAGGACAGTACCCTTTATATGGGTATTGCAGAAGAACCCCACTTAATAACCCCAAGTAAAAACCGGCTCAACCACATGTTGAATCTGCAAACCCGCAATCAGCCCAAAATACCGCGCATCAAAAGAATTCGGATTCACATCGGACATGAGAAGATATTCAGAATCATCCAGCATCCTCTCTCTCAAACGATATTGCGGCATTTCATAACCATCAATATCCGCGCGGATCTGCGCACTATTAGGCAACAGTTCACCGTTAACCTTAATCCCTGCCCCACCGATAGAAACAGTGTCTCCTACCTGTGCAAAGACACGTTTCAGCAACATGCCATAACCGCCCGGACAGTTGCCTGTATTGATGTAATTTCGTGCCACGGCCATATCAAAAACCTCGTCTTGTGGTGGGCAGAAAGAGACGTATGCGCCCTTCCCTACTGGTTCATCAACAATCTTGTAAAACCCCACCGGAAAACTCGGCGTATTATTGTAATAAATACCCGTGAGTCGAAAAACAATACTCAACAGAAATATACCGGCACTGACAGACAAAACAATGCCTGCCAGAATATTGCGTATTTTTCTCATGATGATTGGATTATTTTGTCGCTGTAAGCCGGTGCAGGAACAGCAGCCCGCGCAGAAAACACAGAATCCTGAAAGTACAAAGGCTGCTTGCCATATATAGCAGGATAACCCGCCACATAAATGATCATGTCACCCGGCTTGGTAATCTTGCCTTCAGCATCTTTTTCTGGTGAAGTCATGCGTAAACACTCGTCAGGTGTTAGTAAAGGACGCTGTGTTTCCTGCATGGTTCGCGTCACGTTGCCGTGCATCACCCCTACCCGCCTACCACTGGTCGTAATCTGCTCCTTAATGACCGTGGTTTGTCCGGTCAGCTTGGATAAATGCTCGGCCGTCTCAATCCGGTTAGGTGGAAAGGCATTTTGAATATGACAATTGGACGTGATCGCCTCATCGTGGCCGTATCCCGTCTCGCGGCTTTTAAGTTGGTTTATATCTTGGCAGATCAAATAGGCTTTAATACCGTAGCCAGCAACAAACGCCAAGGATTCCTGAAAGATTTCCAGTTTACCCAGACTGGGAAATTCATCAAGCATCAACAAAAGCCGGTGCTTATAGTTCGCAACCGGCTGACCATCCTTAAAATCAAGCCTGTCTGCCAATGTCCGCACAATCATATTCATCATGATGCGAACCAGTGGCCGTAAACGAGTCTTATCGTTAGGCTGCGTCACAATGTATAAACTGACAGGGTTAGCATTGTGCATCAAATCACGAATTGCAAAATCCGAGCGACTAATATTCTTTGCAACCAGTGGATCACGGTATAAGGATAGATAGGATTTAGCGGTAGATAAAACTGACCCGGCTTCCTCAGAGGGACGATCCAGCATATCTCGTGCGGTGGCGCCTACCACCGGATGGTTTTCTCCATTAACATGCGGATAGGTAGCCATTTCCATCCATAGTTCACCAATATCCCGCTCAGGATCGGATAGCATTGAATCAACAAGCGGCAATGTGGCCTCAGTCCCTTCAGCGCCTTCACTTCCTGATTTATATAAAACATGCAAAATCACACCAACAAGAAGCGCCTGACTGGTTTTCTGCCAATGGTCTCTTAGCCCCTTCCCATCCGGATCAACAATTAAAGTAGCGAGATTTTGCACATCACCGACTTCAAGCCCATCATGCATCCTGATTTCATCCAACGGATTCCAACAAGCACTCCCTTTGGGTGAGGCAGGATCAAAACGAATGACTTTATTACCGGCATGAACCTTCCGCCAACCGGCTGTTACAGACCATAGTTCGCCTTTCAGATCAGTAATAACCGCACTATGCCCCCATGAAAGCAAGGTTGGAATAACCAAACCAACCCCTTTACCCGAGCGAGTCGGCGCATAACATAAAACATGTTCAAGGCCGTTATGTTTAAGGTAATGGGTTTTGCCTTTTTTATCCTGCCAGGCACCCACATAAACATAATCATTTTGTGGAATCTTTTTCGAGGTTAGTCTTTTGAAGAATGGCTGTCTTAAAGGAAGCAGCCTTGCTGCCTGGATGTCCTTTTCATTAGCCCAACGCGCTGACCCATGTAAACTTGTGTTCGGACGCGATGAATTATCCGCAACCATTTTTACAATCAGTGTCAGAATCAGCCCGGCTCCTGCAAATAGAACACCCATACTCCCGGATTGCCCAATGATATCTGGATACTGGGCATACCATTTATTAGCCCACTCAAAAATCGACCAAGGCGGATATAACTGGTTAAAGTGAACACCAAGCTGCGGTTGATATTGGAATCTATAGGCAAAATATTGCGTTGCAACCTGAACCCCACCCAACATAAAGAAAATCGCCATAATCTGAGTAAGCCTGGTTTTAACCAATCCTTCGTTTTTTACTAGTGGGCTTCCCGAATTTTGGTTTGAATGGTTCATTTTGACCGTCCTTTCCGAGATGATTTGATACTGATTCTGGACACTTTCTGCTGCAATGGATTCTCTTGTTTATCTAAACCATTCGCATCGCGGCCCTCTAATCCCTGACCCGTTCTATTATTGATTAAATCTAATCGGCGTTGTTCTAATGCTTCGTCATCAAATGTAACATCAAGATTTGTATCTACAGCGACTTGAACAACTTTTTCACGGAAATCATCCGACCCGTTGATAGTCAATTTCTTACCGTACTTAATCTTAGCCTCTTGTAATATTCCTGAAATTTTCTCTTTGGCCGCACCAGCCATAATGACCAACCGATTGCCGCCATCACGAATGGCGATTGATCCGATATTACAAATAATCGTGCCCGTTCTAGTAATCGTCTCTATAAAATCCTTATTCTTTAGAGAATCGTCATCAGTCTGTGTACCCGAGACATTATTTGTCTGCGCGCTATAATCTTTTCTGGATCGTAATATTTCTAACGCTTCATTATTTCCTTGTCTAGATTCCTTAACCAGCCAACTCAACCAGTCCATTCTTTTATGGCTTGCTTTTGAGGTTTGATATCCTTCCCTAAAGTCTTTATTAATCGCTCCAATGCTGGTTTTCAATTCACTATAAACAGACGCAGCCATTATTTTTTTGGACAGCCTACCCGAAGTAACATTTTTGATCAGTAGTCGTTTTAACTTGGCTTTGGTTTTGACGGCTTCTATGGCTTGATTCTTTTTATCACGCAGTTTATTCCATTGGTTTTTCCCAAGTATTGCCGCCTCATTCTGCTCTTTTGTGTATTGCGCATAAAGTTTTGATGTATCAATTTTGTTACGCAGTGGCCTGGGTTCATATTGCTTTGAATATTGGTTTTTGGTTGTTGTATCGTCATCAACCCCGACATAACCACCGAGCCTCTTAACCAAATTGGCCTTTGATAAGGCTCTGTCAATAGAACTGGCTTTAACACCAATCCCATTACTGGAAACAAATACAAAACCATTACCGCGCTCACGCAATTCGAGGCCATGATCCTTTAACACTTGGTGTAATTCAGTCCAGCTTGTCGCAGCTTGAATCTGCGCTAGGCATTCTTGTTGCATCCAACCTATAAGACTCTCCGATCCAGCCTTGAACTCAATATTGGACGCCCTACCCTGCGCACCGCGCTTTTTTGTTTCGTGATTATCCGGTGTTAGTCCATATTTCTGTTCCAATTTTTCACAAAGTTCACCAATGACTTTATAGTCATAATGGGGGTTATGTATCGTAAGCCTTTCCGGATGTATTTTATTGATCGCAATATGCATATGCAGATGATCGGTGTCATGATGCACCACACTGAGACGTTGGTGTTCACCAAAGCCTAGGCCATCACAGAGTTGATCCTCTATTTGCTGCAAAGTAGCTTCGGATAGTTCATCATCACGAAAACTAACCACCAGGTGATAGGTTTTGTCAGAAATCGCGCGTTGATTCATCTGCTGCGTATTAAGTACTTCCGCAACCACACAATCCGGACGATCCGAGTAACAATTAACTGCTCGGATTAAACCGATGCGCTCAGTCTTGTTTTGTGGGTCAACAATATAATTCACCAGTCCGGCAAAGTTGCTTTTCTTAACTGAATTGATTGGGATGTGTTTGGCTATCATGATTATTTAATCGAGTTCTCTTGGTATTTTATTTTTTTGAGTTGATGATTTTCATCATGATGCCCGTCATTTGTGTGCGGGTTTCTTCAATGTCTTTTAACAGACCATTAATTGTTTTCTTGTCAAAATGCGCTGCACGCCGATCATCGCTTAACCATAATTTTAAAAGCCCCCCTAGCCTGCCTAGATCACCGTTTATTTTTGCCAGTTCGTTTACCTTTTGGTTGTCCATAATGCTGGTTGGCTCATAACCTAAGCCTAGTTTCTTTAAATATTCTGAAATACTCAGGCCGCATTTTTCGGCTTGCTCCCTGATGATTTTTCCTTCTTCCGGTTCAACTGGAACCCTGAGATGGAGTTTGTATTTTCTTTTATTCTTTGGGTTTGTCTCACTCATTGCTTTGGTTGGTTCTTCGTTTTCTCGATTTCTCGACTTCTTTTGTGTTTCTTATTTCATTTATTGGGTGTTGCCTCTACTTCGGACTTTGCATTTGCGTCTGCGTCAGCTTTTGCCTCGGCTTTCTCCTTTGCCTCGCAGAGCAGGATTATCGTTGAGCACACCGTGCGAATAAGATCCTTGTGATGTTGGATGACAAGTTTACTTGTTAGCTAACATCACATATCCTGCCCTATTTTGTAGTAATTGTTCTTGAATGAGTATAACATTATTGTTGTAACTTACTTAAGTGTAGTATATTTTAATGAATTATGCGCATAGTATGTATGCTGGTAATTATTCTTAATTACTTCTAAATTACCTCTTAATGCTCCTGATTTAATGGTAATGCTTGTGTGTTCATTCAATACAACTTATAGTCAACAATTATTACTAATAATGTACTGGGTTCTATAAGTGCTATGAAAAAGGATCTTTCTGCACGTCTTGCTGAAAAGTTAGCTCATAGTGATTCACAACATGCCAAACGAAATCTTGCGATTTTCTTTGTTTTGCGCGATGAAATAAATTCAGCAATCAATACTGGGTGGTCGGTTAAGGATATCTGGCAGTTATTGCACGAAGAAAAAAAGATTGTTATTAGCTATCAAGTGTTCTTGAGGCTGGTTAAAAAACACACCGAATACACGGCTTTTAAAAGAAAAGGAAGTAGTAAAAGAATAAGTAAAGAAAATGAATTAGAACCAAAAACTGAAACAAAAGAAACACAGAAATTAGCTAAGGATGCAGGCAAAGCAGAAGGTTTTGAATGGAATAATGAATCCAATCTAGATGATCTTGTTGGATGACTATAAAATTGTTTTAGATTCATCCAATGATGTCAGAAGTATTATTTCTCCATAATTTAACTCAAAGGATTATTCATAATGGCTAAAATACATATGGTATTGCAAGGCAAAGGAGGCGTTGGTAAATCTTTCATCGCATCAATCATTGCACAACATTGCTACGCCAAGAAAAAAGATACGCTTTGTATTGATACCGATCCGGTGAATGCCACTTTCCTTGGGTTTAAGAAATTAAATGTAAAAAAACTGGATTTAATGGAAGGCGATGAAATTGATCCTCGTAAATTTGATAATTTGGTTGAATTAATCTCCAAAAGTAAATCAGATGTGGTGATTGATAACGGCGCCAGCACCTTCGTGGCCTTATCCCATTATTTAATTAGTAACCACATACCTGCCCTGCTTAAAGAAATGGGACATGAGTTGATCGTGCATACCGTAATTACTGGCGGTCAGGCACTATCAGATACATTAAATGGGTTTGACTTAATGATTAAACAGTTCTCGAGTGATATTACTTTTGTCGTGTGGCTTAACCCTTTCTGGGGAAAGATAGAATCCAATGGAAAGAGTTTCGAGTCAATGAAAGTTTATTTGGATAACAAAAGTCGCGTATCAGCTATTATCAAAATACCAGACTATAAGGCTGAAACTTTCGGTCGTGATTTAAGTGAAATGTTACAAGCTAAATTAACTTTTGACGATGCGATAGATAAACCAGAATTAACAATTATGATGCGCCAACGGCTTAAAATAGTTAAAAGCCAACTCTTTGAGCAATTAGAAGGTGCACAAGCCGTATTAGCATGAGTACGATCGATGAAAAGATTGATGAAGCAATTCAGCAAATCGCATCCAATCATGGCATAGCAGTATCAAAAGATGATCCAATCATGATACTGCATACCATGAATGATCGCCTCATTTCGGATAGCAAGGCTGCACAAAAGGAATTGTTGGATAATTTCAGAAGTGAACTTGAAGTGACTGTTTCTGAATTGTCACTTCAAGCTAAAAACCATTCTGACCGAATTCTCAATACAACAATAACGACAAGCAAAAATGAAATGGCGCGAGTGATGGAAGAACAATCCAATATTATTATTGAGCGCTGGAAAGCTGATTTGCATGCTGAATTTAATGAAGCCTGCAAAACAATGACAACTTCAAGACAAACTGCAATATTGAATATTATTGCTTCATTTATTACTTTAATTTCTGCTGGAATTATTTTGACTATTTTTCTAACGAAATAAAAGGTAACACCAGAAGAAGCTACTCTACCCTATCGCAAGCTGAAGAAATATCATGAAGCATCATGACCGCAGCGCCGGTTACCAACTCCTGGAATCAGCCTCGCTGGTCGAATTCAGAATCGGTAAACCACTTATTCAAACCTGTACTGACGGGGAAAATATCTTCCTCCAGATTGATTTGATGTTGGGAGTCGCTGACGAGGAAGAACCCGCCGATATCGCTGAATGGGCGTCTTTTGGACTCATTTTCGCTCTGGCTGTTTTGTCTTTTGCAGATGCTCGACCACGGGGCTTATCAGATCAAGATTTGGTCGATGGCGACGAATTTACAGTAAGCGATTTGTTCGAGTGCCTACGCTTTGTCAGCGGAGAATTACGATTTTCATCCGATTACTTACGCGGACGTTGTATGAAGACAGACATCACCGTAAGAAAGGACGGCATGCTGACCTTGAGCACCAGAAATCGAGGACAAGCTGCATTGTTCTGGCTAGATCGATTACAAGGCAAAAAGAAGCTGGCACTCATATAAAACGATTACTCATCCATGTCGATCACCATGCCTCACATAATGACCGATTTGCTTTGACTATTTTTTCCTTGGAAATACGCAAACCCCTTCAGACTAATTTCATATTGGAAGAGACTAGATTTTTACCTAATTGGCACGATTCGATTATAATGAACGATTCGAACGATATTAATAAGGTCACAATAATGGATGCACTTTCAGCAAATGAAGCAAAAACTCAATTTGGTGACATGCTGTTAAAAGCGCAGCGTGCCCCAATTCAAATTAACAAAAACGGGAAACCAGTTGCTGTAGTCATCTCGATGGATGAATACGAAAGCATTGAGGCGCTCAAGCTTCGATTTTTGCAATCGAGAGCCGTCCAAGCCCAAATGGATATCAAGGCGGGCAACATCGTTGATGGCGATTCTTTTTTTGGTACATTAGAAACTGATCAGTACGACTAATGCCTGGTTTTCGTTTAACCCCAGATGCTCAGACCGACCTTATTGAAATACGCCGTTTTACGATCAGACAATGGAGCAAAGCGCAGTCGCAAAAATATTTATCAGAACTTCAGCAAACGATTCGATTGCTGGCTGAAACACCTTCTCTCAGTAAATCAAGGCCAGATGTTGGACCGAAAGTATTAAGTTTTCCCTGCTCAAGTCATGTCATTTACTACGTTGTGTATGAGCAACAATTGGTTGTATTCGGCGTATTGCATAAACGCATGGTGCCATTTAACCACCTTACTGTGCGAGAGACGTTTTAATATGTAATAACTACCCCTATATTAAACAACAAATTCCTTTCTGCGCCTGCGTTGTGCCGATTTCTCTACGCTTATTTTTCCTATAGTGCTTATACAACCCCTCTTTGCGCTAAAGATAATCCGGACAGATCATCAGCTCTGCTGCTTATTTTCAATAGTTAACTAATAGATAACTATAACATAAAGTTATCTATTAGTTATTGATAATATAACAAACAGATACCTATACAATAACTACTTACGGTGATGAAAAAGATAATTAATAATAGGTAAGCCCCCGGCAGAGCCCTGTCTTTTGATCACAACTCAGCGAACACAACCGTGCCAAACAGTGTCCCATCTGGGGCGTCCCGTGCACTTGGTATCAGCAAATCCACCCAGTTATGAAATGGCGTAAAACGCCCAATGCGCAGACGGCGGAATCTTTGGCAAGGGATGGCTGTGCTCTATCGATAACCACAACACTTTCCATTCGTCTTTGCTTAGCACCGTTTCACACGCCATTTCAGGTACGTCGATGTGTGCATCCAGACGTTCTCTTAGTTGCAGTAAACACGGTAAAAATGCCGTGATGACCAGCATCCGTTCCAGATTTTCCACCGTTTGAAACCGTTGTCGCTCCATACCAACACCACTCTTACACGCCTTGTGATAGTTTTCAATGCACCAGCGCAGCTCTCGTAATAGCGCGCACCACTTACCGTGCCTCCTCCGCGCTATTGATGCCCTCTGTCAGAGCGTATATTCGAGACCAGGAAAAGGAAAATTAACGTTATGATCAGCCCCCCGGCTCTGCTGGAAGTAATTTAACTTAAAACCATACCACAGTTACCTAAAAGAAAACCAAAAGTTATGGTTCATACATAGTTAACTATTATATAACTATATATTATAGTTATATAATAGTTATCAAACGATTACCAAACAGTTACTGACACAATAACTATTTTCTGTGATGAAAAGATAATTTAAAACTTTACTACAGTTATCTAATAGGTAACTATGTATTTCAATAAATACCTAATAGGTAACAACAAAATAACTTTATGTTATCATTAGTGTTCCGTTAACGTATACTTACAACATAGGAAATTAATTCATAAATTACAATTGACTATAACAATATGAGATCGCAAAGATTCCACATTTCATAAAACAAACCTCAAAATTTTGTAGTTAAAATGAAATTATTTGTTGATAACATTATTCTTATCTGCTTATTAAATAGGGAAAAGATAGTTTTTTTAAGTGATGGTTAATGAGATACCAGTGTTATGTTATAGTTATCATTTAGTTATCTAGTTGATAACTGTTTTACTGCGATAAAAAGATATATTGTTATCTTTTAGTTCTATAGTGTATAACTATTAGATATAGTTATCTCTTTGGTAACTACTGATAGAGGAGTGGGGATATATGCCTGTTATAGTTTTTGCATCAAGTAAGGGAGGGGCAGGGAAGACAACAGCTTGTGTTGTTCTTGCTTGTGAGCTTGCCAGACAAGGTTATGATAAGAATATAGAGGTTTCTTTAATTGATGCAGACCCGAACCAGCATAGCGCAGCATGGGCAAAGCTGGATGGTAAACCCAGTAATATACGATTATATGAAAATGTTACAGAAGAAAATATTCTAGATGTTATTGATCAGGCACAGGAACAAACACCATTTGTTCTGGTTGACCTAGAAGGAGTTGCAAGTAGTGCAGTAGTTGGTGCAATAAGTCGTGCCGATCTTGTAATAGTCCCTTGTCAAGCTTCACAGAATGATGCTAAGGAAGCTGTTAAAACCATTAAAACTATTAAGTATGGGGCGAATATTGCTCGCCGCGAAATTCCTTTCTCTGTTATGTTTACTCGGTTAAGTGCAGCAATTATTACTAAGACAGGTAAGTATCTTACACAGTCATTTGATGAGGCTGGTATAGATATACTTAAATGTTCTTTAATTGATAGGGAGGCTTTTAAATCTATTTTTTCTTTTGGTGGTTCAGTTAATACCCTGAAAACTGAAAATAGAAAAGAACAATTAAGTATAGATAAAGCCGCTAAAAACTCTGAAAATTATGCTGAAGAGATTAAAAGGTTATTAAAAAAAGGTATTAAACAGCATTTTGAAAGGAGCATTACAAATGTCTAATGACCGCGCATCATTGGGTTTAAATGAGGAACAAATAGATCTTGAAGAACTTGTAATTAAAGGGCAACAACCCCATAAGCTAACCTTAGATCAACAGAAGACTATGGAAAGAGAAGGGGCGAAACTTGGTTTTGTTAGTCGTCAACCAAAAAAACGTCGAAGGGTTTCTCCTTATACAGCACAGTTTGGGGGAAAGTGTCGAGAGGGTATGAAAACTTTATTTCAGGATATAGGTGAGCATTTGGGTTGTTATGATACTGAAACCTTAGAAAAAGCCATATTGGCATTACTCGAAAAAGAAGCTTTAGAAGATTTAGAAAAGCGTTTTAGAGAAATTACAAAATGATTTATATTCACAATTTAATTCTTTGACGGAGTTTCTTAGTAACTTCAGTTGTACTTGTTTTGTTGTTTTCGTACTTAATATTCATCATATGGCCTGTTTCGGGGATTTGGTCGAAACAGCTTAAATCATGCTTAATATATTGAGATCCATTCTTTTGATAAAGCACATTTTCTTTTTTGTCGATATGGATAACTTCTCCAATATTGTCTTTTGATTGGTCTGCATCAATAGCGTTGTATAAGTTATATACGCCAGGCTTTATGCCTTCAGCTTTGCATACTTTCTCTGTTTTCCATTCGCCGACAAAATCGTTTTGTACTAATTTTTGGCCATTCATAACAAGTAATCGTTTTTTCATATCTAAGTTTCAATAATTTTAAACACGAATCTCGTAATCACCGTTTTTTCTTGGCGTAAATTATTTGTACTAGGTTTTTAATAATCGAGGCCAATTTATATTTAAATGGATTTAATGAGGGTTTAACGAGGTTAAAATAGGTTATGGTACCATCCCGTTGTATGTTGTTATTAGATTGTCTTGTAGTAGATTTATAATGACTTGTAGGAGGGGTTTTAATACTTTAGTTATGCTGTAACTTTTAAATATATTCTTTAGGGATTATTATACATTTTAAATAATATTCTTGTGATTGCTTATTTATATGATTAAAAGAAGAAAAGAATAGGAAGTTATCCACAGGATGATAAATCAATTATATCAATATATTGCGAACAAAATTATATTTTAACTGTGAGCTATACCAATAACATGGGATTTAACTGTGAGTTATACCTATAACTAAAGGGTCTAATTGTGAGTTATACCTCTAAGATGTGTGAGTTAAACCTATATGATCTGTGTGTTTAAGCTATAGATGTGTGAGTTAAACCTATATCATCGAAGCTTCTCTGTGGGTCAAACCTATAACATTGATATTAATTGTGAGTTATACCTATAACTAACTGTGGATTAGACCTATAACTTCTGGTTCCGAATGTGAGTTATACCTATAACATGTGTGAGCTAAACCTATAACCAATAAATACGAAAGTGTGGTTTAAACTCATGACTATGTTGTTTTAAAGAGTCTAATGCCTGATTTTTGCGCTATTGTTCTTATATCAGTTGTTCGTTTGTTAGAAGCTATTTGTTCTTTAATGAATTGTGGTGTTGCTTTAATCGTATATTTGACATCTGTTATGGCGCGTCCAGTTTTGCGTTCGTCCATTTCATAGCAAAGAATAATGCCTTTTTGTTTTAATTCACTAAAGGCTAATCCAATTTTTCTTCGGTTATCAATTTCCCGTGCTTGTTGCAATAACCCACTCGATTGTTTTATATCTGAGTACATACATGAATATTCTGTTATGGGACTGGCTTGAGTAAAGCGGTTGATTAGTCGTTTATATAACCATCGTGTTAATTGTTCGTTACAACTCATTAGACGGTCATAGTTAAATTGTCGATAATCAAGATTGTTTATACTGTGGCTAATGAATAGGGGAAGTCTTGCTATGTGATGATTATCAGTGGAGGCGAGGTATTCTTCACGACCAACGGTAACAAGGTCTTGTAAAATAGCGCCTCTCCAGAGCTCTTTACCTCCTTTGCTAAATGTTAGAAGGCAAGAACTCATGACATTGATGCCTTGCTTAATTTCATCAATGCTTCTGGATCGTCCTTTTGTTTTAAGCGCTTTTTGTATCATTCCTAATGTGAATCTAATCCAACTTTCTGTTTTTTCAGGGTCATGAATAGCATATTGCTGATCACTAAATATCTTTTTCAGCGCTTCTTCTATAAGTTCTTCTGTAACGCCAGGGAAAAAAGCTTTGTATTTTCCATCTTTTTGTTTAATCAATGCCGGTTGAATTGAAACTGTGAATTCGTTTCCATTTTCTGTATAGGACCATTCGTACGGTTTTGCTAGTCCATCAATAGTACGTAGCTTTTCAACTTGTTTAGCTGTAAAGAAATACTTTGGTATTCGCTCCCAAAGCTCAATCGTGTTAGAAACCTGACTTTGATCATTGGTTACAAATTGAGAAAATAAATCAAGCTGTAAGCTTTTTATAGGATCTTTGGGTGGCTTTTTCATTTGTTTGACCGTGTTTATTAAAACTGGCACATTTTTCATTAAAAGCAAACTCCCTTTATAAACCCTAAAAATGGATTAGAAGGTTTTTTTACTTAAACCCTTCTTTGCCAAATTCCAGTATAAAGAATATTAGCTAAATAATACAACCATTATTTCGGTTGTTTTTGTGCCTGTTTCTTAAATTAATCACCTTTAATTGTTTTTCCAAACGTAACGAGCTTGTTGAGTAAATAGGCTAATTGATTTTTTTCTTCTTTACTTAACAGCGTCAGTGTTTTATCCAGAACACTGTTTTTATTCTGGGTGCATTTAAACAAACGACACCAAAGTCCCATAGGATTTTTTTCAACACCACAGCTGACGTGGCTTTGAACCAAATCAGAGCTTCCCAATTTTAGTCCGATTTCCAGTCCGGATTTTTGGGAACTGCCAAGCCCATCGAATCGACCATTCGCTCATCCGAGAAGTCGAACTCACCGTGCAGGTTGAAATGCTTCCAGGTGGCGACCGATCCGTTACGAATCGCTTCGATCAGTTCCGCCCTGCGTTCCTCGTTTTTTTCTGATGCAAGCTCCTGTGAGAGATAGAGGTAATTCCAGCATACAGCAGCGTTCTTGATCAGTCGTCGGCAAGCTTCGGCAATCTCCTGGTCTTCTTTTTCGCTTTGAATGAACTCCTGGTTATGACCGAAAGAAACGGCCTTGGAAAATTTGTTCGAGCCCTCGACCTTGTTGAGCTGTTTTTCGATTGCCTGCCTGAATTGAAGATCGTCACAGTATTTTAAAATAAAGAGCGTCTTTGGGATCTTCCCGAATTCCTTCAAGGCTCGGTACAGCGGGTGCTGCTTGGAGTAGGAATTTAGGCGCTTGAAAAGCTGTGAGGCGGTCGTGACCTTCAATCGGATGGTTGCGATAAAGCGCAAAACATCATCCCATTGATCCTCGAAGTAATTTTCTCGAATATAGTGGTCTGGCAGTATCAAGTATCCTTGTTCCTCGTAATGTTTTCGGTGCTTGAAAGCATAGAGTTGCTGCCGACTAACGCCCTTGATTCGCGGTGCGAACTCAAAATCCAGGAGATAGGTTGACGCAAATATGACTTCTGAGTAGCCATGTGTGTCGGTCGAATGTATGTCGCTTTTGATGACGTCGTTGTGCATCAATCCGTCGATCACGTAGGCGGCCTCCCGTTCAGCGGAGCTGATCACCGTGGAATGCCACATTAGATCGCGCATGTCGATGAACGTCACCACACTAACGCCCTTGTCTTTGCCTAAATATTTGTAAGAGTAATTGGCGTTCAGGGAATCCACTGCCACCTCGATTTTCTGCCCATCGCTGGAGGTGTGCAGCACATCGGACTGATTACGGTAGATGTTCGGCAGGCTCATCCGATTGGTCAATCGCAGGATGCGATCATTGGCGCCCTGGACGTTCTGTAGCGAGAAGTACCAGTTGACCGCGTTGTCCAGCTCGCCATCATCGATTTGCTTGGAAATTTCCGCCAGTTTGCTGTGGCCAATATCACAGCCATAACCGATAATGCCGGCAAAGAGAATCTTCTTGACTGGCCGGGCTCGTTGATACTTGATCTGCCAATGCTCAAATTCGTCGAGAAAATTTGTAGCATGATCCACTGTCGCCAACATCTCAAGCATGGAAATATATTTCCGTTCCGGGAAGAAAGTTCCAAGAGACAAGCATTCCACCTCTTCCTGTTTGGGGGTGCTGACATGGAAGCTGCCGTCAGCCCGTATCGTCAGGCAAGGATTATTGCCTGCTATCAAGTTCTGGTTGGTTTCCTTATAACGGGCATCAAGCGTTTTTTCCAGGGCTTTTAAGGTGGCCTTGCAGTCGGCAAAGCCTTCGAGCCGAGCTCGTTGCAGATATTCGGCCCGATTGGCTTCCCAATCCGCCTTCTGGATCATGTATTCATCGAGAGAGCGGAATTTTTCAGAGTGTAACAGATTCAACGCACCGGACTTGATGGTCTCGGCGACCTCGACAAAGAACAGCGCCTTGTACAACGAAACGCGAAATTTGCCATCGGTAGCGGTCAGTGCCGCGCGCTGATCCTCGGCCAGAAAGTCCACGGGAGCGCTCTTGTCAACATTGCCGTCCTGTTGCTGATAATGGCATAATGCAGCCCACAATGCAGGTTTGCTACAGTTCGGCGCAAACTGCACCTGGCGGATAATGTAGGCAACGCGATGTTGCAATTTTAGTGAACGTGTTTCCAATAACGCAAAGTAGTCTTGGCCCTGCTGAATCTTTACCGCAGATTGCTTGAACTCGTCGATTTGCTGTTCGACCTGCGCTGGCTTGGCCGATTTCTCATTCAGCACGCCGTCGATCAAAACAACTTTCTGGCTGTCGTTCAGTTTCGCATCGGCGACGATAGTCCTGATTGCCGATAGTGTCTCTTGGACGTTCTGCCGAAACTGCTCAACCAGCGTGGTGAAGGACTGGTTACGCTGATCGCGTTCTCGGAAATAGACTTCCTTTTGTTCTTTCTCTGCGGCATTGACTGCCGCTTGCACGGCGCTTAACAGGATATCAATCAAAATGTCGTTCAGCTTGAAGGTCTGATACACGATGAAGGCAATCAGGTGCAGGAAGCGGTCTTCGTCCGCTCGACGCGAAACCTGGGGAATCTGGGCCTTGATGACCGAATAGGCGTAGTAGCGGATGCTTTCGTAGCTCAAGTCCAGGCGCTGCACAACTGGCATGAGGTCAAGATACAGTGTCTGCACGGTACCCAGGTCTGCCAAATTGGCTCTAATTTTCGCTGGCCGGGTCGATTGGTTGGGCTTCTTCAGCAAGGTGAGGCGGTAACGCCAACCCTCTTCGGTGCTGTTACTGGGTTCTTTTTCCAGCAAAGTGTCGAGATTGGTGCGTTGATTTTCCGTGAGGCAGGCCTCGATGATTTTGCTGAGGGTGCGTTGGTGGCTATTAAGAGCAGCTACGATCAGGTCGGCCAGCACATTGTAGCTGGGGATCGCAATTTTCTTAACTGTCAGCACCTGAATGATTTCCAGCAGAACCAGCTTGGGTCGGAACTGGACGCGGATCAGAGCGGCAATCTCATTGATAATGATGGTCTTCGCTGCTTCGTCGAACGGGCTATAGCCGAAGTAGCTCAGGATCGCTCGCTGATGGCGGGCATAGGTTTCCTTACTATAAGACTCAATGCAAACCTCAGATGGATTGATGCCTATTTGACGGGCGACATACTCAATATCCGTGTGGTGGAACTGCCGGGCAAAGAATTTGCGCCGTGCCTTGAAGTAGCCTGCCACCACTAGAAAACAGACTTTATTAATAGGCGTCCGCAAGTTCACCATTGAATCTTCGAGCAACAAAGGCAAGGAGAAAAACCGTTTTCGCTCAGAGCTGTTGAACACCGGTGGAGATTCGAATGCTTCCTCCTCCGGGGTGTTGAAAATTTTCATTCTTGCCATGGGGCGAACTCACTAGATGAAAAATGTACAGAAATTCTTTATACTTTAAACGATCATTTATACGATAAGAAAAATTAGACAAAAATACTTGATATTCCTATCGATATGTTTATCTTATAATCTGGAATTTCAGGTATTTATCGAATAACGTAATTATGTCGACTAAAGTGACTACAGCCACTCGCAAAACGGTCGCTTATCTGCGGGTGTCGACGCTCGACCAGGATCTTGAGAAGAACAAGGCGGATATCCTGAACTTTGCCAACCATCGCGATCTGGGCAAGGTGAATTTTGTTGAAGAGATTGCCTCCGGACGAAAGCCCTGGCGAGAACGTCAAATCGCACAGGTGTTAGAAGAATTGCAGAGTGGTGATGCCATTATTGTGGCCGAACTTTCGAGACTGGGCCGTAGTATGCTCGAATGTATGGAGATTCTGGCGCTCGCTACGCGCAAGGGTATCTGTGTCTATTCGGTGAAGGGAAGCTGGCAACTGGGCCATAGTATCCAGAGCAAGATCATTGCTCTGGCATTCTCGATGGCGGCAGAAATTGAGCGGGATTTGATTTCTCAACGAACCAAGGAAGCTTTGCGCTTTAAAAAGGAACAGGGCATCACGCTGGGTCGACCCAAAGGGCCAGGCAAAAGCAAGCTGGATATTTTTCGGCCGGAAATCGAGGGTCTGTTAGCGAACGGCTCAACGCAGCGGTTCATCGCGCAGCGTTACCACACAACAGAAGCAAACTTTCACAATTGGCTCAAAAAGAATGGGTTGAAGATAACCAAAGCCCGCACGCCATCGTGAGAGCGACTTTAGAAGAAGGTGGAGGAACAAGGTTGGCTCATTAGAAGTTTACGCCTTGTAATAACTCAAAATCCTATGGGACTTTGGTGTCGTTTGTTTAAACTCACCCGACGTTAGGAGCGCGCATGGTTTGTGAACAAGCATTGGCATACTCAAAAAATCACAGAATCGAAAGCGTTGTGTTGCCGGACCAGATGGCCGTTTCTGCTTCTTTGCAGTTTTTGCAAGATCATGGAATTGTCGTTGAGCCTGCTTGCGGCGTTGCGCTCGCCGCGGTGTACGAAAAAGTTGCAGCGTTATCAGCGTATAAAACGGTATTAGTCATCGTATGCGGCGGTGTTGGTTCTACCGCTGATGACTTAGTCGAGTTGGCACGTGTGGAATGTGACGTAGGGGGTCTAAGCCCAAACCAGCGGAATCTTTAACTGTTTGAAACTAAGAATAGTTTATCGCGCCATCACCTTCAGCCCGTCCCTGCGCAATGAACCCTGGCCCTATGTGCCGATTGTACGAGCATCTATTCTCGTAGCGTACGTAAATTCCTTCTCGTGTTTTCTCCTCTTTAAGCCGGTGAGGATGTCAATTCCGCCACTCGCAGCCCCCTAGGCGTTCGCATTCGGCAACCACGTCGATGTCGGTGTGGCTCGTTCCGCCAATGAAGGCAATTGCGCTTCCTTCTCTATAGTCATAACCGCCGTTCTCGCTCTTCTTAAATGACAGTCCGCCAGAGAACGGAGCTTCGTTATCCTTCATAAGCCCGAGGCGCACAGCGGTCTGGGGCGACATGTATCCGTCCGCTTTGTAGAAAAAAGCGCTGTGATACAGGCTTGAGACAGTCCCCAATATGACAACCCCAGCAAGAATTATCGTCCGACTATTTTGCATTACATAACTCCTGATACAGTCAAGTGTAGGAGAAATTGAAAGGATTCATCTCCCTAAGTGATTAAATTTTATCGCGCCATCACCTTCAGCCCGTCCCTGCGCAATGAACCGTCTGGTCCAATATGCCGATAAAGCGTTTGGCGAGTGACGCCTAATTCCTTGCAGAGCTCGTTAACGACCGTCTCCCGTTGACCCATGGCCGCCATGGCCAAGCGTAATTTGGCGGAAGTCATTTTGTACTGGCCACCCCCATTGCGTCCGCGTGCACGGGCCGACGCCAGTCCTACCTTGGTGCGTTCAGAAACCAGCTCTCGCTCAAATTCGGCCAAGGCAGCAAAGATGCCGAACACCAGCTTGCCTTCCGGTGTCGTCGTGTTGATCGACGCTCCATGTCCGGTCAGTACCTTGAAGCCGACGCCTCTGGCCGTCAGGTCATGCACCGTATTGATGAGGTGGCGCAAGTTGCGGCCAAGACGGTCGAGTTTCCACACCAGGAGCGTATCGCCCTTCCGTAGCGCCTTCAGGCAGGCGGTTAGGCCAGGCCGTGCGTCCAGGCTCCCCGATGCCATGTCTTCATAAATGTGCTCGGTATTGATACCGGCAACCAGCAACGCATCACGTTGCAGATCCAGAACCTGGGATCCATCTGCCTTGGAAACACGCATATAGCCAATCAACATCGTGTCACCTGAACGTTCGTTTGCGTGACAGCCGACAACTGTGCTTTACAGTTGCGGAAATCTGTCACTTTTTCAGTCACATGTTCAGTGTATCATGAACCATATTAATGGTTTGCATATGTGACATCATTTGCGCGCTTTAACTAACTTCCGTAACTTCAGGGGATAGCCCCCATGCGTGGTGACCGTAGCAGGCGACTGACCATTCTTTCGGAGACAGAGAAGCTCGCGCTCTATGGCCGGCCCGATTTTGACGACTTTCAGCGCGCCGAGTTCTTCGCTATGACAAATGCGGAACGCTCATTGGCGTTACGGCGGAACGGTCTTGAGGCCCAGGTTTATTGCCTGTTGCAGATTGGTTACTTCAAAGCCAAGCAAGCATTCTTTCGCTTCTCTCTGAAAGATGTACCGCCAGAAGATATCGCATTTCTCATGCAGCGGTATTTCCCTGCGCGAACACTGGTCGCCCAACGGTTAAGCGATAATGAATATTATGCGCCCCGCAAGGAAATTGCTGCCTTATTCGGTTATCGTCTCTGGTCTGATGGCGACTTGCCAGTGCTGCTGGAAAAAGCAACGCTCCTGGCCAGAACAGATGTGACGCCTGCATTTCTCTTGACCGAATTAATGTCATTTCTGATCGGTCGACGCATCGTGCGGCCTGGCTACACCACACTGCAAATAATTATCAGGGATTCACTCACTGCTGAACGCCAACGCCTGGAGCAACGGGTCGAAGCGGCCTTGGACGAAATGGCGCGCGCCACACTGCAAAAACTGCTGGTGCGAGAGGATACGCTGTCCGAACTGGCGGCTGTCAAACAGGACGCCAAACACTTCCGGCATCGCATGATGGTCATGGAGCGCCAGAAGCGCGCCACGCTGGTGCCGCTGTATGCGATCGCGAAAGCGCTGTTGGCCAACCTGGATATCTCGCAACGAAATATCGATTATTACGCCAGCCTTGCCAACTATTACACAATCTACGATTTACGACGGCTCAAGCCTGGACAGACCTATCTCTATCTGCTGTGCTATGCGTGGCAGCGCTACCGGCAGCTTTCCGACAACCTGATTGACGCGCTGGGCTACCACATGAAGCAGCTCGAAGACGACACCAAGGAAACGGCCAACAAGCAGGCTGCCAAGGCTCAAACCCAGCAACAACAAGCAGCGCCACGGGTCGGCCAGCTACTCCTGCTGTATGTGGACGATGCCCTCGAAGATGCCACGCCCTTCGGCTCGGTGCGGCGTCAGGCCTTCAGCATCATGCCGAAAGAGGCTCTGCTTTCGACCGGCCAGCGCCTATGCGAAAAACCTGTTAGCCAAATGGAGTTACGCTGGCAGTCGGTAGACAAACAATCCGGTCGTTGCACCAAGAACCTGCGCCCACTCGCCATGGCGCTCGACTTCGGCAGCAGCGCCACCAAGAGTCCATGGCTCTCGGCCTTGGCTTGGATAAAAGGTGTCTTTGCCCGGCAACAGCGGCTCGCGCAACGGCCGCTCGAGGAAATTCCGGAGAACACCATCCCGAAGCGCTTGCGCACTTATCTGCTGGACTTCGACAAAAATGGCAATCCAGCCAGCCTGCGAGGTGACCGCTACGAATTCTGGGTGTACCGGCAACTGCGCAAGTGCCTCGATATCGGCGACATATTCGTCGATGACAGTGTGCAACACCGGCACTTCGCCGATGAACTGGTCGCCCTGGATCGGAAGGCGGCGGTGCTCAAGGAACTGGATATCCCGTGGCTGCGTCAACTGGTCGGTGCCACCCTCGACACCTTGTTCACCGAGCTTGATACCGAGTGGCGATCTTTCGACCGGGAATTGCGCCAAGGCAAGCTCAAACATCTGGACTTCGATCCGGTCAAGAAAACCCTGGTCTGGCACCGTCCCAAGGCCGAACAGGACGAAGTGCTGCAAAAGAGCTTCTATTCCAGATTCCAGGCGCGAGATATTGCCGATATCTTCCGTTTTGTAAATGCACAGTGCCGCTTTTTGTCGGCCATGACACCGTTGCAGCCGCGCTATGCGAAAAAGATCGCCGATGACGATAGCCTGATGGCGGTGATTATTGCGCAGGCCATGAACCACGGCAATCTCAGCATAGCCGAGAGCAGCGATATTCCCTATCACGTCCTCGAAGCCACCCATCAGCAACACCTACGTCTGGCGACGCTGAAAGCGGCGAATGACCAGATCAGCAATTTTATCGCGCAGCAGCCCATCTTTCCGTACTATTCGTTCGACCTTGAGGTGCTCTATGGCAGCGTCGATGGCCAGAAATTCAGCGCCGCTGACCCAACGCTGAAGGCGCGCTACTCGCGCAAGTACTTCGGCAAGGATCGGGGTGTCGTTGCCTATTCGCTATTGGTTAACCATGTGGCGCTACAGACTGAGTTGCTGGGCGCGAACCAGCATGAAAGCTATTGGGTCTTCGACATCTGTTACAACAATACCTCGGATATCATGCCGACCACCATTACCGGCGACATGCACAGCATCAACAAGGCGAACTTCGCCATCCTGTACTGGTTCGGCATGAATCTCGCGCCGCGCTTCACTCATCTGCTGCCGCAGCTGAATCATCTTTGCTGCGGCTGCGATCCAGAGGAGTACGCCAATTTTTTGATTCTGCCGGCAGCGCAGATCGACTACGAATTGATCGTCTCGGAGAAAGACAATATCGACCGCATTGTGGCCACCCTGGGACTCAAGGAGATGAGCCAAAGCACGCTGGTACGGAAATTATGCACTCTGTCCGGTCATCACCGTACGCGCAAAGCCATCTTCGAGTTTGACAAGCTGATCCGCAGCATTTATACCCTGCGTTACCTGCGCGATCCGCAACTGCAGCGGAATGTCCATCGTTCACAGAACCGCATCGAGGCTTACCATCAATTGCGCTCCGTGCTCGCGCAAGTGAGCGGTCGGAAGGAGCTGATCGGACGCACCGACCTGGACATCGCGATCAGTAACGAGTGCGGCCGTCTGGTCGCGAACGTGGTGACTGCATATAATTCCATCCTGCTCTCAGGGCTACTGAAGCGTTACGAGGCAGAGGGAAACCAGAAGGCGCTGGATATGCTGAAACGAATCTCGCCCGTCGCCTGGCAGCACATCCACTTCCTGGGACATTACGCATTCCGCGACAATCAGCATCCGATCGACATGGAAGCTATATTAGCTGGCGTGAGGTTATAATACCATTAATTACAGATGGTTAAAGATTCCGCTGGTTTGGGCTTAGAGCCCCTAAACCCTTTTCACAGGAAAAATCATCATGAAAAACACCCATGTCACCCAAGCCATCGGAACCGGCAACATTCAACACATTGCCATCAAGAACCTTGTCAAATCGCCTTTGAATGTCCGCAAGAAAGGGAGCAGCGGCATAGGCGAACTGGCCGCTTTGATTGCCGCACAAGGATTAATACATAATCTGGTTGTAACCGAACAGAAAAGGAAGAACAAAAGAACCGGAAGCTATGAAGTCGTCGCCGGCGGGCGGCGGCTGGACGCACTGAATCTATTGGTGGCCGAGGAACGGCTATCAAAAGAGAGTGAGGTGGATTGCCGCATAGTCGGGCCGGAAGAAGCACTGGAACTGAGTCTTGCGGAAAACTCCGGACGCGAAGCCATGCACCCCGCCGATCTGGTCATGGCCTACCGTAATCTGACTGAAGCCGGACTGTCGCCGGACGAGATTGCCCCGCGCTTTGGCGTCTCTCCCCTGACGGTCAAGCGTTACCTCAAGCTCACCCACGTTTCCCCGGTCATCTTCAAGCTGTATGCCGAGGATGAAATCAATTTCGAACAGATATCCGCGCTGGCGCTGACCGAAGACCACGAATTGCAGGAACGCATCTGGAACAGTACGCCCGAATGGCAACGCAGCGGTTCAAACTTCCGGCGATTGATAACCGCAACCGAGATCGACATTCAGCGCAGCCCGCTTGCCAAGTTTGTCGGGTTGGAGAAATACGAGGCCGCAGGAGGGTTGGTGCGCCGCGACTTGTTTGGGAAAGAGGACGAAGGCTATATACAGGACGCAGAGCTTTTGGAATCGCTTGCGCTGGAAAAACTCAATCAGGCGGTTGAAGCCATCAAGGGTGAGGGTCATGCGTGGGCGCAATGCCATAGCACCTTCGACCATTCGGACAGGGCAGAATTCGTGAGGGCGCGCACCAGCCGCCGCGAGCCCACCGCTGAGGAACAGGCCGCAATAAATGCGCTGGACGCCGAAATGGAAGCCATCGAGGCCGAATTTGAGGGATACGACGAGGAAGCGGACGAGGACGGCGAAACCTATGCCGCGATTGAAAAGAAGCACGACGCCGTGCAGGAAAAGATAGCGGCATTGCACCAGTCGCTGGAAGAGCCGGACGCCGCCGACCTTGCCATCGCGGGTGTCATCGTTACGGTTGACCACGCAGGGGAGCTACGCATCGAGCGGGGTTTGATCCGGAAAGAGGACGTGAAGAAGCTGCCCAAGGCGCAGGGAGGGGAAACAGGGTTGGCAGGAAGTGGGCAGAGCGAAGCGGCGAAGCCCGTGCATTCGGAAAAACTCACGCGCATGTTGACGGCGCACCGCAGCGCAGCGATTCAGGCAGAGATCATGAACCGGCCGGAAATTGCGCTGGCGGCACTTGTACATCAACTGGCATTGCAGGTTTTCGGGAGCGGCTACCGGACTAACCGGATCGTTCAGGTCAACATCGAGCAAACCTATCTCAAGAAGGATGCGGAGAACATCGGGCAGAGCCGCGCAGCGATAGCCATCGAGGAAAAGCGCGGGTATTGGACCGATCGTATCGAAGCGGCAGGGCAGGGCGGCAAGACGCTGTTCGGATGGCTGTTGGAGCAAGACCTTGCGGACTTGCGCGACCTGATGGCGTTTTGCACGGCGGTTTCGATCAATACGGGATCGGGGCGGGAGAATGCGCCATCGGATGACGTGGCGGCGATCATGGCCGCCTTGAGCCTGGACATGGCCGACTGGTGGGAACCGACCGCCGATACTTATTTATTTCATGTAGGCAAAGACCGGATTATCGGAATCGTGGCGGAAACAGTATCACCGGAGATTGCCCACACTATGAAGAAGCTGAAGAAGGGTGAACTGGTCGAGGCGGCGGAAGCAAAATTGTCAGGGTTACGCTGGTTACCCGCTAACTTCAGAGCGAACTCACAAACCTGATTGATGCATAGATTGCGGACTTTCTTATGGGGGTTCGCAATAATCATCGACCGGTGTCAAAAACTTCATCGAGGGCAAAGATATAGATTCGCATGGCAGGAATTATACCATAATTGTCAATCTTGCCACTTGGCAGGAATCGATATCACCGTTAGAGTCTCCCTCTCGTAGTTCAACTTCGGAAAGGAAAAATCACCATGGTGAAAATTGCCCTGTTCGTATGCTTGGAACACTGTCACCAGCATCGACATGGCTTCGAAGCGGTCCATTCAGCCTCCCACTTCCGGTGAAGTTGTTTCCAATTACCGCATTATTTGGAGAACTGAAAGGAGGCATCATACCTCAGCCGGACGTGCCAAAAGATTCGAAGTTTAAGAGATGGGTAGGTAAAAGGTTCTCAAACGGGAATTAATTTAATCAAAAGGAGTTACGAAATGGCAACTACACTGAAAGCACCAAGCAGCCATAGAGCGGCAGCGGATCGTGACTACGACATGTCGCTGTGGTACGACTCGAAGTGGTACAAATTTGGGTTGATCACCATGCTGGGGGTCGCGATATTCTGGATCTGGTTTCAGCGGACTTTTGCCTACTCGCATGGCATGGACTCGATGGAGCCGGAATTCGAGAAAGTATGGATGGGACTGTGGCGGGTGCACATGATCGTCATGCCGATTTTTGCACTGATCACCTGGAGCTGGATCTGGAAAACACGGGATACCAACCTGGACAACCTCGACCCCAAGCTTGAGGTCAAACGCTATTTCTATTTTCTGATGTGGCTGGGCGTCTATCTCTTTGGCGTGTACTGGGGTGGTAGTTTCTTCACCGAGCAAGACGCCTCCTGGCACCAGGTCATCATCCGCGACACCAGCTTCACGCCGAGCCATGTAGTCGTGTTTTATGGTTCCTTCCCGATGTACATCGTCTGTGGCGTGGCCAGCTACCTGTATGCCATGACCCGTCTGCCGCTGTACGCCCGGGGCACCTCGTTCCCGCTGGTGATGGCCATTGCCGGCCCGCTCATGATCCTGCCGAACGTGGGCTTGAACGAATGGGGCCATGCCTTCTGGTTCATGGAAGAACTGTTTAGCGCACCGCTGCATTGGGGCTTCGTGATACTGGGCTGGTCGGGCCTGTTTGCCGGGGGCATCGCGGCACAGGTCATCACCCGCTACTCCAACCTGACCGACGTCATCTGGAACGGACAGAGCAAAGTCATCCTCAACAACCGGATCGTCCCGTAAGCGGCGAGGTCGGCTATTTCGGCTGAAACGCGAAACCGTATGACAATCGCCTCGCTTCCGCATGACAGGGGAGCGGGGCGATTGCCGACCAATGGTAATGGGGCAAGCCGTCGTAGCGATAGATTGGAACAGGTATCCTTTTCAGCTTAAGGTCGTGTGACCATAACACTTTGAAGGAGCTTACGATGAGCAGAACAGATGAAATCCTAAGGGCGGCCAAAATGCCGCCGGAGGCAGTAAAGATGTCTAGGATGATTGACGTAATCTATTTCCCGATTCTGTGCATCCTGTTGGTTGGGATCTACCACATGTACTTCATGAAGGCTTTCCAGAGGGGATCAAATAACGGATGTAAAAGAGAACTTGTTGGTCGCTCGTGGCCGCTCCGGTGAGTACGCATAGGGGGCCGCCTCCCGCGCATGTCGTCCCAGCTTCAGGACGATATGCGGAGCGGTGGAACCCCATCCACGGCTGAACTGTATTAAAAAAGGAGTAAATCGATCATGATCGAGCAAGTGATACAGGCAGGCGTATCGGCGCTTATCTTCGCCGCAGCGCTTTATTGTGGCGGGGCTGGAGCGCATGTAACAGCGAACATGGAAGAAGACACCTGCATGCGCCGGCTCGGCGATAACACCATGGTGCATTTGAGTGCCTATCAGCCGCAACACAAGCCGGGTGACCAATACTGCACAGAAATCCCCAAGGAAGGCGATACCTTCCTGGTGGTGGATCTGGTGGACCAGGCGCTGCGGGACATTCCTGTTGGGGTACGGATAGTGAGAGGAACTAGCGAAGTAGAGGATGAGACGGTGACATACCTGCGTCCGAGCTATTACCCTGACGGGGTAATCAAGGGAGAAACCAGCCTGGATAAGGGCGTCTATACGGTATTCATTACCGGGGAGGCAGTGCCTCCTGTACATTACCAGTATCCATTGCGCGTAAACATGATTAACTATGCGAATATTTTTCGTACGGCGATAGGGCCGCTGGCAGTACTGCTGTTGCTGACATTGTTCGGCTACCTGCTTTTGAAATCGGAGCGAGTACAGAACTGGCGCGCTTCGCGGCGTATATAGGGTATTAAAAGTAAGACATGTAAGTATTTTGTGGCTTTTGCAGGCGGCAATAATTGGCGGCAGACCGAGGCGTTTATGAATGAGGTTATTCTAACTTGCTCAACACCATAACTCGTTTCATGAGTGGTCTCTTTCACAGAAGCCGCCCAGTAGTCGGTTCTCCCCGAAAGTCTCGATCAGCCGGAAGCGTCGTAAACCAAAGCGCCGCCCCCTCGGCTTCCAACAAAATACTTGTTGATGCTTTCCTTCAAAGAACTCAAGTCTAAAAGCGTTTCATTGACATCGAAAAGCAAGACTGCGGGAAAGTCGGAATTTAGTTTCAACATGCTGCCTTACATAAAATCAATAAAATGATATCTATTGGAGCAAAACAACAGATCCTCGATTCTGCCGCACCTTGGCAACGTCCCAGTCAATACTACAGGCGGCTACCAGCGTAACAAACGCCCAATCAGCGTGTCGATCACGGTTGCAACAGATTGACGTAAAAGAGTCTAACAGGAGAAAGCTATGGCACGCATTGCACCGCTGTCTATCGAATCCGCTTCACCAGAAGCCCAAGCTGTCTTAAAGGAAATCGAATCTGCTTTCGGAATGGTTCCGAACGTCTTTAAGACCATGGCACATTATCCGCCTCTGCTCGCATTGAACTGGAGCCGGGTAAAAGCTCTGATGATGAGCGGCAGCCTGAGCCGTAAGGTGAAGGAAACTATCTCTGTCCTCGTTTCGAAGGATAACAGCTGCAACTATTGTGTCTCTGCACATACTATGTTTTTACAGAACATCGGTGTCCCCGAAGATGAGCTTTTTGCCATTAAAGGAGGCGATGCCGAAAAGGTTGGCTTCAGCGACAAAGAAAAGGCGCTTATCGCTTTCGTCCGCAAGGCGAATGTATCGCCGCTGGAGGTTACGGATAATGAATTCGACAGGCTACGGCAGATTGGTGCAACAGACGCAGAGATCCTGGAAGCGCTGGGCGTAATGGAAGTGTTCACTGGTTTCAATAAAATCATTGACTCTTTGCAGGTTGAGATCGACCTGGGTAATTAATTAGGAATCTTCCTGCAGATTCAATAGTGACCATGCCAGAGCCCTAAGAATCTTTCCCGGTTACTATATCCTTCACTTTTCCGGCAGCCTACCTCACCATTGGCGCTACGCCCATTCCTTCATCCAGATCCTCGGTTCCGCCGCTTGGAATCGGGAACTGAAGCCGTTCCGCGTATGGAGCGGGGCGTCCGATCATGTATGCCATAACGGTATCGGCGTATACTTTCCTCGCGTCCTCCACGCTCAATTTTCCGGTCACAATCTCGTGCATCAGGTTGAGCGTGATGATGTTTGCAGCCTCTGAATCACACTGCGCCGCCACCTCACCGGCAGTCCGGTTCACCAGGCAACTGCCGTCATACTGCCCGATTTCATCGAACATCTCCGTGGGTACCTTGTAGTCGATCCATTGGGTGAGGAAGTCGCTGTGCGGGGCAGGAAAGTTGTGAACCAGAACATCACTCGTGACAAGGGTTCGCTTCCAGGGCGCGTTGTGGTACCAGAACGACTTTTAAAATGATAGAGGGTTCGGCGAGCCATCCTAACGGGGGTGCTCAGGCTGTCTCCTTTGAGTCATTCAATTACCCTGGTTACTACTTACGGCATTTCCAGTTCCGTTTTCACCTGCCCGCGCGCAACTGACTCACAGATCGGCCAATCCTACGGCGGAGAAGGGTGCGCAACGTCACCCCGTTTGCATAGCCAACCTGGGCTGCAATCAGATCAATGCTATCACTGCTTGTTTGCAGGAGGTGTACCGCGCGCTCGACACGCAGATCCTGAAAATAGGAAAGCGGCGTCTTGCCCAGTATGGTCTTCAGGCGACGTGCGAGGGTTCTCTCACTGGTCCCGGTCGCGCAGGCTGCTGCATCAAGCGAGAAACCCTCGGTTAGCCGTTGCCGCGCCCACTGTTCAAATCGCTCGATCAGCGGATCCGTATGCATGAGGTGGTCGGGAATCATGAAAACCGCCTGTGATGGGCGCGGATCAATCACAAGATAACGCGCTGTCACTGCTGCCAACGCCGGGCTGCTGCGCCTTATCAGCCATAGCGCCAGATCAATATGTGCCAGTGCCGCCCCCGCCGTGACAAAACGGGATGAACCCACGACCATGTGGGATTCTTCCAGCATGACGCTGGGGTAACGTTCGCGGAATAGGGGAGCAAGCCACCACGAAGTGGTGGCACTCTGCCCGTTGAGCAGGGATGTGTTGGCAAGAACAAAGGTACCGGTGCAGGCGGCACTTACCAGAGCTCCACCCTCAGACCATTGCCGCAACAACTCCCCTGCATCCGCTACGTCGCGTCGTTCAAGCGCCGCTTGCAGCGTCTCGGGCATTTTTGCGCCAAGCGCAGGAATCAGCACGACATCCGGCTGCGCAAGCCGTGCCGCCAATACCACCGGTACCGACAGTCCCTGGCTGGTGTGTACCCGGCGACGAACCCCCACGACAGTGATCTCAAAATGAATCGAAGGCGTCCCGGCGGACTCCGCCAGCGCCAGATCGTTGGCGATACTGAAGGTGTCGAGGACCGTGGACAGACCGGTGTCAAAAACTTCATTGAGGGCAAAGATATAGATACGCATGGCAGGAATTATACCATAATTGTCAATCTTGCCACTTGTGAGGAATCGATATCACCATTAGAGTCTGCCTCTCGTAGTTCAACTTCAGAAAGGAAAAATCACCATGGTAAAAGTTGCCCTGTTCGTACGCTTGGAAGCCAAACCCGGGAAGGAAACCGCCGTCGCCAGTTTCCTTGAAAGCGCCCTCCCCCTGGCGAATCAGGAAGCCACCACGCCGGTCTGGTTCGCGCTACGCCTGGGACCCTCGACTTTCGGTATCTTCGACGCCTTCGCTGACGAAGCAGGACGCTCGGCACATTTGGCCGGTCCGATCGCAGCGGCGCTGATGGCCAATGCCGATGAATTACTTGCCCAACCGCCGCAGATCGATCAGGTAGACGTGCTCGCTGCCAAACTACCCCACTAAAAACTGAAGCCATCAGCGCGGATGAAGCGTGGCGGAGTCCGAGCTGCATTTCATCCGAGCTACGCTGGCCGGATGCGCGTACAAACTCGGCCATTTCGGCCTGGCTTTCTATCCCATCTATGAACTGAACGTGTAGCCGGTAGCGTCAAGTACCGGGCCACTATAAAAAGGAGGACCCGGGGCGACTATTCCGACAAGAACGACCCGATCCAGGGCCATACAGGCGAATCTTATTCTGAAAAGGGTTCATCCATAAAGGGGAAGGAGAGTTCAGAAAGCAAAATACCAGGATCAGTAAATTGCTTTACGAAGGGTCGCCAAAAACAGCTCAAAGGCTTGAATCCACTAAATCTTATAATCGATAGGAGAATTGAAATGAGAATTGAAAAATATTTAACCGGTTTATTGGTCCTGGCTGCCTTGGGATCTTCTTTAATATCTGGCAGCGTTGCTGCTAAAGAAGCTCAAGCTCAGAAAGGAAAAATCACCATGGTAAAAGTTGCCCTGTTCGTACGCTTGGAAGCCAAACCCGGGAAGGAAACCGCCGTCGCCAGTTTCCTTGAAAGCGCCCTCCCCCTGGCGAATCAGGAAGCCACCACGCCGGTCTGGTTCGCGCTACGCCTGGGACCCTCGACTTTCGGTATCTTCGACGCCTTCGCTGACGAAGCAGGACGCTCGGCACATTTGGCCGGTCCGATCGCAGCGGCGCTGATGGCCAATGCCGATGAATTACTTGCCCAACCGCCGCAGATCGATCAGGTAGACGTGCTCGCTGCCAAACTACCCCACTAAAAACTGGAACCAGCAGCTCGGATGAAGCGTGGCGGAGTCCGAGCTGCATTTTGGCCCCTGAGGATTGGGATACCTGGCTTGATCCCATGCCATCGACGGATGAGATGCTACTGCCCCTGCTAAAACCCTTTTGCGCCGGATCTGATGCAGCTATAATATTACTGGATGAATAAGGAACAGGCGTGCCCTTCTCATCTATTTCAACCACGCGTTCGGCGGTAGTTGCATTAATTGTTTCCGGTATCGCTTTTTTTGGAATCTCTGGGTATGGCATATGCTCAAGGCAACAATACGTCGGGGCAGAGTGGCTATAAAAAGGAGGACCCGGGCGACTATTCCGACAAGAACGACCCGATTCAGGGCCATACAGGCGAACCTTATTCTGAAAAGGGTTCATCCATAAAGGGGAAGGAGAGTTCAGAAAAGCGAAATACCAAGAATCAGTAAATTGCTTTACGAAGGGTCGCCGAAAATAGCTGCAAAGGCATGAATCCACTGAATCTTATAATCGATAGGAGAATTGAATGAGAATTGACAAATATTTAACCGGTTTATTGATCCTGGCTGCCTTGGGATCTTCTTTAATATCTGGCAGTGTTTCTGCTAAAGAATACTTTACTGTCAAAAATAACGTGCTCGAACGCCCGACGGGATTTCGCGAGTGGGTATACGTAGGCACGCCTCTCACCCCAAATGATATGAATAACGGAAAGGCCAACTTCCAAGAATTTCATACCGTTTACATTGACCCGGAGAGCTGGGAGCACTGGAAAAAGACCGGTAAAATTCGGGACGGCGCCATACTAATTAAGGAGATGACCAGTGTCGGCAGCAAGGTTGCAGCAAGCGGGAAGGGTTATTTCATGGGTGATTTCATTGGCCTGGAAGCGACAATAAAAAGCAAGCGCGAATTTCCCAATGAACCTGGCAACTGGGCTTATTTCAGCTTTACTAACGAAGACCACAAATCTATAAAAAAGACTGCGAACTTGGAACCAACGGCGAATTGCAACGGCTGTCACGAGGCGTCCGCGCAAGATGACTTTGTATTCACGCAATATTATCCTGTTCTCCGTGCCGGAAAGGCGAACGCGGAGAATGCGGTCGGAGGAAAATAAAATGAATCGCTTGAAAGAGAATACATATCCGTATCGAAACGAACACATCGCTGTTTTGTTGTCCGCAGTTTTGTTTACGGTGGCGTTGCTGACACATGCTGGAACAGCGATAGCCGACAAGGGGGATTTTTCCTTATATGTCGACAAGTCAGGCAACATCCGTCTGCCCGATGATTTTCGGCTGTCAATGACCCATTTGGGTTCCTGGTTTGTCCCAGAAGGCGAGGCAAGTGGTTTTCACGATGTCTACACAGAACCGGAAACGGCGAAGACCTATCGCAAAACCGGGAAATTTCCGGACGGCGCAACCCTGGTCAAGGAATTGCGTTCGTCAACTGCAGGCACATACACCACGGGCAACAATGTCAGCCATGCGACAGGTGACGTCAAGCAGTGGTTTGTAATGATCAAGGATACCAAAGCCCGTTTTCCCAACAATCCTGTCTGGGGCGATGGCTGGGGTTGGGCGCTGATTAAAACCGACAGCTCAAATCGAAGCGTAACCACTAATTACCGTACTGAATGTCTCCCCTGTCATATGCCAGCAAAAAACACCGATTGGATCTACGTCGAAGGCTACCCAACGCTAAGCAAACCTGATCGGTAATATTCCGGAAAAGTGTGCTAACACTATCGCTCTACCAGAGGCCGGTTGATTCGTGCCTGTCAAAGGCTGAATGTACACCCCAATAGGAGCGGCAGCAGGATAAGGAAGATCAGGATTAGTCAGATGTATTAGGGACTGCAGAATTGACAAATAGGCTATCCCGATGTATTAAAGAAAACTTGAAAAAGCGTCGTCGGAAAGCGGCAAGGGTGTCATGATCCGGATGGGAGTCGGCGGCAATGTAGCGGAAGGCAACCGAGTCGTGGCCCGCTCGATCTTGCGGCTGGCAAACAACCCAGTGGCGTAGCCGTAGATGAGCAGGGATAGCAGCAGCGAAGGGTGGTACGAGGCGCTTCCCGTGCTGCGGTACGCCGAAACAAATCGGGTGAGATCAAACTCCTCCACCGTCTCCACCACAAACCGCGCCAGATGTTTCTCCGGCAGCCAGTTGTTCATCGACGGCGGGAACAAGTAATCAGTTTGGCGGTTGATGGGGCGAAAACTCATGGTCGAAGGCTCACAATACTTGGATATGATTGTCCCCTATTCTCGGTCAGTAAGTCCGACAGCCTGCTAGGCTGGGAAAACCTCAGCAACAGGCTTCTTAAAATAGGAAATTTGTATCAGGATGCAGAGAGCCTCCTTGACACCATGTCAAGGGTATTCAGCCCGCGAACCATCCTCCGCCCAATGCTTTATAAAGCTGAACGACAGATACCAGATGGAAGCGGTGCGTTGCGGTGAGGGCAAATTCGGCGTTGAACAGGTTGCGTTTGGCAAGGAGCACGTCCACATAGCTCGTAATCCCTCCCTTGTAGCGCAGGTCGGACACATGCAAAGCTGAGCGCAGCGCTTCGACTTGCTCCTGCTGCGCCTTGCGTTGCTCATTAACGGTACGAATCGCCACCAGGGCATCTTCAACCTCCTTGAATGCGACCAGGATGGTTTGTTCGTATTGAGCCAATACCTGCCTCGCCTGGGCTTCCGCCGCCCGCTGCTCGAAACCCAGGCTCTGCGCGTTCAGCAACGGCCCTGCCAACCCGAGTCCGCCTGCGCCGAATTCGCTTCCGGAGAGCAAAAGCTTCGACAGTGCCGGACTCGCTACCCCCAGGAAGCCGGTAATCGAAAGCTTTGGGAACCGCGCAGCTTTTGCCATTCCGATTCTCGCCGTAGCTGCCGCAAGCGTTTGCTCCGCCTGTAGAATATCCGGACGTCGCTGCAACAGCTCGGAAGGAAGGCCGGTCGGTACTTCGGGCGGCATGAGTTGCTCCGTCAGCGCACGGCCGCGCTGAATCGGTGCCGAGTTTCTGCCTAACAACACCCCCAACTCATTTTCCTTTTGAATCATCTGTCGTTCAAGTTCCGCCACTCTGGTTACCGCGTTGGCTCGCTCCGCCTCAAACTGATCCAGATCGAGCCTGGAAATCAATCCACCCCGTAACCGCGCCCGGGCAATGGCGACCGATTCTTCCCAAGATGATAGAGCGCGGCGAGCAATATCCAGCTGCATGTCAAACTGCAAAAGATCGAAGTAGGACTGCGCTACCGAGCTCACTAACGTAAGCACTACCGCCCGGCGGTTCTCTTCACGGGCCATCAGGTCGCCGCGCGCAGCTTCATTGGCACGGCGGATCCTTCCCCAGATGTCCAGCTCCCAATTCAGGTTGGCGCTTCCGAAATAATTGTAGGGCGTCGGAAACCCGCGAATGAGGAACCCGCCAAGGGTACCGAAGGCCGGCGCATTGGCATTGACATCGAATTTAGGAAGAAAATCCAGGCGCGCGATAGTCGCGCGCGCCTGGAGCTCTTCGACGCTTGCCACTGCCTGTTTGAGGTCTCTATTCTCCAGCAAAGCCTGGTTGATGAGCCGTTGCAGTTCCTCGTCGTGCAAAAGCTCCCACCAGGGAAGATTGGCGATGGATTGCCCTTCCGTTTGCGTCATCCGAAACTTTTCGGCTGTATCGATGGGGGGGCGGATGTAGTCCGGTCCCATGGCGCAGGATGCGACCAGCATTATTGGGAGCAATGACAGGATTCTGACCCACACGTTATAGTGTCGCATCATGCTGTTTCCTGTTGCACGTTTTCGGCTGGCTTTGCTGGGTGCTTACGGGTAAGCCAGGTAAAGAACAGAGGAATGAAAATAGTAGCGACGAAGGTGGCGAGGAGCATGCCGCCAAATACCCCGGTGCCCATGGAGCGGCGGGCGGCGGATCCTGCGCCGGTGGCGATCACCAGCGGCACGATGCCCAGCATAAATGCCATGGAAGTCATCACAATCGGTCGAAAGCGCAATCGCGCGGCTTCAAGGGCGGCTTGGGCGACCGGCATTCCCTCCCGCATTTTCTGGCTGGCAAACTCCACGATCAGGATGGCGTTCTTGGCCGCCAGGCCAATCAGCGTGATCAGGCCCACCTGGAAGTAAATATCATTGGGCATTCCTCGCACTAAAATGGCAAGCAGCGCGCCCGTGAGGGCAAAAGGCACGGCCATGATCACGGCCAACGGGAGGCCCCAGGTTTCAAATTGCGCGGCCAGGATGAGAAATACCATAATGATGGCGAAACTGAACGCAAGGGTTGCCGCCGAACCGGTGCGTTTTTCCTGGTAGGCCTGGGCCGTCCAGGCAATCTGGTAATTATCAGGCAGATTCTTTGCCGCAATCTCTTCCACCAGCTTGATGGCCTCACCTGAGCTTACACCCGGTGCGCCGCCCCCCATTATTTTTGCGGAAAGAAGCCCGTTATACCGTTCCAACTGCTCCGCACCGACCATAGTGCTGATCTTGCTGAGTGCTGACATGGGCACCATCGCCCCGGATTGCGAGCGTACGTATATCCTGCCGAGATCTTCCGGTTGCATGCGATATTCGGGTTCCGCCTGTAATTGCACGCGGTAGGTACGGCCGGACTTATTAAAATCGTTGATATAGAGGGAACCGATGGTGCTTTGCAAGGTGGCGTACAGGTCAGCAATCGGCACCCCCTGAGAAATTGCCTTGGCTTCATCCACTTCAATGAAGAATTGCGGTACCGTAGGGCGGAAAAAGGTGGTGATGCCGGCGAGGCGCGGTTCCTGGTTCAGGGCTTCAATGAGATGATTCACCACACCCGACAATTGCAAGGGATCCGAGCCGCCACGGGCTTGCACATAAACTTCAAACCCGCCAGCGGTGCCCAGACCATGAATAGTAGGTGGATTAAATGCGATCGCTATGCCATCAGACTGCTGCATGCCGATATCAAACAACTTATTCACAATATCCTCGGCGGTGCCCGTACGCTCGGACCAGTCTTTGAATGTTACGTACATGCTGGCCGAGCTGGTTTTATTGCCGCCACCGATCAGGTCGAAACCATTGATGACGAACTGGTGGGCTACTGCCGGATCCTCCGCAATGGCAGCGCGCACCGCTTCAGTGGTTTTGGTTGTTCGAGCCAGACTCGCCCCATCAGGCAGAATCGTTGCGGAAACAACGTAGCCCTGATCTTCCGGGGGCACAAAGCCGCCGGGAACGATTTCGAGGAGATATATCGAAAGACCGATAATGCCGGTAAATACGAAGGCGCCGATGATTTTATGCCGAATGGTCACGCCCACCGTACCGACATAGAATTGCGTGAGCCGGTCGAACCCGCTGTTAAATGCCCGGAAGAATGCAGATTCGCCATGCGTGGTTTTCAGTATGATGGCGCACAATGCGGGCGTGAGCGTCAGCGCCACCACGCCGGAAATTACCACGGCAACGGCAACGGTCACGGCAAACTGGCGATAGAGTTCCCCGGCGATCCCGCCCATGAAGGCCACTGGCACAAACACCGCGCACAATACTAATACAATAGCGACCACGGCACGTGAAACCTGCTCCATGGACTTGATGGCGGCTTTCATCGGCGACAGGTTTTCTTCGTCCATCAAGCGCTCGATGTTTTCCAGCACGACAATCGCATCATCCACCACAATGCCGATAGACAGCACCATCGCGAAGAGTGTCAGCGTGTTGATGGAGAAACCAAACAACCACAAACCGGCAAAGGTGCCAATCAGGGAAATGGGAACCGCGACAATGGGAATTAGCGTGGCACGCCAGCTTTGCAGAAAAAGGTAGACAACCAGTATCACCAGTATCATTGCCTCGCCGAGTGTTTTGACGACTTCCCAGATGGAGGCTTTGACGAAGAGACTGGTGTCGTAAGGTATGACGTAATCCATTCCTTCCGGGAAATAGGCCTTTAATTCATCCATCTTGGCAACCAGGGCGTCTGCGGTCTCAAGCGCATTGGCACCGGGCTGCAGAAAGATGGGGCCACCTGCGCCAGGCTGGCCATCCAACGCAGTACGAACATCGTAGCTTTGCGCACCAAGTTCAATTCGGGCGACGTCCTTGAGATAAAGAACGCCCTCGGGGCCATCGGCACGCAGGATAATATTGCCGAATTGCTCGGGTTCCAGCAGCCGGCCTTTGGCATTGACGGTATAAACCAGCTGCTGATCGGAGGGGGCGGGTTCCTGTCCTATCTTCCCCGCGGCATATTGTGCGTTTTGTGCCCGGATAGCCGTCGCAATATCTGTTGTGGTGATCCCCAATTGCGCCATTCGATCGGGGCGCAGCCAAATGCGCATGGAATAATCCATAGCGCCGAACATCAGTGCTTCACCAACACCCTTGACGCGTCTTAGCTCATCCAGCACGTTAAGGGTGGCGTAGTTGCTGAGAAACAAAGGATCGTACTTTCCTTTCTCCTTGGAGACGAGCATAAGGCCAAGAAGAATGTCGCTGGAGCGCTTTTGTATTACCAGGCCCGTGCGGCGGACTTCATCCGGCAAACGCGGCAGGGCAATATTCACGCGGTTGCTGACGTTGAAAGTCGCCTGGTCGACGTCTGTGCCGACCTCAAAGGTCGCGGTAATTGTCAACGTGCCGCTTGAATCGGCGCTGGAGCTGAAATACAGCAGATCGTCAACTCCGCTCAGCTGCTCCTCGATGGGTGCGGCAACCGTTTTCGCCAGGGTATCGGCACTTGCTCCCGGAAAGGTCGCGGTGATCAACACGGTGGGCGGCGCGATTTGCGGATACTGCTCAATGGGCAATTGCATCGCGGCGGCCAGCCCGGCCAGAAAGATGATAATGGATACGACCGATGCAAAAATGGGCCGCGTGATGAAGAATCGGGTCATGATGATTCTCGCCCAGGTCCACTTGCCTGCTTATCGGGTTTGGGCTGGGCGGGGGGCTCGGCAGGCGCTTCTCCAAGCGCGTGAGGCGACACGGGGTTCCCAGGACGGAGCTTGATAATATTATCGACAATCACCTTGTCGCCCGCTTTCAGTCCCTCGAGAATCACCCAATCCTTGCCTAGCCAGTTACCCGCCACGACCGGCCGTACGGTCGCTTCGTTCTTTTCATTGAGGACATAGACACTCTTGCCTAGATCAGACGTCTGCACCGCAACCTGCGGGACGAGAAAAACCCCATCGCGTGTTCCCGTGGTGACGCGCGCGCGTACGAATTGTCCTGGCAGCAAACGTTGTTCTGCGTTATCGAACGTTGCGCGTAATTGCTGCGTACCAAGCGTGGGGTCAATCTTGCTGGCGGCAAAATTCAACTCTCCGTCCTTCCCGTACTCCGTGCCATCCGGCAGTATCAACGTGATTTGCTTTACTCTTTGTTCATTCAGGGGGCCGCCAAGCTGTACCAACTCGTTATCGGAAAGGCTGAAGCGCACCCATATGGGCGATATCTGCACAAGTGTCGTCAACAGGCTGTTATACGCTTCCACCAGGGCTCCTTCGGAGAACTGAAAGCGGCCCGACATGCCCTTCACCGGCGCCGTTACGGTTGTATAGGAAAGATTAAGCTCAGCATCGCGTACGCCAACCTCAGCCTGTTGCAAGGCAGCCTTTGCGATCGCGTTATCAGAGACGGCGTTGTCGTATTCACGCTGGCTGATGGCTTGCGTGTCGAGCAGATCGAGCAAACGCTTTTTCTCACGCTCGGTCTGCACAATGCGGGCTTTCTGCTCGGCGAGTTGCGCCTTTGCTTGCGCCAAGGCATTTTGGTAGGGAACGGGATCAATCAGAAACATCGGCTGGCCCGCTTTTACCGCGGCGCCCTCATCGTACAGGCGTCTGAGCAGAATGCCGCCCACCCTCGGCCGTATCTCGACTTCCTTGGCACCTTCGGTTTGCGCAACCGCTTCGGCGCTGATTGGCACGCTGGTAGGCTGCACCTCGATCATACTGACAGGAAGAGCCGTGCCGCCAGCAGGCAACCCGGCAGCCTGATCATTTTTGCCGCACGCCATCAACGCCATGCTTATAATCAGTGCAAGGGATAATTTTGGGCCCATAACCAGTAGTAAATCGTGAACTTTATTCTTGGAATTGACATCTGCCATTTTTTATTTAACTCCAGCGCCTCGCTGATCTGGCGTGTTAAGTGTTTGGTCGGGCTGCCCATTAGCCAGCTCTGCCGGGTCTGACCATCAGAACAAGCTCGGCGACAAGCGCGTACCAACGCTCACATGTTCCTGCTGAACCACCGTGCAAATCGCAGCACTCATCGCTGCTTCGAATTGCGTGAGTGCAGCGGCGATCAAAGTACGGATAGCCCGGTTGTGCACGATCAATAACCGATGCTCGTACAACCATCGCCTGGCACGAACAAGGGGTCTGGGGAGCAATGGAACAGTGAACCGACTTAGGGGGATCAGCTGAGTTCTTGGGCGAGTCCGATGAGAAGCCCTTCAGGCCCGCGGATGTAGCAGAGCCGATACGCGTCTTTATACTGCACTACTCCGCCTAAGAGCTGCACGCCGCGCTTGCGGAGCCTTTTCTTGCCTCACCTTTATAATCAGTAAGCATGCCAAGTACGATGACAACAACACCCATGGCGATATAAAAATTTCTCGCGATATCTTCATTGGCAAAGCCAAAGATAAAGGGTAAAGCAATGAGGGAAGGTCCGACCAGGCGCTCAATCCAACCATGAATGGCAAATGGAATTAGCCTGAATATGCCAAAGGGAAAATCAGAAGTCAGCGTTACTATCAAATGGACTGCAGCCAGACTATAAGCCAGCATGGCCGGCAACTGACTTAATCCTAATAACGCAGGCGCGAGTAAAAAAATAACGACCGTCAGAAAATCAAAATACCCGTGTATACGTGGTGAAATTACTTTCATGATATTCCCCTGTATTAAGTTGTGGTCACTCCATAGTCACCACGTTCAGTACATTAATACGGTTCTATCACTTAGGTCTGTTATCTAAAAAACACTGTCTTAAATTAATGTTTGATGTGGCAAGGGGCTATCTTGCAATTAATGATTGAAACTGTGAAATTACTTGATTTCAAGCTTGATCTGCTTTAGGAAAACCGGACCAGACAGGAAGTGAGTTTTTTCGGCAAACTTGACCTTAAAGGAGGGCTGTTGCCATGAAAAAGAAGCGGTTTTCAGTAGAGCAGATCGTAGCGGTATTGAAGCAATGCCGGTGGCCGATCTGATCCGGCAGGTGGGGATATTCGGAACAGACGTTTTGCCGCTGGAAGAAGCAGGTACGTGGGGATGCAGTCCGGATCAGGTGCGAGAGCTCAAGCAACTGCAGGAAGAGAATGGACGGCTCAAGAAGCTGGTTGCCGAGCTGAGCCTGGACAAGGCAATTCTGCAGGACGTTGCATCAAAAAAGTGGCCCGGCCCGCGCTGAGACGTGCCTGCCGAATTTGCACACCGGGCGAGCCTTCCAAGCCCTACCCCGTTTAGCCAACGCCGAAAACTAACTCTCGGAATGGTCCTGAAAACCCAAGCGGATCAAGCTAATCAAGTATTCACACGGATTATGGTTGCATAAAATCAACCACTTCTAAGCAAATTTGGAATTTGTCGGTTAATCGCCACATCGATAATTAGCGAAGAGCACTTAATGCCGCATCATTTATACAAATCTGGTCACGTGTATAGCCAAGCATTCCACGGTTCCTGAAATCATTCAAAATGGTGCTTACCACCGAACGACTTGCTCCAACCAAATTTGCCACTTCCTGTTGAGTTAAATGAATTTCCAATGCATACCCATGAGTACATCCTATTCCAAACATCTCAGCTAATTCTAATAAAGTAGCTATAACACGCATTTCAACGGGTTGTGTCAGGGTAGTGCGTAGCTTACGCTCGACCTTCTGTTTTCGGGTATATATGTTCTCAAAAACATACCATGCCAGTTCTGGTTGATGAGCCATCATGGCCTTGAAATCGTTGCATGCTATGCTATAGAAATTAACTTCACCCAGTGCTTGAGCAGTTTCTTCTACTTCTTGGGGGATAGAATTATTCTGCAAACAACCAATGACGTCCCCCTTCTCAAAAAGAGCAAGAGTAATTTCAATCCCCTTCTCTGTTAAATGAGAGAGCTTGCCGATACCACTTTTTATCCAGAACAAATCGGAACACCGATCACCCTGGTGGTAAAGGAAAGCTTTATTCGGAATGTTGATTTCCCGAGCAGAAGGGTAATTCCTCTGTAATTCCTTCAAATCATATTCGAAAAATTCGTTAATCAATCTCGATCTCATATTGTTCATTATAGACCGCATTTATAGCATAAATGATATTGGACGACTAACAGTGACCCGCCAATGATCAAGGATTCGGTGAACACCGTATTCGAACGCAGCGTACATCGATACGAGAACCCCGCTCCACACTAAGCGTGGCAGAATGGCCGAGGCGTCGTGCATGACTGCTTCAAGCTCACCCTCGAACTCGCCGATTGCTACCGGATCGGTTTCTGTCTTGATGCGGGCACGGAGCCTTGCAGCTTGTTGATCGGTTGCATGAGGTATGAACTGGTGTACTACGCGGACAAACCGCTTCAATTCCGCGAGAGAGTCGATCGCCCATGGAAAATCACAGATTAGATCGAAGTCCTCAAATGGGTCTTCAATGACGCGGTCTGATTTGTTCAAACGCTTTCTACCTTTCAAGAAACCGAAGGCTCATTACACCTGAATGGTCAGTGGGCACAGCGACGTTGCGCTTACTGTTATTGCAACTTAACTTCCGAGGTGGTCGTAAAGACAGATTTTGTTCATACCACTGATCCTTTCGCTTTTGCAGAAGGCCGTACGGGTTTTACACCGATTTCACGGACACATCTAAAAAGGCTGATAATAAGTCAGGAGGTGTGTCATGGCAGTACGAAGAAAATATACTAAGGAGTTCAAACAGGAAGCGGTCTAGCTGGTTCGGTCTGCTGATGTGCCAGCGAGTCAGATTGCGCGTGATCTGGGTATTGATCCCAACATGCTGGGCTGCTGGTGCTGGGAAATGGACTCGATCGGTAGCAAGGTCTTCCAAGGTCAGGGCAAGTCCCGTGATGAGGAGATGGCGACGCTCCAAAAGAGAGTTAATTCAAGTCAGGAAGGAACGGGATTTTTAAGAGAAGCGTCAGCATTCTTCGCGCTACTCCTTCCAGCCTCCCCAGAACAAGGACGGAGGGGAGCGGTCAAGCCAGGCAACAGGATAAGGCGAGAGGCCGGGATAGATCCTGCTCCATACAACCGCCACCACTGCCAGGCTAAGCACCCCAACGAAAACCGGGTTCCAAAGGACGGACAGGCTGGAGTGGCCGTAGATCATAATGATGGGGTTGGCACCGGCAGGCGGGTGTACGGTCCCGGTGAGTAGCATGTACCATAAGACCAGCACCTGAGCGAGAACGTAAACCCATAACGCATCGCCAAAGAACTGATAGCAGACGATGCCAATGAACGCACCCCCCAAATGGCCTCCGAAGAGGGCACGCGGCTGTGCGGCCGGTGCCCGCGTAAGGCCGAACAAAAAAACTGCGGAGCCGCCCAACGAAGCAAGAAAAAAAGGAGAGGCGGGTGGAGAGGTTAAGAGTAGCGCCAAGCCGATACCCGTTGCGGCGCCAAGCCCGCACCACAGTAGACGCGCTATAGGGGAATGGTGCATTTGCTTATATGCCTGTAAATAAGAATAATAAAAATCCGGTAACGTGTCAAAATAAAGTATAGCTGTATACTACGTTCGGTATTTACTTGATTTAACGGATTTAATCGCCTAAACCTGAATGCCCAAACAGAAAGCATATCAGTCACAACGGTTCACTCGCATTTGACACCGACCGCCATCCAGATGATTGGCGCGGCATTGTTTGCCGTTGCTATTCTGCACACCTTTTCGACCAAGTTTTTCGAACATTTGGCGCATACTCGCCCAGCCCACGCCGGAATATGGCATCTGCTGGGTGAAGTCGAGGTGGTATTCGGTTTCTGGGCGATGATTCTGATCGTAATGATGTTCGCCACCGATGGGGCAACCGTAGCAACGCAATACATCGACTCACGCAATTTCACCGAGCCGATGTTCGTCTTCGCCATCATGGTGATTGCTGGCACCCGTCCAATCCTGCAAACTGCCATGGCCGGGGTACGCATGGTGGCTCGCACCATCCCCTTGCCCGGAAGCACGGGATTCTATTTCACGGTCATGGCGCTGGTACCCTTGCTGGGATCGTTCATCACCGAGCCTGCGGCCATGACACTGGCCGCCCTGATCCTGGCTGACCGCATCTTTGCGCAGGGCATTTCATCACGTTTGAAATATGCGACGCTGGGCGTGCTGTTTGTGAACATTTCCATCGGTGGCACCCTGACACCGTTTGCTGCGCCACCCGTGCTCATGGTTGCCGGGAAATGGAACTGGGATATTGCATTCATGATGTCGATGTTTGGCTGGAAGGCTGCCATTGCGGTCGCCGTGAATGCCCTGGGAGCGACGCTGCTGTTCCGTAAGGAATTGGGCCAACTGTCGCCGGCAGACAGTGGCGGTGGCAGCGGCCAGGTGCCCCTTTTTCTGGTATTGGTGCATCTGGCGTTTCTGGCGGGCGTCGTGGTGTTTGCTCATCACCCGGCGATGTTCATGGGCTTGTTTCTGTTCTTTCTCGGTGTGGCCCACGCTTATTCGCGCTATCAAGACCCGCTAATCCTGCGCGAGGGGCTATTGGTCGCCTTCTTTCTGGCGGGATTGGTAGTCTTGGGCGGGCAGCAGCAGTGGTGGTTGCAACCGCTACTGATGAGTATGAGTAGTGATGCGGTATTCGTCGGCGCAGCCATTCTGACAGCTTTCACCGATAATGCAGCATTGACGTATCTTGGCTCACTGGTTGAAGGACTGTCTGACGACTTCAAGTACGCCCTGGTAGCCGGTGCAGTGACGGGCGGCGGGCTGACCATCATTGCCAACGCGCCTAACCCGGCAGGCATTGCCATCCTGCGCGGACACTTCGATGATGAGTCGGTACATCCGGCAGGACTGCTGCTGGCCGCTCTGCCGCCGACTATTATCGCGGGGCTGGCGTTCAGATATTTATGAGCACGGCACGACATTTTGCGAACTCGATGCCCTGACCATTTCTCGACGACCTCAAACTCCCGCTATCGAAGCACTCACACTTTCTGGATTTCAACACTTCTGTCGGTTGTGAAAAAGATCTGAAGCTTGTTGGTCGCAGTATGCTCTGCCTTGTAAAACAGTCCGATCATCCCGGTAGATCCTGTGATCAGTAACGAACAGACATGGCCATCCCGAGCGAGCATCCTTTCTATAGGCACATGGCTAAAGACGTGCTGTGCATGTTTACCGCGCGAGTAACATTCGCGCCACTACCTAATGGAGGGTATCCGATGATCAACTACGAATTGCAACACGACAAAGGCATACTCTTGTTGCATCCGGAGGGGCGTTGCATGTTACATCAAGGTATTGCAAAATTAGCATCATCGGCAATGCTTTTCTGCAACGACTCTTATAGGCTACACGCGCGTTTCGACACCGATCAGGATACAGCGGCTCAGGCTACCGCGCTTAAAGCCACCGGTTGCTAGCGTATCTTCCGCGATAAGGGGTCCGGGGGACGATGGGAGCGGCCGGAGTTGCACAAGTTATGAAGTGAACTGCCAGATGCTTCAAAGAATAACCAACGAATCGTGAAACGTTGTAATCGGGGATAAGGTCGAGGCGGGAGCATTTCCATACCTAGAGCGTTTCCCCGGTTTTGCGGCTTCAGAATTGGTCCACTCCTTTGCACGATATGCAGATTCTCCGGCTACGACAGCAACCCGATCCTTTGCAATAAGCACATCTCCACGATGGGTCGCACAACGAGATAAAGTACCCCTTCCCTTACATCCTATGCAGGTTCTGAGACTGCTACGGCTTCGTCCTGTTCCCTTGCAATAAATACACATTGTCGGAGCATGACGAATACTTGGAATCCTTAGCATATGGTTCTCCCGACTGGGGTGGGGTACATAGTTGCAATAACCGCCACGTAATTTGAGATACCGACTAATTTCTGGTTAAATATTTGGGGACAAATGCAAACTTTGATAAGCTATTGATGTTAATTGTATTACCGTTATTTATTGGAATAAGCCTTACATTTTGCTGGGCTGCGTCAAACTGTAAGGCTAGCATCACAAACAAACATAAACGGCTTATCTGAATTCCTCTCGTTCCCCTGAGAGATCGCTGAGTACAGTGGAACATTAACGCTGAACGCGTATTATGGATAATGTGTAAATTACCATAATGTCTGTCGTGAAAAGATTTAGAAAGTGTGATTAATTTGTCATGAAAAGGCTGAATTTAGATCAGCAGTCGGTCGGTTGGGCAAACAAGGATGGAGGAAGTTGGCTTAATTAAATATTTTATTATTGATAGAATAAGCGTTTAATCCTTGTGGCAGCTATCGCCGCGTGGAGCTCATATTTCAGATGAGCCGAGAAATATTCAGATCACGCTAGGAATTTAATTTCATGATGATTGGGGTGCCTGGCTTGATTCCAATTAAGATTTTTAAGCACTGCGTGCGGGAGTGAAGGCCTACCGCTTAAACGAGCCTCCGCGAGTAGCACCAGTTCCGCTATTGGTTCCTTGATTCTGATTTCCTTGGCCACTTTCATTGGAGTGCGGCCCAGCCCCACTGTGGTTACGCTGGCCGCCCATTCGAGTGGCCGCTGTATGGTGTTCCGACGAACTCCCGCGAGTAGAGCCAGTCTCGCTATTGGTGTTATGCTGCTTCTCTTGGGCGCTTCGCCTCGCTTGCTGTCTAGACCTATCGCCGCGTCTGTGTACACTTTCTTTCGCGATTTCGCGTTGCTCTCCTGCATCTATGGAAGTCAACTCGCAATTGCTTACTGAACCTTGTTCCTGGTCGTTGATATTGTCATTATTTAAAGGCATGCTTTCCTCCTTAAGTATAATAAAAAGATCTCTGGCCTTCCTTCCGTCCCATTCTTGAAATAATCAATTTAACATTCATAGGGAAGTAGCATCTTAAAAAAATAATTATCGCGATCAGTTTGCCATCACACCTCTAGTTTTCCATCATGGGACAGGCGATATTCTAATATGCGCTGCACCATTTTAAAAAAATTACCTAAAAGTTTTTAGAAGATAACGGGTATGCCATCAGTATGGGACTCTTAATTTAAGTCAGACGGCAGAAACCAAAAACTAAATGCATTTTTGCGCAGCAATTAACAAATATTTGGCAATTACTTTACCCTTGATAACCTATTTTATGATGGGTTGAATTAAGTCAAAGCTGCCGCATCCTCTATTATTGATAAAATATGTTATCAATAGTAAAGTAGATATGACATCAAGGAAGGTTGA
>ERZ724526.38-NODE-38-length-59254-cov-25.563303_pt1 | contig 59254 bp, 57 predicted proteins | sample MGYA00376059_ERZ724526 | MGnify/ENA primary metagenome ERZ724526 (study PRJEB28724, sample SAMN07190883) | activated sludge metagenome | isolation source: activated sludge of sewage treatment plant in Hong Hong | place: Hong Kong | collected 2016-03-17 ...
GATTGGCCATGCGAACTTTCCGGTCTGTGCCGTCCTCGATGAGACTGACACGGTCAAGGCGTGAACGGTCGTTGGGGACCTGCGTCCGTAGCGAGTCGAGAAAACGCCGGTTGATCTCGCACATAATCTCCGCCAACCGCGGGAGCAAGACTTCAAACCAGCTGAGCGGCCATTTCTCCAATGCTTCGGACAAGAGGGTATGGTTCGTGTACGCGAGCGAGCGCTGCGTCAGGTCCCAGGCTTGCTCCCAGCCGAGGTGCGCCTCATCGAGCAGGATCCGCATGAGCTCGGGCACGGCCATCGCCGGGTGCGTGTCGTTCAGTTGGATCGCGATCTTTTCTGGCAATGCGCTCCAGTCGTTGTTCGTATGCCGGAAGCGGCGGACAAGATCGGCGAGCGAGCAGGCGACGAGGAAATATTCCTGCAGGAAGCGCAGCCCCTGTCCCATGGACGTCGAATCATCGGGATAGAGTACCCGCGTGAGCGATTCGGCGGTAAGCGTTTCTGCTAACGCCCCCGCGAAGTCGCCACGGCTGAATTGTTGAAAGTCAAAGTAGTCCGGACTGGCGGCGGCCCAGAGACGAAGCGTATTGATCGTCTTCCCTCCGTAGCCGATCACCGGCCGGTCGAACGGGATGCCGAGGAGAATCGACGGTCGGCCGATGATAGGATACAATTCCCCCGCGCGGAGTTCGAATGAACAGTTGAGCTTCACTTCAACCGCTTCCTCCAATCGTGCCACTTCCCAGGGATCAGGACGCCGCAGCCAATTGTCGGGCTGCTCGAATTGCCAGCCGTCCTTGATTGTTTGCTTGAACATGCCGTATTCGTAGCGGAGACCGTAACCCATGCCCGGAATCTCAAGCGTTGCCATAGAGTCCAGAAAGCAGGCCGCCAGACGGCCAAGGCCGCCATTTCCGAGCCCGGCATCGGGCTCCATCTCGACCATGGCCGGATCCACATGGCTCTTCTTTTTCATGATTTCGAGCGAGATCGCCGCCAGTTGCGCATTGACGATATTGTTGGCCAGTGAACGCCCCAAAAGGAACTCCATGGAGAGGTAGTAGACCCGCTTCGGATTCTCTCGCTCGTAGGTCTTCTCCGTCAGGAGCCAGCGCTGCGAAATGACGTCTCGAATGGACCGTGCCACCGCCTCAAACTGCTCGCGCGGGGTGGCCTTCTCGGGAACAATGACATTGTCGAACACAAGATGCCGGTCGTAGAGTGCATCGTCTGTCCCATAGAACTGGACCGGCCCGCATCCATATTGTTCATGAAGCTCGTTGAGGCGCTCGTTCATAAGACCTCCGTCGAAGAACTCAAGAGTGAAGGTCGTCCAGGGAAAAAGTGTCTCACTTGGCGTCACTTGCTCTCAGCGCGAACAAGACCACCACTGACCGGGGTTGTGTCAGATAGCTGTCACCCGGAACGAACGGCGCATCGGGCCCGTCACAGATGTCATCCGGCGAGTCCAGACAGGTGTCAATCAGGCGACGCCAGCCCTGCTCTGACTTCGCCGCGCCCGGCAGGTCGAATGCCAGGGGCTCCCAGTAGGCATTCACGATGAGATGGACGAGGAACCGCCCGTCAATGGTGCTGGCCGTCAAGGCCAGGCTGTGGGATTCGTCGTTCCAGTCCGGCCGATTGAGCACGATTCCATGCCAGTCGATCCTTGCCCGGCAAAGGATCTCATTCAGAGTCAGACTGCTCTCCCCTCGCGCCAGTGGACTCCTCAAGCGCAACAAGAGGAGGAACCTCACGAAGCGATGAATGTCGGCATGCTTTCCGAGTCTCGTCCAGTCGAACCAACTGATGTCATTGTCCTGGCAATAGGCGTTGTTGTTCCCGCGCTGTGTATGCCGGACTTCGTCGCCCATAAGCAAGATCGGCGCGCCGACGGACAGAAGCGTCAACGCCAGGAAGTTTTTCACCTGCCGGTTGCGCAAGCGCTCGATGGACGGGTCGTCGGTCGGACCTTCCACTCCGCAATTCCAGCTCAGGTTGAAGTCGGTCCCGTCCCGGTTGTCCTCTCCGTTCGCTTCATTGTGTTTCTGGTTGTAGGACACCAGGTCATTGAGCGTGAATCCGTCATGGCAGGTGATGAAATTGATGCTCTGCTCGGGTTCTCGCTCCTCGTGCCCATAGAGATCAGGACTGCCTAACAATCGTCTGGCCACCCGCCTCACCGTGCCGTTGTCTCCCTTCATGAAGCTGCGGACGTCATCCCTGAATTGGCCGTTCCACTCTTTCCAACTGTCTCCAATAAACGAGCCAACCTGGTACAGGCCCGCCGCGTCCCAGGCCTCCGCGATCAGCTTCGTTCCGGCTAGGCACGGATCCGATTCGATGTCCCACAGGATGGGGGGATTCTTCAACGGCCGGCCATCCTCGTCGCGGGAGAGGATCGAGGCCAAATCGAAGCGAAAGCCGTCTACGTGCATCGACTCCACCCAGTAGCGCAGGCTGTCGAGGATCAACCGGCGGACAATCGGTTGATTCGCGTTCAAGGTGTTCCCGGTGCCGGTATAGTCGGCATAGCGTGACCGGTTCTCCTCCAGCACGTAATACGCCGCGTTTTCCAGGCCGCGATAGCAGAGCGTCGGGCCTGCGTGGTCTCCTTCCGCCGTATGGTTGAACACGACATCGAGGATGATCTCGATGCCCGCCCGATGAAGCGCCTTGACCATGTCGCGAAACTCGTCCATCGGGCCCAAGTGATCTTTGCGGGAACTATACCCGTGGTGCGGCACGAAGAATGAGATGGGGCTGTAGCCCCAGTAATTGACGAGACCCCTCGGAGCGTCCTGTTCGTCGAACTGGAACAGGGGCAGCAACTCCACTGCGGTGACGCCGAGATCCTGCAGGTACGGAATCTTGTCGATCAATCCTCGATACGTACCGCGCGTTTCGTGAGAGAGCCCGGAACTGGGATGGCGGGTAAACCCGCGCACGTGCAACTCATAGATCACAGTCTTGGCAAACGGCCGTTTCAGCGGGATATCTCCCTCCCAGTCATATCTGGTGGGATCGACGACTATGCTCTTCATCGCAGTTGCGCAATTGTCACCCGGTACGGACGCGTTGACGCGGCTGTAGCAGGCCGGCATAGCCAGCGCCTTCCCGTATGGGTCAAGCAACAGCTTGCGTGAGTCAAACCGCAATCCATGTTGCGGCTCGGAAGGTCCGAACGCCCGATAGCCATAGATCTGGCCGGCCTGAATACCGGGCACGAAGATATGCCAATAGTGGTATGTCCGGTTCCACCGGGGATTGAGGGCCATCACTGTCGCTGGCTTTGCATCGTCCGTGTGATCGAACAGCAGCAGTTCCACAAGGGTGCTGTTCTTTGAGAACAGGCTGAAATTGACCCCGTCGGGGCAGACCGTCGAGCCGAGAGGAAAACTTTCACCCTGTTGGATCACCCGTTTCTGCGCCATTTCCAATCACGCACCTCAGGCATATCGTCGCCGTGCGTCGCGATGTACTGTTTGTGTTCAAGCAGCTTCTCGCGGATCGCCTGTTTGGCGTAGGCCGCCCGTGACCCGAGCTGCGGCAGCCGATCGATCACATCCCCGACTAGATGGAACCGATCGAGGTCGTTCATCACGACCATATCGAACGGGGTCGAGGTCGTCCCTTCTTCCTTGTAGCCGCGCACGTGCAAATGCGGGTGATTGGTCCGTCGATAGGTCAGTCGGTGAATCAGCCACGGGTATCCATGGAAGGCGAAGATGATCGGTTTGTCAGTCGTGAAGAGCGCATCGAATTCTTTGTCGCTCAATCCATGGGGATGCTCCTTTGGCGGCTGGAGTTTCATGAGGTTCACCACATTGATGACGCGAATTTTCAGTTGCGGCAGATGGCGGCGGAGCAGGTCTGTTGCGGCCAGTGTTTCGAGCGTCGGCACGTCACCGCAACAGGCCATCACCACGTCGGGCTCGCTTCCCCTGTCGTTGCTGGCCCATTCCCAGATCCCGAGGCCGGCGGAGCAATGTTTGACGGCGGCGTCCATCGTGAGCCACTGCGGAGCCGGTTGCTTCCCCGCGACGACCACGTTGACGTAGTTGCGGCTGCGGAGGCAGTGATCGGTGACCGACAACAGGCAGTTGGCGTCGGGGGGGAAATAGACCCGGATAACCTCCGCCTTCTTGTTGACGACATGGTCGATGAACCCGGGGTCCTGGTGACTGAATCCATTGTGATCCTGCCGCCAAACATGGGAAGACAACAGATAATTGAGCGAAGCAATCGGCCGCCGCCATGGAATGTGGTTGCAGACCTTCAGCCACTTGGCATGTTGATTGAACATCGAATCCACGATGTGAATGAAGGCTTCGTAGCAGGAGAAGAACCCGTGCCGGCCGGTCAGGAGGTACCCCTCCAGCCATCCCTGGCACTGGTGTTCGCTCAAGATCTCCATCACCCGACCATCCGGCGCCAGGTGGTCGTCGTAGGGATAGCGATCCGCCATCCAGGTGCGGTTGGTGACCTCCAAGACGTCTTGCCAGCGGTTCGAGTTGTTCTCGTCCGGGCTGAAGAGGCGGAAGTTTCGACCTTCCATATTCAACTTCATCGTGTCCCGCAGGAATTTCCCCATGAGGCGGGTGGACTCGGCCACGATCGCACCCGGTTTTGTCACCTTCACGGCATAGTCACGAAAATCCGGCAGACATAAGTCCCTGAGCAGCAGTCCTCCGTTCGCGTGCGGATTTGCGCTCATCCGCCGCGTTCCCTTGGGAGTCAGTTCGCTGAGTTCGGGCTTGAGTCGTCCGGTCTTGTCGAACAGTTCCTTCGGCTTGTAACTCTTCATCCATTTTTCGAGGGTCTTGATGTGCGATGGTTTGTCCATGTCCCCCATCGGGACTTGGTGAGAACGCCAGTAATCCTCGGTCCGCTTGCCGTCGATCTGTTTCGGACCGGTCCAGCCTTTCGGCGTCCGGAGCACGATCATGGGCCAGAGCGGACGTGCGTGGGCGCCCCCTCGGCGCGCGCGGGCCTTGATGCGCCGAATGTCCTCCAGAACGGCGTCGAGCGCGGCGGCCATGAGCTGATGCATCGTCCTGGGATCACGCCCTTCGACGAAATAGGGGGTGTAGCCGTACCCGCGAAACAGGTGATCCAGTTCGTCGTGACTGATACGGGCCAGCACGGTGGGATTCGCGATCTTGTATCCGTTTAGATGGAGAATGGGAAGGACGACCCCGTCGGTGACCGGATTCAGAAACTTGTTGGAATGCCAACTCGTCGCGAGCGGACCGGTTTCCGCTTCACCGTCGCCCACCACGGCGGCGACGATCAAATCCGGATTGTCGAACGCGGCCCCATACGCATGCGAGAGGGAGTAACCCAGCTCGCCGCCCTCGTGAATGGAGCCGGGGGTTTCCGGCGCGACGTGACTCGGAATTCCACCGGGGAACGAGAACTGGGTGAACAGCCGCTTCATGCCGTCCTCATCCTGTGAGATGTTCGGGTACACCTCGCTATATGTCCCTTCAAGGTAGGCGTTGGCCACCAGCCCCGGTCCGCCATGTCCTGGGCCGGCGATATAGATGACGTTCAGGTCCTGTTCCTTGATGAGGCGGTTGAGATGCACATAGATGAGGTTCAGACCCGGGGTCGTGCCCCAATGACCCAGCAACCGCGGTTTGATGTGCGTGCGCTTCAGCGGCTGTTTCAGCAACGGATTGTCGTACAGGTAAATCTGACCGACGGAGAGATAATTGGCCGCGCGCCAGTACGCGTCTATCTTCCGCAGCATCTCAGGGCTCAGTGGACTTTGCGACGCTCTGCTCATAGGCTTGACTCCTTCCCCTCTTTCTTCCCGTCTGGCTTATTGAGAGAGAGACCGCAGATACGCGAGCACTTCACGGGCCTCCTCATCGGAAAGGACGTACTTCCACCTTCCCATCGCCGTATTCCGTCGCCCCTCATGAATGGTCCTGAGCAAGGCGGCGTCAAGTTTTTCCTGAACCGCGGGGGAGGTCAGGTCGGCCGGTGGTGGATTGAACAGACGATAGCCATCCCCCTTGCCTCCCTGGCCATGACACACCATGCAGTGCTCCTCGAACAGCCGCTTTCCTTTGGAGGCACCGCCTTCGGCAGCCCACAGGCCGCATCCCTGGACTGCCCCAATGAGTATGAGGAGGATAAACAGCGCACGAGCCAACGCATTCATGTCTTATTCCATTTCGCCGATCGTCCGTGATATCGGCAATCGTTTTCTCTCATACATGTTCGCTGATTTGGACGAGCGGCTCTCGATCACAGCTGCAGGTAGAACCCAAATCCCACCGTCTCGACTTTCTGCGCGAAGAACTGCCCATAGGGATTGAAGCCGTGATAGTAATTCACCAGGAAGCGGAAGCGGCGACTCGATCCCTGTCTCGACCACTCGATCCCGCCGACGACATTGGCATTGATCACCCAGTTCAACTCCTCGAATGACTTGAAGTCCGCCCCGAGCACCGGCGTGACGAGAAACCCTGCCAGCGCCCGTCCAAGGATCGGTGATGGAATGGTGGGGCCGCGCAACTCGACTCCCCACTGCACGCGATTCCGGTCGAGCGAGGCCGGTTCGCGATGGACCAAATACCCTCCGCCCGCGTACAACCTCCCCCACCGGTAGTCGTAGGAAACCAGCGCTTCCAGTTCTTCAAAACTCAGATTCAACCGATTGAACCCCGGCCGGCCCAGCAGGAACTCATCGCCGAGGTGACTGCTTTGGTGATAGAGACGGACTCTCGTCGACCAGCCCCCGGATCGCCAGGACAGGGGAACGCCCACGACATAGTCGGTGTTGATGAGATCCGACGAGGGCGCGCTCAGGTCGAATTGGGAAAACACCCCGGCGAGAAGACCGACTTGCCATCCGTTACAACCCTCTCGCCTCGTATAGAACCCGAAGTTTTCCCCGAACCCCACTGACCCGATATTGGCATGGGTCCCATCCGTCCTCGCGCGGGCAGCCAGGTAGCTGGCAAAGAACTGCGGTTGTTTCGGATCGGCCATCAAGGGTCGAAAGACGTCGTCTGTGGGAAATGCCGCGCCGGTCACGCCTTCGGTCGCATACTCATAACGGCAATCGACGGCTTGCCCGGCCGGCGGTTCCTCCGCGAGAACCGGCCCCGCCGTGGCCACAGCCAGCGCCAGTATCCCCACAGCCCATCGTCCTTGTCTCATTTTTGAAACACCTCGCATCGCGCGACTCATTGGAACTGGCGCCCAAAGCGCCACATGTCGAAGCCGAACAACGAACCGCCCAGCAGCGCCATGGCAGGTACGAAGTCCCACAGGGTATGTCGAGGCCACCTCTCCCTCAACTCTGCGAGGCCAGGCTCGCCCGAAAGCGCAGCGCAGCGCCGACAAAAAACACCGTTCCTATACCCATAATGGCGATCAACTGAGGCCACACCACATCCACGCCGGCGCCCCGGTACAGGATCGCCTGTGCCAAAGCCGTAAAATGCGTGGTCGGCGCCGCCAGCATGATGTTCTGCACGATCTCCGGCATGCTCTCGCGTGGTGTGATACCGCCGGACAACATTTGCAACGGCAGGACCACGATAATCATCAGCAATCCGAACTGCGGCATGGAGCGGGCGACCGTAGCCATGAGAATGCCCATCGAGGTCGTGGAAAACAGATGGAGCATGGTGCCGAACAAAAACAAGGGGGTGGAACCGACGATGGGAACGCCCAAAGCCCCTTGTACGACCAACCGCAAGGACAGCGCGGTACAGACAAGCACGACGAGGCCGTTCGCCCACACCTTGGCCGCCATGACCTCAAACGGGATGAGCGGCATGACCAGCAGGTGCTCGAGTGTGCCGTGTTCACGCTCACGAATCAGGGCGGCGCCGGTCAGGATGATCGACAGCATGGTCACCTGGCTGATGATCTCCATCACGCCGCCGAACCAGATGCCGTTCAGGTTGGGATTGAACTTCACACGTGTCGCGAGCGTAATCGGCAGCACGGTCCCGGTTCGATGGCGCTGGGCAAACTCGGTGATTTCCCCCGTCACAATGCTTTGGATGTAATTCGCGCCGATGAAGGCCTGCGTCATCCGCGTGGCATCGATGTTGACCTGAAGCGCCGGGTGCTTGCCGGCGAGCACGTCTCTCTGAAAGTCTGGAGGGATATTGAGCACAAATGTGTAGTCCCCGGCATCCAGGCCCGGGTCGATCTCATCCATCGAGATCACCCGGGGTGGTTTGAAATAGGGGCCATAAAAAGCGCTGATGATGCGAGCCGACAGCGGCGACTGGTCCTCGTCGACGATGCCGATCGGTGCGTTATGCAACTCTCGAGACGACGCCGTCGCAGCGGAATAGATCATGATCGAGAAACTCGCGAGGATGAAGAAGGCCAGGATCTTGTCATGCCACAGGCTGCGCAATTCTTTGAGCCCCAGTTGGATGATATTGGCTACGTGCGTCATCTTCATGTGCCCTGTTTTTTCAGCAATGCCAAGCTGAGCAGAGTCAATACCGGGATGAAAACAGCCAAGGCAATCAGGTACCCATAGAGGTCCCAGAAGTCTAGGCCCTTGGTAAAGGTCCCACGACTGATCACCAGGAAATAGGTCGCGGGCCAGACCTGCCCGATGAGTGCCCCGATCCCCTCAAGCGAGGACACCGGATCGGTCAACCCAGAAAACTGGACCGTGGGCAGCATCGTCAAGATCGCTGTCCCGGCCACTGCGCCGATCTGGCTACGGGTGAACGCGGACATCAGCAAGCCGATTCCCGTCGTGACGATCACATACACAACTCCTCCCAACATCAGAGTGGCAAAGCTGCCCTTGAGGGGAACCTTGAACGCGACCACGGCCAGCGCGACGAGACCGAAGAAGCTGATCATGCTGAGAGCAATGTACGGCAGTTGTTTCCCCAGCAGGAACTCCAGGCGTGTGACCGGCGTCACATACAGATTCGTGATGGAGCCGAGCTCTTTCTCCCTCACCACGCCGAGGGCCGTCATGAGAGCCGGAATGAAGACCAATAACAGCGGAATCACCGCCGGAACCATCGATTCCAGACTCTTGAAGTCCTGGTTGTAGCGGTAGCGCATCTCGAGATCGGCGAGGCCGGTCTGTGGCTGAGCGCCGTAGGTGCGACGAGCCAGGTCGGTGAGGTACTGGTAGTGCATGCCCTGCACGTACCCCTTGATGGTTTCGCCTCGGAACGGACTGGCGCCGTCGACCCACACGCCGACCTCGGTCTGGCGCCCTCGCTTCAAATCCCGGCCGAAACCCGAAGGGATCTCGATCGCCACGCTCAACTCGGCGCTGCGCATCCGCCGGTCCAGTTCCGCATCATCGGTGATGAACGGACGCTCGATGAAGTAGCGTGAGCCGGCAAGATTCTGAATGTAGTCCCGGCTCTGCGGCGTTCGGTCACGGTCCAGGGCGGCGAAGCTCAGGTCTTCCACGTCCATGGTAATGCCATACCCGAGAATGAACATCAGCAGTACCGATCCCAGCAGCGCGAACGTGAGCCGGATGGGGTCCCGTCTCAGCTCCAGGGCCTCGCGGTGGGCATAGGCGAACAGCCGCATGGGGCTGAATGTCCTGCCACGATCAGCTCTTGAGGTTCCCGATGCGGAAGGCATTGTCTCTGCGGCTTCCTCGACGACCTCTTTCTGCGTCGCCTCTCCGCTTGCTTCTTCGAGGTAGCCGATGAAGGCCTCTTCGAGGTTCGCAGCGCCACGGGTAAGGATCAAGCCTTCGGGCGTATCGCTCACCAGCACTCGCCCCGCGTGCATCAGCGAGATGCGGTCGCAACGTTCCCCCTCGTTCATGAAATGGGTGGAGATGAAGATCGTCACGCGGTCCTTGCGGGAGAGCTCGATCAAGAGCTCCCAAAATCCGTCGCGGGCCACCGGGTCGACACCGGACGTCGGCTCGTCCAGGATCAATATCTCCGGCTGATGGACGACGGCGACCGCCAGGGAGAGACGTTGGCGGATTCCGAGCGGCAGAGCCTCCGCCAGGTCATCCAGATAGTCTTCCAGCTTGAACCGTTTGGTCAGCTCAGCCACACGCCCGGGGATCTTCTCCGGCTGGAGGTGGAAGAGGCGCGCATGCAGCTCCAGGTTTTGCCGCACCGTGAGTTCACCATAGAGGGAGAACGCCTGGGACATGAAGCCGACACGCTTGCGTGTCTCCATATCCTGGGCGTTCACCGGCCGGTCGAACAGCCTGGCGTCTCCTTCCGATGCGGGCAACAGACCGGTGAGCATCTTCATGGTCGTGGTCTTGCCGCAGCCGTTCGAGCCGAGAAAACCAAAAATTTCTCCCCGCTCGATGCGAAAGCTCACATGATCGACTGCCGTAAAACTGCCGAAGCGCATCGTGAGGCCATGCGCTTCGATCGCCGGCGGGCCCTCGTGTGTCCGGCGGGGAGGGATTGCGATGGCGCTGTGGCCTCGACGTTTCTCTTCGGGGAGCAATGAGACAAAGGCGTCTTCCAACGTCCGTACGTTCATGCGACCCTTCAGTTCCGCCGGGCTCCCTGTCGCAAGCACCTTGCCCGCGTCCATGGCCACCAGCCAGTCGAACTGCTCAGCCTCCTCCATGTAGGCGGTGGCCACGAGCACGCTCATCCCCGCGCGCCGCTTCCGGATCCGATCAACGAGGTCCCAGAACTGCCGGCGCGACAACGGATCAACCCCGGTGGTCGGTTCATCCAGAATCAACAGATCGGGGTCGTGGATCAGCGAGCAACATAAGCCCAGTTTCTGCTTCATGCCGCCCGATAACTTCCCCGCGGGGCGGTCCCGAAACGGCGTCAACCCCGTGCTTCGCAGCAGGTCTGTGATCCGCCATTCGCGCTCCTCACGGTTCTGTCCGAACAGGCGGCCGAAGAAATCCACGTTTTCGAAGACCGATAAGGTCAGATAGAGGTTGCCTCCCAGTCCTTGGGGCATATAGGCGATCCGCGGATAGATCTCGTTGCGATGCCGCACAGCCGCCATATCGCCGCCGAGGACTTCGACCTGGCCGGCCTGGATTTTTTTTGCACCGGCAATTAGGGCCAGCAAACTGGATTTGCCGACTCCGTCCGGACCGATGAACCCCACCATGCGGCCGCCCGGAATGTCCAAGGTCACCGCATCAAGAGCAGTCGTGTCCCCATAACGATGGGTCAACGTGGCGACACGGGCTACGGATGTGGATGGTTCACTCATCGTATCAGCTTCGTTTGCAGGAATGGAGGCCACTGAACGGACGAATCGAGTTGTACGTAGGCCACGCCCGGGAGACCCGGCTTGACCTGGGCCTCATGACCTTTGACCAACTCGGGATCGATTTTGACCTTGATTCGAAACATCAGTTTCTCGCGCTCCGTCCTGGTTTCCACTTCTTTAGGCGTGAATTGCGCCTTGTCGGCGACAAACGAAACCGCAGAGGGGATGACGAGGTTCGGAGCGGCATCGAGCGTAATCCGCGCTTGAGCACCCAGCGCTATTTTCCCCGCCTCAGCGGCCGGAAGAAACACCGTCATGTAGACATCGGTCGGATCGATGAGCGTCAGGACCTTTCCTCCTGATGCCAACACTTCGCCGGGTTCCGCCAATCGGAACTGTACCCGGCCGCTCCGAGGCGCAGTCAGTACACTATCCTTGAGATCAACCTGAATCCGTTCCTTTTGCGCGAGGGACGCCGCGATCGCCGCGTCCGCTTCCGCCAATTGAGCTTCAGCCTGTGTGGTCGAGGCCTTCGCCGTGTCCATCGTGGACCGCGCGCGATCGTAGTCTTTCGCGGACATATTGGCGTTGACGTAGAGAGCGCGAGCCCGCTCCAAATCCCGTTCGGCTAATAAGGTTTCACTCCGCCGTTGCGCAATCAACGCCTTGGCCGTGATCTGGCCCTGCCTGGCGCGCTGGACCTGCGCCTCCGCTTCTCGCACCTGCGCGTTCAACGAACTCGTATCCATGCGGGCGACGACCTGTCCGACTTGGACGCTATCGCCCTCATCGACCAGCACCTCCGCAATACGGCCTGGGAATTTGGTGGCGACGTCGATCTCCTGCACTTCGAGCCGTCCGTTGCCGCTGCCGAATCCCACGAGCGGTGGGATGCGAACATAGAACCACCAGACGGACGCTCCTGCCACGACCAACAGAAGCACACCTAGTATGAGAGTGGAACGAGCGATCTTTGGGGTCGGCATGGAGTCACTCCGTGTCAATCAGTTCCTTGGTCCATCGCGCAAAACCGGCGAGACGCCGGCATTCACAAAATGCGTCTTCAATCGTTCGAGCCAGGCGGCTCGCTCTTCGGAGCTTCGGAAGAAGCTCATCTGCCCCACCGCCCGCTGTACCTTCGCCAGATCGATCAGAAATTCGTAGACCGCATTGGCGGCGGCCTGATTCGCGGTCAGAGCGGCATTCTGCGAATTCAGAAGCTTGATGATATCGACCGCCCCTCTGGAATATTGATCCACCACCAGATCCAGGGTCTTGCGGGCTGACTCGGCCGCCTTCTGCGAGAGCCTGATGCTGGGGAACGAAGCGCCGGTTTGATAGAGCGACGTCCGGACCCGTTCTTCAACCTGCTGTGCCACGGAGGAATGCTCGAATTGCAGTTGATGCAGTTCTTCCCGCGCCTTCAGCGAGGTGGCTTTTTTATTTCCCCCTTGGAACAGAGGGAAGGTCAGCCCGATACTCGCCACATAGAAATTGTTCTGGGTCTGCGCAAAGCCGACAGTTCCAAGCGGCACTGTCAAGCTCCCCGCTCCTCCGCCTCCTTGGGCATACTGCTCAAAGCCTGCTCCCTGCAAGGCGATTTCCGGCATCCAAAATGCTCGCTGGGCATTCGTGACGGTGCGCTCCTGAGCTGCGATCAAGGCGTCAAGCCGCCGCAGTTCGGGAGCCGCCTTGATTCCTTCTTCGACTTCGAAATCCCGGAATACTCGAAATCCCCGTGGATTCTCGACATAGGCGAACAATTGACGCGTATCGCCCAGTAACCCCGGGTCCTCCAGGGTTTGCTCCACCGTTTGAAACTTCTCTTCCAGCGGACGATTCAAGATGCGGTTCAGGTCCACTTCAGCCTGCCGTTCTTGAGCCTCGGCGGAGACCACAGCTTTTTGCCCATTGGCCACCTCTGCTTCCCATCGAAAGACTTCATCTCGGAGGGCATAGCCGACCGACTCACGGGCCGCAGCCAAGTCCAGATTCGAGCGCGTCAGTTTGAGGTTGTCTTTCTGAATACGTCGCGCGGTCTTGGTCCGAAGGACGGTCAGATAGGCGAGGGCCGCGTCCTGGGCGATATCCAGCCGCAGCTGGTTCCACTCCTCTTCTCGAGACAGTTGCGTCTTCTGTTGCACCGTGTACTTGGTCCAGGCGTCGTCCGAATATAAGACCTGTCGGAATCCAGCGATGACGGTGGCTGCTTGCCCGGGAGTTCCGCCGGTGCCGAACGTATCCGGCCCTCGGCCATTCAAGACGCCTGACGTGCCGACGAACACCTGAGGGAGCAGCCCGGATCGTGCCTGGCCCACCTGGCCGATTCCTGCCGCAACCTTGCGGCTCGCTGCGACCAGATCCAGGTTCGCGTCCGCGGATTCACGAACGGCATCGAAGAGTGACAGGCGTCGTGAGCTGCCGGCTGCATCCTCATTCACCAACTCTGCCTCGCTCAGCACTTGGAAGCTCGGCCACTTGTCGATAGCCCGCACCGTCGCCATGTTGATGGCAAGCTGCTCGCCCCGGATAAACGCCACTTCAAGCCGTCCGGCGTCGGTTCCTGTAAGAATACGCTGCACATTCGCCGCGATCGTTCGCGCGAATCGCCCCAGATCCAATTCGGGCGACAGGGCGACAGTGATCCCTCGTTGCACGTCCCGCTGGCCGACTGTCGAAAAGCTGGGTATTTTCCGTCGGTTGAGGGCCGCAACCAAGCGATCGACCTCACCGCCAGGCAGACGCGGCAGAGGCGAGAGATAGATGGCCTCTGTGTCGGGAGGGATCGAGCCAATGGCCGCCTCGGCAGAGGTCTCGACCGGAACCACGGTAAGCTTCACGCCGTACGTCTCAGCCATCTTTCGCGCGCGGTCCTTAAATGGCGGAAAGGCCTCCAGTAAGACCCGATCTGCCAAGAGGGTTAACCGGGTAAAGGGAAACACCTCTTTGAAGGCCTCGAGATCACGCTCGAAGCCCTTTCCGGTGACGAGGTAACTGAGGTTTTTCATCCCGCTCGTGCCCTTCTTGAACGGCAGCCCCTGCAAGTGCGGATCGAGGATCAACGGCGCGATCACAGGCTTGGGTAGTTGCCTTCTTTGACTGACCTCCTGGGAAGCTAGAATCCCGAGTGCGATGACGAGATTGACACGGGGCTGAGCCAGCACACGATCGATCGCCTGTTTCACCCCTTGCACCGACCATCCTCCATCAAACTGCAAATCATTGGGGAATCGCACCTCGAATTCCCCTCTGGTGAGTTCGAGAATTTCCTTCTGAATGAGATCACGGAGCTCGGGGACAAGCTCCGAGGGTCCGTCGCGCACGATCCCGACCTGGACCACCGGTAACGACTTGGCCTCCACGTTAGAGCTCCAGGACAGAAGGAAGATGACGCCGATGATGCAAAAGAACGTTTTGGTATGCATGAGCCATCACTCCCCGACAAGGTTACGTCTCCGTGGCGATGCAATTCGAGACTACTACCTACGTAAGCGTGTATTCCTTCTGCACCATAGATCAAAACAACCTGACACGTCTAGCCCAATCCCTTGCCTCCAACATGTTATGGGCTGGGACAACGTGCGGACGGACGTGCTCCGCGCTGGACATGCCAAGCCGCGCTGATACCACTGACTCAATTGGGAACACTCGCCATTACGCAGAATGTGCGCGACGGAGGAATTTGCTACTCAGCGTCGAGTGAGTGGTCGATCGCAGGATCTTCTCGATAGCCTCTTTATACGTACAACCCCTTTCTGCTTCCGGGGCACCGTACGAGGCGTCGTGGGCTGGATTATGGACAGATAGGTCCTCCTGGTGATTTCCGGTGCCTGTTACGAAACCTCTCGTCACGTAAACGTGATCAACGGCTTCAACATGCCGTCTGCCTTCGTTCTCATCAGGTCGAAGGCCTGCTCCACATCGCTGAAACTGAATCGATGGGTCGTCAGAGGCAGTGGATTGACGCGCCCGGTTTCCAAGAGCCGCATCAGCCGTTTCATCCGCTCCGCCCCGCCGGGACAGAGCCCGGTCCTAATGACCTTGTCGCCCATCCCGACGCCCCATTCCTTGCGCGGCATCTGCACGTAATCTCCTTCGCCATGGTATCCAATATTCGAGATCGTCCCGCCCGGGCGCGTGGCCTTGACGCAGGCCTCGAAGGTCTCCTGAGCCCCCAAGGCCTCAATGGACGAGTCCACCCCCTGTCCGCCGGTCAAATCCAGAATGGCCCTGACCGGATCCTGTTCCTTGAAGTCCAGCACGACATCGGCCCCGAACTCTTTCGCTAGCTTCTTGCGCTGCGGGACCACCTCCACCGCAATGACCAAGCCGGCCCCCAATAACCGGGCCCCCACGGTGGCCATCAGTCCGACTGGTCCCTGCGCGAAGACAGCCACTGCGCCCCCAACGGGAATGTTCGCATGCTCAGCTCCCATGAACCCGGTCGACATCATGTCCGTGCAGTAAGCCACCTGCTCATCTGTGAGACTCGGAGGAATCGTCGCCAGGTTCGCTTGCGCGCTGTTTACATGGAAATATTCGGCGAGATTCCCATCCTTCACGTTCGCGAACTTCCACCCGCCGAGCATCTCGGTACATTGAGAGGTGTAACCGCGCAAACAGTTCTCGCACTGATAACAGGGCGTGATGGCGTTGACTGCGACTCGATCTCCCTCACGAAATCCCTTCACGGCGCTGCCCAATTTGTAAATGACCCCCACGGCCTCATGGCCCAGGGTCAGGTTGGTGCGTTCACCGATCGCCCCGCCGACCGTATGGACATCGGACGTACAGACGAGTGCGGCGGTCGTCTTGACAACGGCATCGTTTGGTCCGGGATCAGGAATTGGCTTCTCCATCATCCCCACCGAGCCGAGCTTCTTCATGACAAATGCTTTCATGGTCTGGGCCATGGTTTGCTCCTCCTTATATCTGGATTGAGTTGGGGCTTCCTCCGCGCGATCTGACTTCTCAGACGCATCGATCTGTCAGCTTCGGCTTCCGAAAGCCCCGGTCTCATGCCTGCATGCCTCCTGAGGCTACGCTTATGCCATCAACACGTGTTCGCTACTTCTCAGAAATTCTTTGGCGATCCCCAAGGCCTGATCGGTTTTCTGAATCGACCGCTCTGCCTGTGACTCCAGTCCCGTCAGGGCCCGAATGGCATCAATAGTCTCCGGAACGACGATGGCTTGGTTAAACACTTGGTAGGTGTAGTAGGCCTCGTTCCCGTTCACCGTGAGCACATCTTCCCACAGCGCCACTTCCCACAGATCTCCGCGTCGACGTCCCAAGTCGCTCATCAGCTCGATCGTGCTATTCAGCGCCGCCACCCCCTCGTGCATGCGAATGAAGGCGATCCGTGGTGCCAGGCGGAATGCGGCCAACAATTCCTCTTTGCTCGCCGAACGGGTCAGCTCCACCCACCAGGTGTGAAGATGGCTGCTGTTATGAGACGCTTTGGCCGCGATCGTCACGACATCCAACTCCGGATCGACGGTCTTCGCATCCGGTCCCTGGTGGCTCGGTATGGTCTTTTCCGGAATGACGGTGTTCATGATGCCGTCCAGATGCGCTTCCCATGGATCCGATGCTCGACGGATCAGCGTGCCTCGCGCGCGTTTGAGGAGTCCGGCCTTCTTCAGGGCACCGAGCGTTCGCACGATCGAGGTCGTGTTGCATGAAACGACCCTGGTGCTGGAACGACCGATGGCCGTTTCATAATTGGCCTGGGCCACGAAGGAATGCCCAGTCAGCGCATGTGATTCGCCCCCCTGGTAGATTGCCTTCACACCTAACCGCTCATAGAGTATCTTGTTGGCAGCTCCGATTTTTTTGGGCGTGCAATCCGCCACCACGTCGACCTTCCGGAGCAAGTCATCCAAGGTGCCAGCGACTGGGATGTCGGCTGCGCGCATCGCCTCGGCCTTGTCCGGCAGCGCAGCATAGATATCCAGCCCAAGGACCGCTGCCGTCTTGATCCGGTAGTCAGTCACGACATCGGCCACGCCGACTAATTCCATATCCTCCTGTTGCTTCACCGCATCGGCCACGCGCTTGCCGATCACCCCATAGCCATTGACTGCGACTTTGACCTTTCTCATGGGTTCTCTCCTTCTCCATTACTGGGATTGCTCGCTGAGCACGGCGATCCCAGGTAGTTCTTCACCGCCAATGAATTTCAACGATGCCCCTCCGCCTGTTGACACATGGCTGATCTCCGTCTCCAGTACTTCCGCTTTTCGCACCGCCGCCACGGTGTCGCCGCCTCCCACCACCGTGAAGGCGCCACGCCAATGGGCCAGTGCCATGGCCCGCGCGATGTCGACTGTCCCGTCGGCACATTCATCGACTTCGAACGCGCCGAGGGGACCGTTCCAGAAGATGGTCCCGGTTCCTTGCAGCAACTCGTGCGCGAATGTCAGGGACGTATCGCGGCCGATATCCAATCCCATAAAGCCTGCAGGGATCTCTCGATGGACGAGTTGCAGTCTGTCCCGCTGCTCCGCGTTAGCGGCAATGACGTGGTCCTCCGGCAGCAGAATGTGCTTTCGATACTGCGCCAGCACGTCTTTGGCCCAGGGAATGAATTCAGGCTCGACCGGCGAATCACCCGTCGCCACGCCTTGGGCAGCCAGGAACGTATAGGCGATTCCGCCGCCCAGAAGGATGGTATCGGCCTTCGGCAGCAGCGCCTTCAACGCCGACAGCTTGTCCTTGATCTTGATCCCACCGACCACCACCCTGAAGGGACGCGCGGGGCGATCGCGCACCTGACTCAGGACATCCATTTCCTTACGCACGAGAAAACCGGCCAGGCGGTCTGCGAAGAGTTGTGCTGCTCCGTACGTCGAAGCATGGGCCCGGTGCATCGTGCCGAAGGCATCGTTCACATAGAGCTCCGCCAGTGCGGCGAGTTGCTTGGCAAAGACCGGATCATTTGCCTCCTCGCCCGGTTCGAACCGCAGATTCTCGAGCAGCAGAACCTCTCCAGGCTTCAACGTGGTGAGCGCTTGTTTCACCGACTCGCCAACCGCCGCCTCGACGAACTTTACTGTTGAGACTCTCAGAATCTGTCCAAGGCGATCAGCAACCGGTTTCAGCGACAGTGCTGGCACCACTTTCCCCTTGGGCTTTCCCAGATGGGAGGCGAGGATCACTTTCGCGCCACGCTGGGAGAGGTATTCAATCGTCGGGATGGCTTGCCGAAGGCGGTAGTCCTCACGAATCCGACCGTGATCGAGAGGCACGTTGAAGTCCACACGAACCAAGACCGTTCGTTCTCGATAGCGATCATGGGGTAGATCAGAGATGATTCGTTTCATCGGTCCGTCCTCCCTGTGAGTCTCAGTCAGTGGGTTGTGCGGCCCCCCGCTGTAAACCCTGTTCCAGTTTCAGAATGGCCATCGTGGTCTTCAGGACCGCGTCAGGGTTGAGCGAGATGCTGTCGATGCCTTGCTCGACCAAGAACGAGGCCACGTCTGGATAGTCGCTCGGGGCCTGTCCGCAGATGCCGATCTTCTTCCCCTTCTTCCGGGCCGTCGTAATCACCGACGCCATCATTGATGTCACCGCCTGGTTACGCTCATCGAACAGATGGGCGATGATCTCGGAATCTCGATCCACCCCAAGCGTCAATTGGGTAAGATCGTTGGACCCGATGGAGAATCCGTCAAAGACCTCAGCGAACTGATCCGCCAACACGACATTGCTCGGAACTTCGCACATGACGTAGATCTCGAGCCCGTTCTCACCGCGCGTGAGTCCATGCTTCGCCATTTCAGTCTGGACCAGTCGCCCTTCTTCGACGGTGCGGCAGAACGGGATCATGAGCTTCACGTTGGTGAGTCCCATCTCGCCACGGACTTTCTTCATCGCACGGCACTCCAAGGCAAACCCGGCCTGATAGCGTGAATCGTAGTAGCGAGACGCACCGCGGAAGCCGATCATAGGATTTTCCTCTGTCGGCTCATAGCCCCTTCCGCCGATGAGGTTCGCGTATTCGTTGGATTTGAAGTCACTGAGTCGGACGATGACGTCCTTGGGATAGAAGGCTGCCGCAATCATCGCAACCCCTTGGGCCAGCTTGTCCACGAAGAACTGGGCCTTGTCGGCGTAGCCCACTGTCAGTCGGTCGATCTCAGCCTTGACCGCGGCATCGTCCAACCGGTCATAGTTGAGGAGTGCGAGGGGATGTACCTTTATATAGGTGGAGATGATGAACTCCTCTCTCGCCAGCCCGACGCCGTCATTGGGGATGAAGGACAACGCGAAGGCCTCTTCCGGATTTCCGACGTTCATCATGATCTTGGTCCTCGGTCTTGTGAGGTCGCTGAGCTCAACGCGCTGCACGGTGAAGGGGAGTGCCTCTTCATAGACAAATCCCGTATCACCCTCGGCACAGGACAGCGTGACCATCTGGCCGTCCCGCAGCACCTCCGTGGCATTGCCCGTTCCGACGATAGCCGGAACGCCGAGTTCTCGACTCACAATGGCGGCATGGCATGTTCTGCCGCCGCGATTCGTGATGATGCCTGACGCCTTCTTCATCACCGGCTCCCAATCCGGATCCGTCTTGTCCGTGACCAAGATATCGCCGCTCGTGAAATCTCGCAGCTGCTGGATGTGTTTGACCACGCGAACCGGCCCAAGGCTGATTTTGCTGCCGACACTTCGGCCGGTGAGCAGCACCTTGCCTTTCCGACCTAAGCGATACAGTTCGAGCGAGTCTTGGCGCTTTTGCGACTGCACGGTTTCCGGCCTGGCCTGGACGATAAAGAGTTCGCCCGTATGCCCGTCTTTCGCCCATTCCATATCCATGGGGCTGGTCCGACCCTTCTTGGCACTGTAATGGTCTTCGATCACGCAGGCCCATCGTGCCAACGTGAGAATCTCGTCGTCTGTGATCGCAAATCTGGCGCGATCATCGGGTGGAACCGGCACATTCTTGACCAACTTGCTTCCGCCGACATCGTACACGAGCTTGAACTCTTTGCTGCCCAGTATCTTCTGGAGGATCGGCCGGAATCCCTGCCTGAGGGTGGGCTTGAAGACATAGTATTCATCGGGATTCACAGCGCCTTGCACGACGTTTTCTCCCAATCCATAGGAGGCATTGATCAGCACCGCATCGCGGAAGCCGGTCTCCGTATCGATCGAAAACATGACCCCTGATGCGCTCAGATCCGACCGCACCATGCGCTGGACACCGATCGACAACGCAATCTTGGAGTGATCGAATCCCTTATCGACTCGATAGGAGATCGCGCGGTCGGTAAAGAGTGAAGCAAAGCACCGCTTGCAGGCATCCAGGAGCGCCTGATGGCCCTGCACGTTGAGGTACGTTTCCTGCTGGCCGGCAAAGCTGGCATCCGGAAGATCTTCTGCGGTTGCGCTGCTCCGGACCGCAACATCCACGAGATCAACATGCCCATCACTCAGCCGGTCATAGGCCTCTACGATGGCTTGTTCGAGATCCTGCTGGAGACTGGCCGCCAGCATGGCCTGACGGATCTGTCTCCCCCGCTGACGGAGATTGTCCAGGTCGCGCGTGTCCAGCCCATGGAGTATCTGTGTGATCCGCTGATCCAACCCGGTCTCGCGAAGAAACGAGCGATAGGCCTCGGCCGTAATGGCAAACCCATTGGGAACCTTCACACCCCGTGAGGCCAATTCCCGGTACATCTCGCCCAGCGAGGCATTCTTACCCCCAACCAACGGGATATCGTCGATTCCAATGTCCTCAAACCAGCGGATCCTGGCTTGGGTAGTGGTAGCGGTATACGACATGTCTCAACTCCTTCTGCCACTTTTCTCGTGGCGCTATTTTTCAATGACGAAGCCCGCAGCCTTCCAGCCGTCCAATCCACTGTAGAGGCTCAGCACGTTCGCGTAACCGAGCATCCTCAGTACGGCTAACGCGATAGCACCCCGATGTCCGGTTTTGCAGTAGACAATCAATGACGCCGCTTTGTCGCCCGGGAGGTCGTCGATGGCTGTCATGAGACTGCGGAGCGGGACGTTTTTGGCGCCCGGAATATGCTCAACCGCAAACTCGTTTGGTTCGCGTACATCGAGCACGTGGGGTACGCCGGTGGCGATCGCCTTCTCGGCCGCGACGCCCTTGATGCTGTAGTAGTCGTCGGGCATCGCGGCAAGCATCTGTTCTGCGGCGGTTCGCACCGGTGTTGACATCCACTCATGTGTCGCGGCGGCATCACTGACCTTCGCCGCATGTACCGGGCCGACCAGAACAGCGCACAGAACCAATGCGGTGCCGCTGCATGCTCGTTGTGCTAAGGCCATGGCTGCCATCCTCTCTCATCGATTGTGCGAGTTCTGTCGGCAGAAGAGCTGCCACCCCAGCATCACATACACGGGTCGGTCCCCTCTATTTCACTTCTCTCACCATGTCGATGGCGCCGCAGGGACATTCCTCCGCGCAGAGCCCGCATCCTTTACAGTAGTCGTAGTTGATCGCATACCGCTTCCCAGGTCCGAGCTTGATCACGGCGCTGTCGGGACACACCGCATAGCAGTTGTCACAGTTGAAGCAGTTGCCGCAGGACAGACAGCGGCGTGCCTCCAAGAGCGCGGTGTCCGCATCAAGGCCGCCGACGATCTCATCAAAACTCGACCGACGCCGCACCAGATTCAGTAACGGCTGCTTCGAGGCGTCTGCGTCGGTGTAGTACCAGGTGTTCAAACGGCTGAAGGTCGCCGGCTCATGAGCTTCCGGTTTGACGTACGCGGAGCCGCGCAAATAGGCATCGATGTGGCGGGCGGCCTTCTTCCCCTGGCCGGTGGCCACCGTGACGGATTGCTCGCCTGGCACCATGTCTCCGCCGGCGAAGATACCGGGACGGCCAGTCATCATCGTCCCATCCACTTCGATGGTTCCGTCCTCCCGTACACGCAACCCGGATACCCGACGAAGAAAACCGGTATCGGCCCGTTGCCCCAACGCCAGAATCACGCTATCGGCTTCGATCCTTTCGAAGCGACCGGTCGGTTGTGGTTTCCCTTGTTCATCGAGTGCCATTTCCTCGACTGTCAATGTCGATTCGTCACCTTGCGCGATCCTTCGTAGCCATTGGAACTGCACGCCTTCGTCCTGGGCTTCCGTGATTTCGCTGGCAAACGCCGGCGCATGGCCCAAATCTCGACGGTAAATAATGATGACCGGTTCCATCCCCAACCGCTCGACACTGCGTGCCACGTCGATGGCCGTGTTGCCTCCACCGTAGATCGCGACGCGGCGTCCTAGCTTGGGGCGAGCCGCCCCTTCCATGTCGCGCAAGAACGTGACGGCATCGAGAACCCGCTTGGCATCGACCCCCGGAATTTCGACGCGCCGGGCTAGATGCGCGCCAAGCGCGAGAAAGGCGGCGTCGAATCGTCCTTCCGCCATGGTCGCCTCAAGATCGTCGACTCGGCTGTTCAGCCTAATCGTGACACCCATGGATTGAATTCTTGCGACTTCGGCATCCACGATCTCACGCGGCAGTCGGTACTTGGGGATGCCGTACCGCATCATGCCGCCAGCTTGTGGACCGGCTTCATGAATGGTGACCTGATGCCCCATCCGAGCCAAGTGATAGGCCGTGGAGAGTCCGCCTGGACCGGCGCCGATGACCAACACGTTCTTCCCCGTCCGTGGAGCGCACGCCACCCGCCACCCTTGCGCGATCGCCTGATCACCCAGGAACCGTTCCACCGCGTGAATGCTGACGGCCTCATCGATATGCCCACGATTACAGGCGCTTTCACAGGGGTGATAACAGACGCGGCCGTGGATCGCGGGCATCGGGTTGTCCTGCATGAGCTGTTGCCATGCTTCTTCGTAGGCCCCTTCTTCAGCATGATAGAGCCAGGCCTGAATGTTCTCGCCGGCCGGGCAGGCGTGGTTGCACGGTGGCAAGCGATCGACATAGATCGGTTTCATCGTGCGCCAGTTTCCCGTGTGGTTGGCCAGGCTCGTGTTCGGATCGAGCGTGATGGCAAATGGTGTGCGTTCCATAGGTGCCTCTATTCCATCAGTCCATAAACAGCGATGTTGTCATCTGCCATTGCTTGGATCGCGGCGAGGGCTTCCGTGTCCTGCGGCGGACCGAACAGATGCTTGAATCGAGTCTGTAGCTCCAGATAGCGTTCGACAGGAACTTTGCGGCGAATCGGCGTGGAGCAGATGACTTTTCCGAATTCGGCCTCGAACAGAGGGAACAGCCCGGATTCCACCGCCAGGCGCGCCACCTTCATCGTGTGTGCGGGGTCCGAGCCCCACCCCAGCGGACAAGGCACGTGCACATGGATATACCGAGCCCCGCGAACACCGATCGCCTTCGTGACTTTTCGTTCCAGGTCATGGAGATCGGCCACAGAGGCCGTCGCGACATAGGGGATCCCATGCGCGAGGGCAATCCGTGGCACGTTCTTCCCGTTCCCAATCAGGTTGCCGGGATGCTCACCCACGGCTTGCGTCGTGTTGGTTCGGGCGAACGGAGGGGTCGCCCCCGAGCGTTGGATGCCGGTGTTCATGTAGGCTTCGTTGTCGTAACAGAGATACAGGACGTCATCGTTTCGCTCAAACATCCCGGACAGACAACCGAACCCAATGTCGACCGTCGCTCCGTCACCCCCTTGCGCGATCACCGTCACGTCGTCACGCCTCTTGGCACGAAGCGCCGCGGCGATCCCGCTCGCCACCGCCGGTGCATTGCCGAACAGCGAATGCATCCAGGGAATTTGCCAAGCGCTTTCGGGATAGGGGCTGGAAAAGACCTCCAGACAGCCGGTTGCATTCACGGCAATCAATTGATTGTGGCTGGCACGCATGGCGGCATCGAGCGCGTAACGCGCCCCCAGCGCTTCGCCGCAACCTTGGCAGGCTCGGTGACCGGAGTTGAGCGAATTGGTCCGATCCAACCGGGATTGGACGGTCCGCGTCGCTTCATCGAGCAAACGGTTCCCAGCCGTGAAGGTGCCGGTCTGATAAAACTTTATGCGTTCCGTCGTCATCGCCTCGTCCATCAACTCACTTTCGTTCCGATCACATTCATGGTTTGCAGCATATGCTCCGCGACTGGACCAGCCCGTCGGATGTCGCGCCGTCGAGCGAGCTCCTGCTCGATCACTGTCTTGTTGAGGTCCAAGAAGTACGGTTCTGTCAGACGTTCTGCACGAGCTTCCAGGATCATGTGCTTCAACGAAGATGTGGAGATGGAACGTCCTCCCAATCCTGCAATGACGGTGTGGACGGAAATCTGCCGTCCTTGGAGCGCTGATTGGACGTCGGCAGAGACGATCCCTCCCATGCCGACGGCAAGGTCTTTCTCCACTACAATCACCCGCGTCGTCTTTTCTAGCAGTGCGCTTACCTGAAACTTCGGAAAGGGCCGATAGCATCCGATTTTGACGCAGCCGACCCGGACACCTGTGTTTCGCAGTTCGTCCACGGCGTCTTTGATCGTTCCGATGACCGACCCCATAGCAATCACCGCGATGTCGGCATCCTCCATGCGATAAGCGGAGCAGAGTCCGCCGGATCGTCGCTGAAAATGTTGCTCGAAGGCCTCCACCAATTCCGGCATGACCTCTAGCGCTCGAAGATGTTGTTGGTGCAAGAAATATTTAACTTCGGTAAACGCCTCCGGCCCCACCATGGCGCCGATGGAAACCGGACGTTCAGGATCAAGGACCTGTACCGGATCATAGGGAGGAAGATAGGCATTCACCTGAACGGCGTCCGGCACGTCCACTGGTTCGTAGGCGTGCGTCAGCACATACCCGTCCATGCAGACCATCACCGGGCAACTCAGCGATTCGGCCAGACGGAACGCTTGAATGTGGAGATCGACGGCGTCCTGATTATCCTCGGCAAACAACTGAATCCACCCAGCATCGCGCAACGCCATGCTGTCCGAATGATCGTTCCAAATATTGATCGGCGCGCCGATCGCCCGGTTGGCGATGGTCATGACAATCGGGAGTCCTAGTCCGGCTGCGTTGTAGACCGCCTCGGCCATAAAGAGCAGCCCCTGACTGCTCGTCGCCGTGTAGGTCCTCGCGCCGAAAGCCGAGGCGCCAATCAGGACACTCAAGGCGGCAAACTCGGATTCTACGTTCAGAAACTGGCAGCGTCCGATGTGGCCCTGCTTGGTCTTGCGTGATAACCGTTCGACAATGTGCGTCTGTGGGGAAATGGGATAGGCCGCAATGACCTCAGGTTGGCAGAGTGCAATAGCCTCAGCCACGGCTTGGGAACCCTCAATCTGCATGCGCATGGTGTACGATTCCCCTTTGTTCAGTAATAGAAGTGGTGACAACGTCAAACGCTTCCCGCGCGGCAGCCCGATTCGCCTCCCCGACCGCACCTGGGAATTTCTGCTGAATCGCTGACTCCACGGAGGCAAGCCGGATCAGTCCGGTGATCGCGGCGAACGCACCCAGCAGTGGCCCATTGGCAATGGGTCGCTTGAGGTATTTCAGCCCGAGGTCCGTGGCAGAGAACGCACACACATGGCCGAGGGGCAGCGTTGAGAGAAATTCCTCAATGTGGAGTGCATCGAGGGTCTGGGTCGAATTGATCAACACAAACCCGAGGGGGGCGAGCCCTCCGAACAAGTCGACCTGATGCAGGAGCGTCGGATCCTGAATGATGACAACATCAGGGCGCGTCACCGTTTCGCGCGTGCGGATGGCTCCCTCAGCGACGCGGCAGAACGCCACAACCGGTGCTCCCATCCGTTCCGACCCGAAGCTCGGAAAGGCCTGGGCATATTTGCCGTCCATGAACGCCGCCATCGCGAGCAGTTCTGCCGCCGTCACGACCCCTTGCCCACCCCGCCCATGAATGCGGATTTGCCACATCGTGTTTCTCATCACCGTCCACCGACCATGCTGATCATACGCTCGGCTCCAACGTGCTCTGGTACGCGCAGTGTGTAGATACCTGGTCGGCTCAACTGCGGTACTACACCGCCGTTTCAACTGAGAGGATCAACGGCCAGGAAGACCTAATTCCACACGAGGCCTCGGCATTCAAGAACGATCTCATCACGCTCGCAGCTCCGAAAACGAATGACGACGCCCGCGATCCGACGGTTCCTATCCGTCTGGCTCTCCATGGACACCTCTCTTGGGTACGGTGTTGGGAGACGTCGAATCTCCGACAAGATCCACGCCGTCTCCTGCGCCAGCCGTTGAGCACTGCAATTTCACGAAGTTACTGTCACATCAACTCCGCGACTCAATGTTGGACATTGGGGAGATTGGAAACAATTTCGAGATGACGCTGTGAAGAAACTCCCCAGAAATACACCTTTCTTGATCTGACTGGATGACCTCGTGACTAAGGCGCAAGGTCCAGCAATTGCCGCAAGGGACACACGTGACCGCTGATGGAACCGATATTGGTCTTGATAATGCTCAGGGTGATGTTCTTGGCTGCACTGCCTTGTGGAGACCCTGGCTTGTCTCGACAGACAATGAATTGCTCGGCGCGTCAACGCCACGGCAAATCCTATTTGGTGACTGCGCGATCCAGAATGACTCGTTCTGCATCCAGCCAATCTTCGAGGTGGTAGCCATTTCGGCAGCCGCGCTCAACATACAGTTCATAGGCTCGTGCCGTGATGCGGGCGTGTAAATCGTCGACTGCAGCTTGTGCCGAACCTGCTGCTTTGCGAGTTGACACAGGCACGTTAGGCTGCTCAACCTGCATCGTGTGCGGTTTCTTCTCCCGGAACGGTTGTGTCGTCTGAGCCTTCATGAGCGTCTCCTTTAACGCTAAAAAGTTTTTCCCTCCGTACGAGTCTCCTTGCTGGAAAGAACGCCAACAGCCCGTCATTCTGTGCAACTCCGCACGCGCATGTGATGGAGTCACCCAATAGGCCCGCAGAAACGTTCCGCGCATCAGCACTGAAAACACCACCGCGAACACTGGGCCAGAAGACATCCACGTTCAGCCCCCCGTCCTCTCACCTCACACTCTGGCGTACTGCCGCGCGTTGTGGAAGACATCGCTCGCGAGATGGACCGTGTAGCACCCTCGCTCTTTAGGCATCAGCCGGAGCGCCCCCTCTCGACTGAGCCGATCAATGACGATGAAGACTTGATTCCATGTGAGCTCCGGGCATTCGAGCACGATATCATCGAGAGTGCGCCCCTGTGACCGCACAATCACTTCCAGCACTCGATCATCCGTCTCATGGTGACTCATCATTTCCCCTCCTGCGCAATCACATGACGTTCCTATGGATCCCGCACACTGCAGCATGGGTGCCAGTTACAAATTTTCGGGGCGGGTTTCTTCAGATCCTCAGAACAACGGGAGCTTACGCGGGAGGAAGAGAGGACGGTGCGGACGGATCGCGCTGCATCATGGGGAGTTTCGGTACATTCATTCCCGCCTGGTTGTCGCAGACTTCCTCAACGATGTGGCTAAATACTTTTAAGAGTCTTGTTGGTGGTTTTGGATCACTGGCATGTCGCTCGCTGACGAACAACGTTCCCGAGATACAACATGTCGGTGAGTTAGGGAGATGCTGACGACCTGAGCGCCGGCGACTCTGGCATCCTGAGCCACGGTGCCGGACAGGATCACTTTGGCTCCCGCCACGATCACATCGCCGTTGACCACTCCATCGATCAGCACCTCACCACCGGCGGCATAGAGATCGCCGTTGACGATGCCGGAAATTTCCACATGCGGGCCGAACGCAAAATAGTCTCCCTGTACGACTTGCCCCGTACGCAAGACGGCCCGCTCCTTCCACGGCGCGCGAGACAACGATGCATCGGCCTGGGCCGTGGCAGGCAGCATGCACAGGATCAACAACATCACGATACGTGTCGTCATGTGAGTTCCCTCCGAAAGCGCTGCAGGCCACACCCGACCTGGAACCGCGCTCATCGTGGCAGGACGCCGGCACCGAATCGATAGACCAGATCCCCGCCGAAATAACTCGCAATCAACAACAACAGCCCGCCGCTCAGGCCGATGACCAGCACCAGCATCGGCTGTTCACGCATCCAACCCCAACAAGAGGCCAGACGCAGCCCGAGCAGGCCGAGAAATACCCAGAACACGGAGCCGCCCAGCTCCTCATGAATTTCGATGGCCTGTTTCGGGATGCCGCTGCGTTCCACCGCCTCCTCGGCGAAATGTCCGGTGAGCACCGCCGCTCCGGCCGCCAGGATGCCGAGCACCAGCAGAGACAAGCTGGTGTCCCGAAACTGTTGCCTCCGCCACCGAAACGCCAACGCATCGAACAGGGTGCTCGCCAACAACAATGCAATAGGAAAATGGACGACCATCGGATGGATCGGATGCACGTTCGCTCCTTCGCTCAATAGGGTGAATCGGCCAGGTCTCATCCGGAATCGCCAAGGCACAGATGCCCTCTGAAGATCGACGCCTTCCAGATCGGAAGTGCAAGGATGGAGCCCTCCTTCTTCCCGGCGCAGAGGCAGCTGAAAGCTTACAGCAAGATCAGAGATGGAGATGCGAGAGGATGAGAAGGGGGTCGGAATCGGGGAGGACTGCTACAGAGCGAATCCTTGGCTCTGTGGCAGAATGCAACAGAGCCAATGGATCAAAACAAGACACAGAAGCTACCTTGGCATCGAACGGCTCATCGCTCGCTCCTCTCACAGCACCCGAGCTGAGGTCTGCTCCTGTACCGAAAGCAGGAATAGATGTTTGCGACCGGGTTGCCGAAACTCCTGCAGCTTCCCTACGACCAACCCTGCTTGCGACTGCAGCGCAGCGGCATGTTGTTCTTCAGTCACCACCCGGATGGCCCCATGTGTGCGCACCGCTTCACGCACCGCATCCTGACTCGGCAGATCCGGCACCACATTGTCGCGCTTCAGATAATACAGGGCATCTTCATTCTTGGGCCACCCGGGGATATACATGAACAGGGCGGGCTGAGTTCCCAGGGCCAGGGTTTTGATTTCCTCGACGGCCTTCCGGGGCGACGCGGCCTGATCGATCGCGGGAAACACGTAGTTCACCACCAGCACCACGTAAGCGACCGCAAGAGCCCCGACCATGCCGAGTGCGAGGCGTACGCGTGATCGAAGCACGGCATAGAGGAGCAAGCCGGCCAGTGAAACGATCGTCACGATGAACATCGGCGACACCACGGCAGTAGACACCAGCCACCGGCGGCGAAGCGGTGCTGCGCCGAAGAACATCCCGGCGGCGAACGTCACGGCCAACACACCCAGCAACAGGCGGAGCAGGGGCGCCATCGCAGCAGAGTCCTCGGCCGACGAGAACAGCCGGTGATAGTAGTACCCGATCATCAAGCCGATACCGGGCACGATCGTCGTCAAATAGGGCTCCCGTTTGAGTGTCGCCAAGCTGAACGCCGTGAAGAGGCCCAGCACCCAGACGAGCAGCAGCAACTCCGTGGGATGAGCACGAAACGGGCGCTGGGCCCAGAGCAACAGGAGCGCCGACGGAAGCACCGCGCACCAGGGGAAAAAGTCGGCCCACATCATCCCCAGATACCAATACAGGGGATGCCCGTCGGTAGCCGGGCCGGTTTTGCCGATGAATCCGGTATTCCAGGTCGACTCGATGGCTTTGCCGATTCGAAAATGGTGCTGATACCCGGGTCCCAGCATCTGCGCATACCCCGCCATCAGCGCGACAGCCAAGGCCAGGCCGGCCCAGAAATAGCCGTCCTTCAACATCCGCGTATCGCGCTGGATGGCGGCATACAGCGCCATCACCAGCAACGGCAGAAAAAATCCGTGCATCTCTTTCAACATCGCACCGAGAGCCATACTGACGAAAGCGAGCAGATACCAGCGTGAGCTTCGCCCCAGCAATTGCACGTGAATCCATGCGAACAGCGCGAGGGTAACCAGAAATGTGAGGGTCGAATCGAACAGCACACGGCGCCCGTACCAGAGGAACACATGGCTGGTGGCGACCACCAGCGCCGCCCAGAATCCGGCCGCCGGAGACACCAGCCTGATTCCAAGCACATAGGTCAGGATGATGGTGCCCACGGCGGCCAGCGAGCCGGGCAGGCGCAAGGCAATTTCGTGGTCGCCCCATATCGATGTCGAGAGATTGAGGAGCCAAAAGAACAGCGGCGGCTTATTGAAGTACGGCACGTCGTGATAGGTCAGGTCGAAAAATTCACGCCGGCGCCCCATTTCTCCCGCAATGCCGGCATACAGTCCTTCGCTCCCCTCCAATAACGACAGATGGAGATTGGCAAAATAGGCCCAGCCGCCGACCAGCGCAAGCAGCGTCATCTCAAGACATCGACGCGCCACCGGATTCCACCACTCCATCCCATCTTCCCCTTCCCGTTTCATTCCTCCTCCTATGAACACTCATTCGACGCTTCGCAGCATATTCAACATATCGGCAGATTTCGCATCGACATCCACGAAGTGTGTGATGGAGCCCCCAAACACACGCACTATCAACGGCCAATTAATGGTTCAAACATGGCGGGCAACGAGATCGATCATGTTGGACAGCTTGCAAATGGGGTTTTGGCGTTCCGACGCAACTATGCTCATGGTCCCCGACCAACCCTTTTACCATCAGCCCCTTACACCCGCATGCCCCTGCGCTCTATCATACGGCTTCACGCAACAAGACCACAATTGATCGAGCCCTCACTTGGCAGCCAAGCGACCGACGAACCGGTTCTGGTCCCGTTTCGAAAAGCTTTCCCAGGCTCGGGAAGCTCGTCGATCACCCGCCTCCAGTCCGGCACCTGACTTTCCTAGCAGGATGCGGAAAAAGTCCGCCAGCGGCATTCTCGCAAGACACTGCCGCCTCACTATCTCGACGGCGTTCACAAGCGTGGTGCGCTTTATTCAGCGCGTCGTGAACCTCAAACGCTCAACGTACGGCCACGGGAAAAGGGCTTGTCTTGGCAGGCTCGGGGTGGGCGGGTACGAATGAACGATTCGCCTCCGGGACACCGGGCGCTCACCGACTCGCGCCCGTCCACAGACGTGACGCTGCGGCCTTGCTGGACGGCCTTTTTGCGCATCCTGCGGACGATTCTGACACCGACACGGCACGTGAGCTAATCGCGGCGTCTGACGCAACAATCGAGTTTTTCCGCAGCCTGCTGGGAGCCTGTCCGACATTAGGAAACACGAAAGTTTCGTGTGCACACATTCGGCTCAGGATCAACGATTTCAATTCGGTCAATATGATTTCATCCTCCCATATCAGTCAATTTCGGCAATGTCGGACAGGCTCCTAGAAGCCCAGGTACGGGAAACAGGCGTGCCTCCGAGATGGGCGTGCGCGGTGAACCGATGGTTCCACACCTCCACCCGCCAATTTCTGAGCCGACGAAACGGGAGAGCCGTCCTCATGAAAGCAGGCCGCTGGGTAGCGCACACGCAACCACGCCTCGATCATCCCGACCAGTGGACGCGGGAGGTGGCGGCGGAATGGGTGGCCGCGGTGCTCAGCATGAAGAAGGGGGACTTCTGCCAGACCACCTACCTGCGGCAAGGACAGCAAGGCATCCCCATTTCACCGCGACATAAAATGCAACTCCTGAGCGCCTTGAACGTCTTCTTCCGCGACTGCCAGGAGTGGGAATGGATCCCCCGTCGATTTGATCCCCGACGGGCGTTTGCCGTTCCGCGCATGCTGCTGGCTCTCATTCACCCGAATCCAAAACCTCTCCCCGACGATCTGTGGGCGAAGGCGCTGTCAGCGGGATTACAGCTGGGAGCCGAGGATCTGGCCTCCCTCTCGCCACGGTGGCCCACACGCAGATTCTACCCGATTGAGATGGTCCGCGCGGTCGCGATGGTCTGGTTATTTTCCGGGCTGCGCAGCGATGAGATCGTACGCCTCCGAGTCGGGTGCGCCACCACGAAAGTGTTGGACGAGCAGCGGGGGAAAACCGTGTGTCTGCTCGAGGTGCCGACGAATAAGACCTCCCGGTCCTTCGTGAAACCAGTCGATCCCATCGTGGCTGCCGTCATCGACGCCTGGGAACAGGTTCGCCCACAGCAGGCGCGGTTCATCGACCGCAAGACGGGAGAACCAGTGCCGCTCTTGTTTGCCTTTCGAGGAAGACCATTGGCCCCACCGTACCTAAATCACACGGTCATTCCACTCATCTGCACGAAGGCCGGGATCCCTCGCCATGATCGACATGGGACGATCACGAGTCACCGCGCCCGCTCCACCATGGCCACGCAACTCCTGAATAGTCCTGACCACCCGATGACGGTGTTTGAACTTCAGCAATGGCTCGGCCACCGGAGTGTGAGTTCGACCTTGCACTATCTGGCTATCACGCCGACACGCTTGTCTGAGTCATTCCTGAAATCGAATCATACACATCGGAATCTACGAACGGTACAAGTGCTGATCGACCAAGACGTGGTCTTGAGCGGGGACGCGGGCACCCAGCCATGGAAATTCTACGATCTCGGTCATGGATATTGCCGGTACGACTTTTTTGAACAATGTCCCCACCGGATGGCCTGTGCCAAATGTTCGTTCTATCTTCCCAAAGGTTCAACGGAGGCGCAGCTGCTTGAGGGGAAAATCAATTTACTGAAAATGCGCCAAGAGATCCCGCTGCAACCGGCGGAACTTGCGGCCGTGGATGAAGGGATCGAGGCGTTCGAACGGCTCCTCACTCAGCTAAGGCAGACACCCACTCCCGCTGGTCTGACCCCTCTTCAAATCGATGACGCGAAAACCTCGGCGAGGGAAAGTGGCGTGCAGGCTGGGCTACCCGAAACATCTGCTGCACGACCGACGGTCACCTAATCACTGTCATCAGCTCAGCACCAGCGTAATCCCAAAGATGGCCCTATCGGGTGAGGCCAGGTGCCCCCTTCTTCCTGAGCAGCACTCGTTCGGTGGGGTTTGCATGACATGGCATGCGAGCCAACTGCTCGGTTGAACACTAATTCCACATAATTCCCACTTATGCGAAACATGCTCGCTAAAGCTCGCGCGCTGGGCCGGTGAACCCCAACTTTCGCAATGCCGACGCCTTCACCAAACTCGTGCTGCAGCCCTATCGAGACGCGCAGTTCGGTCCAAACACCGGCCCTTTTCTCTACGAGTTCCAACGGCACGGGCTGCCGGCGGAAGAATTCATCGGGAAACTCGATGACTTCTTCGGCAGCGTCTCAACGGACTTCCGCTACGCCGTGGAGATACGGAATGCTGGCCTGCTCGGGCCCCGCTACCACGACATGCTGAGGGCGCACGGAGTCGCTCATGTCTACAATCATTGGTCTTATATGCCCCCGCTGGCCGAACAGCATCAACGCATGAAGACCATGACGGCCCCGTTCACCGTCCTTCGTCTCTTGACCCCATTAAAAATGACATACGAGGCAGCGAAGAAACGAGCGGAACCCTATGACAAAATCGTGGGGGAGCTACCAGAGATGCGCAAAGATACAGTGAGTCTTATACAGGAGGCTACAGCAGAGAATCGGTCGACCTATGTCCTCGTCAACAACCGAGCCGAAGGGAATGCCCCACTGACGATTCAGGCACTTATCGACCGCCTACAAACCGGAGGCTGAAACGCAATCTGGACCCACAACTCCTATGCAGCTGCACTGTTTGCAGCGCCTCTCGACGCGAATGGGGAAAACGTCTGTGACGAGATCGCCTTGAGGGCGGCCGCCCTGGCCTTGAGGGCCCGTCGATACGCCCCATCTTCTCCATACTTCAGGATGGAGAACTTCTTGTGCCGGGATTGACAGTTCTCGATCGGCCATTGGACGTCCCAGTAGAGCCGATGGACGCGGCGCCCCTTGGAGAATTCCCATCGGTCGATACGGCTCAGCCCTGAAATGCCAGAGCGATTCGTCTTCTTGAGAATGGCACAGTAGACTGGCTTGCTCAGCGGAGGATTGGACCTGATCAGTGCGTCCCGGTAGGTCGTGGCTGCAACCAACGCCTGCTCAGCTCCGCCGTAGCGGCCGTCACTGAAGCTTCGCACGTAAATGCGGGTACGACGTTGTACAGTCACCCGCCAACAGTGGGTGTGGGAGGCCTCGTGATCAATGCGATGAATATTCAACACAAGCCAGCGTCCACCTTATGCCCGGCGAGGTAGGACTCCAAGTAAGCGGCATCTTCACCTGGAATCGTTTTCAAACGTACTCCGAATTCTTCCGTCCGTACCCACGTCACCAAAGCCTCATCCAACACGAGAGCCCGACGCTTTGTCGGCAGGACAACGAATAAGGACAGCGTCATCCCCGGCGTCACTTCGGCCTGACTCTCGACATGGCAGTGGTGCATTGAGAGCCCAACAATCTTGCCCACGTCGTAGAGATTGTCTTGTGCTGAATGGAACACACAGGACAGAGGCGCGTCCTCGAAAACGCTATTTGGCAGTTGGGCAATGGACATAGATCAAAGTGTACTCACGCTATCGACTTTGTCATATTCCTCTTTCGACGGGACCAAGAACCACTCGCCCGTGTATCACGATCTAAAAGCCCTGGTCACCTGAGATCATATCTTCACGACTAGGAGTTTTTGTCTTAGTCTTTCATTGATATCCCGTCTTCCCCGGTCGGTTTCTGACACTCCAACTGATCCCATTCTCCTGCGCGAACGGCCTCATGACGCATCCGCATCAGTCTTGCCACAACCTCGAGTCCATTCAACACATCAACCGGGTCTTTGGCGTCTAGGCGGAGAATCAGATCACGAACCCACCAATGAGTTGCGGGGGAAGACAATAACATCGACCGCATAACGTTGTATTGGTCAGCCCATCGCATGGGATCGCCTTATGACATGTTCTATTGAAACCACCTTTTGAGTATTACCTGCGTGAGTTGATGTAAGAATAATCGGGCGCAAAAGGGAATGCTCTATATCACCAATCGCAACCTCATGGATTCAGGCATCTCTTGATCAACACTTCAATGCTGCAAAGACCCTGGCCATAGACACGTCGAGGAGTGAAGGACATTCCATACACCAACACAACCAGCTAAAAAGCCGACACAAACCCCACGATGCACAATCGGACTTCCATCCTATCTCTTTGAAAAGCGCACCCCGGGAGTCTACTTCGCCCTTCCAAAGATCACCTACTCCGATACGGCCATTGCCGTTCCGTTAGGGGGAACCCCAATCACATAAGGCAAATGCTCCTACGCTCAGATGGGGAAACCACTTAAAATCTCCTTGGGCACTGTCGCCTACAGTCACTTGAAACCGATCATGCGCGAAGCACAGCAATGCGTCGCACTGACACCCGAGAGTCTTGAAGAGGAGATTGCACCATGCCCGCCGGCATTAGGACATCGCTAACACGGGTCTATACGTATCCCGCATATCTCACATTTTCTTCCTATGCTGCCTTGCCGGCTGCGGTCAGAGAAGAAGCTGATCAAATGCAATCGCTGTGGAATGCGATGGTCGACGTTTATGAAGTCGCCCATCGCCAACAGGAGCGCCTTCACAAACAATTCCTTCAAACGAGTCGTACAACGACGCGCGCAGCTGGCGGCACACGTTCAATTGGCGATCCCTTTGAGTGCATCAAACAATTGCGTGACCAAAACGACTCCCTCGAGGACGAGACTCTTCTTGCCCTTTCTCGAACCTATCGCACAGCTGCGGCTGAGTACGAAGCCTCCCAACACCACAATATCGACCGATGTCTCCCTTACCCTGAGAGCATGAAGCAGGAGCTTTCCCAGATCACCAAACGTCTGCATGACACTCTGCACCAACTCGCACGCACAAGCCCTCTGTCTCGTTCACACAGCAATGCCGTGCTCGAGCGAATGAAAACCGCCATCCGCCGCGTGCCCCTCGGAAATCTTCCACCTAGCAAGGAGACAGGTCCACCTACATCGTTATTCTTTACTCACGACTTCGGTTCGCAAGGAATTCGAATCCAATCGTTGACTCGCGCAGACATGACCCAGTCGGGCTCCTCATTTGCCGCCAATCGCCTGCTTACACTCAACCCGGTCTCGCAACTCACAGAGGACACCGACCACCGAGAACGGGGGCAACGAGATTTTTGCAGAACTGAGGGGGAGCTTTTCGTTCGCAACGTCCCAATTCCGTTTGAAATCATACTTACTCCGCTTCTGCCAAAAGACGCTCTTCTCAAACAGGTCTCTCTCATTGGTTCACAACAGCGACCACAGAGGAGCGTCAACTTGGACAGTTCCAACGCACGCCTCAGGAACGACACGACATGGCAGTGGCACCTTCAATTCACGCTAATCGTACCGCCGACCCAGCAATCGGAACCAAAAAAATACGGGATGATCGCCCTTGATTTTGATCATCGACTCATAAATGACGCGAACCCCCTTGTTAGGGTGGGAGAATGGGTGTCTGACACGGGCAAACACGAATCCGTCTTCTTTCCCGCGCGGATACTAAAGAATCTTATTGCGGCATACGAAGCCAGGGAAGCCCTCAATGTTCAGCACCTCGCCCTCAAACAACTATTTGTTCATTTTCCATTTGGTGAGGCACTCGCCGATATGGTCAAGGAGCCCATTCACAGCGATGTGCCACTGAGCAGAAAGAGGCTTCGATGCATTGCTCATCAGGCAGTTGAAAAGGCCTACAGCGGGCCCCTTACATGCATAATCCGAGAAATACTCTCGCAAATTCGAGACACAAGAATCGATGTAGTGAGACGGCGCCGGCAATGGCGCCGAGACCGAACCGAGTTTTACGACAAGCTTGCCCATCGCCTGTCGAGAGAAGCCGGGACTATTGTGCTGACTCCAATACTGATCACTGGGCCTTCAGGCTCCGAGGGATCTTCTACCAGTACGACAAGAAGCGCGCCATTAGCACAAGCCCTCGCACATCCCATCAACATGCAAGAGTTTATTCACCGGCTACAGCATGCCGCGCCCATCTATCGGACCACACTTCATTTTGTACAATCCATGCATGCCCTGATCGCCTGACTTACGCGGCCCCTTGCAAAGATACTCCGCCGTCCTCAACCGACAGCTTCGCCCCAACCCACTCCAGTCCTCAAGACAGCGCCTACCACAACAATAACCACCGCCTCACGATCCCCCCTGCATTGTGCACACCATAATGAGGCCCCCCATGCTTGGCACAGTCGATTTGCTTCCACACACCCAAGTGGTTACGAACAACACACCTACCAATGCTTCCTCTGCTGATCTGTCTCAGAGTGGGGATGATTCCCCAGTATTGCCCCGGCCAGCAACCGAGCCAGTTGGTATGAAAACCGAGGCGGTGCCCGATCCTCCGCCCCCACGACGGGATGAAGAAGACGACGAAGATGAACAGGACCCGATTGCTAGCCTCGAACAGGACTCCAATGATTTTCAGCGAGCTACGATCTCCATCGTGATGACGCTGCTCCCAACGGACCGCCACCCTGACGGCCGCCTCACACTCATCGGCGTACGAAGTCACAACCTCCCGCCGCAGCTGACTACCGCACGATTCAACGACTTACTGCCCCTTCCGGAATCTCTGAGCCAGGCCCTCACACGTTGGGAGCAGACCTTTCCTGCGGCGCTAGCGGCACGGAAAACCCAGCGGGACGCAAAAGCCGCCGAGCAACAGACTAGAAGCCTGGAACAGGAGAAAAAACGCGAAGCGGAACGGCAAGCCAGAAAAGCCAAAGTTGCTAAGCCGACCGCCGCGAAAGCCACGTCCGTGGCCCCAACACCCAAACCGGATCGCGAACAACACTCACACGATTCCCCCTCAAACACAGCCCTTCCTCAAGCCGGCTTATTCGAGTAGCGAAAGGAGCCTTATGGTTACGCTTCAACTTGAAGGACAAGAAATTCAATTGCCCCCCGAAATCGCCATCAGCGACGATGCGGTTCGCAAAGCGATCGCCCCCCTCTTTCCACAAGCCGCCCATGCCACCATTCAGCGAACCACTGACACGAATGGGATGACAACGATTAGGCTCACGAAACAGGCTGGAACGAAAGGAAATTACCATGTCATCCTCCGTCAGCTTATCGAGTCCCCCCGCCACGTCAATCCCGCCCTCACGCTCTACCAGACATACCAAACTGAGTCCCAGCCAACCCAGGCGACGGTCGAATCCATACTCCTCACGCAGCAAAAGCTGCGTCTCGCCATTGAGCATGGTGAAAAGGAATACAAAGAAACAGCTACCATTAAGGAGCGCCTCACAAGCACTCCTGGCTCGCCCAGCCGCATCCTTCCATCTGGGTTCTAACCTGCCCTCCACGCCGTTGAGCCTCGTTCTCGCATCCCTCAAAAACATAGAGGTTATCTCGGTCCCCTCATGCCTCGAATATCTGGAGGAGAGAGAGCGCGACTTTTGTATCGTCAACGCGTTCCATGAGATCTTTCCACGGAGGTTTCGCACGACCGCCGCCGCCCTTCCGCATCGAAGCATCAAGGAGGCCGCAGAACAGCTTCAAGAAGAGTTCATTAAGCTAATCGAGCAACGCTATTTCCCGCTCGATAGCTGGGACACCGAATGGATTCGAGACCGCTTCCCATTCATTCCCATACATTTGGAAAATTATGATTGTGAGTCGGAATTCGAAGAGGTACCGCTTCCAATCTGTATCGCAGCGGCCTGGGTGGGACACTATTCCTACGCCCCCACCTGGACGAACATTCAGGAAGAACTCAGCGAGCACGCTACAATTCCACGATGCTTTTTGAATCCTCAACACCGATGCAACGTTCAATTTCTTGACTTCAGGAGACGCTGTGCGCGACGGCGCTTTCCCATTTCAGGATTTCCCCAGGTCATCGACATCCTCGGCCACTGCACCGGATCTCTGTTCCTTGACATCAGCTATGACTGCGAGTCACCAGATCACCCGTACCAATGGAACAAACGGGATCTCAAAGCTTTGGCTCGCCAATGGAAACGGGCGCAAATCATGCAACAATCCATGAATAGCACGACTAAAGCCTTACTCGACAATCCGTCAGCATGGGAAACGATTTTCAGCTGCTGGTCAGATCTTTGTACTGCAACACATGAGGCGCAAACATGAGAGATGCAAGCTCGGGACACGACGCGTCTCTGCACTTCATCGGCGGGCAATTGCTTCTTGAACACAAAGATGGTGAAGCGGTTGTCCGAAAATGTATTTCACCAGAGGCTGCCAGGAATGCGTTCTCATCAGCCGGGATAGATTCCGACTGGCTCCCAGAACATGTCTGCCGCTATGGCATAGGCCCCAGAGGCCCATGGCTACTCCTCCGGTTTGCCCCTGGTCGATACCAGGTCCCATTGGCTGACCCCATTAGACTTTCCGGAGGAGGGGACCCACACACAATGCTTGCCGTCCCGATGCCGGGGTTGTTGTTTCTCGGGTACGGGACCCATTATTACGTCTGGGCCTACAAGTTATGGAAGTACGCGGCAACAAAACTCTTCAAGGCACCGCTTGCGAACGTGTACCATGATGGCGCGATCTGTTTCGGAAACGTCCATCCACGGGTCGCCCACGGAAACACGATTGCAAACAGCTGGCGACTATTCTGGGATAGTAACTTTTCCGACCATCTCGCGAATGGGAAATCCAACACCCACCCGGACAATATCCTACCCTTCCTGGCGAAACTTCACTCAACTGAGGCACAAGACTATCCTCTCGATGATCTTGAGCCGGCTCACCTCTCAATTGCCACCATCATTCGTCAACTGATGCAGAGCGGGAAGGGGTAATCACATATGACGAGGGCGTCTCCTTTCATTAAGCACCACATTGCGAGTTGTCCGCTTCCGGCCGACAATTCCACCCTTTACGACTATATTCTGGCTGGCAACGGGGTCTTTATTCGCGGCAAACGTAGAGAACTGTCAGTGCTTTTTCCAATTGTCGAACATCCAATTGCCGGCCTTCCTTCCATTGCAGGCAGCCTCACGCTCACAATTCCGAGAATTCCACAACGGCTCATCCAAGAGATGATTGAAGAGGCACTAGGAGCCTGCGCAGAGCCAGCGGGTCCCGTAGAAAGTCTATTTCATTTTGAACACGACACAGATTGGTGCATGACTATTCCAGACCAGATTCGTACGCCCTTCTCAGTCCAGCCTAGCACCCCTGAACGCTGTCCATCTTACGAGCGTGCCATTGTCGAGATTCACTCACACCACACCATGGCTCCACGGTTTTCTGCCGTGGATAATCAAGACGAAACGGGGTTTCGAATATACGGTGTGTGTGGATGGTTGACCACTCGCCCGTCCATTACATTTCGTGTCGGGCTGTATGGCCATTTCATACCAATCCCAGCGGAGTTCGTTGCAGAGCTGCCTCCCACACTTCAGGACACGTACACACCATGAGGGACGAGATGTCATCGCGACATGTTGTCACTGCAGGGAATCGCAGCACAGAACAAAACACCAGGACACACCTGGACCTTAGTCATGTGCACGCCGTGAATGTGCTTCCTAAGCAGTGCCAACGCCTCCATCTCATCCAAATCGGATGTGGGGGCATCGGAGCGTTTCTTGGTATCCACGTCGCACGCCTCGCACGCGAGTGTTTCCGTCTATTTGATACGGTGATGGTCACTTTCTATGATGGGGACACAATCGAAGAAAAGAACCTGCGTCGTCAAAACTTCTGTCAGGCAGAAATCGGACACAACAAAGCAGAGGCCTTAGCATTTCGACTCTCCACCGCTTGGGGGATTCCCATTCGCGCGTTTCCGCGGCATTTCTCGGAGAAAGAGGCTCAGCCTGAGTACGACACCCTGACCATTCTTCTCGGTTGCGTTGACACAGCAAGAGCTAGGCGTAGCCTTCATCAAGCGCTCGCGCGATTGAACACCAGAAACGATGCCCAAGCATGGCTGATTGATGGCGGGAACCTCACCACCCACGGGCAAGTGTTAGTTGGTAACGTCGTCAAAGACTTTAACCCACACGAGAGCTTTCAGCTGCGCACTGTGTGCCAGGCACTCCCCGCGCCAGCGCTTGTGCACTCAGAATTGCTCAAACGAGAACGTCGCCCCGTCAACACTCAAGCGCGGTCATGTGCTGAACTTGCACTAGGTGACCCGCAATCGCTCACGATCAATAGCATCATTGCCTCGCACATGGCGGACTACCTGCTTCGACTCGTCATCACCAAAGACCTTCGCCGTTTCGCAACATATATCGATATGAACACTGGCTCGGCGCGCTCTCTGGCCATCACTTCGACAGAAATCTCCCGTGTACTAGGCTTACACCAACCCGTGTCTATGGGGAGGGCTTCGTAGCGATGCACCTACGACACCGCTGAAGAAAGTCGGTAATACAAGATGACAATGCTTCGATCAAAGGAGATCAAGCTCCAACGAGCCACATCAAATGCTTACTTTCTTGGAAATGTCGTACACATGGAGCGCCTGGATCCGACGCTGGGGCCTTTCCGCTATATTGTGGATTTTTACGGCGAGTCTGACGCACGCCGCACAGCCTGTCCCCCAAGAACTGATGAATCAATGGTTTGCGGTTGAAGTCTTGAGTGGAGCCAGAATTCCGTTGTCGATTGAATTCGTGCCATCTCCATGGTCACTGATCCGGCTACGGCTGGCGCCGGACGAACGACTCTTGGCGTTATTTAATGCTCCAGTACAAGACTGCACGATTAGTGGCGACGCCCGGCTAGATCCAGATCGGGATCGGATCCACATCCGAAGCCATGCCATCACGTGCCGTACTGCTAGAGGATTTGAAACTAGGGTCTTCACTGGAACGGTGGTTTCTGAAACTGACGGGTTTCAAGGGGTCCCGTTGTCATTGGCACATCAAAGCCAGGACCAGAAGGGGTACATCGTACCAGCCGGAGTCCAGGGCACCCTGGTCGTCCTGCCGCACAACCCTCCCGAGAGAGTCGACGCTCCTCCCCCATCTCGCAAGTAATCGCTATCCATCTCTTTTGCTGCCCGCATCCGATGCACACCCTTGATGCTTTCAGTCTCTCGGAATAGCCCTTTTAAAGAGGAAACGGAGTTCTCTTCCACAATGAACGCCTCTCGCCGGACATGTGCGGCACTCGCGGAGGGAGCGGCGTCATCCCCAGTGAAGGAGGCTATAGGAACACTGTAACGCGGCAAGTGTTGCCTGACGTGCATGCGTGGCCCAATCGAGCAGAATGGGCTAGCCCGCCAATACCGAGCGACGGTGCCTGATCGCTAAAGAGAAAGGCGTCAGTATGAAGGAAGCAGACGCACCCCTACCCCAATGGATGCCAGGACTATGGCAAATCAAACTCAGCGACAATGGGTCGGTGACCATTGTCACGCCACGAGAGGACGGGGATGAGGATTTAACGATTGCGGTGATCACTGAGCCCTTCAACAACAGAAAGGAGGTCCTCGCGAACGCATACCTGATCGCTGCAGCTCCGAAACTGTATGAACAACTACGACTCTTAGTCCGCTGGGCAGAGGACCAGGGAGAGTCGTGCAGATTCGCACAGGATGCTCTCGCTGCAGCACAGGGAGAATCCCACACAACGTGCGCGGGCCCATGTATCGCGGGGCTTATGCCGGGTGAAGCGTGTGAGCAATGCGGCAAACTCTGTGAGGATAGTGAGACAGAGCTATGACACTGCATTTCACAGCGGGCCCATGGGTCGCCTACAGATCTTTGAATCGATAGTAGCCATCTCGACTGTATCCCATACCCTGACAGGCCTTTCATCGATTGCCCAAGTGCTTCGCCAGTTTCAACACGCCCAGCTTCATCCTGATGATGTTTTGTTCCGTCGTCATGATCCTCGCTCTTTTAATGAGGAGGACTCTAGTTATCTGTCAGATTAAAAGTGCCCTTTTACGCCTAAATAGTATTGAGCCTCCTCCGAATCCCACACCCACACGTATACAATTCTTTCTCAGCTCAGGGCCGGCCGCGCCACCATCTCCCAACGAGCGATTGCTCGCATCCCCCGCCTGGAGAACTCGTCCCATCAATCTGGAGTGTCATGCCAACACCTTTTGTCCATTTGCACACGCACACCACTTATAGCCTGCTCGATGGCGCCACTCTTCTAGATCCCCTCATTGAACACGTCAGATGGCTCAACCAACCAGCGGTCGCGATCACCGATCATGGAAATCTCTTTGGTACAATCCCCTTCTACACCAAGGCACGATCGGCAGGCATCAAGCCAATCATTGGGTGCGAAGTCTACATGGCCAAGGGCAGTCTGTTAGACAAAAAACCCCCAGAGGGCCCCCGTGATTTCTATCACCTCATCCTGCTAGCCCAGAACAGTATCGGATACCACAACCTCATCCGCCTGGTCAGTCACGGGTACACGGAGGGCTTCTATTGCAAACCCCGCATAGACAAGTCCTTGCTGCGCAGCCACAGTTCTGGCTTGATTGCACTGTCTGGCTGTCTCGACGGCGAAATCCCCACCTTCCTCCACCAGGAACAGTTCGCTGCCGCGTCCGTGGCCGCCCGAGACTTTCTCGACATCTTCGGGCCTGATCGGTTCTATCTCGAACTCCAAGCTAATGGACTTCACCAGCAACAGAGGGTCAATCAAGGCCTGATTCACTTGCACCGGGAGCTGGGGATCCCGCTGGTCGCCACGAATGACTGTCATTATCTCAAACGAGGCGATGCAGACGCCCATGATTTACTGCTCTGCATCAAGACCGGCACTACGATCACTGATACAACCAGACTTCGTTTTGCAACCGACCAACTGTACGTCAAATCATCCGAGGAGATGGCCGAATCCTTTCGAGAGCTACCTCAAGCCATCACACACACAAATCTGATTGCTGAACAGTGCACGCTCGAGATTCCTCTGCATCGGACACAATTTCCTCGGTACAACGTGCCTCCCCCGCACACCCTCGACAGTTTTCTTGAAACCCTCGCCCAACAAGGGTTGTCGGCACGCCTCGCCCACCACTCGGGTCCTCTAGACCAACCTAAGTATGAACGCCGCCTGCGGACCGAACTCCTCACCATCTGTTCCATGGGCTTCGCCGGCTATTTCTTGATCGTGTGGGACATCATGAAGTTTGCCCGCTCCCGGCACATCCCAGTTGGCCCAGGGCGCGGGTCCGCCGCAGGTAGCCTGGTGGCCTATGCGCTCGGGATTACAGAGTTGGACCCGCTTGCTCACGACCTCCTCTTCGAGAGGTTTCTCAATCCGGATCGAGTTTCCCTCCCAGACATCGATATGGATTTTTGCATGAAGAGACGGCGGGAGGTGATCAACTATGTCACGGAGAAATACGGCCGAGACCATGTCGCACAAATCATCACCTTTGGCACCCTAGGCGCCAAAGCTGCAATCCGCGATGTAGGCCGTGTTCTCGAAATTCCCTACGATGAAGTCGACACGATTGCCAAGCTGATTCCGTCTCAGCCCAACATGACGATCGCACAGGCGCTCGCCGAAGAACCAAAATTAAGTGCCTTGTCTGCCTCGCGCCCTTCGGTCGGCAACCTGCTATCGGTCGCCGGATCCCTTGAAGGGCTCGCCAGACACGCCTCCACCCATGCAGCGGGACTGGTCATCTCCAATACCCCCCTGCTGGAGACAGTCCCATTATGCCGCACGACGAGCGACGACATTGTGACGCAATTTGGGATGGGGGAACTCGAACAGCTTGGCCTAGTGAAGTTCGATTTTCTCGGATTAAAGACCCTCACCGTGATCGATCACACCATCTCACTGATCAATCAGCAATCCCCGGGATCCCGTCCGTTGACGCTGGACGACATTCCGTTCGATGACGCCAAAACCTTCGCCCTCCTCGCAAGCGGACGTACCACAGGGGTGTTTCAGCTGGAAAGCAACGGAATGAGGGAGCTGCTTCGTGAATTTCAGCCTGATCGGTTCGATGATATCACAGCGATTATCGCGCTCTATCGTCCGGGGCCCCTCGATCTGATTCCGGAGTTTATTCAGCAGAAACGCAGACAATATCCCCTCGCCTCGAACATCGCGGCCCTCGAACCGATTCTCAGCACCACCTATGGCGTGATCGTCTATCAAGAACAAGTCATGGCCATCGCCAACACTGTGGCAGGATTCTCACTGAGCCAAGCCGACATTCTCCGCCGGGCTATGGGAAAAAAGAAACCAGAGGAGATGCGCGCCCTGCATACACAGTTTGTGGAGGGGGCCGTCGGACTCGGCACGGAGCGTGACGCAGCCGAACAACTCTTCCAGATGATCACCAAGTTCGCTGGCTACGGATTCAACAAGTCCCATGCCGCTGCATACGCGCTACTCACTTATCGGACGGCCTATCTGAAAGCTCACAATCCGCTGGCCTACATGACTGCGTTGATGACCAGTGATTTCGGTGACCATGAGCAAATCTCTCTCTATGCCAGTGAATGTCGGGAAATGGGCGTCAGGCTCCTCCCGCCCGACATCAACCGGAGTGAGACCGGATTCACGATCGTGGACGGGGCCATGCTATATGGTCTGGCCGCAATCAAGCACGTAGGAGAACATCTCGCCACACAGTTGATCCGAACTCGTGCAACCGGAGGCACCTTTGCTTCCTTCTTTGATCTTTGTGATCGCGTCGACCGCCGCATTGTCACCAAGCGCGTACTCGATGCCTTGATTAAATCGGGCGCCCTCGACACGCTCTGTGACCATCGCGCACAACTATCCGCAATTCTAGATGATGAGACGCCAGCGAAACCTACTCGATCTCACCGGAACGTCACACAACAAACCCTGCTCCATTTCTTGCTGGTGGAGTCAGAAACTCGCGTGCTGCCCCAAATACCTACCTGGGCTCCATCTATTCAATTGGACCACGAGCGAGAAGCTCTCGGATGCTATGTCAGTCACCATCCTGTACGGGTCCATGACCACCAACTGAAGCGTCTCCAAGTTGTTCCGTTAACTCAGCTCCCTGACCTCCCAGATGGCAAAGAAGTGCGAATCGCGGGATTGATCACCCGAGTCAAACGCATCACCACTAAAAGGCAGCAACCCATGGCCTTTGTCCACCTAGAAGATCAGGATCGCACACTCGAAGTCGTTGTTTTTCCAAGTCTCTATCGACACGACTCGGGGCAACTGGAACCTGGCACCGTCATCGCGCTCGAAGGGATTCTCGATCAGAATGACCAGGGGATAAAAGTGAAAGCCACCAGATTCCTCCCCCTCGACCCTGCTGCCTAATCTCCCCACAATCCAGGAACAGGACTGCCCATCCGGTAATACACACGCAGGGACGACATCATCTCAGCATGGGTGTCATCAAGAGTGGGTTGCGTTCAAAAAGGAGTTGCTCTCACAATGGCGGCCACACTGACTTCCAGCTTACCTCTGTCAGTGATCAGTGCATTTCTATCACCGGTACAACGCTGGAGTCGCCACGGCCTCATAACAATCGGGTGCAGTCTCGGCATGACGCTCCTCGGTTCGGAAGTCGTAGTAGCTCAACCTATCGACTTGCCTGCGGTCGTGCGATGCCAAATGGAGGTAGACTCGCAGCCCAACAGGGAGGCACTCATCCGGAACTGGATTCACCGGGCAGGGCAGACCGATGCGCTGGCAGCGCTCTGTCTCTCATTTTCTCCAAATCCCAACGCGGGGGAATCCCTGGCATGGCTACGGCGCGCGGCGGATCTCGGACTCCCGGACGCACAGCTGCTTCTCGGTGCAGACCTTGAGGTAGGATTCAAGAGTCCTCCCAATAGCCAAGAAGCCATGCGCTGGTACCGGAAGGCCGCACAGGCCGATTTCCCTTTTGCCCAATACGAGCTCGGGGCCATTTATTCGGAAGGCAGGGCCAACCAACGGCAAGACTTGCCTGAAGCCTACTACTGGGCGACGCTTGCGGCCCGGCATCAATTCCGACCGGCCAAGGAACTCGCAGATACGCTCAGCCCACAGCTCTCACATGATGAGCGCGCACGCATCGCTGCCCGCATCAAGAAATGGAAGCGCGTCGTCTCGTAGCCTATCCTGTACCAAATCCATCCGGACTTACTGTGGCTGTATGCGCCCCCTAGCCAGTAGCCTTCGTCAGATTATCTCGAACATCATTCGATACTTACTGGGAGGCGCATCCGCATCTCGTCTCACCCACGATGAAGACCGTGCGCAACAAGAACGTGCCGATCTAGCCATGTTGCAGATCCTTGTCCAGGAAAGTGAACGGCCTCACACCGACGGGAGTTTGTCAGCCTCTCCATTGGAAGACGACCCCCACCCCTAAGCCCGCAGGGCGGATTGCCCCCGTTCGCACGCTTCGATAGAATGGTGTCCATCGAGTTGATGAGGCACTATGCCGACCATGTCGACCGTTGTCCTCCTCTACCTTCTCGGGTATCTCCCAGCCGCCCCGCTTCCTCTTGAGATCGCCCCACCGGTGCCCCATCTTCAATGTGAGACCTTCACCGAGAGCGAGTATCTTGCGAGTGAGGAGGACATTCTCCACCAAATTAAAGACCGTGGTCGATGTATCGACCCCACAGTCTCATACGCACCATCATTGGAGGGCCCCAGTTGGTGGATGAACCCCGCTCCGACTGAGCCGGCTGCCGCTTCCTTTTTTGATTTCACTGCATCCCGGTAGATCACACGGCTGTGAGGCTTTCCCATCACGGGACCAACCCATCTCATGCCTCTGACAACGGCCGCTCCACAGATCCTGCCGCCATAGGAGTCTGAATCACTTCCCACCAGTCAAGCTCAAGTCGCACAGGAAGGCTGCATGCCTTACGCCGAATCCTTCTCCATCGCATCGAATTCCAAGCCAGGGCTTTGCTATACCGTCACTCGAAGTCAGGCCAATGACTGGCAATGCACCTGTCCACATTGGACCTACCGACGAACCGAATGCGCCCACATCCGGACAGCCCAGTCTCTCCCCGCAACAGAGTCGATACATAAACCGGAACCGCCAATTGTCTATGCCCATGTCCGAGAAGTGACACCTCAACCAGACGGATCGTTGTACGTCCCCCTCCTGCCAATTGGGGACCCGCATTTTCTCTATACACTCTGCTTTGATCTCTATGCGCACGGCTTACTTTGGGCGAGCATTCTCGAACGGTATCGGCTCCCTCGGAGTTTCAGCAGAGACACTTGCGTGGCTTTCATTGAACAGCACGGAAGGAAGATCTATCAGTTCAGCGACAATCCCGCACTCCCGCGCCACCAATACCAGATCCTCTCGGGCATTCCACTTCCCGACATTCCACGGTACCAAGAAACGCCGGTAGAGTATCACTCGCGTACTGGATACCCCCTCGATCTCTGCCGACGCTATCTCCACCCCTAGACACCCTCGTAGGAACAGCGCATTCCTTCAACTACGACACATGAGGACGTATGAACCAACCTCCCATTCCAACGATGAGGATTGAAGAATCTGGATATCTCCTCCATCCGCCTTACGGAAACCGGTATGTTGCGATCCAGGTTGATCCCACTCAATGGACACACGTGTGCTCAGCACGCTTCGGACCAGGAAGACCCTGCAGTTTTAGCAAACAGACGAAGTGGACTGGCGACTCCTACCGCTATGATATTTTCATCCGTCCAGAGCATCGGCAGATTGCACTGCGATGGTTTAACGGAAGCGGAGAGGGCTGGCTCATCGCGGAGGATAACAATGAGAGAGGGGAACGCTCCCTCCTCGACCACATTGCCCAGCTCCCAGACGAAGAGAGACGCTGGGACTTCTGTCATTTCATCTGGAGTACGTTGTCACAAACTCGGAGGGCGGTCGTTCATACCACAGAGGACACCTGGGAACAGGCGATCCTGCAAAAGCAGATCACAATCCGGAAACGCAATGGCCGACGGACTGCATCGATCAAGCCACAGATAATCGGACTAGCACACACAGTATCCACCTTCACCCTTTAGCTGCCTTCCACTCACTGGACTGACTCCAGGACACTTATGATTCGGGACGAAACTCAGCTAGCTTCCCCTGAACGATTTCGAGCCCTGGACGGACGGCTGTATATGCCGTCCTATCGATGGGCAGTAGATTATTTCTCATGCATGTCAGACGACATTCACCATATTGGGAGCGACACTACCCTCACGAAATGCGAAGCGATGAGACGGGTACAAAGGTGGGTCCTTGGCGACCCTGCGCGATCCGCCACGATTCGTCGCCGACGCGACAATCGGGAGATCATGCAGTATTGGGTCGACATCGAAGGCCCACAGTATAAGACCCCCGCGCTGAAATAATCGAATCTGATGGGCAACGCGTTCGACTACTCACGCAGCGCACGTTCTGCAACCACAATTTTGAAAGTCTGTCCACTGCTCATCCCGATTTCAGTCCTTCACAGTCAGTAATACATCTACATGAACGTTCTCTTTGGAAGAGGTCACCACCCATATGCCCCGCGCAATCACTTTCTCGATCCACTTCCGGAACGAGATGCTGGAGTACCGCAGTGAATCCATCTCGCTTCAAGCCATGTTCTGGAGATGGCTCTGTCTCTTTGCGTTTCGACGTTGGAAAACAGAGTTCCGAGGGAACCCCGTCGGGGTTCCCGGGGAGCGGGATCCCAGGTTTCCCTGTCAAGGCTATATGCCGAGGCCGCGGGCAACTCACGACATGCCGCATTGCGGGTTTCCGGACGGGCACTACCTCTGTTGGACTTGTGCAGCAAATGCTCAACTTCCCAATCCCGGCACCCTGATTGCTCTCAAAGGGGCGACACGTACGGAGTTGAAGTCTCGCACCCAAGCCATTCCCTCGACTAACGAGGCGCTATGAAAAAGGATTACGCCGTATCGGTCATCTTCCCTGAAGTGTTGGTCAAGCACAGCCGGCAACACATCAGAATCTCGGCGAGTAATCTACGGTTGGCTGCAAATGAGGCCCTCAAAGCCATCATGAAACGGGAAGGGATCAAAGGGCGACGGCTGACTCGCTTGCAACTGGCCGTGATCCACGCCGGCACAAGCACGATACAGGACCACGAGGCCTAAGCGAGCACACCCCATGAAGCCTATGAGTCTTCGTCTTCATCCCCAGTGGGGTAGCGTCCTACGCAGGCAAATAATCACCCTCTGTTGCAGCGCGACGATGCTCACGCTCTGCCGTCGTCAGGAAGCCACGGCCGCAGCGGCCAATGACTCGTTGGGCTTTGGCATGACCATCATCGCAGTTTTTCTCTTTGCCAACCAGCTCTGTCGGCTCCTCGAGCCGAAACGGTTAGGGTACACCTTGACGAGCCTGATCCTGCTCCTCGCCACGACCATCGTCCTCCTGGAAATGAGCACCGGCTGGACGGCCGTGTTCTATTCGCTCGGGGCGCTTGGACTCGGTCTCCTCGACGTCTTGAACGAGCCCTCGCGCTTCGGTCCTTTGTATCGGCAACTGTGGGGGTCCCCTGGGCCATCCAGCTCCACAGAGCCATCGCGTCCGGCCGATCTTGGCCACGGGCTGACGCTGATGTCAGTGTGCCGAAGACAGACACCTCCTGATGGATGAGTGACGACGGATGTTTACTCACCGGATGGCGCTAACGCGCAGGGCCACCGCCTCTCTGATACCACGACGCACTAACCACTCCAAAACACCGAGGCCCTGTTCTTTAGGACGAAGAGGGGACTCTTCGCTCTCCTTGAGGACGGCGCACATATTCACGAGGTGAGTCTGCATGAAGCAACGCTGGACCTTTCGTGCCTACCCGAACGAAGAACAAACAATCCAGTTGGCCCGGACATTTGGCTGCGTCCGTTATGTCTGGAACTGGGCACTGACGCTCCGTCGCGACGGGTTCGTACAGCATCGACAGAGGATTGGCTATGCTGAAACTGACGCGCGACTCACCCAGCTCAAACGTCACCCCGAGACTGCGTGGCTCCGAGAGGTGAGCAGCGTGCCACTGCAGCAGAGCTTGCGGGATCTCCAGTCAGCCTTCGTGAATTTCTTCGAGCACCGTGCGGCTTATCCTATATTCAAGCAGAAATCCAAGCGTCAGTCAGCCAACTATACGCATCGTGGCTTTCGGTTTGATCCACTCACCAAGACCCTGACCATCGCAAAAATAGGGAAACTGCACATCCGCTGGACGCGCGACCAGATACCGATGCCCTCGTCGGTCCGAATCATTAAAAGCACGACCGGCAAGTATTTTGTTTCGTTGGTCGTGGAGATAGCGCCTCTAGACTGGCCCAAGTCCGGCGAGGCTGTCGGAATTGATTTCGGCTTGACGGCTCTCGCGACTCTGAGCACCGGCGACAAGATCGACAATCCACGCCACGCTGAACGACGTCTGCGCAGGCTGGTCAGGTTGCAACGACGTGTTTCACGGAAGCAGAACGGCAGCCGGCGGCGGAGCGTGGCACTGCAACGGCTGGCGTTGCTGCATGAACGGATTCGAAACGCGCGATGGGATGCCTTACACAAGGTTTCCACGAACCTGGTTAAACGGTTCGACCGGATCTACTTGGAAGATCTCCACGTCCGCGGCCTGGTTAAAAACCACCACCTGGCTCGGGCATTGAGCGATGCAGCCATCGGTTCAGTCAGTCGCTTAATCGAAGCGAAGGCGGCACGGTACGGAAAAACCGTCGTCAAGATCGATCGGTTTTTCCCGTCGAGCAAGACGTGCTCGGCCTGTGGGCAGGTCGTCGATGAGTTGCCCCTGGCGATTCGGGCGTGGTCGTGTCCATCGTGCGGGACCAACCATGATCGGGATATCAATGCCGCACTGAATATCTTGGCGGTCGGACAGACCGTCTCAGCGCATGGAGCTGGGAGAAGTACTCGTCGTCCTCCAGGACGACGAGCCACCCGGCGTCGAAGTGCGAACCCCTCTCGGTGATCGGTTCAGACTCGAGGGAATTCCCGGCCTGGAGGCCGGGGAGGATGTCAACAGCTCAGCACCGTCGGAATGCTTGGTCTGCGACAGCAACAACGGGAAACGGCCCTTCGCACACTCAGAGCCGATGACTTGCATCGCGAAGATCAAAGCTGAGATTGAGGACCACACTCCGGACGGTATCACCAAATCCAAGCCCAACTAACCGCTTGGCATCCGATGTTACAGGGAACATGTCCCCATTCTGAAGAGGACTCACTCAGCCATGTCAAAACACCATCACACTCACCCGATCACGATCGATCAGACGCTCGATCTCTTAGCCAAGCAGTGGACGGCTGCAGACCGCGTCAGACTCAGAATGGCCCGGCACCGTCCACGCCAGGTACGGGCCGCCGAACTCTGGACTCGTATTCAATCGTTGACTCAATCCACGCTGGCCCTGTTCCAACACCCTTCAGCCATGGAGACCTCGCATGGCCACCATTCTGATCGTTGACGACTATGCAGACATCCGAGCCTGCCTCCGCACGATGCTTGAAGATGCGGGACATATCATCGTCGAAGCGGGCTCCGGCCAAGAGGCACTCCATGCCTGGAGCGCAACCCACCCAGATCTCGTGATTACCGACCACTCGATGCCCGGGATGTCAGGTGTCGAATTAATTCGCGCCTTAGGCCAGCGGCAACCGGAAGTGAAGGGCATCTTAATGTCAGCCGATCAAGACCCTCGTCCCACGGGCCCACCGGACCAGTCTCGTGCGTGGCCGTTCCTCCAAAAGCCCTTCGGCTTCCGGGCGCTACGACAGGTCATCGATTCGCTTCTCCTGGCTCAGCCGGCGGCACCCGCCTAGCTCATCCGTCAAGCGCCTTCCACGCCCCTTCGCCCCCAGACGGCTGAGTTCGTCCCGCGTTCCGGTTTCCACCGCATCACCCACCCCTAGCTCACTGGGATGTACCAGGCCATGACGGACTCAGATTTTCTGTCGTATGCACAACTCTGTCAGTTTGTGCGGGAGCAGGGACGTCTCCCACGGTTAGACGACCCGATCCCAGCCTATCGCTACGCCGGATGGGCCCTGCCAATGATTTGGGAGGGACATCGCGTCCTCCCCACAGTTCCGGATCGATGGGGCTATCATCTGCAGATACTTCACACGCGACGCCTCCCGGACGCCCCAATTCCGCAGCTCGAGTTTCTCCATACCCCCCATCGCGACACCCTCACGCATCTGCACAAATGGGTCGCGCTCGCCGCCGAGCATCAGTCCAGCTGGACAGGCCTCATCAATCTCATTGCTTGGATCGCGTTCTCTTTAAAACTTAGCTCCATCCCCCCGTCGCTCGCAGATAACACGCAAACCGCACTCTACCAAGCCGTCAATCTCCAAGAATTGGTGCTCCACCCCTACGATTATTGGGGCGATATCATCGCGGAGGGCATCGGACACGGTCCGTGGGCCAATCCGAACGGGTTTTACCCGACTCCCATGAGCGTCTGTCAGCTCATCGTACGGATGATGCTTCCCGACGACGACAACCTCTCACCAGCCGCACGAAACGCCTTGCGGGTCAAATCCATTGCAGATCCCGCAGGATCAGGAACCGGAAGGATGCTCCTACTGGCGTCGAACGTCAGCCTCTCGCTCTACGGGATCGAAGTGGATGCACTGGTCCGCACGGCATGTCTCATCAACGGCGCCCTCTACGCCCCCTGGCTCGCGTTCCCCTTCCCCGAAGCAATTCTCCATGGAACTGACGCGGAACATGGCCTCACAAACCAGGCCTCGCTCCTCTCAGTCGCCACGCCAATACCTGAAGAGATTTCGCTCATTCCTCCCATCAACGATGCCGTCGATCACGAGGGCCTCCAGCTGGTCTTTCCTGGATGGTGAGCGAGATGCGCTGACAGCACGCCACCGGTCCCGACCGACCCACCCGGTACGGGCTCGCGCTGCGAGCCAATGTGTTGGTTGTCACCAAGGTGGGGAGGGAGAGCATGCGAGTCCTCGAAGCACACGGCGACCTCTGGGATGTTCATGCTCAGGGTTCTTGGATCGCCATCACAACAAACGGGGTGATAAGAACAAATGGGCATGGCGTCATGGGAGCGGGGCTTGCCAAACAGGCCGCGGACCGGTTTCCTAGCCTGCCCTCGCTACTAGGCACCCATCTACGCCGTTTCGGGAACATCCCCACATCGATTCCCTCCATGCGGATCATGACTCTGCCCACCAAACATCATTTTCGTACCGCGTCTGACCTCGCCCTCATCCAGAATAGCCTGCAGCACATCCAGCTCATTCTCACACGTGAACGCATCGACCGGCTGTATTGTCCGCACCCAGGATGTGGCCTCGGCCAGCTAAGCTGGCAGCACGTCCGAGCAGCGATTGTGCACGTGGTCGATCATCGATTCATCTTCCTGCACTCTAATGCTTGAGTTCTCGCTCATGCTCCCCTGAGCGTCGACCACTCGCCTCCTCCAGATGTGAGACACGTCCCCCGCTCGAACCTCATCTCGCCACCTAGACGTCACCTCACGACCCATCACTTTCTTCGTACCAGAATCAGACTCAGGCGTGCGTCGCACGCAGGGCGGAGGACGGTCGCGTACTATCCATTCACGAGAGGGAGACTTGCCATGCGTCGTCAGGCTTACGCGGCTATCTCGTTGACGCTACTTCTCATACTGCCCGCATCTCTTCCTCCGACCTTGGCACAGACCACACCGGAAGCTCCGCTCACGGAAGCATCGTGGCAGCAATGCCTCATACACTATGCCCAAGCCCTCGCCATCGATCCTGACCTCTTCCATGCTATCGTCCAAACCGAATCAGCAGGTCACGCCTGGGCCTTGGGATGGAGCGACCAGACTGGACGACGACACAGTTATGTTGCACGTCGCCAGGAGGATGCGGCCGCCATGCTCCTACGTCTTCTCCAGACCGCTCCCAATGTAGACATCGGGATCGCTCAGATCAGTTCACAACACCTGGGCTGGCTGGCCAGACACCACCAAATCCAGCCTCGCGATCTCCTAGAGCCGTGTGTCAATCTCTACGCCTCGAGTTTGATCCTTCACACCACGATCCAGAAGCATGGTCGCACCTGGAGGGCCGTTGCCGGCTACAACGGGTCGACCGCGTACATTCCGGCCGTCTGGAGACATTTCTGTCAGCGTGCGGCAGATTCTGGCTGCTCCTCCGGACGCTCGACGCCTCCGCTCCCCGGTACGCCGTTACCCCGTCCATACGACAGAGGCATCGTTGAGACGCAGCGGAATACGGGTGGCACGCCGATATCGTGGAAGAGCCGTCCGGTCGGCAGGCAGCTTACGTTCCAGAGACCTCACTTAGAAGCGCCCGCAACACGCACCTTTGATCTCCTGAACGTCCGCGCACTGCTAGTCGTCACCCTTACTCTTCTGTGTGGTGGGATTGGCCTTCTCCTGATCCTGGCGCTCGGTGGGCGCCTCGTGCTCTTGGCTGTCTACATCGTTCGAGAAGGGCTCTATAACCTCCGCCGGCAACGCGCCGCACATCATCGCCTGACGGCCTGGCGTCACTAAACTCAGCGTGCGCTCGCACTCACCGGCTCACCACAAGGAGAGGATCGCCAGTGAAGACTGCTCTCGATCAACACCAGCCCGGTGTCTACGACGTTCCGCGCTACACCATCAGTCTTGTCAAAGAGGCCGCCTCGCCGTTCCACGCCAAGACTCGGTGTCAGTCATCGGAAGACGTCTACCGTTACTTCAAAGACATCTGCGAAAACCAAGATCGCGAACATCTTTATGCTCTCTTTCTCGATACAAAACATGCGCCCATCGGGATGAATCATGTGGCAATGGGCACACTCAGCAACACGATCGTCCACCCTAGGGAAGTCTTCAAATGTGCCATTCTCCTGAACGCCGCTTGCCTGGTCATCGTTCACAACCACCCGAGTGGCGATCCCTCGCCGAGCCCCGAAGACCGGGCCCTCACGACTCGGATCGCCGAGGCGGGCCAGCTCCTCGGCATCGCACTCCTCGATCATGTGGTGATCGGCAACGGTCGGTATTTCTCGTTCGCGGACCACGGACCGTTGATGCCACACGCTCCCACATATGCGTCCTAGGATTGCTACCGCGTACGTCGATCTGCTGAACTCGCGATGAGTATGCGGGCACGGTGATCCAGGCTCACAGTCTGCGAGACTGCACGATCACACGCAGGCCTTAGCAACTTCATCCGCAAATAGTCAGGACGCGATACGGTGGCGCATGTCGATAGTGCGCTGCCACGATCCGCAGTATCCTTCGATACGTCACCGGTTGCGACCACCTCGCACCCTGACCGCCTATATCCATCCCCCCTCACATATGCTCCAGGTAGAAGGACAGTATGAAACACCCGACGCCTTTCTTCAGACGCACTCTTCGTCTCCTGGAAGACGCTCGAGACCAATGGCAAGCGTTGTGTTCTCGGATCAAGGCGCCGCACGACAAAGCCACCCTCGCTCGAAAACTGGAGGTGGAACAGTCAGTCACACAGGGACTTATCACCCAACTGATCCAAACCCAGAACGAGCGGACGTATTACAAGACTGAGCTCACACGGAATCAAGCTCAACTGGCCACATGTGCGCGGGAACGAGATGCGTTCGCAAGCGACATGGCGCATCGAGCACACGTTGAACAAGAGCTGATCCGGCAATGCGATCAATTGCGCACCGACCTTATGGATTGCCGGGGCCAACAGGAGCTGCTACTGAAAAGTAGAACCGACTTCACGCAGGTCGCCGATCGCGTTACCCACCTAACCGTCCCCATGCGATTGCCAGCCTGGTCCAATCGACGGTTCGGGTCGAGGGCCAGATCGTCTATTCGATTGTACCCATTGAAGGAACCACTCCTCCTATGTGGTGGAAAAAGAAAATCGCCACATTTGAAGACACTCAGGATGCAAATTGGTATGGCGCGGTATTGAGTCGTCTCGCGAACACAGACGCCCCCACGATATAGATCATCGAGCGAGCGGTACGATAGGACAACCATGCATGAACTTGTGCGCGATCCCGTAACGGGACGATTCCGGCGGCGCTATTCCTGTTCCTCTTGTCAGATGCTTCGCGTGAATGGACTGCCCTGTCATGAAAACGGCTGTCCAGATAGCTGGATAGACACGACTCGGGAATGCCGGAACTGCGGGTGCGACTTCATACCTGATTCCCGGTGGCAGCACTATTGCGACGACGCCTGCGCGGCCTGGTAGCGCTAGCCGATTCCCGCTACTCAGGCCCGCTCTAGCGGGCAGTGGGTGCGCGTTCGTGAATCCCAATCGTTCTGTGGAGGCTCCTTATGGGCGTCACAAAAACCGCGAGCACGCTTGATGGTGGCCTAACCCCAATCTGTACTTGTTGTGGTATTGCGCTCTGTTGGGACATCCCTGAATCTGAATACACCGAGCGCCAAGCCTTCTGGGATGCCTGGCGGTGTCAGGAGTGCCATCCTGATGCCAAGGGGGCACGGCGACGCTGGATTGAGCAACAACACGCGGCTGGCAGCGGCCCATCGAGGGTGCCATGACACCTTCGATCCGTTGTCCCTTCCGACGCCGCTCTATTCCCAGACATCACCCCTTCTGGCCCCCAAATTCCAATCAGATCGACAGCGGGATCCGAACCATCTACGATCTGAGCAAGGGCATCGCCCTGTTCGGGGTGTTTGTCCCATTGGTGACATTTAACGGGGTCTGGTATAAACTGGTGTTAGCGGTTTCGGCTGGTCTAGCCTTCTTTCTCACCGCGTGGTATTTGGAAGGACGCAATGGATCTACATTGTGATCTCGACACCGCAGTCCTAATTGGCTTCAACTTCATCGGGTGGAGCCTCTTTCTCGGCGTCCTGCTGAGGGATCGCCTCACGCACTTCCCACGGACACAGACCTCGCACGCGACGCGCTAACCCCCCGTATCCCATTTCGATGGGTGCAACACTCCTACACGCCCTCGCATCATCGTGTCCGCATCGATGCATAGTTGTCCTGTAATACAGAGACAGGATTGTAGATTACGGAGACTATGCATCTCGAACACCTGTGTCGCATTGCGCTCGAAGACCCTCACCTGGTTGAAACCGCCTTACTGCGAGATCCCTTCACCTCGCAATTTCTGAAGGACTGTCTCGCGCACCTTCACCAGGGAGATCCGAAACAACTGGCCCGTGAGTCCCACCTTTTTGCTCAGCTCGCCAAAGGCACACTCCGAATTGAACCTCCAAGCTAGTCCCTCAATGGCTCCACCATCGCCACACCCGCTCGCACTCCTGCTCCAGACCGGCGTGGAATGCGGTTTTACCGATCTCGTCGTCCGCGCATGCTATGCGCAGATCGCGGCGATTGCTGACCCTGCCCACCGGATGGCGTGGTTCGACATCTTTTTCTCCCAGTGGACCGCGTCCTCCCGGGTTCCTTCGTGCCTGCACCCCCAGCTCCGGCGTACCGCGTTGATGAGAATCGACGCGCTCCGACGTTTTTCGGCTAGATAGCTTTCCCTCAACACGTGGCCCGCTTCGCGGGCAGAGCGGCGGGCGGCGTGGTCTTATGTGACAGACCCTACTCACCTCCCACCGAAGGAGCCAATATGTCAGGCAAACGAGATTTGAACTTCAGTCTGTATTCCGGAAGACTGACCCATCAGCCAGAAATGATGCAGTACAACGCCGGCCACGGCCATATGCTCTGTTTCTCCCTCGCCATTCATTCGGATGCCCCCTCAGACAAAATCGACAACCCCATGTTCCTCGATGTGAAGGTCACCGGAGCCTCACCGGAACTCCATCAACACATGAGCATCGGCCAAGAGGTACGCGTCCGTGGGGAACTGCAGTCACGAACGTTCAAGAAACAAGACCGCATCCAACGGACCTACTATCTCCACGTGAAACACCCCTCTGACCTCGAATTCCTGTCGCGGCCGAAGGACAAGACCGCGACCTAATCACCGCACCCACGGATTCACACCCCCGTGACGTGCCCATCCCAGCCTTACCAAGGAGTGTCTCATCATGACCATCGCCCAAATCACGCACGCCCAGATAGCCCGCGCCCTGTACGAGGCTCACTCCTCCGTGGAGTGCCTCTCGATCGAGGACCTTCGCGAGCTGCAGCTTCCTAGTCTCGGTTCCCAGGCCAATCCTGACACATCCTGGCTTCCCCCACTTCCGGACCGCGTTCTCGTCACCACCGAAGCGGAAGAGGAAGAAGCCATCACCCTCATTGACCATCTCTTTCAGGCCCATATGG
>ERZ724526.39-NODE-39-length-59097-cov-5.793757_pt1 | contig 59097 bp, 53 predicted proteins | sample MGYA00376059_ERZ724526 | MGnify/ENA primary metagenome ERZ724526 (study PRJEB28724, sample SAMN07190883) | activated sludge metagenome | isolation source: activated sludge of sewage treatment plant in Hong Hong | place: Hong Kong | collected 2016-03-17 ...
AATACGATGGCTATTACGGCACCTGGGATCAACTGCTGGCACAGAAAGGGTATATCATCGCCAGTGTCGACAACCGTGGCACCGGAGGGCGTGGGCGCGATTTCAAAAAATGCACCCAGTTCCAACTCGGCAAGTTCGAAACGGAAGACCAGATCGCAGCGGCCCGGTATCTGGGCAGCCTGCCCTGGGTTGACGCGGACCGGATTGGCATCTGGGGCTGGAGCTTTGGCGGGTATCTCAGTACCTCCTGCATCCTGAAGGGCGCCGGCGTATTTAAAATGGCGATGGCCGTGGCGCCGGTGACCAACTGGAAGTGGTACGACACCGCCTATGCCGAGCGGTATATGCATACCATGGCCGACAATGCCAAAGGATATGAGGAGAGCTCGACGGTCAACTTTGCCGGCATGCTCAAGGGCGACAATTACCTGATCTGCCACGGCACCACCGATGACAACGTGCACTGGCAGCAAAGCCTGGAGATGATCAATGCGCTCGTGAAGGCCAACAAACAGTTTGAGACGTACTATTATCCGAACCGCGACCACGACATCGCCGGTAACAACGCGACGCGGCACCTTTTTACAAAACTGACCAATTTCGTTCTGGAAAAACTGTAACCGGCCGGCACCGGCTAGCGCGCCCGGTAGATCATAAACACAGCAGGCAACTTTTCCAGGGATGGCCGTTCCATGTTTTTCCAGGTACTGACGGGTAGTGAACGGATAAACTCGGCCGCGCCGGTCAGGTCCTGCGCCACGCCGAAAAAGGTATCGCCCTGCAATGTGTCCAGGGCAACCTCCAGCACCATCTGGCTTCGGTAGGGCGTTTCGATGAACAGTTGTGTCTGATCCTGGTGGCGGGTCAGGTTTTCCAGCCGGCGCAGGTCGCGGGCCAGTTCGGGGCGCTTGGGCGACAGGTATCCGTGAAAGGCGAACTGCTGCCCGCTCATGCCCGACGCCATCAGGGCCAGCAACAGCGACGACGGGCCCACCAGAGGCGCCACCCGCACGCCTTCGCGGTGTGCCAGTGCAACCACCGCCGCCCCTGGATCGGCAACACCCGGGCAGCCTGCTTCGGAAAGCAGGCCCACATCCTTGCCGGCTTTGATTGCCTCCATAAAGGCCTGTTCTGCCTCCAAAGGCTGCCGGTTGTCGCTCAATTCCGCAAAAAGCATCTCCTGCAGAGGTTTTTCCGGCCGCAGGCTCTTGATAAAATGACGCGCCGTTTTGGCCCGCTCTACAATAAAAACATCCAGATTCCGGACGATATCCTGTACATAGGCAGGGATCGTGTGTCCTGCATTTTCGCTGATCGGGCAGGGGATAAGGTAGAGTACGGGCTTTTTCATTGTTGCATTGCTGGGATTGTTGTTATTGTTGCATTGCTATCATTGCTGGCATTGTTGCATTGTTGGGATGGCAGGCATTGTTGGGTAAAGGTGGGGTAAAACAAAGGTAGGCAAAGCACTTCAGGAAGAATTAGGGAAAGCCAATGCCGGGCAATTCCATATTTTCGCAACGCCAAACCGGCGAAACAGGCAATAATAGCAATCCCAGCAATGAAACAATAATAACAATCCCAACAATGCCAGCAATCCAGCAATGACAAACGAAACCTTCACGATAAAACTCCCGGTCTTTGAAGGCCCTTTCGATCTGCTCCTGTTTTTCATCGAGCGGGACGAGCTCGATATTTACAATATTCCGATTGCAAAGATCACCGACGATTTTCTCGACTACATGCGCCACATGGAGTCGATGAACATCGACCTGGCATCCGAATTTATCGTGGTGGCTGCCACCCTCATGCGGATCAAGGCCAAGATGTTGTTGCCGCGCAAACAGCTGGACGAAGAAGGCAATGAAATTGACCCGCGCCAGGAACTGGTAGACCGCCTGATGGAATACAAACGCTATAAAAGCGTGCTCGAAGACCTGCGCAGGCTCGAGGAAATGCGCGCCTTTATGAATCCCCGCGGCTACGCAACTGCCGAATTGCGCAAGCTCGCCGAACACGCGCTGGCCGATGCCGAAATGGAATCGGTCACCCTGTACAAACTCCTGCGGGTATTCGAGCGTTTGCTGACCCGTTTTGAGGATGAGCAAAAAACCAAGCGCATACACACCGTTTACAACTATAACTATACCATACAGGAACAACGCAGGTACCTCTCCACGCAGTTGAGAACAAAAGGGGAAGCAGATTTTGAGAGCCTGTTTCTGAACCTGGAGAACCGCATCCACGCCATCGTCACCTTCCTGGCCTTGCTTGAACTGCTCAATGAACAGGAAATCGCGCTGGTACAGGGAGAAGGGATCAACAACTTTTGGCTCACTCTGCAGGAACCGACGGAAGCGGAACAGCAGGAGACCTAACCGACCGGATACTCCACAAAATTGCGGGGCGTCTCGTAAAGCCGGATGTGCAGGTCGTATTTCTCGTCCAGGTGCCGCCGGAGTATCTGCCAGATAACAACACAAATATTCTCGGCCGTTGGATTGAGACTGCGGAACTCTTCCGTATCCAGATTGAGGTTTTTGTGGTCAAAACGGGATTCTATTTCCTGCCTGATCAGGTCGGCCAGCCAGCCCAGATCGATCACCATACCCGTTTCCGGATCAATATCACCCGTCACCTTCACCTCCAGTTCGTAGTTGTGGCCGTGCCAGTTGGGGTTGTTGCACAGTCCGAATACCTCCTTGTTGCGCGCGTCGGAGATTAAGGCTGTCTGCAAAATCTATTGCAGATTTTGTCCGAATACCTCCTTGTTGCGCGCGTCGGACCATGCCGGGACGTGCAGGCGGTGTGCGGCATTGAAATGGGCGCGGCGTATGACGGAGACTTTCATGTCGACAGAGAGTATGTGCAGTGTGATGCAGTAAGCGCTTTAACCGGTAAAAGCGCGTTTTGTTTTACGGGGAAGTGCCGTACCTTCGCTGCCGGCACAGAATCAAGGATCTGATAATTCAGCAGATGGATGGCAGAGCAGGGTATGGAAATACGACAAAACTGAATTAGAAGCCTTCGCAGAAACAAAGGTATTTATTTGTGTTGTGAACTCTGTTGGAGTCCGCACACTACAATAGGAACAACTCCTGGATATTTTCCATCACTCCAAACGGCAAACCTTGGAGCGTAATCCGCAAAACATGTATAACATTCTGAAAAAAAGCATATTACAAGCATTCAGAATACCGGGTTTACACGTGGAGTTGAACCGATAAGCGTTGCCGTTCCTTTTTTCTGCAAGGTCTTTACCGAATCCTTTTCAGACCTGTTTTCAAAACCTTACAGGTCCGGGTAATACTTAAAGACTTTTGCACCGTGAAATTCAGCGACATCATCGGTCAGGGCAGGACGAAATCATTCCTGCAGCGCCTCGCGAAAAGCGAGCGCGTGCCGCATGCCTTGCTCTTTCTCGGATCAACCGGAAGCGGCAACCTCGCGCTGGCAGTGGCTTTCGCGCAACTGCTGCAGTGCGAAAACGCCGGTGAAGAAGCCTGCGGGGACTGCCCCGCCTGCCGCAAAGCCGCACAGTTTGCGCATCCCGACGTGCACTTTTCCTTCCCCACCGTGGGCACCAATGCAGTGAGTACCGACTACCTGAAAGCCTGGCGCAGCTCACTCGGTGAAAACCCCTATCGCGATATCAATACCTGGCTTCAGCAACTGGGCGCCGAAAACAAGCAGGGCAACATCACCAAGGATGAATGCAACGCAATCATCAAAAAACTGAGCCTCAAAGCCTTTGAAGGGCGCTATAAAATCCTGGTCATGTGGCTGCCCGAATACCTCGGCAAGGAGGGCAACAGGCTGCTGAAACTCATCGAAGAGCCGCCTGAACAGACGATTTTTCTGCTGGCGGCCGAGAACCAGGAGATGATCCTCAATACCATTCTCAGCCGCTGCCAGATCGTTAAAACAGAATCGCTGGGCGATGATGAAATTGTGGAAGGCCTGCACCGGAAACGAAGCCTTGATCCGGACCGCGCCAGGCAGATCGCCTTTCTGGCGGGCGGCGACTTCAATCTCGCGCTTCAACTGGCCGATAACCCGGAAAACGACGATGCCCGTTTTCTGCTCGACTGGTTCCGGAGATGCTGGCGCGGAAACGGCGTCGAACTGGTGCAATGGACGGAAGCATTCGCCAAACTGGGCCGGGAAAACCAGAAGCAGTTCCTTCAGTATGGCCTGCACTTTCTCCGCGAACTGATGGCGCTCGTCGCCACCGGCAACACGGCGGTTCGCCTGCGTCCCGAAGAGCTCGCCACAGCACAAAACATGGCTAAAGTGCTTGATTTTGAAAAAATTACGCAACTTGCCGGGCTATTCAACGACAATGTCTATTACATTGAAAGGAATGCCAATCCGAAAATCCTGTTTCTGGACACCTCGATCCGGATGAACCAGATCCTGAAAAACGAACCATTCAAACCTTAACCTGATCATAAAACACATATATGGGCTGCATAGGATGTTCCTGTTCTACCGGAAAAGACAATGCCAAGGGCTGCCGTTCCAACGGTGGCTGCGCCACAGGCGGATGCAACCGGCATAATACTTACGACTGGATAACCGCACTCGGTATTCGCGATGCACACCCCTTCGACGTCGTGGAGGTGAGTTTTAAAAACGGCTCCAGAAAAGACTTTTTCAAAAACCCTCAATATACACGCGCTACCACCGGCGACTGGGTAATCGTGGAATCCGCTTCCGGCGGTTTTGACGTCGGCAAGGTGTCGCTCTCCGGCGAACTGGTGCGCCTGCAAATGAAGCGCAAACGTGTACGCCCCGATGCGCGCCTGTCGACCGTGGTGCGCAAAGCCCACGAGCGCGATATCGAACGCCTCGATGAGGTGCGCCGGCAGGAAAAGGAGGTGATGATCAAAGCGCGTGTCATTGCCCGGACGCTCGATCTCAACATGAAGGTCGGAGACGTAGAATTTCAGGGCGACGGCCGCAAATGCACGTTTTACTATACCGCCGACGGCCGTGTCGATTTCCGCGAACTGATCCGCAGCTATGCCCGCGAATTCAAGGTAAAGATCGAAATGCGCCAGATCGGCGCTCGCCAGGAATCGGCCCGCATCGGGGGCCTTGGCAACTGCGGCCGCGAATTGTGTTGTTCGACCTGGCTTGCAGAGTTCAAAAGCGTCAACACCGCCGCCGCGCGCTACCAGAACCTGGCGATCAACCAGACCAAACTCTCCGGCATGTGCGGCCGGCTCAAATGCTGCCTCAACTACGAACTCGATACCTATATCGATGCACTGGAGGACTTCCCCGATCGCGCCGAGCGCATCAAAACCGCCGCAGGACTGGCTATTCTGGTTAAAACGGATGTGTTCAAGCGCCTCATGTACTATACCTATGCCGAAAACAGGGGCAAGTTTTTTCCCCTGCACGTAGACCAGATATGGGAAGTGCTCGATATGATCAAACAGGGGAAAATGCCCGGCAGTCTCGAAGATATTCAGGCCATGGCGCCGCCGCCTGAAGAGGTCGAGGAGGAAGAACCGGATTTTGAAAATGTAGAGAATGTGCTCGAACTGCCCATAGAGAAACGCAAAAAGAAAAAGAAAAGAAAAAACAAAAACCGCGACCGCTCACAAAGCGCCGCTGCCGCCGTGGAAAAAGCCGCTCAGGACGATTCCCGGCATTCGAAGCAATCCGGCAATAAACCCGGCAGACAACCAGACCGCCGCGACGATGGCAACCGCAGGCAGGCAGGCAGGCCGGAACAACGGCCACCCCAGCATAAGCAGGGTCCGCCGCCACCTAAAGACCAGACCCGTCCGGACCGCCCGCCGGCCCCAAGGCCCGATGACCGGCAAGCCCCTCCGGGCGATCAGAGCAACAACCGGGACCGCAACCACGACAAAAAGAAATTCAAGGGAAAAGGACCGCGAAAATGATTTTTCTGCAAACCCTTTGCGATTTATTTTGTCCTGATATTTGCCACTGCAAAACCTGCGGAAGGGCTCGATAAAGCAATTCCGTATACCCTTGTATCTTTTTTCAAACATGAAATGGTTTTTGCGCGGTACGCTCTTTTTTTGTGGCTGTCACAAAAAAGAGCGTATCCTGCAAAGGCCTGTTGCTAAAACACTATGAAATACGACGTCACCGTCATCGGCTCCGGCCCCGGAGGATACGTAGCCGCCATTCGTTGCGCACAACTCGGCCTGCGCACCGCTATTATCGAACGCTATCCCGTGCTTGGAGGCACCTGCCTCAATGTAGGCTGTATCCCGTCCAAGGCACTTCTCGACTCCAGCGAGCATTACCACAACGCCCACTCAACCTTCAAGACGCACGGCATCGATATAAAGGACCTCAAGGTCAACATGCCGCAGATGGTCAGCCGGAAAAACGAGGTAGTACTCGACAACAACAAGGGCGTGGAATTTCTGATGAAGAAAAACAAGATCGACGTTTTCCACGGCCACGGGTCATTTGTAAACAAAAACAGGATCAGCGTTGCCGGCGCCGGCGGGTCGAATGAAGAAATCGAGACCGAACGGGTCATCATCGCCACAGGCTCCAAACCCATTGTACCCGCCAATTTTAATTACGATAAAAAACGCGTCATCACCTCTACCGAAGCCCTCAACATCGAAAAAGTGCCGGGTAGCATGATCGTTATCGGCGGCGGGGTTATCGGGCTTGAACTGGGCAGCGTGTATGCCCGGCTCGGCACGGAAGTCACCGTGGTGGAATACCTTGACCGTATCATCGCCAATATGGATGCAGATTGCAGCCGGGAATTGATGAAAAGCATGAAAAACCTCGGCGTCAAGTTCCACCTGCGCCATGCCGTCACCGAGGTTACGCCCACCAAGAGCAAAGTAAAGGTAGTCGCCAAAAGTCGCGACGACGAATCCAAAACCCTCTCGTGGGATGTCGATTATTGCCTCGTTGCCATTGGCCGGCGCCCTTATACCGACAAACTGGGCCTCGAAAACATCGGCATCACCACCGACGAGAAGGGGCGTATTCCTGTCGACAGCCATCTGCAGACCTCGGTACCGGGCATTTATGCCATCGGCGATGTGATCCAGGGCGCCATGCTGGCACACAAGGCCGAAGAGGAGGGTGTGTTTGTCGCCGAAGTGATGTCCGGACAAAAACCGCACATCAATTACAACCTGATCCCGGGCGTTGTCTATACCTGGCCGGAGGTAGCCTCCGTGGGGTATACCGAAGAACAACTCAAGGAAATGGGTATTCCGTACAAGCCGGGCAAGTTTCCCTTCCGGGCGCTCGGGCGCGCCCGCGCGAGCATGGACCTCGACGGCATGGTTAAAGTGCTGGCCCACAAGGAAACCGACGAAATACTCGGCGTACACATCGTAGGCGCCCGCGCAGCCGATATGATCGCCGAAGCCGTGGCGCTCATGGAGTTCCGCGCTTCCGCAGAAGACGCTGCGCGCATGAGCCATGCCCACCCCACCTACACGGAGGCATTCAAGGAGGCCAGTCTTGCCGCAACGGCAAACCGTCCGTTGCACCTGTAATCCTGCGGCGGCGATTAGCGTCCGTCCAGCTGTGCCAACAGCCACTCCCGTTCCGTCAGCACTTCGGTAGCGATAATCTCCTGCCGAAGTGCCGCCTTTTCACGCTTGTCGCCGGGCGTGAGCGCCGTCAACTTTTTGGTCAATGTTATAATATTCAGGTAATTCCGCCGGTGATAGTCGCTTACTTCCCTGCGGCGGATGAAAATCCTGAAGGTGTCGAGATGGGATTCCAGCAGGTCGAATTCGCCAATGGCATAGTATATTTTCAGCAGCATGGTTTTGACGATCAGGTTGTTCACCAGGTCCCTGAAATCTGCCGTTTGAAGCAGGCGCATGGCGGCGTGGTAATTGCGCCGGGCATACTCGAGTCGCGCAAGGTTAAAACTGACAAAACTCTCCTGCTGTGCCGGTTCCAGAAAGTGCCGGTATTGCCGGATGAATGTCTCCACTTCTTCGAACTTGCCAAGCCTGATGCCAAACGCGGCAATGTTGTTGAACGCAAAAGGCGACAGACGCCGGTGCTCCAGCAAAAAACCCTTGTCGAGCCCCTCGCGGTACAGTTCCCAACCTTCCCGGATAAACGGTTCATTGCCTTCGTTGAGTTTTCGGATACAGAAATTGATGGCCAGCAGGTACAGGTTTTTCAACTCGGCATCCGGAAACAATTGTTCGCTTTGCTGTAATTCCGCCCGGAATTTTTGAAAATACGGCAGGCTGTATTGCTCGGTCTGGAACCTGTAGCAGAAGTAATACAAGGCTATTGCCGGCACTTCAAGGTATCCTCCGCCTTCCACTTCATCAAGTACGGCGGGCAGCAACCCGAAACCGTAGGCGGTTTTGTAAACGGCCTGGTGCGAGCGTTGCGTGCAGGCGTGGCGCAATTTTTCGGCCAGATACAAGGTGTCGAGCGAATCGGATATTGCCTGGAGCGGCAACTCGCCGGTACGCGTGGTGCGTACCTGAAACTGAGCCATTTCTACCTGGCAGTCGAGCGCTTTCCGGTGGTATTCCGCGTTCCGGACCTTGTCGTTTTCCAGTTGTGCCTGCACTTTCCGGGCGGTTTGATGGAAGCGTTTGGCCAGGTTGCGCTCCCGGAACTCCGAGGCAAGCGCGAGTTTGGAACGCACCTCGTCGGCCCTCATCTTTTGCCAGATCAGGAACTCATCCATCAGTTCCCTCAAATCGCTCATGGTCGCGCGCAACAGCAAATCGTCGTATGTGCGCCCCGGGAATGTTTTTTTGAATAAAGCAGGTTTATCGGGCAGTGCCGTGTCGCGATAACGGCATCGGGCGAGGCAGGCGTACATGCGTTCCATTTCCAGCCGGTGCGTAAAAAAAGGAGACCGCACGAACTTCCCGAAACTGCGGAGCTCGGCTTTGCTAAGCGTCAACAGTAATTCATACAGTACCGTATGATTCATTTTGAATAATTATTTCCACAATTATATAGAAAGCAGGCGTTCTATACTGTTTATTTTTTCAAAAATACGGAGTATAAATTTAGTTTTTGTATTAAAAACAAATCGTTCCGATAATTAAGTTGAAATAAAATATCCACAAACTGGCTTTTTTGTTCTTGAATGCCGGCCAGGCGTCGAGCACTTTTGTATCGTGAAAAACAGGAACGGATTCGCACCTGTACACTCATCACATCAAAAATCACTATTCCATGAAATACGAAAGAATATGCGCGAAAGCCTGCCTGGTCGCCTTCTTCATCCTGGCGCTCGTCACGAGCCAAATGCACGCCCAGGGTTGGCGCAGAACGTTCGCACTTTTCGCGGGCGGGCCATACAGCGACGATGGCAATTATGTCACGGACATCCACCAGTCTCCCAATGGCAATTTACTATCCATCAGCAACATGCCGGTAGATAACGCCTCCTACAGCATTAATTTTTCGGCAAACGGCAAGCACCAGTTTTCCGACAACGGGGAATTTTTCCCGGAAAACCACGCATACCATCATTTTTCCCGCGATTTGTTGCTCTTGCCCGGCGATGACGCTTGCCTGGTGCTGGAGGAAAAAGAGCCTTTTGACGGTGGTCCGCGCGATATATTTCTATCCCGCTACAACCTGGACTACGCGCCGCCGCTGCCTTATTTTTTTCAATTTGAACTCGACTGGCACAAACCCATATTCACTGCCGGGCCCGGCCAAAGTGCCCGCGCACTGCATATCGTACCCGCCAATAACGGTGGATTTGTCGCCGTGGGCAATATAGCCGGCACTGCCAATGATATCGCTATAGTGCAAACGGATATCGACGGTGAGGTGCAATGGAGCAAAACATTCCTCACACAGGAAGAAGACTGGGGCATCAAAGTGTTACCGGCAGCCGGCGACGGCTACCTCATCCTGAAAACCCTGAGCCCGGCCACCGACACGTCCCGCCGGGAAGTATGGATCAGCAAGGTAGACAACGCCGGAATCCTGCTTTGGGAGCACAACCTGAGCGGTACAGGTTCCGACCGGCCTGCCGATATTACGGCCACGACAGACGGCAATTTTGTGATCAGCGGTCTAAATATCGCCGCCGGAAATGATGTGTTCCTCATGAAAATCGATCCCGACGGCAATATCCTCTGGCGGCAGGATTATCTCATGCCCGACAGGAGCGGCGACGGACGCCGTGTCGTGGAAGATGCAACCGGAGACCTGGTGATCGCCTGCCTGGTAAGGGACAGCATCGCAAATGAGACCGATATCGTGCTCATCAAAACAACGGGGGCCGGTGCAGTACTTTGGGAACGCAACATCGGCAAGCCCAAACAGGTCGAGTCCGTCAATACCCTGGCGGCATGTCCCGACGGCGGGTACGCCGTCGGGGGCGCTGTGATCCAGTTTGACTGGGATCCGCTTGCCCTGCTGATCAAAACTGATGTCAACGGTTATATCAAGGCAGGCCGTATCGACGGCAATGTTTTCCACGATCTCGACATCGACTGTGCAGGCTCGCCGGGCGATATCCCGCTCGAAAACTGGATTGTGCAGGCATTCCAGGACAGCAGCAAGATATTCTACGGGAACAGCGACAGCCTGGGCAACTATCGCATTGAATGCGATACGGGCGACTACATTGTGACGGTATTTCCGCCCGTTGCCTATTGGGATCCCTGCGCCAACAATGTTCCGGTAAATGTCGGTTACCTCGATACCGTGCAGATCGACTTTCCTCTTCACGACGTCATTTCCTGCCCGTTCCTGAGTGTCGATCACGTGTCGGGCGTCATCCGTCCCTGCGATACCACTACTTTTACCGTCAACTATTGCAATTCGGGCACGCTAACCGCCCAGGACGCATATGTGGAGATAACACTCGATCCGGAGTATACTTTCCTGTATGCCGATATTCCTCCCTCATCGCAGAACGGCAACCAGATTGCGATTCCGCTGGGTGATCTTCCGGTCGGGTACTGCGGCAGTTTTAAATTTTATGCCTTTGTAGCCTGCGACGGCGTATTGGGTCATGTTGCCTGCAGTGAAGTGCACATATACCCGGACAGCCTCTGCCTGCCCCCTATGGCCAACTGGTCGGGCGCCTTTATTGAGGCAACCGGCGCCTGCTCCGGCGACAGTGTCCATTTTGAATTGATCAACACCGGTGCACAGGCGATGCCCCAGGCGCTGGACTACATTGTCATCGAAGACGCGGTACTGCTGATGCAGGGCCAATTCCAGTTGAACAGTTCCGAAATCATGGACATCCCGGTCCCCGCCGACGGCTCCACCTATCACCTCATGGCACAACAGGAGCCGGGAGCGCCCGGAGGAAGCCTGCCCCTGGCAGCAGTAGAGGCCTGTGTGGGTAGCAACGGCGGGTTCCCGTCAAGCGGTTTCTTCAACCAGTTTCCGCAAAACGACGGTGATCCCTTTATCTCCGTTTTTTGCCCCATCATCCTCAACTCACTCGACCCCAACGATAAACAGGCTTTTCCTGCGGGGTTCGACGACGAGCATTTTATCCTGCCCAATACCGAACTGGAGTATCTCATCCGCTTTCAGAATACCGGCAACGACACGGCTTTCCGGGTGGTTCTGATCGACTCCCTGTCGCCGCTCCTTGACCCTGCCTCGATCAGGCTAGGCGCTACCAGCCACCCCTGTACTTTTGAAATGGAGGGAAACGGTGCGCTGCGTTTTAACTTCCCTAACATCATGCTGCCCGACAGTGCCACAAACGAGGCAGGATCACAGGGTTTTGTGAGTTTTCGCATTGCCCAGCGCGCCGACAATGCCATCGGCGCAGTCATAGAGAACAGGGCAGATATTTACTTCGACTTCAACCTGCCTGTGCTGACCAATACGGTATTCCATACGGTACACGAACCTTTCTTCGAAGTGGTGAGCGTCCATACCGTATCGCCCGAAAAAATGCTCCGGATATCTGCCTACCCCAACCCGTTCTCAGAACAATTGCGGGTTGAAATTCCGGGAAAGGAGGTTTCCGATGCAGCATTCCTCTTGTACAACGCTGCCGGGGTTTTGGCCGCCAGTCAGCCTTTTGACCGGAATGTGGCAACCCTTCAGCGGAACAACCTGGAGCCGGGAATATATTTCTTCACCGTGCGGTCGGAAAACCGGTTGCTGGGAAGCGGGAAGATTGTAGTGAAGTAGAATTAGTTAGTTTCAGAGGGGTTTAGTGGGTGTCGCAGCCGCTAGACCCCCTCTTTTTTTTCATATCCGTTCAAAACCACCGGACCCGGGTCAACGATCTTTTTCCCAGATCATAAATCTTGCTTCAGGGGCAGCAATCGCGGTTTTTCTGGAAAAGCCATCTGCCTCCAATGCTTCCGCCATCTCCGTGCCGCAGGTTTGATCGGTCAGGGCATAATGGCACAAGGACAAGTCGCGCGTGAGTTCGAGACGATGGAAGCGCTGGAGATAGGTATGCACCTGCTGGTTGTACATCAGGCGCTCGCATACGGCGACTTGCGATCCGGCAGGGATAGCCTGTTGGATGTAGGGCAGGTCGTGCAGGATATCCTTGTCACGGCCAGGCTGCCCGAACAGCATAACGACATAAACTGCCAGGCCGCATATTGCGGCAAATGACAGGCGGCCCAGGCGGGTCAAAAAACGACGGGTTTTGGCTCCGGGTTCTGCAAGCCAGTAGTGCAGGATGGGCAGGTGAAAATATGCTGCTGCCAGGGCAAACATGGGCATACCGGGGATCACGTATATGCCGTTCTGCCGGGCGCTAAGCGCGATCGGCAAGGTCGCGGAAAACCCGAGCAACAGGAACAAAAGACTGATCCTGCGTTCCCGCCGGAAGGCCTGGTTATCGATATTTCTGCTTCGGGCCAGGAAAAGGAGCAAGAGAAACACCGCGATCAAACCCGGTTGTTCCTTCACCAGGATAACGATGATATACAATCGCGCCCAGCCGCTGAGTTCTGCGTCTTCCCGAACACCCGACAACACCACGCCGAGGCGTCTTTGCCAGTATTGTTCAAAGTAGTGCTGCGATTCGGGAACCAGGTAAAGCATCAGTGCAAACAGCCCGACGGCAACCAGGCCGATCCAGGCCGATTGTACAAGTCCCCGGCCTGCCCTTTGCCGGAACGGACCATCGGCCAGTCCGCCCACACAGGCAAACAAAAAAGGCAGGGCTACCGGATAAAGCGCTACCGGGCCCTTGGTCATGATGCCGAGATAAATAAATGCGCCGGCAAGGGTCAGTTTTATCCACACCCCTTTTCCTGAAAACAACCCATCGAGTGCCGCCCACAATGCCAGCAGGCAAAATGTCGTCAGGTTATTATCCATCAGGTTGTTCGGATTGCCCCAAATGACCGGCGTGATCAGGTACCAGGACAGCAGCGGAACCCAGCCGTAGCGATTTTCGAGCGGTGTTTGGCGCAGTGGTATTTCCCAAACCCGGACGATGAGCCAGGCATTGAGGCAAAAAACAAGCAGTGCGTAGCATTTTTCCACCCACCAGTGGTCGCCCAGCAGCCAAAAAAAGCCGGCCTGAAGCCAGATCATGAGAGGTGGGTTTTCGAAATACGGCGCCCCGCTGGCGAAATCAAGCCAGTATCCGCTCGAAAACCAGGGCGCCCACATACTGCCTTTGGAAATGGCCAGGTTGCGCGCCATGGAGGCATACAGCAGTCCGTCGCCAAACAGCCCCTGAGGGACCAGGCGCGGCAAAAACATGGCGCCCAGGAAAAAAAGGGTAAACAGCCATAAAGGCGAGGGCACTGCTTTTTTCATGCCGCGAAGATACCCCTCCATCACCCCATCACACCGGCGTGCATCAGTTCTTCGATCTCTTCCGCGTCGATCGGAATGTTTTTGAACAGGTCGACCGGGCCGTTATCGGTGATGAGAATATCGTTTTCGAGGCGTACGCCGAGGTTTTCTTCCAGGATATAAATGCCGGGTTCACAAGTAAAAATCATGCCTGCGCGGAAAGGCTCGTAACGCCCCATCAGGTCGTGCACGTCAAGACCGAGGTGGTGGCTGGTGCCGTGCATGAAGTACTTTTTGTAGGCGGGTTTGTCTTCGGGCTGCTTTTCGATATCGGAGCGGCTGATCAGGCCGAGGCCGAGCAATTCACTTTCCATGATCTTGCCCACTTCCTTGTTGAGTTCGTCGATGGTATTGCCGGGCACCAGCAGGGCGCGGGCCTCCACCAGCACACGGTGTACGGCGTTGTAAACGGCGCGCTGACGGTCGGTGAACACCCCGTTTACAGGGATGGTACGGGTAAGGTCGGCGTTATAGTTGGCGTATTCGCAGCCGAAATCCATGAGCAGCATGTCACCGTCTTTGCACTGCTGGTTGTTCTCGATATAATGCAGAACGCAGGCGTTTTTGCCCGACCCGATGATAGGTTGATAGGCGTGGCCGGTAGTGCCGCTCCTGATAAACTCATGGATGATCTCGGCTTCCACCTCATATTCCCAAACGCCCGGCTTGACGAAATCCAGAACGCGGCGAAAGGCGTTGCCCGTTATATCGACGCAGTGCTGCAACACATCGATTTCCCACTGGCTTTTCACCATTTGCAGTTTTTTCAGAATCGGCTGGGCGCGATAGATCGTGTGGGCGGGGTACGATTGCTGGATGCTGCGGGCATAGCGCAGGTCGCGGTGCTCCACGGGGGAAATAAAGCGGTCGTTTTCGTTGATATTCAAATAAATACCTTCCGAAAGCAGGATCATCTCGTTCAGCATAACCTCCGCCTCATCGAGGAAATAGACTTTTTCAATACCGGATACGGCCCTGGCCTCTTCCTTGGTGTACTTGTGACCTTCCCAAACGGCAATGTGCTCGTTGGTGCGCTTGATCAGCAGCACCTCCTTGTGGCCTTCCCGCGGGCAGTCGGGGAAAAGCAGCAACATGCTTTCTTCCTGATCGATACCGCTCAGGTAAAACATCCCTGCGTTTTGGCGAAAGGGAAAATACTGGTCGCCCGAGCGCGGCATCTGATCATTGGAGTTGATGATGGCGATAGTGCCCGGTTTCATTTCACGGATGAACCGCTTGCGGTTGTACTGATAAAGTTCCGAACTAAGTGCCTTGTATTTCATAACCTGAATGGAGCGATAGAGGGTGTACGGAATGTACTGGTGGTTTCAAACACGGCACAAAAGTAGGACAGTGCGGTGCATGAACAGGCGTCTGGAACAATATTTCAGCGCGAAAGAAGGAGAGTTTTGTCGAATTGTGCAAGCCGTACGCATCCAAAAATGGCGAATTGTCCGTTCGCCGCGAAGAAATACCGTCCTGTTGCAATTTTTTTTGCGCCCAAAATTTTCCTCAAAACCAAAAACGCTACTTTTGCCAGTCGTTGTTTGGCGCCGGCACACAAATACCGGGAACAGCGGTACGTTATCACTCATCACCAACACTTGAAATGAACTTCCCAAGCAATTGCAAATACACTGAAGACCACGAATGGATTCGCGCTGAAGACGGCAAGACAGCCTATGTGGGGATCACCGAATTTGCCCAGAGCGAACTGGGCGAACTGGTTTACGTCGAAGTAGATTCCGTTGGCAAAACCATTGACGCCAATGCGGTGTTCGGAACTGTTGAAGCGGTCAAAACGACTTCAGACCTGTTTATGCCGCTCAAAGCCAAGGTACTGGAGTTCAATGCCGATCTCGACGATTCCAAAGGCGGAAACCCCGGATTGATCAATGAAGATCCGTACGGAAAAGGCTGGATCGTAAAAGTGGAACTGGACAACCCGGCTGACCTCGACACCCTGATGAGCGCCGATGCTTACCAGGCGCACGTGGCCAAATGAGACCGGCGCAACCCGCCAAATGCTTCGGTTACAAAAAATTAACCCGCGGTTAACCCGTTGAATCGGTATTATTGCCGGTTACTTCTGTAAAAGCTATGGTGGATCATATCAAACTGAGCATTATTATCCCGACGAAGAACGAAGGGAAATATATAGGCCGCACGATCGGCCAGTTTGAAGAATACCTGGGGAAATACGACCTGGAAGTTATCATTTCAGATGCCGACAGCAAAGATGAAACCGCAGCGGTGGTGCGGGGCTGGCAGGCCAAACTTGGCGATCGGATCAAGTTTATCCAGAGCGAAGGCAAACAAAACATCGCTATAGGGCGCAACCTGGGTGCTGCCCAGGCCAGTGGCGATATTCTTTTTCACACCGATGCCGATGTTCATATCCGGGATAAAGACCGCTTTTTCAGGTATCTTCTTTCAACATTCGCCCAAAAAGACCTTGTCGCCGCGACGGTACCGATTTGGGTGTATCCTGAGGAGTCGGGATTTATGGATAAACTATACCACCTGCTGATGAACAGTGTCATCCGGCTGTCTTTCTCGGTTGGTGTTTACCTGGCCAAAGGAGAATGTCAGATCGTCCGGCGCTCGGTGTTTGAAAAGATCGGCGGCTACAATGAGACGATTGTGGCAGGGGAGGACTGCAATCTTTTCTACCGGCTGCACAAAGAAGGGCATGTCGGATATTTTTATCGCCTGGCCGTGCACCACTCGCCCCGTCGTTTTCGGGAATACGGATATATTCGTCTGACAATCATTTACTTGCGCGAAGGCCTGTCTTTGCTTTTCCGACGCAAGTCATACATGAAAGAGTGGACGCCCGTACGATAATTTATTTTTTTCACGAACAACATCACATACTTTGGTGTTAGGCCGGGTATCTGCAACATTGTTGTTGATTTAGCATCATATGAAGTCAAAATATTTCCAACTGACGTCTAACCTTCGGTACGACGCACCTGCTGCCCTTGTCGTCTTTCTGGTTGCGCTTCCGCTTTGCCTGGGCGTTGCGCTTGCCTCGGGTGTACCTCTTTTCTCAGGTATTATTGCCGGTGTGGTAGGTGGCGTGGTGGTCGGCCTGATCAGCAAATCCCCTTTAAGTGTCAGCGGCCCGGCGGCAGGTCTTACGGTAATTGTGCTGAGCGCGGTACAATCGCTTCCTTCGTTTGAGGTGTTTTTGCTCGCCGTAGTGCTGGCAGGTTGCATCCAAATTGCCTTGGGAGCGTTGCGTGCGGGTATTGTCGGCGACTTTGTGCCGTCGGCGGTGATCAAGGGTATGCTTGCTGCCATCGGTCTCATCCTTATCCTCAAGCAAATACCCCACGCATTGGGATACGACAGCGATTATGAAGGCGATCTTTCCTTTCAGCAGGCAGACGGGGAAAACACGTTCTCGGCGCTTTGGCGGATGCTTGACCAGCAATTCACTCCGGGAGCAATACTTATTTCGGTCGTGTCGCTGATCTTTCTTTTTTGGTGGGATACTTCCTCGCTCCGGAAAAAGCCGTTGTTGCAATACCTGCCGGCTCCCCTGGTGGTCGTTTTGTTCGGTATTATTGCAAACGAAATATTCCACGTGGCAGCGCCGTCGCTCGCCATTTACGCCGAGCATATGGTATCCATCCCGGTTGCGGGTTCCATGAATGAGTTTTTGCAGCAGTTCAGTTTCCCCGACTTTAGTCATATCGGCAATAAGGAAGTGTGGATTGTAGCAGCTACGCTTGGCGTGGTGGCCAGTCTGGAAACACTGCTCAGTATCGAGGCCATAGACAAACTTGACCCATTCAAGCGAAGAACGCCAACCAGCCGGGAGCTGATGGCACAGGGCATAGGCAATATCGCTTCGGGCATGATTGGCGGCATGCCCGTCACATCGGTTATCGTGCGCAGTTCGGCAAACGTCAGTTCCGGCGGACGCACCAAAACCTCAACGATCCTGCACGGCATACTCCTGGCAGTTTGCGCCGTGGCCATACCGGGACTGTTGAATAAAATACCCCTGGCGGCACTCGCCGCTGTGCTTATTTCGGTAGGTTACAAACTTACCAAGCCTCAAATATTTATCGCCAAGTACGAAAAAGGCTGGGCGCACCTCATTCCGTTTGTCGTGACGATCGTGGCTATTCTGCTTACCGACCTGCTGGTTGGAATCGGTGTGGGGCTGTTTGTCGGCGGAGCCTTTATTATTATCAATAATTACAAATCCGCCATCCTGTATATCGCAGACGGGGATACACACCTGATCCGGTTCAAAAAGGACATGTCCTTCATGCACAAATACGAACTCAAGCGTATTCTGGAAAAAGTCCCCGAAGGGGCCGACCTGGTGATCGATGTGAGCAAGACAGGATTTATCGATCTGGACAATGCCGAAATTATCAACGAATATATCCAGACTGCCCACTTCAGGGGCGTAAATGTAAGTGTCCGGCGTTTGTCGGGTCAAGCAGTGCAAATCATTAAAACTGAGCAAAATGGAACGAACGGTTAACCATCTTCTTCTCGAAAACAAAGCCTGGGCAAAAGAAAAAAAACTGGAAGACCCGCAGTTTTTCGAACGGCTGGTAAATATCCAGCGCCCTGAATTTCTCTGGATCGGCTGCTCCGACAGCCGGGTACCACCCAATGAAATCACCCAAACCCAGCCGGGTGAAATATTTATCCACCGCAATGTGGCCAATCTGGTCGTCCATACCGACCTGAACCTGCTCAGTGTACTGCAATACGCCGTGGAAGTACTGGAGGTCAAACACGTGGTAGTGTGTGGCCATTACGGATGCGGTGGTGTGAAAGCGGCCATGACGCGGCATTCATTCGGGATTATCAACAAGTGGCTGCGCAATATCAAGGATGTATACCGCCTTTACCAAAACGAGATCGAGAGTCTGCCCACCGATGACGAACGTCTCAACCGCCTGATCGAATTGAATATCGAGGAACAGGTGCAAAATCTGGCGGAGACTTCCATCGTACAAAATGCGTGGAAAAAACACGGCCGTCCGCACCTGCACGGCTGGGTGTACGACCTGCACGACGGCATTATCAAACCGCTTACGACGCTGCCGCCGGGCTCACCGCTTCACCACTCCATTTTCGAATACGATAACCTGGGGGAATAACAGGAACGACAAAAGATGGTCGCGGGAAATGCTGCAATCAAGCCCTGCCGCTTCCCGCGATCATCTTTTTCAACGCCGCGTTGAATTCCCCCGATTTCATCAGGTCCTCCAACATAATATGCACGCGATAGCGCCAATAGTGCTTTGGGTTCGCCGGGATGTTAATGCGCTCGTCGTGCGGATTTTCGCGGCGTAGTTTCTCGTCCATGCCGAGCAGGTCCTGCAACTGGAAAATACTCCACATGGCAGGTGATTGAAAGTGCTGTTCGAGTATGGCCCGATTGAGCCATGGCTCGCAGAAATACGGCGCGGAGCCTTCCAGTCCGAGTATTTCCCGGAAAAACCGCTGCGACAGGTCGTGGTCTTCCTCCCACCAGCCCCGAATAGTGCTCATGTCGTGGGTGGAGGGCGTCACCACCGACATGTATGGCGCATCTTTGGGGTGAAAAAAGGTGGCGCCGGTCGCTTTGGGCATGCGCTGTATCTCAAGGCTCAGGATGCCGAGTTCTTTCATCACATCCGGCACACAATGCGGCACCATTCCGAGGTCTTCGCCGCAGATGAGCATTTCGGTGGCTCGCTTGAGGGCCGGCAGTTTTTCCATGGCTTCCCGCTGCCAGAAATCGTCCTGCCGGCGGTAAAAATAATCGACATACAGCGCTTTGAGCGGCCCCTTTACGGCTTCGGGCAGGTATTGGAACGATGATGTTTTTTCCATGCCGAAGCGAAAATGCAGCGCACCATTCTCCTCTGCGCCGCCCTCCAGCAATATAACGTTGGCGATCAGCCGGTACAGCCCGTCGCGCAGCCTGATGTGTTGCCCGGTGCCGGGCTGGCCTTCAAAGTATTGTTCCACCAGACGTTGTGTGGCGAATTCGGGGCGCAGGTCAAAGCGGTCGTCCTTGCGCGGCAGCAGACAATTTTCTCCCACCCAGTTGATATCGGCGCCGAAAATATCGTGCAACACCTGTTCCGTGATATATGGGCGGCAGAGCCGGTCGCGATCGAATCCCACCCCGTTTTCCAAAAGTTCCGCTTCCGTGACCGGAATGGCCGGCACGAAATGCCCGAGTATGCCTTCCACGGCATCCATGGGAATGCTCCAGATGCGGAAAAAGCCGAGGATATGATCGATTCGAAAAGCGTCGAAATACAGGCTCATCTGGTGAAAGCGCTGCCGCCACCAGGCAAATCCGTCGGCCTGCATCTGCGCCCAGTTGTATGTGGGGAATCCCCAGTTCTGTCCGTTCACCGCAAAATCGTCGGGCGGCGCGCCGGCCTGCATGTTCATGTTGTACAGTTCAGGCGCTACCCATGCATCACAGCTGTATCTGTAGATGCCGATCGGGATGTCACCTTTTACGGCGATACCATGCTCATGTGCATAATCAGTTGCCGCCTTCAACTGCAGGTGCAGGTGCCACTGCACAAAAAGATGGATGGCTACCTCGTCGTAATTTTTTGATGCCGGCGACAGCATCTTTTCCACCTCTGCCGGTTGGCAGACCTTCTGCGAGGGCCATTTGCTGAAGTCGGCCGTACCGTTTGCGTCGCGCAGGCTGCAAAAGGCGGCGTATGGCCCAAGCCAGTGCCGGTTTTCCGCAAAATAGGCCTGGTAGGCCTTGTCGCCGGCCCATTCGTCTTTTTGCAGCTGGTACAGCTGGCGGATGATCTCCCATTTTAGTTTCATAACGGCCTCGTAGTCGACCGCTTCAAGCGCATTTAAGGTCTTTTGTGTTTTCTGATACGGCTTCAGCAGTGCAGCGTGTTTTTTGCCGGCCAATTGCTCCATATTCAGGTAAATCGGATGCAGGGCAAAAGCCGAAACAGCCGAATACGGGTATGAATCGACCCAGGTATGGGTGGCCGTAGTATCGTTGACAGGCAACAGTTGAATGATCTTGAGCCCGACGGACTTTGCCCAGTCCACCAGCAGCAGGATATCGCTGAATTCGCCCACACCCCAGCTCTTTTTGCTGCGCAGGCTGAAAACGGGAATGGCGACGCCGGCCCCGCGCCAGGTTGGGGCGGGGAATCGCGCAAATCCGTCGTTCAGAATGGTCAATGCCGGTTCCCGGGTGCCTGTGGCAGCGGCATACAGGGTTCTGTTGGAGCCTCCCTCAAACCCCATAAACTGGTTTGTCCGGGTGTTCCAGACGCCGTATTTATAGCCCAGGGGAAAGTTTTCGCCGGAAAGATCGAGTTGTAAAAACCAGCCTTCACCGTCACGCCGGAGCAGCAGGGGCGCTTTGGTATCCCAGTTGCGCAGGGCAATACCGTGGCCAACCATGCACAGCACTTCCTCCTTCCGAAGCAAGGGCGCCTTTACCCTGAAATAGTGGGTAAATCCCTTTTTTGCTATTGCTTCTTTTGCCTCCTCTACGGGCTCCAGGACCCGAAATGCTTGGGTTTCGAAGGCGTTTTCCACAGCGCCGGGGACATTCCAGTAATCAAATACCCGCAAATCGTTTTTCCCGGAATAGTCCAGACGACGACGGCCCCAGTCCTCTTTTATCTCACCCGATTGTTCCCGCATTTCAAAACGATAGAACAACACCCGGGGCGCATGGCCGACATCCACGCTGCATTGCCATAATTCGTCGTTAAGGTAGGTCATCGGATATTCGGCAGCCTGTTCAGCGCCGTCCTGACCGGCTTCGATGATCACAAACAGGTCTTGCCCGAAACGGGTGGAATAACGGAGGTGGAAATGGATGCTCATCGAGGGAAAAATCAGAAGATGGTCAAATAGTTATCAATGGAGGCGAAAAGTACGGGGATTCGGGGGTTTCCACAGCAGGAAAGCATATCTTACGATTTTTCCATAAAATATCCCCAATGCCGTTTGTCATGGACAATACAACAGGCGAAGATATTTCGTACAACATATTCAACATCCGTTTTGAAATCGAAAACGGTGGATATGCCACTATTTGGTTCAACCTCGACGGTCCGGCTTTCAAAACGCCGGAGGCCATGGAAAATATGTTTGTCGACTTTGATTCGTTCCTGGAATACCTGAAACGGCATGAGCCGGAACTGCATGAGGCCCTGGGAAATGATACGAAGCACCATGAAATACTCCTGGAACGCCTCGAACTGTCGGATCTGGACTGGAATGAGCACCTCAGGAGATACCTTGAAATGCATGTCGACTTGAAGGCTGCGGAAAAAGAAAGGCTGGAATGGCTGCACAGCAGAAAGGCGCGCCAACAGGACCCGGACACCCGGACGGCAGAGGCCGACTGGCTTGCCCTGTCGGCACAGGCAGAACCTTCCGCGCACCCCAGCTGGGACGACGTTGCCCACGCCATTATCACAAGTCTCAATGAAACTACTGTCGGCCTTTATCCTGAGGTCCTCGATTTTAGTCCCGAAAACAACGCGCGCCTGCGGGAAATTTTCGAATCGCACGGCGAACGCCTGGCCAATCAGTTGTATGCCCTTACCAAACTCGTGCGGGAGGAGCAGTAGGTGTATGCGGTAAAGGTTGCTGCATCCCAAAAAGAGTCATTACCGGACGTCCGGCAATGACTCTTTTGATTCAGGAGAAAATCCTCTCCAGCCCTTAATTCTTGACGATCGGGATGACCTGAAAGGTTTTGCCGTTTTGAGCCGCCAGTACAACAGCGTAGTGGCCTGCAGGCTGATCCTTGAGCATATAAACATTGGCTGGCTGCGCCGCCGCATCCAGCACCAGACGCCCGTCGGTATTAAACACCCGAACACGGGCAACATCTTCCGAATTGGTCAGGGTGAACGACTCCACCACAGGGTTCGGGAAAAGTTGCACATCGGCAGCCGGCAGATCATGCGTACCTGTGAGGCTGGCATCCAGAAAATAATAGGCAAAATCCGGGTTGTCCGGAAATGCCAGGTCGGTAAACTTCAGTTGTACCACCGTATTGGCAGCCTGGCCGGTGAAGTTCCGCAAGTGAACGATCATGGGAACCGTTGCGCCCGCTTCCAGCACGAATGTTTTGGAGCTGGTTGCACCGCCCCAGCAGGCGTTGGCATCGCAGACCTGGGTGTACAGGTCGCTAATGGGCATGCCAACGGGGTTCAAAACGAGCTCGGTGCGCTCCCATTTGATATCGCGGGCACTATTGATCAGGTTTACAATGTCAATGTGTGTCTCAATGTCGTCGACATTGATCGGACCCGCAACCCAGGCGGTATCGGCGGACAGGCTGAACGTTTGCGCTTGAACAGTTAAAACGGCAAAAAGTGCAAACAGAAGAGTAAAAATCAAGTTTTTCATAAGCAAAATGTCACTGATTAGCAGGTTTCGCAAAATATAAGCAAAGGTAAGCCTATTCACCCAATCCGGCTGTCTATTTTTGTTCTGCCTTTAAAAATTTAAGCGCCTGGATATTATTAGCAAAACATACCTGAATGCGTTTGCAGCATGTTATCTCCTGCTGTTTAGCCCTGCACGCTTGCCGGCCCAATTGCCGCAGGGTGCAGCGGCGCCCGATTTCAACGCTCAGGATATCACCGGGCAAAGCTGGCATTTGTACGATTTGCTCAATGAAGGGAAAGTCGTCCTGCTTGAAGTGAGTGCTACCTGGTGCCAGCCCTGCTGGGCCTACCACAATGGTCATGACCTGCAAAAATACTACCTGGCACATGGCCCCGACGGCGATGACAAGGCACGGGTTTTTTTTGTTGAAGGCGACCCTCAAACCAATCCGGAGTGCCTGCTGGGACCATCCGGCTGCAATAGTTTTACTTTCGGCAACTGGTTGAACGGTACCACCTATCCGTACCTCGACAACGCAGCCCTGTCCGACAGTTTCGACGTGGCATACTATCCCACCATCTACATGATCTGTCCCAACAGAAAGGTATACCAGGTGGGACAACTGAGCGCCGAAAAACTCTGGGAAAGATCACTGGGTTGCCCCGTGGCATCCGGAACAAACAACGCTGGTATTTTTAATTATGACCCGGGTACCGAACTATACGAAATATGCGATACCCTGTCTGTCAAGCCGGCTTTTTCCATCATCAATCTCGGCGCCAACGCTCTGACATCGGCATCCGTCAGCCTGACTTGGAACGATGATCTGCAGCAGTCCCTGTACTGGACGGGCAATTTACCCCTGTACGGCGAAGCGTTTATCACCTTCGATTCGCTGGAACTCAGCGGTGAGGGTGTTTTAAAAACAACCATTTCCTCCATCAACGGAGGGCAGGGCGATGATGATTACTCCAACAACGTACACAACAACAGTTTTACCCAGGCCGCAGCGTTCAATACCCAAAAGATCATCCTGAAGATAAAAACCGACAACTTCGGCGCCGAAACCTACTGGGAACTGCTCGATGAATGGGGCAGTGTCCTGTACCACGGAGGCAACGAAAACGTAGGGCCCAACGGCGGCGGCACTTACGGCGAGGTCGACCCCGGCGCCGGATCCTATGCCAGCAATGCCCTGATCAACAAAACACTGGAGTTGCCCGGATTCGGTTGCTATTCCATCCGTTTCGTGGATGCCTATGGCGATGGTATCTGTTGCAACTATGGCAACGGCTATTACAGGTTATACGGATACAACAACCCGGCTGTGCCTATCCTCACCGGTGGTGAATTCGAGGCGATCGATCACCGCGGTTTTGTCCTCAGCGATCCAAGCGCAGCAACGACTCCGGAGGAGCAGATCACTGACTTCAGGGTATTTCCCAATCCGGCCGGCAATATCCTGAACGCAGCATACAACCTCCAGATTTCTGCCCCGGTTACCCTGCAGATTGCCAATACGCTCGGCCAGGTCGTCTATACAGTCGAAACGGAACAGGTGCCGGCAGGCGACCACGAAATGGCCATTCCACTCGGCAATTTACCGGGCGGCATCTATTTTATCCGCCTTGAAGCCGGTCAGCGTGTATTCTCCCGTACGTTTTTGAAAGAAAATTGAGGGTTACTTATTGAGCCACGCCTTGAAATCGCGTGTGTTTTCCGCACTTACAAAAACATCGCGCCTGGCCTGCGGCTTCAATTCGACCTTGACACGGCTCTTCGACAGTACCGTGATCTTGCTGATCGCATCAAAATGGGCGATAAAACTCCGGTTGAGCCGGAAAAAATGTGCCGGATCGAGTATCTCCTCCAGATCGGAGAGCTTGTATTCCACCATGTACCGGCTGTCGTCGTGTTTGACGAGATAAACAAAACGGTCCTCCCCTTCAAAATAGGCCACATCTTCCGTTCGGATGCTCATGATCTTGTCGCGCCGGCTCACGAGAAAACGTTGCTGATAGTTGCGGCGCGGCTCCTGCTGGAGCGACTCCAGCAACCGGGTAACGTCGATCGCGGCTGCTTTGGGTCTGGTATTCCGGTATTTTTCCAGGCTTTGCTCAATCTCCTCGCGGTTGACGGGTTTCAACAGGTAATCGATGCTGTTCACCTTGAAAGCGCGCAGCGCGTACTGATCGTACGCCGTGGTGAAAATGACGGGTGTAAGCACCTCGATCTGCTCGAATATCCTGAAACTCAGGTCGTCGGCCAGTTGAATATCCAGAAAAATCAGGTCGGTATCGTTGGCCTTGAGCCAGGCGACAGTACTGCGCACCGAGTCCATCTTGGCCTGTATCTCGATATCCGGATCGATATCGAGCAATATCTTTTCCAGGTTGTCCCGGGCATGTTTTTCATCTTCAACAATTATGACGCGCATGGTATGTTATGTCGTGAATCTTGAATGCTGCAGGTCTTCGTAAAATTAGTCGACAACCGGGGCTTATTTATCAACAGCATTTGTCAGGCTTCTTCGATAAGCGGCACGCGGGCGATGAATTTGCCGTCGCGCTGCTCGAATTCCACCGGTTCAGGGGTGATGAGTTCGTAGCGGGATTTGAGTATGTCCAGCCCCAGGCCGGTCGACTCCACGGGTGTCCCGCGAGGCTGCAGGTTGTTGGACACTTCCAGGCGGCCACTCCCGGGGGTTGTGATTCGGATGCACAGGGGCATTTCTTCAGCCGCAATATTGTGTTTGATGGCGTTCTCCAGCAGTATCTGCAGGGTAAAAGGCGGCAGGGCAAAACGCTCTGACCTGTCGGGTGGTACGATATCCACCTGAAGACACCCGTCAAAGCGCATCTTCTGAAGATAAAGGTAGGCATCTACAAACTCGAGTTCCTGATCCAGAGAGATCAGCGGCTGATCGCGCAATTCAAGCAAACGCCTGTAAAGTTTTGAAAACCGGGTGGTGAATTCTACTGCAAGCGACTGATTTTCAGGAATTAATGCCGCAAGGATATTCAGGCTGTTAAAGAGGAAATGGGGATTTATTTTTGTTTTCAGGAGTTCAAACTGCGAGAGGATATTCGCTTTTTCCTGTCGCTCCGTCTTGAGCAGCAGATCGGCATTTTCTTCCACCAGGCGCCGGCTCAACTGTTTCAGGGTATATGACTCGAGGGCATTGCTGATAATGATCGACAATTCCTCCGGGCTCCAGGGCTTTGCGGCAAAATAATAGACCTTCCCCTTGTTGATGGCATCGATAGCCGCCTGCATGTCGCTGTAAGCCGTCAGAATAATGCGGATGATATCGGGAAAACGGGTGCGGATGATCTCGAACATGGCAACACCGGTCATGCCGGGCATCCGCTGGTCGCTCACCACAAGGTCAACCCGCTCTTTTTCCAGGAACAGGAGCGCTTCATGCGCACTGTTGGCCGTGCTTACCTTGTAGTATTTCCTGAAATAGCTCCTGAATACCGAGAGGTTGTCCGCCTCGTCGTCCACATAGAGTATATGGTATCCGCCTTCCATACATCGAAGGTAACGAGGATTCCGGACTCACCAACGGATTTTCCCGGTTCACTACCAACGCTGCCCGGCTTCACTGTTTTGGAGTGGCGTACGGGGTGTGTCGGCGTGTATGTTTGTGTCAACAGAAAAACCAAAATCACATACTTATGAAAACGATCCTGTTGCTTTTCGCGCTCTTCTTCAACCAAATGAATGCCCAAAACCTTGACAGCCCTGATGGTACCGAAGTCCGGAATGCCGAATTCGTAGGAGGGCACCAGCAAATGCTGGAGTACATAGCACAAAACCTCAACTATCCCCTCAATGCATCCGCCAGGCACGTGGAAGGCTCCGTTACCCTGACCCTGACGATCGACACAGCCGGTGTGGTACGCGATGTCAAGGTACGCAACGGACTCGGACAGGGCTGCGACGAGGAAGCGCGCCGGGTAGTGGAAACGATGCCCAAATGGAAGCCCGCATTGCTCAACGGCAAACCGATTGCTTCGGGAAAAACGCTTCGGATAGATTTTTTCATGCCGCGTTAGTGCCGCATGACAGACTTCTGAAAAAAAAAATAGCGCTTCCCGTTGATATATCTCCAGGATGCCCCGACTAACCTTTCATATGATTCACTGCAATCAGCACTAAACAAACCACCATGAGAAACGCACTTGAAAAATCCGGCCTGATGATTATCCTGCTCTTAGCCGTGACCGGCGTGCAGGCACAAGTTCAAAACACCTGGGAAGGTGGAACGCCCGGCCGACCGATCGACTGGAATATAGCGAGCAACTGGTCGCTTCACAGGATTCCCGATGTGTTTGACGATGTGGTGATCCCCAATACCTCGACGACGACCTTTTCTTACCCTGTTATCGACGAAACAGTGGAAGTGCATTCGATCAGAATTGAAAGCAATGCAAAACTGGTCATCCTCGAAACCGGCAAGCTGATCCTCAACCGGGTAGGCACGCGGGAAGATGCCCTGGCCAACAACGGCACCATCGACAACCGGGGGCATAACGGGATCGAGTTCGATGTGTCGGTGTACGGCGAAAGCAAGGGCCAGGTCCTGGCCAAAAAAGACTGAAACACCTGTGGCCCGGGGGCGTGTAGACCAAATGAAAGCGAAAGACAGATTACACACGTCCCCGGCTATTTTACCAAAAAATTGAATTATAGCGGAAGTACAAGAGCAAATCACTGCTGTTCCGCCGTGCTGAACGAAGCGCGGCGGTTTTTTATTTCCGCCCGAAATCTGCCGGTATTTCCCCCCAGTCCTCCGTCTCCCATTTCAGAATGGGGTTGGTGATCTTGTTGGCGGCGAGCCATTGCTCCGCGCGGTCGATCAGGTCGAATATCTTTTCATTGCGGCCGGTCTGTTCGAGTTTGGTGTTGCATTTGCCTTTTTTTACCCAGCCCTGCGCCGTTTTGGAATCCGAATAAATGGGCATCGACGGCTTGTTTTGCTGCTTCAGCATCGCCAGGCCGTGTACGATGGCCAAAAACTCGCCGATGTTGTTGGTGCCCTCCTGCAGGGGCCCCATGTGGAACAGTTCGCGGCCGGTAGCCGTGTACACACCCCGGTACTCCATGTCGCCCGGATTGCCGCTGCAGGCCGCATCCACCGCCAGGCTTTCCATAATGATGGCCGAACGCGGGATTTTTCCGGCAGACCGCTGTGGCGTCGCGTCCTTTTTTACAAACGCCCAGTAGTTGCCCTTGAGCGCCTTTTCCGCTTCTGCACGGCTTTCAAAACTCTTGTACTTGGCCTGGGCATACCCGTCTACCTGCCGCTTGGCAGCCTCCCACGACGTGTATATTCCGGGCGTATGGCCCTCCCACACCACATAGAATTTTTGCTTTGCCATTTTGTGGTTGTTGATCGTCATTCGCCATTGGCGTCATTGGATAATTCCCAACGCACTACAATGACGAATGACGAAACGACTCAGAGGTTCAACAAATTGAAACTATAATACAGTGACGCGCCGAGCAGAGAGATTCGGCCGTTGCCGAGCGCTGCACTGCTGCTGCCGCGCACATACAGGTTGTCGAGGTCAGACAGGCCGATATTGGCCCGCAGCCCGAGTTTGCCGCCGATGTCTTTTTTGCCAAAATTGCATTTGTACTGGAACCCGGCCACCACGCCGATATCGGTTTTTTTGAAATCGTTGTTGGCCTCGAACAGTTTGTTCTCTCCCTTGGGTTCGAGGGTGCCCTTCAATCGGCTGCCCAGCAGGACACCCAGGTAGGGGCCTACCATGATGGAAAGCCGGCCTTCGCGCTTGAACGATATTTCCGGGGCGACGGCGAGCGTCAGCCAGATGGTATGGTAGGTGCCATCGCGCTTGTAGGCGCTGAAAGTCGTATCGTCTATAGCGGTAAATGCCGATTTGGCGTGGGCGGAACGGCCGGTGAGGCCCAGTTCGCAATTGATGGTGACAAAACCGCCGCGGCCCTTGAAGGCAACCTGGGTACCGACCTCCCAGCCGGGTTTCCAGCCGAATACCGGTTTGTCAGCCGGAGTGTCAGAGGGGAAATAGCCTGTGCCCCGGAGGGTATTGGCGTTGATGCCGCCGCGCAGGCGGAACTCCACCGAGCCGGGTGTAAATTCGCGTTCGAAAACATATTCCTGCTTGACCGCGCGGTTGTTGCGTTTTCCTTCCAGGGTCACCTGCAGTTCGCGGTTGCCCAGTAGCAGGTAACGAATTTTTTGCGGATCGTCGTGATCGGGGTTTTCAAACACATACCCGTCGTAGTCGGCCTGCGTAAGGCGGAAAGGTACCGGTTTGTTCTGGTTCTGGCCGCGCACAATGACGAGGTAATCGATATTGCCGTTGCGGAATTCGATGCGCATCGTTTCCAGCGTAACAGTATCGCCGTTTTCAGGTTTGATGCGGAAGTCGCGGCCCACCAGGGTACTGTCGTCGGCGATACGCCATGATTCGAGCCGGTCGCCCCGGTCGGTCGGCATAAACCAGGTGCCGTCGAGGGCGCGCAATTCCCGGAAGATGTCGTCGGCATCTTCGATTTGTGCGAAGCAAAAGGCAGGCAACAACAGGAGTAAGGCGGAGAGGTATTGTATTCTGATCTGCATGGATAAAATTTTTGGCAAATGTATAGAGAAGAAGAGAAGTGACCGTTTTTGAAAGCAGGACTTCGCTTCAAAACTTAAAAATCGTCCATTCTCATCTATATGACCGAAATTTGACACGCTAAATGTTAAAATGCATGCAACCCCGGCCAAAATAGTATGTCAATACAATCAAATAACGAAATGGACGCCACACAAACGCACCGCGACCTGATTGAGCGCTGCCGGGAAGGACGCCGTGATGCCCAGTTCGAGTTGTATCGCCTGTATTCGCGAGCGATGTACAACACTGCACTGCGCATGGTGCAAAACCCCCATGATGCCGAAGACATTCTGCAGAGTATTTTTATAGAGGTTTTCGGCAAACTGGATTCTTTCCGCTATGAAAGCAGCATCGGCGCCTGGATGAAGCGTATTACGGTCAACAAATGCATCAACTTTCTGAAAAGCCGACGCCTGATGTTTTCAGAGCTGACGCCTTTCAGTGATCGCGCTGAAGATCAGCCTCCGGAACGGGAGCCGGCCTTCAGTGTTGAAAAGATCAACCGGGCAATTGCCGATCTTCCGGACGGATACCGCGTGGTATTCAGCCTGTATGCCCTGGAAGGTTACGACCATGAAGAGATCGCACAAGTGCTCGGCATAACGGAAGCGACTTCCAAATCGCAATACAGCCGGGCGAAAGCCAGGCTCAGGGAAGTGCTGACGGCGAACGGTTTGTAAAAATGGACGTTATTCTTTCAACCAAATATTGCATTGATCATTTATCCTAATCCGCATACCCTCCAATGAAACTGCTCAAAAACACGGACTCTTAACAATGAACAGATCAAACTCGATAGAAACTTTTATCCGGGAACACCGGCAAGCCTTCGATCCGGCAACACCCGGGGCACACGGCTGGCAGTGCCTTGAAAAAGCGCTCGACCGCCTCACCACGGCCGACAACCTGGAACGGGAGCTGATGTACAACCGCATCCTGATGGATACGCAGGTTCCCGACGAAAAGGTCTGGGCCGGTATTGCCGCACACCTGGACAACCATTACCGCGAACCCGGCGAATCGCTGGAACGCTTTATCCGCAACAACCGCGATGCCTTCGACACCGAAATCCCCGACCTGAAAACCTGGGGCGGTGTGATAAAACACCTGCCCGGACCAAAATCCGTGGCCATGCCCACTACGTGGCGGCATATGCTGGTGCGCGTTGCCGCTTCCCTGGCCCTTGTGCTCGCCGGCGTCACCGGCGGTATCTGGTATGCGCATTCGGGCGAACCTGAAGCCATGGCTATGGGCGAAGTATCCAATGAATACGCAGAACTGGAGCGTTATTACCAGCGCGATATATCCGGCAAGCAACGCAAACTTGCGTCCTTTACCGGCAGCCAGCCCACCGAAGTACACGAAGATATACAGCAACTCGACGACGTCATGGACGAGCTCCGGCAGGAACTGGCCAAAGTGCCCCCCGGCAATCGCGAACAGGTAATTCGCGCCATGATCGAAAATTATAAGGCCCGGGCCGCTATTTTACAGCGGGTACTCGAACGCCTCGAACCGACAAAAACGGAAAACAGCAATTCAAACAATGGAATCAAAAATATTTGATCGCTCAGCTATGTCAAGCCTTCGCATCCTGTTACTGTTGTGTTTTTTCACCGGTGGCCTCCTGACAACCACCCGTGCCGCGGATGGCCCCAGACAGGAGTTCACCCGTTCCATCAACCGTGAGTTCAACACCACTTCCGATGGCATGACCGCCCTGTACAACAAGTACGGTACGGTCAACGTGAAAACCTGGCAAAATAATTCGGTAAAAATCGATATCACTATCGTCGTCAACGCCGGCAGCCAACGGGAAGCCGACAAGATCTTCGACCGCGTAAAAGTCAACTTCGCCAATGCATCCGGTTATGTAAAAGCAGAAACCATGATCGAGCAAAGCAATACGTGGTGGCCGGAAGGCAACAATTCCTGCGATTACAAGATCAACTACGAGGTATCCCTGCCGGTGGGCAACCAGCTCGACCTGAAAAACCGCTACGGCAACTCCTACGTCGCCAAACTTAACGGCAAACTCACCGCAGAGATCAAATACGGCGACCTGCGCACCGAGGCCATCGCCAACGATGCCGACCTGAGCCTGTCGTATGGCAAAGCCTACATAGCGCGCGTTAACAACCTCTCCGGTCAGGTCAGCTACAGCGAACTGACGGTAACGGATGCGCGCGAGGTACAACTGGACACCAAGTATTCCGAGTTGAAAAGCGACAACATCAATACCCTGCGCCTCACCTCCAAATACGACGATTTTGAGCTCGGCAGCGTCAATGAGCTGCGGTTGCAGACCAAATACGCCAACCTGCGCGTCAAAAACGCCGGTTCGGCCTATGTTACCGCGCAGTACACCGACGTCAAAGTAGCCAATCTGGAAGGATCTGCCGACACCGACATGAGTTACGGCAGCCTGAAGATCGAATCGGTCGACCGGAATTTTTCCCAGGTAAACGTCGTGGGCAAGTACACCAACGTGCAGGTATCGGCCGAACGGAGTGTTCCCTACCGCTTCAACCTGCAGTGCCAGTATGCCGACGTGAAAACACCCACCGGCGCCACGGTGCGCCGCACGAATGATACCGGCAAGTCAAAAACCACCGAGGGCTTTGTGGGCGATGCCAACGCTAAAGGCCAGATCAAGGCCAAACTGCATTACGGAGGGTTTGTGTTGAAATAGACAGGAATATTGTCACCCCCACAACCCTTTCTTGTACTTACCGTCCCTGACCAGCGCCGCCAGCGCTGCCTGCACCGTTTCCTTGTCTTCGGTGTAGGTGACGCCGTACCACTGGCTGTCGCTGCTCATCACACGCACGCGTACTTTGCCCGACTCGATCAGGGTGTTCACCACCTTGGGGATGTAGAATTCCGCTTTCGGCTTGTCCAGGTTTTCCAGGACGAAGGCGCGGAACTGGCTCTCGATCTCCTGTAATACAGTGGGGTGAAAACCCCATAGGTTCATCGAAACGGGCACGCTGTCGGCAAGCAGATGGCGACCGGTATCGTCGGTATAGTGTATGCCGTCGGGGAAGCGCTCGATTTTGGTGCGCTCCACCACGTCGGTCAGAAAGCCTTCGGTATTAACGGAGCATACCCCGCGCGACACGGCGCCGTTTTCCGACAGGGTATTGTCGAGGCGGTAGGCAACCATGCCGTACTGGCTTGGGGAGCAGTCGGTTTGCAGAAAATTTCCTATTTTTTGAAAGGCCTCGGCGCCGTAAAAATCGTCGGCGTTGATGGCCACAAACGGCTCGGTCAGGTGTGCCCTGGCCGACAGGATGGCATGTCCCGTACCCCAGGGTTTTTCGCGGTGCGGCTTTTCCGCGAGCCAGTCGAGGCCCGTGGTCATTTCCTGAAAGGCGTATTCCGTCTGGATGTAAGGCTCCACCTTCTTGCCCACCTTTTCCTTAAATGCGTTTTCGATATCGCGGCGGATGACGAAAACCACCTTTCCGAATCCGGCCTGCACGGCGTCGAAAACGGAAAATTCGAGAATGGACTCACCACCGGGGCCCATGCCGTCTACTTGTTTGAGACCGCCATAGCGGCTGCCAATCCCTGCAGCCAGTATCAGGAGTGTTGGTTTCATTAGATTGTTGGTGTGTTTGTTGAATAAATTTCGGGTTCCGGAATGCTGCAAAGAGTGTTCCTTAAATTTTGTCCGTTTGGTGCGCCTGATGGTGCGTCCGATTTTTTTTGTTGCCGTGTACGCACACGGGACAAAAATAATTTGGATGTTTGCAACAGGTTTTATCCGACACAGCAGGGTAGGACGACATTTAAAAAATTTGTAAAAGTATGCAGAATTCTACCGCCCGTAATTCCAACTACCTGTACCAGATCAGCATTATTGGTCTTCTGTTTTTCATATTCGGGTTTGTCACCTGGCTGAACGGCACACTCATCCCCTTTTTGAAACTCGCCTGCCAGTTGGATACCCTGCAGGCTCTGTTCGTCACCTTTGCATTTTACATCAGTTATTTTTTCCTGGCTATCCCTTCGTCGCGTATCCTGAAAAGCACAGGCTTTAAAAACGGTATGGCGCTGGGTTTGCTGGTGATGGCGCTGGGATGCCTGATCTTTATCCCGGCGGCCAACATGCGCGCCTTTCCCCTGTTCCTGACAGGACTGTTCGTGCAGGGCATGGGTTTATCGCTGCTGCAAACGGCCTCCAACCCCTACATCAGCATCATCGGTCCAATAGAAAGTGCGGCGCAGCGCATCAGCATCATGGGCATTTGCAACAAGGTGGCGGGCATACTCAGTCCGCTCATCCTGAGCAGTATTGTGCTGAAAAATGCGAGTGCCATCGAAGCGCAGATCGCTGAAGCAACCGATCCGGTACTCAAAACTGATCTGCTCAATGAACTGGCGGGAAGGGTTGTCTCTCCATACATGGTTATGGCAGCCGTACTCGCCCTGCTGGCGCTGATGATCCGGCGGTCTGCGCTCCCTGAAATCGACACCAATGCCGACACGCCTGCCGACGGCGCCGCATCGGCCCTGGCGGCCGGCCGCACCAGTGTGTGGCAGTTTCCGCACCTGTTGCTGGGCGCCCTGGCCATCTTCCTGTATGTCGGCGCCGAGGTCATGGCCGGCGACGTGATCGGTATCTACGGCAAATCACTCGGTTTCAGCCTCGATCAGACAAAATATTTCACCACGTTCACCCTCGGGTCGATGTTGCTGGGTTATGTGCTCAGTATCATCCTGATCCCGAAATTCGTCTCTCAACAGCGTTTCCTCCAATATTCTGCCATACTCGGCATCGCGCTCACCACGCTGACCTATTTCACGACGGGATCGACTGCCGTGATGTGCATTGCCCTGCTGGGCCTCGCCAATGCGGTCATGTGGCCGGCCATTTTCCCGCTGGCGATCAACGGGCTGGGCCGTTTTACACAAATTGGCTCCGCGCTCCTGGTGATGGGCATTGCCGGCGGGGCGCTGATCCCGCAGTTGTACGGTTTGCTGGAAAAATCGGCAGGCTACCAGACGGCGTTCCTCGCAGCGATGCTGCCCTGTTATGCCTACATTCTGTACTATGCGGTGGCAGGGTATAAGCCGCGCTGATGAGCCTACTTCTTCACCAGGCTCATCAGCACATCTTCATTGATTTTTACAGGATACTCCTTGCGCAGTTCTTCGATCCATTGTTTTTCCAGGTAGTCCTGGTAATCGGCAACGGCGTAGCCGCGGGCTTCGGAGAGCGTTTTTGAAGTAGCGGGAATGATCTCTTCAATTTTCAGGAAAGAAGCCGTTTTAGTGCCGGCATCCGTCTTGGCATCTGTCATGGCGCCGGCCGACCATTTATCGCCGAGGTCCTTGTTTTTACCCTTTTCGTAGAGTTTCTCCAGGGTAGTAAGCACCTCGTTCTCCTCTTTTTTGTTGAATTTTTTCGCCACCTCGGCCGCAGCGTTTTTTGCCGCAAAGGCGCGTACATCAGCCAGCACCTTGGGGTCGTCGGTCTTCAGCGTATAGATGCTGACGCGGGCGCGCTCATCCCAGCGGTACTTGTTTTTGAGGTTTTGATTAAAGTGTTTTTCCAGACCGATAGTGTCGAGATTTGCTTTGTCCCATACATTTTGCTTGAGGGCTTCGAAGAGCAAAATACCTTCTTCGTACTCGCGCATGAGGGATTTGAATTCGGGGTATTTCTTGTCGAGTTGCGATTCTTCGAATTGCATGGCCGTATCATCCGACCAGTTTTTATACAACCGGTTTACGGTTTCGATGAGCGGCATACCGGCGCCGCGCATACGGTCGCGACCGGAGCGCGCGCAATAGTCTTCAAAATCGGCAATCGAATAGGCCTGGTCTTTGAACCGCATCAACGCCGTCTGTGGCTTGGCGGGGTCGGGTTTCCATTTAAAGGTTAGGAAGATGGAGTCCTGCTGTTTGGCGGCCCACTGTTCGAGTACTTTGGGGTATTCCTGAAAATTGCTTTCTTTCTTGATGCGCGCGATCATGGTTTGTTTGGCTATCTCGCTGCGGCCGTCGCGTTTTACACGCTCGGTGAGGGGGCGCTTCATCATGTCGAAAGAGCCGACGGGCCTTGCGCTGAGGCGCTTGATGATATGCCAGCCGATAGAGGTTTCGACGGGCTGGCTCACATCGCCGTCTTTACCCAGCCCAAAAGCCGCGTCTTCAAAAGCGCGCTGGTAGCGGTTGATGCCAAAGAACCCGAGATAGCCCGCTTTTGCGGCCGAAACCTTGTCGTCAGAAAAACGTTTGCAGGCATCGTCCCAGTTGGCGCCCCGTTGCAGCGATGCGTACACACTGTCGGCACGGGTATGCTGTTCGGCATTTTTGGCTTCGTTGTCGCTTTTGCGGAAAAGGATCTGCGCTACTTCCATCTCTCCGCGTGCCGGTCTGAAGCCGTTCACTTTCACTACATGGTAGCCGGAGTTCGAGCGAACGAGTTTGATATCGCCGGGCTTGGCTGAGTAAATAGCCTTTTCCAGTTCGTAGTATCCGTCGGGCAACATGGCCGTGATAAAACCGATATTGCCCTTGTTGTCTTTCGCCGATTTGTCTTCCGAACTGTCGGCGGCCATTTTCCCGAAGTCGCTGCCGCCTTTGACCATTTTCAGCAGGTTCATCGCCCGGCTGTAGGCACGCAGGGTATCGGCGGCTTTGGCATTGCGGTCGCACAGGATAAGGATATGACTGATATCGACATCCTGCTGCATGTGTTGATATGCTTCCTGGATCAGTTTGTCGGTCACCTCTTTGTCCACGAGGTAGGAGTTGGCGAGTTGGCGGCGGTAGCCATCGAGTTCGCTGCGCAATGCAGGAATGGTATCCAGTTGCATGTCGCGCGCCTTTTGGACCTTCAGTTTGAATTTTGTGTAGAGATCGAGGTAGTCGCGGAGCGATTTTTCAGAAAAATCGGCTTTGTCCTGGTTGGTTTTGGCGTAGATATACCTGAATTCGGAGAGGGATACCGGGTTGCCCTTAACGGTGAACAACACCGGGTCTGTCTGGGCAAATGCTGCCGTGGTAAAAAGCAAAATTGCAGCAGCTATGAAGTTCTTGTACATGGTAGAAAATGTGTTGAGATGGGTGTTTTTCGTGAAATTGGCGGGCAAAATTAGAAAAGGACACACAAAACGCGGGTTGGTACGGGCGTTTTTCAAAATGTTAACAGCGGGATGACAACTCAGGCGAAGCAACGCGGGTCTCGAGTTGTCATTTTTCCGGGCTGAAAGGCTTGAAGTCCTTGGCGAGAAGGGTCAGCATCGGTTCTCCGCGCCATTGCTCCTCGCGCAGGTTGAAAGCCACATCGAATGGCCGGTCCTTCACGCGCTCGAAGACGTCGCCGAGCCCAAAGCCGATGCCTGTCATGACCTTTTGCCCGTCGGCATGGCGCAGCGAGAGCCGTATGTGGTTGTTCGCCAATGGCCTGCTTTGGCCGGTATCAACCAGGTTTTCCGCCCAGAACACGGGATTGCGGTTGTATGGCCCGAACGGCTCGAATTGCCGGAGTGTTTTGCGGAACCTGGAATCAATATTTTCAAATCTGATCTTCGCACAGATATCGATGACCGGTTGGCTGTTTTCGGGGGTAATATTTCGGTTGGCAATAGCCTCGAAGCGCTCGGCAAAAGCATCCACGTTTTCCACCGGCATTTGCATACCTGCTGCATGGGCATGGCCGCCGTATGAAAAAAACAGGTCTTCACATTCCTGCAAGGCCTCGTAAAGGTCAAATCCCCTGATCGAACGTGCCGAACCGACAGCCCGGTTGTTGCTGCGGGTGAGGATTACCGAGGGCCGGTAAAAGGTTTCCGTCATGCGACTTGCAGCAATGCCAATGATGCCCTTGTGCCAGTCGGGATCAAAAAGCACGATGCTCTTGCGCATCTCCCAGTCCGGCTGCTCTGTGAAGCGCCGTTTGGCGTCATCCGCCATGGCATAGTCCACTTCGCGCCGTCGCTTGTTGCGATCGACAAGTTTTGCTGCGTAATCGAGCGCGCTGTTGCGGTCGGTGGAAAGCAGCAGACGTACGGCATCGCGGGCATCGCCAAGGCGGCCTGCGGCATTGATCAGCGGCCCCAGGCCAAAAACCAGATCGCTGACATTAAGCGGCAGGGGCCGGTTGATACGGCTGATAAGCGCCCACAGCCCGGTGCGCGGCGAATGGTTGAGCCGTTGCAAGCCGAAACGCGCGAGTATGCGGTTCTCGCCGGTCATGGGCACAATATCGCAGGCGATGCTGACGGCAACGAGGTCGAGCAAGCCGTCCAGTTCGTCTTGCGGCGTATTGTGGTGCAGCGCCAGTGCCTGTGCAAGTTTAAAGGCAATGCCGCAGCCGCTGAGTTCCTTGAACGGATAATCGCAATCGGGGCGTTTGGGATCCAGGTTAGCCACGGCGTCGGGCAAGCCGCCTTCGGGCAGGTGGTGGTCGCATATAATAAAGTCGATGCCGTAACTTTTGGCGACCGAAACCGCCTCGTGCGCCTTGATGCCGCAGTCCATGGCCACAATCAGGGAACACCCATGCTCCCGCGCGTATTCCACACCTGCCAGACTGACGCCATAGCCTTCCTTGTCGCGGTCGGGCAGGTAGTAGTCCAGGTTCTGGTAGAAGCCCGAAAGAAATGCGTGCATTGTTGCCACGCTTGTAGTGCCGTCTACATCGTAATCGCCGTACAACAGGATGCGTTCGCCATCCTGCAACGCCTTGTCGAGGCGTTCCACAGCGCGATCCATGTCTTTCATCAGGAAGGGATTGTGCAGGTCGTCAAGACTGGGGCGGAAAAAGCGGCGGGCATCGTCTAATGTCTTAACTCCGCGCTGGGCGAGCAGGCGACAGAACAAGGGGTCGGTACCCAGCACTTCCTGCAGGTGTTGTACATCGGCGGGTTCTACGGGGACAAATTGCCAGTGGGAGATCGTCATGGCGGGCAGGTTTAGGAGTATTTGTACGGGGCTAAAATATGCAATTTACCGGGATTGCCGGTTCTGAAAAAACAGGAAACGGTCAAAACAGTCCGTCGAAGATACGGTCTACTGCGAATTTTGCTCACCTTTACCGCAAACGGCCTCGCCCGGTATATCAAAAAGAACAGGAGCATGCTCGACATCCTATACAAAGACCACCAGCTGATCGCATTGAACAAACCGCCGGGTATCGCCGCACAGCCCGACAAAACGGGCGATCCGACATTCCTGGAGCAGGCGGAGGCGTATTGCAAACAGCCCCTACACGTCGTGCACCGGCTCGACCGCCCTGCGAGCGGCCTGATCCTGTATGCCAAAACAAAAACGGCCATGACTGCGCTGACGGAGCAACTCAGGAGCCGGACCGTAGAAAAAACCTATCTGGTCGTCGTGCAGCAGGCGCCGCCGGAGCCGGAAGGCACGCTGGTCCATTTCCTGCGAAAAAACGAGGCAAAAAACATTTCGGTGGCCGAAACAAAAGAAAGTCCCGGTACCGAACGCGCCGAGCTGCATTATCGCCTGGCAGGTAGCAGCGACCGTTACCACCTGCTCGAGATACAACTCATCAGCGGACGGCACCACCAGATCCGCGTCCAATTGGCCGCCATCGGATGTCCCATAAAAGGAGATGTGAAGTACGGATTCCGGCGAAGCAACCGCGACCGCTCCATCCACCTGCACGCCTGGCGGCTCGCCTTCGACCACCCGGTCTCGGGGGAACGCATACGCCTGGAGGCCGGATTGCCGGGAGAGGACCCAGTTTGGGCGGCCCTGCAAACAACTTTTTAAAAGGTGCGATTGGATCAGGAACTACCCCGGTTCACGATAAATGCCTTTCTGTTTCTGGTAAATATGCCCGGTCGCGTGCCGGTAAATGCCTTAAAATCCCGAATAAAGTGCGACTGATCTGCAAACCCGCTATCATAGGCGACGGAGGTAAGGTCGGTTACCTCCCCGTTTTCAAGCATGCGGTAGGCATCACTGAGCCGGGCAATCCTGAAGTATCGCTTCGGACTAATGCCGATTTTTTGCTTAAATTCTCTTTCCAACTGACGTGGACTGATAAAAACCTTGCTGGATAGTGTTTCAATACCAATCAGCCCCTGTGCATTGCGGATCAGTTCGGCTGCATGGTTGAGATATCCGGGTTGTATTCCATGGCGCTTCACATTTTGGAGCAAGTATCGATCGGCCAATTCGATTTGCCTGAATACGCTACCGGCCTCTCTCAGTCTGGAACAGAATTCCTGAAATGATGTCCCGGCAACAGCCTCCATATCGTCGTAATTGTCGCCAAACTCGGATACCGGCACACCGAATACATTGTAGAACCCTTCCGGTTTAAAGCGAATACCAAAAACAGGCACCTGAGCTCTAAACTGCACCTCATAAGGCCGGGTATAGAGCCCAATAATGGTAAAATCGGGCGACCGAAACCAGGCATCGCCGATTTGCAACTCACAATGAATATCCGACAGGTGAATGATAATTTCCACAAATCCACTGGGCACAACGGTCTGTCTGAACCGCCCCGAGTTCTCAAGGTTAAAAGACCCCGACCAGTACAGCGACACAAAATCCCGCAGCGGTCCCGAGGGTTTGTATTCTTTGATCAAAACATTCATTTTGGGCTGCCGTTTGAATAAACACTGACGGCAAAACCGGAACAGAGGTGGCACTTTGCATGATTTTTCCCACAGACAGTCAAAAAAATATCCACAACACCCTATTGATCAACACATTGCAAAACGAATTTTCCATGTGTTCATATACCGGCTCGCAAATAATTCCTTCGTCTGTCTGCAGGAAAACTACAAGGAGAAGGCCCCGTTTATCCTTCGGAAGTAGCCTGGGCTGTATCCACAACCCTGGCTCCGCCGGGCAACCAGCCATTGTCGAACGTGGCAACAATATTATTGGCGCCGCCGAAAAAACCCAGTATTCGGGCCTTTGTATTGCCTGTATTGCGGATATCATGTGGCTTCATGACCGGGACAAGTGCGATGGTTCCCGGTGTAGCGACAGTGCGTTCCGAAGCGATTGTCACCTCAACAGTGCCGTCGAGGATAAGCAGCAATTCTTCAGCACTGTCGGTATGCGTGCCGAGGCTATCGCCGGGTTCCAGTTCAAAGTAAACGGTCGCCGAATGTTGCGTGCCGTGCGCGCCCAGCATCGGGAAAGTGGCTTTGCAGCGCTGAGAAGGGTTGTTCTGTGCAACGAACTCGTTGAGTTCCAGTTGATTTAAATTGATCGTTGTCATAATTAAATTGTTTTTTTCAGGGGCAAAGTTATTCCCGTGACAAACCCTGAAATTGTACAATTCCGACAACCCGATCACCGGCACACTATGGAATCTGCGTTATTTCCGAATAAAATACACCGCCAGTACCAACAGTACGAAACCCAGGTAATGGTTCCATTTGATCGCTTCATTCTTGAACAGCACCAGGGTAAAAACGGTGAATACCAGCAGCGTGATCACTTCCTGAATTACTTTCAACTGTACCAGACTGAAGGCGCCGCCGTTTTCCTTGTACCCCATGCGGTTGGCGGGCACCATGAGGCAGTATTCCAGAAAAGCAATGAGCCAACTGGCCAGAATAACGCCCAGCAGCCCTGTTTTCTGAAAAAAACGGACGTGCTGGAATTTGAGGTGCCCATACCAGGCGAAAGTCATAAAGATGTTGGACAGTACCAACAGAGCGATGGTGAGGTAACTTTTCATGGCGCTTTTCGGGCGGCAAATATATTCCGGCGCGCCAATTTCAGGATTGGAAAATAGTGCGCACAAATTCCAGGACACCTGCTGCCCTGTCCGCGTCCCAGTCGCCGTCTGACTGCGCCGCCGCCGCCGGGGCGCCGTGTTTGGCCAGGTCCAGCATTTTTTGCCGTTCAGGGGGCGAGAACTGGCTGAATGTGCGCCGCAACAAGGGCAGCGTATCCACGAAGGCTTCTTCCGAAAAACTGCCCATCCAGTCGTCGAGTATCATCCAGAGTTCGCGGTGGTGCAACAACAGCAACCCGCTGCCATACAGAAATCCCTCAAGCCACTGCGCCGATTCCCCCGGAGGCTGGGCGCGGGAAAGCCGGAAGCGCATGGCGTCGCCGGTTTGTTCCGGCGTCAGGCTACTTTTATCAAACAGCATGCGTGTGGCAAGGCCTGCCAGCAGCGGCGCCGTAGCGGCAGAAGTGCTGATCAGGAACAATGTTTGTTGCCACGATTCGGCCTGGTCGGCCCATTGCAGAATGCCGAGGGCGCGGTTGACGGCCAGTATTTTTTTCAAAATATCGGCTGCCGCATCCCCGTCAATACCGGTGCAGGCAGCGGGCAACTGAATCATCACACGCGGTATGATCTGGCCGAGCAATTGCTCCACTGCATCGAGATTAAGGCGCCGGGCGCTGCCGTAACGCAGTACCTCGGCCAGGGGAAGTACTGTATCGGCGAGCAACAGTGTATCTGTGGCCAGGGCACTGATCTGCTGCAGTTTCCGGAGCAGCGGCGGCACGAGCAGCGGCAGTTCGGATTTCAGCACCACGCCCAGCAGTTGCGTCAGTTCGGGCAGACTTGCCGTGTCGCGCATGTTGTGGTGGGCGCGGCGGCCGGCGGCATCTTCGATGGTGTTGCCCCAGGTCCCCGCCTCAATGAGCCGGATTTCAAAATCGGGCAGCCACTTGAGTTTCCAGTGCTCGTGAAAACCGCCCTGCTTGCCGCGGCCACTGTCTGTCGTCGTGCCCCAGGCGATACCGAGCAGGTTGAGCCGGTGCAGGAGTTGGCTCTTGCGCAGGTGCGGCGCTTCGCGCAGGTCGAGTTCGAGTATTTTTTCCTGTGTATTCTTTTCCAGGCGGCAACTTTTTACGGCTTTTTCAAAATCAGCCTTTAGTGGCGGCACGGGCAAATGGGCGGGCACGGCGCCCAGCACATCGCCGATAACCAGTTGCCGGTCAATCAGTTCAAGCGGCGCTTCAGCGCCATTACACAGGACGGTGACGGCGGCTTCGCGCAACTCTTCAATACCGGGCAGCGCGGTGCTCCGCAGGGCAGCCAGGGCTCCGGCCAGCCGCGTCGCTTCAATTACGTGGGCGGAGGAGACCGTAATATCATTGTCGCGCAGCAGGCGCGCAGCCAGCGTCAGCCACCGCACCACCGGTTCAGGTGTACCACCGGCTGCCGGATCCGACTCCCACAGCACCCTGTACCAGGCCGGTGCAACGACGCCGGCGCTGTAGCCGCTCTGGCTGGCCAGCCGGTCGAACGACCAGGGTATCCAGGTGGCATCGGTTTTTATTTTCTTCAGGCCTTTGAGTACCGCAGCATCTGCGGATGGTTTTATCCGGGCTGTTTCCGCCAGGGCAGGGGCATGCCAGGCGCCGCAGACAACTGCAATTTTCGAGAACCCTTCTTTTTGTGCAGCCCGTATCGTCTGGCGCATATACGCCTCGCGCAGCAGCGTTTCGCGGCTCTCGGGATGCGACTTATCGTCGCGCAGGGCGCGCATAAGATCCAGCATTACCGTGAATATGGCCCCGGGGTCCTGCCCGGCATCCGGGGTGTGGCGCTCGATCATGGCATCCCACCATCTTTCCGGATCCGTGTATCCGGCCAGGAGGGCAATTTTACGGAAAGGGTCGCGCGATGCTTTTTCATCCTGACCCCGGGAGGGCGTCATCTCAAGCGTCAATTGTGCATCGGGCTGGCGCAGGGCAAAAGCCTGGCTCATGGGCAGGTCCATGAACCGGACCGGAACATTGCCCGCAAGGGCATATTGCATGGCCTGCCATTCCGGCGAAAATCCGGCAAAGGGGAAAAACGAAGCCTGTTCGAGGTCTTTCGGGTTGTATACCAGCATGGCTACCGGCGGCTCCATGTCGGCATGTCCCGCCATCGGGATAAGGTTTTCCGCGTCGGGCGGCCCTTCAATCAGAACGATATCAGGACTGAACGCCTGCAACGCCGCGACAAGGCTCCGGGCAGAACCCGGGCCGTGGTGGCGAATGCCGAATATCCTGATATCGTGGGTCATTAGTGTTGTTGTTTACTTCCCGCCCGGGGGAATATATTTCCCGCAGATTGTCGCAGAAAAAATAAGCAGATTGGCACTGAGCAGTTTTTTTATTCGTGAAAACACCTGCCGGAGTCGCTACACTTTGAACGGCGAATTGTCCTGGTGATGCTTGATCAGGCTGCTGCAATAATAGAGGCACAGATACAGGGTCAGCATGGCCAGCACCAGCAGCCAGTCGGACCAGTTTTGCAGGATCAAAAAATCATACACCCCGTGGAGCAAAAATGCCATGCCGAAGCCTTGCCACAGTAGCCGGGAGCGCCGGGCCGGAGCAAATTTGGCCAGTCCTGCATAGTACCCTGCCACGATCCCGAAAACGAGGTGAGCGGGCACGGCGGTAAACATACGCAGCGCGACCGTTTCCATGCCGAAACGATGGGCGTAGAACAGGTTTTCCATCGTGGCAAAACCCATGGCTGCCAGCACCGAATAAACAATGCCATCCATCGGCTCGTTGAAAAAGCGCCATGGAAATGCCGACAACCGCAATACGGCAAACTTAAACACCTCTTCATTGAGCGCCACGGCAAGAAAGGCCGCCAGGATAATAGCCCCGTAACTCCTTTCATACGGATGCAGGGTGGCAAACGCCCATTTTTCAATTTCCATTGCCGGAAAGGTGACGGCAGCGCCCAGACAGAAACAAATAAGCAGCGGTACCAGGGGTTCCCGATCGTATTTATCCACCCGAAAAATTGCGTAACTGATCAGAAGACCGGGTGTTACGGCGAGTATGACTAAAAGCGGATTCATTGTTGCGCACAAAATTCCCAAAAGCTGCGCACAATTTCAACGGTCTTTTCGGGGGTCTCGTACATACTCATGTGACCGATGCTTTCAAGAACGTGTACATCGGCAATATCCGGCAGCATGGCAGCCTGCAAACCCGTTTCCGGAGCAATAATCGAATCGTCCGTTCCAAGTAAAAACAATACCGGACAGGATGCGCTGCGCAGCGTCGAAGTGTGGTCCCTGCGTGCGATCATGCCTTCCAGTGCGGCAATTATGCCTGCCGCCGGCTGCCGTTTTCCGTTTTCAATGAGCGCAGCCACAATCTCTGGGTGCAGCCCGGCAAATGTCGCAGCAAACAGGCTGGAAAACAGCTGCGTCACATAGAGGTCGCGCTTGCCCGACTGTACCATTTCAATGCCGCGGCGACGGATATCCTTTCGCTCCGGACTGTCTTCATAGGGATGCGAATGGACCAGCCCCAGTCCGGCAAGCCTGTCCGGGTATTTGGCAGCAAATTCCAGCGCGACATAGCCACCCATCGAATGGCCCACCAATACGCAGCGCTCCACTGAAAACTCATTCAGCATCGCACATACGGCATCGGCGCTGGTGTCCATGCCGGACGCCAGCGGCAGATCGGACCCGCCAAAGCCGGGCAGGTCCATCCGCAGCAGGTGGATGCCCTGCAGGCCAGGCAAAAGGCCGTTCCACAGCGTGGCATCTTCACAAAAGCCGTGCAGCAGCACCAGCGGCAGGCTACCGCCGGCGCCGGATTCGTAACAGGCAATGTGCCTGCCATTGGAGAGCAGGGTATGTTTCATCGTTATAAATCTGCAAAAAAGCAGGCAAAGCCCGGCTGTAACATTTTCCCGGCCCTACCCTTTTTTAAAGTCGGCGATAGCCTTTTTGGTGAAGTCGGACAAGGCCAGACGGCCACTGACGGCTGCGCGCTCGTGCAGCAGCGTATCCCAATGTTCGGTACCCTGCCAGAATACTTTTTTCAGTTCGGCCAGCGCTTCCGTGCTGTAGGAACACAGTTGCCCCGTAAAATGTGCCAGGTATGCATCCAGTTGCTCCTCACTGTCGAATACTTCCTGGAACAGACTTTTCGACTTTGCCCATTCAGCCGTGAGCCACTCGGAAGGGTTCAGCGACATTTGGGCAAACGTGGCGACGCCCACCTTGCGTTCGACGGCCGGGCCAATTACAAAAGGACCGAATCCTACGGCCAACTCACTCAGCCGCACGGAGGCCCATTTGGAGGCCATGCAAAAATCGGTCGCAGCCGCCAGGCCCACGCCGCCGCCGACTGCCTTGCCATGAATACGCCCGATCACGATCTTCGGGCATTTGCGCATGGCATTGACCACGTTGCCGAAGCCTGAAAAAAAACGCAGACTGGTGTCATAATCGCTGATGGCAACCAGTTCATCAAAACTGGCCCCCGCACAAAAAGTCTTGTGTTCGGCGCTGCGCAACACCACTACCCTGGCGGCGGGATTGCTGCCGGCGGCTTCGAGCGCAGCGACAAGATCGGTCAGCAGGCGACTTGGCAGACTGTTGTGGTTGGGGTGATAAAAAATGATGTGTGCCACACCTTCGGTGGTGATGTCGGTGCGGACGTAGCCTTGTTGTGTAATATCCATATTGATCGGGCTGGTTTTGCGGCAAAGGTAGCGTATGCCGGAAAAGTAGGGGCAGCAGATTTCTGCGGCGCTACAAGCCCGGGTCACCAGGAGCAAAATTGCAGGTTATGGCATTTTGCCCATTGCTCAACAGCCTGCATGGCGTCTGCTTTGGGATGTATATTCGCTTTGCCTTTTACCTGGATGATGTCCAGTGCAGCCGTCAGTTCGATGGTAGCCTCGCGTTCTGCCTGCCCGGTAGCACCGACACGCCGGAGCGACCAGATGGTGGTATCCCCCGTGTGGCACTCCTCCCCGTAACCGCCCACACAATGGTGCATCGCCACACCTTCCAGCAACAGCTTTTCAACGCTACCCAGACGCTTTATCCGGAACTCCCGCCCGTTGATGCAGGTGCTGAAATATTCCGGAATGGGTGAAGCAGGGAACTTGCGCCAGCGAATCGCGCGCTCCAGTGCCTGGAGGTGCTGATCCCAGGTATTCATTCGTTCGCGAAGCGACGCCAGTGTAGCCTGGCTGACCTGAAGTGCCGGATATAAAGGCTCTATCCTTTCCCGGAAACCGCTCAGCGACAGCACGAATGGTTCCAGGCGCTGGTGCCGAACAAAAAGCACCATCTGCGGAATTTCTTCGGGCGTCAGTGCCGACTGGTTGCGAAGGATAAAGCAGATGAGATCCGACCAAATCGCCTCATTTTCAGGGACTTCGTTCTGCAATACTTCGGCCAGCGCGACAGCCAGATGCTCCTGCATGCCCATTGCGCGCACCTGCGCCCATCGCATGGCAACCGGCAGGGTCATGGTCTGCGGTGCATGGAGAAAAAAATGTGCGGCTTTTTTGGTAAAACCAAAGGGCAGGTCATCTGCCTTGCTGAGGTTGCCGCCACGTGCCACATGCACAAACCATCCTATGGTGCGGCCATCGGCGCGCTCACCCACGGCAAGGGTATCGGCAATGGCACGCAGCAGCGGTTCCGGCATGGCATACCGCAGCATGGCATGACGGGCCAGGCTGCGAAACATTCGCGCGGGCTCGGACGAGCGCGGCGTTCGCCATGTACTCAAATGACGCACCGGCTCCCCCGATTCGAGGAAGTTTTGCAACACGAGGTAAAAACCCGGCGAAGACACCAGACAACGGCGCACCGCTCCCCGGCGCAACAGTACATCGAGGGGCAATGTGTCGGCGGGTGTGGCTTCACGGGTCAGTTCCGTGCGGATGCGGGCAACCGAACGAAATTGTTTTTGGGCAGACTTGCTGCGTTGGAAGGCCTGACGCTCCAGCGCCAGCCTTTCAGCCGCCTGCTGCTCGCGCAACAGGCGTGCGTGGCGATTGGCCATGACTCAAGACGATTTTTGGTTACTTCTGTGCGTCAGCACAGGGTAATCAGTGAATAAAACCCGGGGGCGCGCGGTCTCAGTGCACCTGATGGTATATTCGAAATCGTCTGAGGAAGAGCATAGGGAGCGATTTGAGGTGGGAAAACCGGGTAGGCCCGGGAAAAGTTCCGAAGATGTTTTTTGTCATTCGGTATTATTTCAGGGAGAGTGTCCTGGCAGAGACATTTTGCACTTAAACCTGTACACGGATGCCACCAATACTGTGGAAACGGGGTTTATCGCTTGTCTGAACATTAAAAACGGATACTGATATGAACCGACAACTGTTTAAATACCTGCTTTTGGCCCCTGTGTTGTTCCTGTTTGCCTGCGTCAAAACGGAGATCATTCCCGAAACGCTGGAACCGGTGCTCACCCTTTCCCCCGCCGTCGTTTCCCTCTCTGCCGGGGAGAATTTTCAACTTACCGCCACTTACACTGACGCACTTGGCGAAAGCAGAACCGATCTTATCGAGTGGGCAAGTGCTGATGCGACGGTAGCCACAGTCAGCACTGCTGGCCGGGTGACCGCTCTGTCGGCAGGGCAGGCCTGGATCGTGGCCACTGCTCCGGACAGGCTAACCGACTCTACCCTCGTCACGGTAGTCGCCAACAGCAATGCCGTCGCCCGCGTAGATATCCTCAATGCCCCGGCCATGCTGAACGAAGGCGCATCGGCAACCTTGCAGGCCAAAGCCTTTAACAGCAACAATCAGGAAATCAACGGCGCAGCCATTGTTTGGAGCAGTTCCAATACAAGTGTCATCAGTGTCAGTCCGGGTGGCGTACTTAATGCACTCAGCTCCGGCACGGCGGCCATTACGGCTACAGCAGACGGGGTCGGCAGCCTTCCGGCCAATATTCAGGTACTGCCTCCGGGCGGCATGTCCCGCTCGGGCGTCTTTTCCGGCAACTCCGGCTATACCGTCAAAGGCACAGCCACCCTTCAACAGTCCGCCACGGCACTCACCCTGACCCTTGGCAGCGATTTTATGGCCTCCAACGGTCCCATGCTTGGCGTGTATCTCGCTAAAAGCGCTTCCGGCGGCCTGAGCGCGCAAAACAGTATAAAACTCGGCAACCTGACAGCCAACAACGGTATGCAAACCTATGCCGTGCCGGCAGGAGTCGGGCTGACCGACTATGATTATGTTGTGATCTACTGCATTCCTTTCAACATCCGGTTCGGCACAGCATCGCTGCTGTGAGCAGCACCATTGGTCCATAAAAACAATAGCGCTCCCACACAAACTTTTCCTTTATGCAATACAATCGAATCATTCTGGGCAGCCTGCTGCTACTCTCGCTTTTTTCCACCGGCGCCTTTGCCAATGGCTGGCCACAGCCAAAAGGCCACGGTTTTTTCAAACTGGATTTCAGCATGATCCGGGCACGTACATTCTACGGCATGGACGGCAATATTTACGACATTAATGGCGCCGGGACCCTGCTGGGTAACTACACCACATCATTTTACGGCGAATACGGCATTTCCAACCGCCTTACGGCTATCGCCTACGTGCCCTTTCTGGTTCGCAATACCGTAAACGAAGGGGTAGGCGCCCTTACGGGTGAAATATTGCAGCCGGGTCTGGAGAACACCGCATTCGGTGACGCTGACCTGGGGCTTCGATTCGGCCTGATCAGGAAAGGCGGGTTCGTGCTCAGCACTTCGCTGACTGTTGGCATCCCGAGCGGCGACTATACGAATGCCGACCTGCTGTATACCGGCGATGGCGAATTCAATCAACTCATCAAGGCCGAATGGGGATACGGGGCAGCGCGCTGGTATGCTTCCGGCAATATTGGTGTGAACAACCGGACAAAAGGGTTTTCAGAAGAGTTTCGCTACCACCTGGAGGCCGGATACTGGCTGCTTAAAGGCAAACTGCTGGCCTCCGTCAAACTTGCCGGTGTGGAATCGTTCAATAACGGGAATCCGACGAGTTCCGGCAACGGCCTGTTTTCCAACAACGTAGAGTTTACGTCGCCGCAGTTCTCGCTTGCCTACGAACACCGTCAAAAATGGGGAGTAAATGCGCAAATTGCCGGCGCTTTTAACGGGAAAAATGCCCTGGCCTCTCCGGCTTTGTCGGTAGGGTTGTATGTCAAAACGGGGAAATGAGGCAGATTGGTGCCTGCCATTTTGGGCTATACCAAGCGGATTCGACAAGACCAGGGCACACAGATGACGCAGATTTAACTGATTCACGCGGATAAATCTGCGCGAGTCAGTTAAATCTGCGTCATCTGTGTGCTCCACACCTAACCCGTATATTTGCCCCACACTAACCGTTCTGTCATGCGCCTCACCATCGTGCAATCCGAACTCGCCTGGGAAAATGCGGCCGCCAACCGCAACATGTTCGCCCGGAAAATCGCCCCGCTGGCAGGCCAAACCGACCTCGTCGTGTTGCCCGAAATGTTTACGACCGGCTTTTCGATGAATGCCAGTGCGCTGGCCGAGCCAATGGACGGCCCCACGGTACAATGGATGGGCGAGCAGGCCGCCAAAACAGGCGCAGCCGTCACGGGCAGTTTTATCTGCACGGAGAACCGGCAGTATTTCAACAGGCTCATCTTTATGCGGCCCGACGGCACTTACGACCTGTACGATAAGCGGCACCTGTTTACCCTGGCCGGCGAGCACGAGTTTTACACGCCGGGCAACAAACAAATAGTGGCAGATTGGATGGGATGGCGCATCAGACCACTCGTGTGCTACGACCTGCGGTTCCCGGTCTGGAGCCGCAACGCCGCCCCGCACGACAGCGGCAACCTACCTTCAGGCACAACGGATTCCGGCGCCTCCGGGCAGGCGAAAACAGGAAGTGCCGACCTCTACCTGTACGTAGCCAACTGGCCAAGTCGCCGGGCGCACCACTGGCGCACACTGCTTGCTGCACGAGCCATTGAGAACCAGGCATTTGTAGCCGGTGTGAATATTGTTGGAAAAGACGGAAACGGGTATGAGTATGTGGGCGACTCGGCCATTATTGATTTTTCAGGACAGCCATTTGTCCAAATCTCCGGGCAGGAAGGCGCGCATACAACCGAACTATCCCTTGACAGTTTGAGGCAGTACAGGCAACAATTGCCTTTTTTGCAGGACGGAGATGTTTTTCAACTGCGCTGAAAAGATTTTTCCATTTTTTGTTTCAAAAGCATTGGTTTTTCAAATCCATTTCTACCTTTGCACCGGGTTTGTTCTTAATCTGCATTGAATTGCAGTATTTCTTTCTAATCTTTCCTTGATACATTCCGCCATAAACAAACCCGGCAAACACGCGCCCCATTGCCTTCATCAACATTAGACAAAACCAATTCTATCGCCCATGGCGGGGCGTACGGCCAGATTTCCGGCCGTTAACCAAAACGACATAACCAATGTCAGACAGTCTTCCTTCCAGTTGCCCCAAAGGACTTTTTTCGTTATTTTTCTCCCTCGCTCTTACTATTTACTCGGTTACGCCGGCTGTTGCCAACAACAACGACCCGAATCCTCCTGTCACGACCAGTGAGCAACTGATGCAGTTGCGGGAGTTCATTGCCGGCTACGCCCAGAATTTTGTCGGTATCGAGTACCGGCACGGCGGCACCAGCACGGAAACCGGATTTGATTGTTCCGGTTTTACCAGTTTTGCCCTGAATGAATTCGGCATAAAGGTTTCTGCCTGTTCATCTACCCAGGCCACGCAGGGCGACGAGGTCAGCCTCGACGCGGTAAAACCGGGCGACCTGATCTTTTTCGGGCGCAAGGGCCGTATAAAACACGTAGCCCTTGTGGTTAGAAACACTGAAGAGGGTATTATTTGTGTACACAGTACCTGCTCGAAGGGTATCATGGTGGAAAATATTTCCACGTCGAAGTACTGGAAACCGAAAATCATGTTTGCCCGCGACGTGGTATCCACACAGGCCCTGGAAAAATGCCTGTTGCCGCTGCCGGGTGAATGTGAACCGCAGCATGACCTGTTTTCCACCGTTCCGGCATACGAACAAATGCCCGATTGTATCGAGGAATCACAAGAACATATCTGCCAGAGCATTGCGCCATTAGCCATGCTCGGCGCGCCCGATCTCGCCAATCTGCAGTTGTACAACTGCGGATCCGTTATCCGGGGATTGAATTAAGAAAATTAACCGGCTCCGATTGCCATACCTAAAGTCCCGTTTCGGGCAGTTCGGCCCGATGGCGTCGCAACAGCACGCCACACATTAAAACAAAACGCACCATGAGAAAAAGGGTATTCCCAAAAGGAATGGCCCTTTTTTCATGGTATACCTGTGCGATTATTTTTGAGATGGCGCCGGGCAGGTAGACAAACCCACCAGGGCATAGATCGGGCAAAAACCAACCAGACTGGTCAGCACGAAAATACCGCCAAGTGCCAGCAGCACATAGCCCAATATACCGGTAACGGTACCGGTGAAATACAAAGCGGCAAACACCACCGCCAGGATGATGCGCACGGTTTTGTCGGTAGATCCCAGGTTCTTTTTCATCGTGTGTAATCGTTAATGGTGAAAATATTGAATACCGAGTGCAATCAGAACAGCGATACCTGTGCAAATCAGGCAAACGATCGCAAACTTGATCCATTTTGACTTAGAGTTGAGCATCTCTGTGTGATTACACTACAAATTTCGCGATCAGACACGGCGCACTATGCTACCCAGGTAGCATAAGTGCCAATATTCGAATACGGCCGCGTTGCAGCCGGACCATCCCTTTTCGTTCCATTTGTTTGAGCAGGCGGGATACCACGGCGCGCGCTGTACCGAGGTCGTCGGCAATTTCCTGGTGCGACAGGTGGAGCACCAGAGTGTTGAGCAGGGCCGATTTTTCCCTGAGGTATTTGGCCAGTCTGTCGTCGAGGCTTGAAAATCCGATCTCATCCACAACCTCCAGCAGTTCGTCGAAGCGTCGCGAAAAAGATTCCAGCACAAAATCGAACCAGGCCGGGTATTTCCTGCCCAGCATATAGGCCAGTTCGGCAGGGACACCGATCAGTTCGGTATTCTGTTGAGCGACCGCCTTGACCCTGCTTTTTTCCTGTTTCAGACAGGATGAAAGGGTCATCGCACAACTTTCGCCGGTATGGATGTAGTACAGCAATATCTCGTGTCCATCGTCGTCGACCCGTACAACCTTTACCGAGCCATTTACCACAAGCGGTATATGCCGGATATTGTCGCCTGCATTTAACAGCACTTCTCCCGGTGCAATGGAGCGCAACACCGCGCGTTCGGCGATCGCTTCGGCAATTCCGGCGCCGCCGAGCAAGGGAAAATGCAGGCGGATGGTGGGCTTGATCTGTTCGTTTGTCATCTTTTGGAACAACATTCCGGGGCAATATTCAGTGGCATTCCATTCCGGCCTTCGGAACGGCCGCCTCGAACAGGGACAGGTCGAGGTGTAATCCCCGCTGCAACAACACCAGGCCGGCAATGGTGATCAATACCGGCTGTAAAACCCGTATCCTGCGAACGGCCAAAGGCAGCGAGCGCCCCAAAACGCTCATCGTAAGCAACAGCGGCAGCGTGCCGACGCCGAAGAGCGCCATAAAAAGTCCTCCGGCTGCGCCACCCGTAGTAGCGATGGCTGCGGCAAGAGCGGCATAAACCATTCCGCAAGGCAGCAATCCGTTCAGCAAACCGAAATAGAAAACGCCGCCACCGGAATGCCTGCGCATCAGGCGGCCCATGCCGTTTTGTATGCGTTGGGTAAATCCGCTGAAACCGGGCAGGGCCGTTACCAGGCGTTCGAAACGCCAGGCGGCAAAGGCCATCAGGATCAACAATACTCCCGCGCTTATCGACAAGGCCTTTTGCAGGCCGGCAAGCGCAAGGCCCTTGCCGGCGAGACCGAAAAAAACGCCCAGCAGCACATAGGTCAAAATTCGCCCGCTGTGGTACAGCAACATTTGCCGCCATACCTGTCTTTTCCCCGCGGCATCGAGGGGCAGTGCGAGCATGAGCGGGCCGCACATGCCCACGCAATGCATACTACCAGCCAAACCGAGGAGCAACGGAGCGAGCATATCGAGGCGGTTGATCAGGCGTTGGTGATAAAAACCGAGGTTTCCCAGTAATACTTTTTGCCGCCGGCCTCCCAGTCCAGTTCAACATACCAGATGCCGGAGGCCAGCTTTGCCGTCGGGATGTCGAAGGAGCCCGACTGGTCAATTTTTACGGTAAAATCGTCGCCGGTTGTTGACGGGCGGTAAAATTTGGCACTGCCGGAGGCAATATTCATTTCTTTTGGAAACTGTACCAATACCGTTTGGGACGGCGCCAGAAAATGCACCTGCGGCAGATCTTTCAGCGCTGCGGTATTTTGCTTTTTCTCCAGGCGCTCCTGGTAATTCAGGTCAAGGTTATAATAATCCTTTTGCATCAGTCCGGGATCATGCGATCGCGATGCGATGACGATGCCGACCATTGCCAGTACGAAGGCGCCGTAAAAAAGCGCGATGCCTGTTCCCCAGTTAAATTTCATGGTGTTGATGGTTTAAGTTCGTGAATCAAACGGCAGCAAGATGCTTAAGTGACCAGTTCAATGGTCATCTTGCTTATCCTCGTGTTCCTCCTCGTGTTCCTTATCCTTTTCGTGTTTCGGCATAAAAACGGGTCCCAGAAAGTTCGTTTCCACGCCGTCAATTTTTTTGCCGTCGGAGATCACATCTATCTCGACGGGTGTTTTTCTGCCTTTGAGCAGGCTGATGGGCATTTCCACAAAAAAAGCGCCCTCCATCTTGCTGTTTTTGGGAATGCTTCCCGGCGCCTGCCCTACAATCCGGATAATGCCGCCCGGTGTAGCCATTTCGAGTTGTACAGGCAGGTCCCGGTTTGTTTTGTTGATGAGCACATAGGTGTAGAGGTTGGTCAGGTGCGCCTCATCCACCTCCTGGTACAGTTGTCCCGGCGAACGCAGAATAATTGTTTCCACAATGCCGCGTCGTGCGAGTAGGAATACATCGAGCGATAAAAGGGCAATTAAAACGGCTGTATATGCAAATACCCGGGTGGTAAAGATTTTGCGCCGGCCCGACTCGATTCCGGTCATGGAATCGTAACGGATCAGCCCCCGCGGCCTGCCAACCCTGTCCATGATCGCGTCGCAGGCGTCGATACAGGCTGTGCAGTTGGTGCATTCCAGCTGGGTGCCATTGCGAATATCAATGCCGGTGGGACACACGGCAACGCATAGTTTGCAGTCGATACAATCGCCTAAAACAGGGGAGCCGGCAGTACCCGTGCTGCTGCCCGCCACCGCAGACTGAATCTGTTGGAGGGGGTTGTTCCGTTCACTTCCCTGCGTTGCCGGTTTTTTAAGTTTACCCCGCGGCTCACCCCGCACATAATCGTACGCCACTACAATGGAATCCTTGACCAGCAGCACACCCTGCAGGCGACCGTACGGGCAGATGGTGGTACATACCTGCTCCCGCAGACGCGAAAACACGCCGTAAAACACGCCGGAGAAGATCAGCATGGCCACAAAACCGTAGAAGTTCTGCGAAACAGGCTCTTTTATGATCTGTATCACCGCATCCATTCCGATCACGTAGGCCAGAAAATAGTTGGATACGACGACGGCGATCAAAAAGAAAACGACGTGCTTCAGGGTCTTTTTCCTGATCTTTTCGGCCGTCCAGGGCGCCTTGTCCAGTCTGCGCTGCTCGCTGGAGTCGCCTTCTATCCAGTATTCTATTTTTCGGAAGAACATTTCCATGAATACCGTCTGTGGGCACACCCAGCCGCAAAACAGTCGCCCGTAGACAACCGTAAAGAGAATAATGAACACGATAAACGTGAGCATCGCCAACACGAACAAATGAAAATCCTGCGGGGTGAACAGCAGTCCGAACAGCACGAATTTTCGCTCCAGCACGTTGAACAACAGGAATTGCTCGCCATCTACCTTGATAAACGGCATAGTGAGGAAGATAGCCAGGAAAGCAAAGCTGACCCAGATTCGGGCATTGTAAAAGCGGCCCGAAGGCTTTTTCGGATACAGCCAGATGCGCTTGCCCGACTGATCTACCGTAGCAATATGGTCGCGGTAATCCTCGGCATCTTCAATGACGTTGTCCAAATATTCTTTATCCATGGTCAACCATATGAAATGCGTCGACCGGCCCGGTGCAATGCAGCGCCGGGCCGGTCGGCACGGCAATGTTTATTTTGTAGCCGCAGGCTGTTCCGTTTGCCCCGCGGGAGGCGTTGCAGACTGGTCTTGTGTCGCACTCTCCTCATTCCAGATCACCCCCTGGGGATCTTTCTGATTGGGCGGGTTGGTTCCCTGCAGCGAAAGGATATAACTGGCCACTTTTTGCATATCGGAAGGCTTCAACTGGGTCTGCCAGGAGATCATGCCTTTCTCGGGAACACCGTATTTGATCGTTTTGAAGATGTTCTTGATGCCGCCGCCATGCAGCCAGTAGGCATCGGTAAAATTGGGGCCGATACCGCCCTCGCCTTTCTGGCCATGGCATACCGCGCAGCTGTTTTTAAAGATCAGTTCGCCCTCGCCCAGGGCGCCACTGTCGGTGATCGCTTCGACATTGGACTCGTCGACGGCGTTCGCTTTGCCAGCCAGCGCTATCGCCATCGATTTTTTTGCGTCGGCCATCTCTGTATTATACCGTTCGATGGACGACGGGCCGTCGCCTCCCCAGTGATAGTAGTACATATAGCCGACTGCCCAGATGATCGTCAGGACAAACATGTTCACCCACCAGGGTGGCAGCCGGTTATCCAGTTCCCGGATACCGTCGTATGCGTGGTGAAAGGTGATCTCGCCTTCGCGCTCGATGGGGACTGCGTCTTCCCAATATTGTTTGCGCATGCGGGTCCAGAAACTGTCGCCGGTAGCAGCAGAAGCTTCCACTTCGACCGGAAGTACGGCGCCGCTTTTCTGGGCTTCCAGTTCCAGTACTTTTTTATAAAGGAACTGGTTGACTTTGACCACATACATCATCGCCACGATAAACAGGACGGAGCCTGCCGCTGCAAGGATAATGGTCATGATATCGGGCAGCTGTTGCGCCCCTGTTGTGGCAGTCGGTGCGGTTGCCTGCACTGCCTGGCTCCACCCGGCGGAGGCCATTGCCATGAATAGCAGGGTGCCTGTATATTTTTTCGATTTCATTGTTCAAAGAATTGATAAACAAAGAATTAGTATTTCAGACTAATCTTCCAGGGGAAGATTGGACATGTGTTGCATTTCTTCTTTTCCGGAAAAAAACGTCCGGATGGCGGCAATGCAGAAGGTAACAAAGAACAGCACCAGGGTTACGATACCAAACCACTGAATACCTTCGACGGATTGCAGGATGTATTTGTACATGTTTTATTGATTTGCGGTTGGTTGTACTTTGATGGCTGTTCCCAGTCGTTGCAGGTAGGCGATGATCGCCACGATCTCCTTGTCTTCCAGGCCCTGGTCTTTCAGCTTAGACTCCTGTTCGCCGAGGGTTTTTGCCACACCTTTTGCCTGCTCCTGTGCATTGGCAATGGCGTATTTTTCGAAATCCCGCGGATAAGGCGTGCCCAGTTTGCGCAGCGCCGTGATCTTGGCCGGCAGGTCTTTCAGGTCAAGCACCTGATCGGTGAGATGCGGATAGGGCGGCATAATCGAACCCGGCGAGGTGGTGCGGGGATCCATCATGTGGTTGAAGTGCCAGATATCCAGGTTTCGGCCACCTTCACGCCACAAATCCGGTCCGGTCCGTTTGCTGCCCCAGAGGAAGGGCCGGTCGTAGATGTATTCGCCGGATTTGGAATACTCACCGTAGCGCACCGTTTCATCGCGGAAGGGGCGGATCATTTGGGAGTGGCAGCCGACACATCCCTCGCGAATATAGATGTCGCGGCCGGTGAGTTCGAGCGGGGTATAGGGCAGAACCGTAGAAATCTTCGGTACCTGGCTTTCTATAAATACCATGGGGATAATTTGCACGATACCGCCGATAGCGATCAGAATGGTACTCCACAGCAACATTTGAATCGGGCGGCGCTCGATCCAGCGGTGCCAGTACTCGCCGGAAGGTTCGGCGGCCGTTACACGTTCGCGGGCAGGTGCTTCAGCCGCTTCGTTAGCCATAAAGGTGCCCTGGCCGGCTGTTTTATAAAGGTTGTAAACGCCAAGCAGTACGCCGGTGAAAAACAGCGTGCCACCGACAACACGCATGGCATACATCGGAATGATATGCTTCACGGTATCGAGGAAGTTGCCCCATGCCAGGGTGCCTTCCGGGGTGAACTCTTTCCACATCATGGCCTGCGTCCAGCCGGCCCAGTACATTGGCACCGCATAAAAGATGATACCGAGTGTACCCAGCCAGAAGTGTACGTTCGCCAGTTGGCGAGAATAGAGTTCGGTGCGGTAAATGCGCGGCCACAACCAGTACAAAGCGCCGAAGGTGAGGAAACCGTTCCAGCCCAGTGCCCCGACGTGCACGTGCGCGATCGTCCAGTCTGTAAAGTGGCTGATCGCATTTATGGATTTGATAGAAAGCATCGGCCCTTCAAAGGTGGCCATACCGTATGCCGTAACCGCCACAACCATGAACTTCAGCACCGGATCCTGCCGGACGCGGTCCCATGCGCCACGCAGGGTGAGCAGGCCGTTCAGCATACCACCCCAGGAAGGTGCGATCAGCATGATGGAAAATACCGTACCCAGCGATTGAACCCAGTCGGGCATGGAAGAGTACAGCAGGTGGTGCGGCCCGGCCCATATATAAATAAAGATCAGCGCCCAGAAGTGGATGATAGACAGTTTATAGGAATACACCGGGCGGTTGGCCGCTTTTGGCAGGAAGTAGTACATCATGCCGAGATAGGGTGTGGTAAGAAAGAACGCCACGGCATTGTGTCCGTACCACCATTGTACAAGTGCATCCTGTACCCCTGAAAATAACGGATAACTTTGGGTGAACGTAACGGGCAGTTCGATGCTCCGCACGATATGCAGCACAGCGACCGTAACCCAGGTGGCGATGTAGAACCAGATGGCCACATAAAGGTGGTTCTCGCGGCGGGTAAGGATAGTGCCAAACATATTTATACCGAAAACAACCCACACCAGTGTGATCAGCAAATCAACCGGCCATATCAGTTCGGCGTATTCGCTGCTGGTCGTCATGCCCATCGGAAGGGTATAGGCTGCACAAAGAATGACTACCTGCCAGCTCCAGAAATGTATCCAGGAGAGTTTGTCGCTCCACATCCGCGTTTTCAGCAGGCGCTGCAGGGAATAATAGACTCCCATGAAAATACCATTGCCCACAAATGCGAAGATCACGGCATTGGTGTGCAGGGGGCGCAGGCGCCCGAAGGTGAGGTATTGAAAACCACCCTCGCTGAAGTTCAGGGCAGGGAATACGAGCTGCAAGGCCAGGATCAGGCCTACCAGCATACCAACCACGCCCCAGATAAAGGAGGCCATGCCAAAGGCGCGGGTAATTTTGTTGTCGTACTGAAATTGTTGTAT
>ERZ724526.41-NODE-41-length-58473-cov-11.324626_pt1 | contig 58473 bp, 50 predicted proteins | sample MGYA00376059_ERZ724526 | MGnify/ENA primary metagenome ERZ724526 (study PRJEB28724, sample SAMN07190883) | activated sludge metagenome | isolation source: activated sludge of sewage treatment plant in Hong Hong | place: Hong Kong | collected 2016-03-17 ...
AATTTATTTTATAATGTTTTAGTTAATGAATAACAATAGATTAGACTCATTATTGAAAATTTTGGCTGAAAACCAGACCGATGCTTTTGTTCTTTTTGCCATTGCTAAAGAATATGAAGCCATAGGCAATGTTGGTGAGGCTTTATCATATTATCTTAAACTTAAGAATCACAATCCGGATTATGTGGGACTCTACTATCATCTGGCAGCTCTTTACATCAAACTCGATCAGAAAGAAAATGCACTTGATACATACGAGTTTGGAATTTCTCTGGCAGCCAGGCTTGGGGATCACCACGCCAAAGCTGAATTAATGAATGCACGTCAAAATTTGGAATTTGAATGAGTGATAGCCATAAGGATGCAGCTACCAACCAAATATTTTAAATCTTCCTCCGATCTCAAAAGCCATGTGTACCCAACTCAGCAGTGGGCATTTTTCAGGATCCAATTACATTGACCTCCATTTCCAGTTCCACATCAAATTTTTGTTGCACAGCACCCTGAATTTGTCGAGCAAATTGTAAGATCTCTGATCCTGAGGCTCCTCCGTTGTTTACCAGTACCAGGGCCTGGTTTTGATAGGTTCCGGTATTGCCGGCTTTCACTCCTTTGAATCCACATTGGTCTATCAACCAGCCGGCAGCAAGTTTCATTGCCTGTCCGGATTCATACGCAGGCATGGTGTTGTAAGTGGATTTTAAGCTATTGAATTTATCCATTGATACCACAGGATTTTTGAAGAAACTTCCGGCATTTCCTATTTTTTTAGGGTCGGGCAACTTCTGTTTTCGGATGTCAATGACCGCATCAGCAATTTGAGATGGGCTGGTTACATTCGGATCTACTTTTTGAGCCACATCAGCATAATTCAAAATTGGCCGTGCTGTTTTTGACAACAAATAGTTTACCTTGGTAATGAAATATTTCCCTTTGCCTTCTCTTTTAAAATAACTTTCACGGTACCCAAAAAGGCAATCGTTTTTATAAAAAACGCGTGTGGTTCCTTCCTCTAAATCGATGGCTTCCAGACTATGAAAGACCTTGTCCTGTTCTACTCCATAGGCACCAATGTTTTGCATGGGGGCAGCACCCACAGTACCTGGAATGAGGGCCAGGTTTTCGAGGCCCCAAAGTTCATGACCCACAGACCACATTACAAAGTTGTGCCACACTTCTCCCGATCCCGCAGACACCAGCAGGCTTTGGTGATCTTCATCTACAACCTCAATGCCTTTAATACGATTGAGCAATACGCTGCCCTTGTAATCACTCGTAAATAACACGTTACTTCCCCCTCCTAAAATCATGAAGGGATGCAAGTTTTTCAATAAAAAATCAAAGATGTCCTGATCCGAATAAACAGGAAAAAGTTGTTCACATGCTACTTCAGTGCCAAATGTGTGAAAGGATTGTAGTGAGGTCATATACGTGGTTATAATGAACTTTCAGGCGATGATATCTTCTTGACCATTCTCCAGTTGAAATCCCACTGAAGGCCGATGTTGAGTGTATTGGCTTTGCTGTCTTTGTTCCATCCGTACCGCGCAAAACCCTGCAGCCCAAAACCACTGATGCCAAAGCCATAGCCTAGCTGTGCGATGTAGGTTTTAAACAATTTCCGTTGCACTCCCTGCGAAGCATAGCTATCATCTAAGCCATACAATTCAGTCTTGCTGTATTGAATGCCTCCTCCTACACTAAAACCAAGTCTGCCTTCCCGATCCAGACCACTCAAGCCATTAAAATTGAGTTTGGCCATGATGGGATAACTTACAGTACCAAGACCCTTGTAATCTTTGACAGCAAGTCCCAAAAAACCAATACATGCCTGGGCTTCCAGAGATAAAGACATGTTTTGTCCCCCCAACCATATTTTTGGGCCAGCTCCGAGATTTAGGATGGCACTTCCCGCTGATCTGGAAGCTATACCATCGGAAGGATTAGCATAACGGTGGTACAAATCATTGGTCAATGTAAAGCCATAACCCACCTGTGCCGATAGGGTATTCGTAAATAAAGCCAGCAGGGCTACAATCAAAAATCTCATATGTTTTGTTTTATTTATCAAAGACGTAATTCCCTGGTAAAAAGGTACGTGCTTCTGTAAAATTATTGGATGTGGTTCAAAATTAAAACATTTACTGCCTTCAGCAATTCATTGGCTTCCTGGTGCAGGACTTTCATGGAAGTCAAATGTTCAGCCTCATGAGCAAGGTGCTGGTCAAAAGCCCTGAAGTTGTCGTCAATTCTGTTTTTAATTCTTTGGGTATAATCATTGAGCGTAGTCCTCACTTCTTCTTCCATCTTAACCCTTCCTTTTTCTACTTCTTCTTTAAATCTTCGAACGATCTTACTCTTGTTTAAGCCCAGTGTAACGCCTGCAAACAGCAAGCCTACTGTAGTCAAAATGCCACCTGTGATGTCAAATACGGCACCATTGACAAGCGCGGTAATCATTACTCCAATTACAGCCATACCTCCACCAGCCGCTAAATTTGGGGTCATCTTGCCGGATTCCTTAAGTAAGGTTTCGTCGTAAAAGTTTTCACTCTTGTTCATAAATTGTGAAAAACTTTGTTGCAGGTCTTTTAACACATTGGCCCTGCGCTCCGCTATGTCAGCAAAAATGTCATCGGTGTCTTTTAAGACGGTGCGATTGGTTTTCAGCTTGGCATCTACCAACTTGCCCATCAATTGTATGTTGTCAGCAACATCGGTAATGCCGGCGTGCAATTTGTCTCTCAATTGGGTGTTGAGCTGCAACTCAAAATCTTTCGATTGCTGATTCAACCAGTCTTTAAGTCCCGACTCTGTACCAAAAAGGGAAGAAAATGAACGTTTTAAGACATTGACAAAGGATAGACCCTCACCCAACTCTTCCGATTTTTTACCCGTGATTTTATCATAAGTTGCAAGTAAATTTTCTGCCAACACCCCCACCTGGTATTGTGTCTTTTTTTCCTGACTATCCAGCGTTTCTCTGATGTCGTCTCTAAAATCCCGATCCAGTAAAAACTGCTCATCTCTCAGTTGTAAAGCATGCGAAATGGTATCTGCGATCCTCTGAGCCGTATTGGTGCTGTTGGCCATTTTGAGATAAGGCGCTTTGCCCCCGGTAATGTTATCTGCAATAAACTGTCGCAACGGACCATAACCACTTTCCGACTGCCTCCCTTCAAGTTCGAACTTGGCTGAAACTGCAAAAACATGTGGAAAAGCCAACCCCTTTTTCTGGGCATTTTCAACTACACCGTTTAAGTTGATCTGTAAATCCGTCTCATTAAGCAAATCTTTTTGTTGCAACACAAAGATGACTTTCCGACGCCATTCGTTGTTGATAAAATCAAAAAAATCCCAGGCCGATTGTCGGTAAGGATTTTTGGCTTCAAAAACAAAAACGATCAGGTCTGAATAGGGTATAAATTTTTCTGTTATTTCCTGGTGATGCGCCACGATGGTGTTGGTTCCCGGGGTGTCCACAATGGCAATTTCTTTTAATATTTCTACGGGCTGGGTTATCTTTTTAATGTGTTCCGTTATGAACACTGAACTTTCTTCAGGACCGTATACAATTTGCTGTATCGTATCTGTCATCGGCGATGGCGCAACCTTACAAATTTCTTTGTCGGTCTCCAATAAGGCATTGATGAATGAACTTTTACCAGCCTTTACTTCACCTACAATTACAAAAGTAAAGGGAGCTTCTAATTGCAAATGAAGATAACGTACGGTTTCATTCATTGCTTTGTTGTCAACATCGGAAGTGAGTTTCTCCAGTTTTCCTATGGCCAGAGACAACCTGCTGCTGATGTCAACAATTTTCGGATCTATGCTGTTTTTCATGTTTATCAAAAATGTAAAGATAATCAATTCAAACTGAATTTTTAGGTGGATTTGGGGCTTTGGGTCCTATGCCATTGCCCAAACAGAACGGGACTGCATTTTTTATGGAAGACAAAACCACAAATACGGCATTCATGTGGTTACAAAATGTAAATTTGTCTTATGACAAATTTGAAACAAACCCTCAACGAATCAATCGCCTTTGGTTCAGCCCTTGCCGTTATCCTTGCCGGGCTGTGGGCCTGGCCTATGTTTGGCACTTACTTTTTACATCCCAATGAGCACATGTTTGCCTTTGGGGGAGACCCATTGACTCTTTATTACAATGTTGTTTACCATAGTTGTTACGGCTCTGGAGCCCACCTTTCATCCATGAGTTATCCAGATGGTGAATTGATCTTTCTGACCGATGCCCAGGGCAGTTTGTCGGTCTTACTCAGTTGCCTTCAGGCTATGGGTTTGAATGTTTGTCAATATGGTGTAGGCATTGTCAACTCACTGGCTGTTTGGGGCTATTTGTTGGCGGCTTTTTTGTTGTACCACATTTTTCTTGCATTAAAACTTCCTGTATGGAGGGCTGCCATTTTTGCATCAATGGTAGCCGTTATGGCGCCTCACCTGCCCCGAATGATTGGCCATCACGGGCTTTCTCACACTTTTTTACTACCTCTTACTTTTTTATGGTTGATACGCAAATTTAATGTATCCAAAATGGAATGGAGGGATTTGGGGTATTGGCTTGTTTTGTTGTTTTTTACTTTCAACAATCCATATAGCGGCTTTGGCCTGGGTCTCATCGTTTTACTTACCGCATTTGTAATGTTGGTAAAAGTGCGCCAAATTAACAGGTACTGGATGTACATTGCATCGGTAGGACTGAGCCCACTTTTGTGCTTATTCGTGTACCTGCATTTTTTTGATCCCTTTTACGATCGCATAGCTTTGCAGTGGGGTTATTTTCATTATAAGGCCAATTTGGAAGGACTCCTGGCACCCGCCCAATCATTGATGGATTGGGGACTCAACGTATGGACAGGTAAGGGTTTCAAAATGGAATATGAAGCCATTATGAATCTGGGCTTTCCGTTTTCTATGATTTTGATAGCTTTTTTGGGTGTAAAAATATTTAGGTCAAGATGGATGGCTGATTATCAATATCCGGCTTTTGTCATGCCTTTTTTCTGGGCAGGACTCTTGCTCTTTATTTATGCAGCTGCCATTCTATTTTTACCTTTTCCGCAAGACTGGGTTGAGAATGTTTTGGGGAAACTGCTGATGTTTAAAGCCTCTGCGCGTCTGGCATGGCCATTCTGGTATGCACTTATTATCCTTGCGGTAGCCTTGCTCGAAAACCTGCTACAACGCGTATCTTTTTCAGGATACATGTATACCATCGCTTTGGTGTGTGTAACCTGGTTTACAGATTTTCAACTTTACCGCAAACCCGTGTTTAAAGACACAGTCCAACCTAATTTTTTTAGCATTTCTTCAAATGCAGAAATCTCCGACCTGCTCAACAAGGCTGGTGTAAACCCCAATGACTACCAGGCCATATTTTTACTTCCCAAATTGATGACCTGGACGGACCATTTTCAAAGTGAGCACAATTTTTTCAATCAGTTTTTTGGCATGCGACTATCAGCTACCACAGGCCTGCCCTTAGTAAGCGCCATGTTGTCGAGGATGTCGATTGGACAAACAGCAGAACGAATCGAGTTTTTGTCGGACCCATTGATCGAAAAATCGCTGCAAAACAGATTTCCCAACCAAAAACCATTGTTACTATTGAGGGGTAAGGGCAATCCTGCTTTGAAATGGGGTGAGCAATACCTTCTGACCATCTGTGACACCTTGCTGGATCACAATGATTTTACATTACTTCGCCTTCCTTTGGATCGGATCAATCGCTACCAGCTGCTATCTGATATAAAATCGGGTTCTGTAATAGAAAATGCCAACTTAAATCCAGGCAATTGTTATTATGGCAGTGGGGCCGCGGTCAATGCCTCCAAAGCTTATTTTGGAGACAAATGCTGGGAAGTAAAAGCGGGTGAGCAGGAAGTGGTATCATTCAATGTGCCGCAGGCAACCGATAGTTTGTATCACTTTTCTGCCTGGTCATATATAGATTTTGCAAAGTATGGGCTGGGAACCTGGTCGCTGAGATGGTTTGAGCAGGGAGTAGAAAAAGGAAGAGCAGATTATCCGTTGCACCAATCATCAGAAGTACACGACCAATGGGTAAGGGCAGATATCGACGTACCTGTTTGCAAGACGTGTGCGTACAAAGTATTTTTTATTGGAAATCGCACTTCCTGGACAGACGAGATTTTGTTCAGGCCAGGGTCACAATACCATTACATCAATGGATTGTACAATGGATTTAAAATTCAAGGGAAATAAAAAAGCCCACCAAAAGGCGGGCTTTAAAAAGTTCTTTTTGAAAGCGATATTAATTGTTTTCAGCTTTGTGACCTGCACAAGCTTTACCACTACCTTCGCTTTTGCTGCAAGACTTGTTGCCATCTTTTTTGCAACATGCTTTGTCTCCATCTTTTTTGCAACAAGCTTTTTCAGTAGTTTTTACTTCACCTGTTGTGGCGTTTCTTTCCATGCCTGCTGAAGCTACTCTGGTAAATTTTTTCTCATTGGCATTGTATTCAACTTCATTCCAGCTTACTGATCCGGAATGCTCACAAACTGATTTTTCATAATAAGTTACCTTGCCTGAAGTTTCGCACACTCTTTTTTGAATGTTTTCATTGGCAGCAGCAGCCATTTCAGCTTCAGATTCCATGGAAGCAGAAGCTACTTTTGATCCTGAACAAGCTTTGGCATCAGCACCGGCTGTTTTCTTTGAAGCGCAACATGCTTTGTCAGCAGATGCAGATTTTGTACACTGGGCATTTGCAGTTAAACCGGTAGCCAGGATAAATGTAAAAAGGAAAAGAATTTTTCTCATTTGATGGTAGTTTTTAAGAATTTGATATTACAAAGATAACTTATTTCAAGGTCACACATTTTAAAAATTATTAACTTTAACCAAAATTTAGGATTCTGATGCGCATATTTTTGGTATTTGGTTTGTTTTTTCTATTGATTTCGTGTCAGCACAAGACCTATAGTCCGCTCACTTACGAGGGAAAAATGCTGGAATGGGGCACAGGAGGTGGTTTTACAGGTGCGGTATCTACGTGGTGCCTGCTGGATAATGGCAGGATCTTTAAATCAGAAGACAACGGTAAAACGTACCAGGAAGTGACCAAAATCACCAGGACAGCGAGCACACAGTTTTTTGACAATTTTACCACCCTGGGCCTCCGACAGATGAAATTAGATGAACCGGGTAACAAATATTATTTTCTTGAGTTGAGAGAAAAAGAGGGCGCACACAAGTTGGTGTGGGGGTACAAAGATTTGACCAATAAAGTACCCGCCATTCTGCATAAAAATTTAATGCACATCATTAAAGTTGAAAATCAATAATTCTATTTTTTTTAAAAGGATTAAATTTTAATATGAATAACCAAAGAATTACAGCAATTGTAGCTATTTACCTGCTTTGTTTAGGTACTCTTTCTGCACAATTTAAAGAGCTTCGTCTTGATCCCAAATCTCCCCAGCAAGGGCAACCAAAACTTGCCGAAGCGCTTGTTATTCCGGCATCATCCGCTACAAGCAATAAAGTATTTGATCCATCGAAGGTAAAATTGTCAGTGGGCAAGCTGATGAATCCTGGTATCTCAGTAGTAGCCAGAACTGCAGATGGCATGCCGGTTGCTTGGCAGGGAACCATCAAAAATGCTGCAAATCTGCGAAACATAGGTCTGGAGCAAAAGGTTACACTGCACCTAAAAGCGTTAACACCATTTGCGGGCAACAAAGACCTGGACCAGCAGTTTCAAATTTCAAAAGTTACCCAGGATGATAAAGGCTACCAACATATCAGGTTGCAACAGTTTGTGGAAGGTGTAGTCGTTTATGGTGGTGAACTTACCATGCATACCAATGGTGAAGATATTGATTTTGTGGCAGGAAGAGCCTGGCCTGTAGCTGATGGCATTACTTCAAAACCAGCTATAACAAGTGAACAGGCAATGCAACAGGTTTGGAATGATCTTGGAGGCAAGCCTACTGTAACAATGGGTCCCTGGTCACATTTGATTAAAGACAATAGCACGTTGATTTTTCTTCCCATCAGTGCATCTGATTTGCGTTTGTGTTACCACCAAACCATCTACAAAACAGCTGTGGATCGCTGGGAATATTTTATCGATGCCAATACAGGAGAAGTCCTTAAAAAATTTCCTTCCATTTGTAAATTTCACAATCATTCAAAGGCAGAGCCTGTAGCAGAAGATTGTGCAGCAAAATCTACCGCTCTGCAACAACCATCAGAAGAAATTTCATTTTTCACTCCTTTGGATGGACCTTCTACCGCAACGGCTCAGGATTTGTTTAACATCAATCGTACCATCAACACTTATCAGGTGGGAAACAAGTTTTACATGATCGATGGTGCCCGCTCCATGTTTAAATCCAGTTCCAATATGCCCAACGACCCTCAGGGCGTCATTTGGACCATTGATGCTTCCAACACAGCTCCACAAAACAGCAATTTCAATGCCGACCACATCACCAGCAACAACAACAGCTGGTCCAACAAAACAGGTGTTTCGGCTCATTACAATGGCGGAAAGGCTTACGATTATTTTAAGAATTTATTTGCGCGCAATTCGATCAATGGCAGTGGGGGCAATATCGTTTCCTTTATCAACATTGCCGATGAAGATGGCTCAAGTCTGGGCAATGCCTTTTGGAATGGTGCTGCCAAGTTTTATGGCAACGGAGATAGTGCATTCCAGCCACTGGCTAGGGGCTTGGATGTTGCCGGCCATGAGATGACGCATGGGGTAGTTCAAAATACGGCCAACCTCGAATACCAGGGTGAAGCAGGTGCCCTTAATGAATCATTTGCCGATGTTTTTGGTGCCATGATCGATAGAGACGATTGGCTGATTGGCGAAGATGTAGTGAAAACGGCAGCCTTTCCATCCGGCGCATTGCGAAGTCTCCAGGATCCACACAATGGAGCAGCCACCAATGATTTCAACAGGGGCTGGCAGCCCAAAAAATATTCAGAAAGATACAAAGGTTCAGAAGACAATGGTGGTGTACACCTAAATAGTGGCATACCCAACCACGCTTTTTTTCTTTTTGCTTCAAGTGTTGGAAAAGACAAGGCAGAGAAGGTTTACTACAAAGTATTAGATCAGTACCTGACCAAATCTTCACAGTTTGTAGATTGCAGGGTAGCGGTGATCAGAGCTGCCCGGGAAGAATATGGCGAAAGTGCCGCCACCGCAGCAGCAGCCGCTTTCGACGCTGTTGAGGTCTTTGGCAATTCCGGGGGAGAATATGAAGACGATGTCAATATCAATCCGGGCCAGGATCTCATCCTCTTTACTTCAGAGGATCAGCAAAAACTATACATCTACACCGCGCAGGGTGATGCCGTTGCCGATCCACTGACCAATACCAATCCCATCAGTAAACCCAGTATTTCGGATGATGGCAGCGTAATTGTATTTGTAGCTACCGACCAAAAAATCCACTACATCATAATCGATTGGGCAGCAGGTTCTGCCACTGAAAATATACTGCAAACCACGGGAACATGGAGAAATGCAGCCATTTCCAAGGATGGAACCAAATTGGCAGCGTTGAGATCTTCTGAAGAAAATGTAATCGTAGTTTTTGACCTGCTAACAGGTAATGGTGCCAACTTTGAATTGACCAACCCCACATTTACCCCCGGCATTTCGACTGGTGATGTTTTGTACGCCGATGCAATGGAGTGGGACTTTACGGGAGAATACATCATGTACGATGCTAAAAATGCAGTAAAATCGAGTTCTGGTTTTAATATAGAATTTTGGGACATTGGCTTCATCAAAGTTTGGAACAAGAGCAGTAAAAATTTTGCACTTCCTGATCAGATAGAAAAATTGTTCCCTGCACTGGATGAAGGTTTAAGTGTGGGCAACCCAACGTTCTCCAAAAACAGCCCCTACATTATTGCTTTTGATTACCTCGAAGGCAGCGATTTTTATGTCCTGGGTGCCAATATCGAGACTGGTGATGCAGCAGTTATTTTTGAAAATTCTGATATCGGTTATCCCTCTTACTCAAGATCGGATGATGCGGTAGTTCTCGACAATGCAACTTTTTTTGGTACGGATCTGAATATCATTCCACTTGAATCAGATAAAATTACAGGGCAAGACAACCCCATCGTTTTTGCTGAAGGTTATTCGTGGGGTGTATGGTTTAGCAACGGCAGCAGGCAAATAAGTGCCATCAGCGAAGTGAACTCTGCTAAAACTGACATGTTTTTATTTCCCAATCCTGCTAAAGATATACTTACCGTTTCCATCAATGAAAAGCAAAATATTCCTGATTTGTATGAAATCTATGACCTGATGGGACAAAAAATTAAGTACGGTATCTGGGCCCCAAATACCACCAGTATGCAGATTGATATACAGGGCATTCCTTCTGCTGCCTATTTTTTGCGTTGCGTTGGAGGAAATCAGCAAAGCAGTACACAGAAGTTCGTAAAGCGCTAGTTAATAAACCTTGCCCTAAACGAAGGCAGGTAAGCAAGGATGAAAGTATTGATTATTCGGTTTAGCTCAATTGGCGACCTGTTGCTGTGTACGCCTGTGATTCGTTGTGTCAAGCAACAAAAACAAGCGCAGCTTACTTTGCTTACCTCTCATAAATTCAAAGGGCTCCTGGCTTCAAATCCATATTTGGATGAAATAGTTACTGACCAGGCAGGAATCATGGCAACCAGGCAATGGATTATTGATCAGCATTTCGATCTCATCATCGACCTGCACAAAAACAGAAAATCATGGTTGATGACATTGGCTGTTGGTTCACGGGTAATGCGCTTCCAAAAGCTGAATATAGCTAAATGGTGGTTGGTGCAAACCAAACAAAATTTGTTGCCCAAGGAGCACCTTGTGGATCGTTACTTCGATTCGTTGTCGCAAGTGTCTGTAATCAACGATGGGTTAGGGCTGGATTACTTCACTGATACAAACACCCGGTTGCCCGTACTGCCACACGAATACAATGTCATCGTACTGGGGGCAGCACACAAAACGAAAAGAATACCCAAGCAAGTGGCAAAAAAGTGGATACTTACTTCACAATTGCCCGTTGTCATCATTGGGGGCCAGGATGTTGCTGATGAAGGAGCTGCTATTCATAACGAGTTTATAGAAAAAACGGTCAATTTCGCTGGTAGATTAACCCTTGACGAATCAGCTGTTGTTCTAAGCCATGCCCGACACATTGTCACCGGTGATACAGGTATGATGCACCTGGCAGCTGCTCTTAAAAAAGAGGTCATTGTGTTGTGGGGAAATACCACCCCTGTTTTTGGTATGTATCCTTATTACGGCAATTTAGGTATAAAATGGGATTCCAAAGAAGTACAGAGGCTTTCATGCCGACCTTGCTCCAAATTGGGGTATGACGCTTGTCCCAAAGGCCACTTCCACTGCATGCTGCTTCAAAAAGAAGAAGTTTGGTAGGAAAATTAAAATATTTATAATTTTACGGGAACTATTTTTGGCTATTAAATGTTACGCTATTCATGAATCTTGTAAAAGAAATATCTGAAAAATTTGGTTTTGGCGTTTGTAATTGGCTGAGTACCAAAATAGGAATCCATTCTTCCAGGGTCAGATTGTACTTTATTTACCTCAGCTTTGTCACCTTTGGCAGCCCTATTTTTATTTACCTGATATTGGCATTCTGGGTCAATGTCAAAAAATATGTAAGAGATTATTTGTCTTTATCTCAGCAATAAAGTTTCCAATATTTAGTTGAATTTACCACTTTAGGTTCTGAAAACGTACTGAAGCAGATTGGCACCCATTTTAAATGCTTTTGCCCTTACTTCTTCAGGATCTTTGTGTACTTCTTTGTCTTCCCAGCCATCGCCCAGATCACATTCATAAGAATAAAAGCAAACCAACCGTCCTTGCCATATTAGGCCATAACCTCTTGCAGGCTTGTCGTCGTGTTTATGAATTTTTGGCAAGCCAGCCGGGAAATCGTATTTCTGGTGGTAAATCGCATGGTTAAATGGCAATTCAATAAACTCCAATTCAGGAAACACTTTTTTCATGGCTGGCCTTATAAATGGATCCATACCGTAATTGTCGTCAATGTGCAGAAACCCTCCCGCCATCAAATAATTGCGCAGATTACTTGCTTCAGATGCCGAAAAAACGACATTGCCATGCCCCGTCATGTGTAAAAAAGCATAATTAAACAAGTTGGCACTGCCCACTTCTACCGTCTCATAGTTTGGGTCAAAGTTGGTGTTTAAATTTTTATTACAATAAAGGGCAAGGTTGGTCAGTGAAGTAGGATTGGCATACCAGTCACCACCACCATTGTATTTTAAAAGGGCAAGTTTCAAGCCGGGTCCTGCTTCAACTGCAGAAGCATTTATTTGGGTAATAAAAAGTATCAATACAGCCAGCGTGGAAAAAAAACTTCTTTTGGATGAAATCATCGTGATAATTGTGTTTCAAAGATAAGACTAAAAATCAATTGGGTTTTTGTAACAATGGATTGTTGAGATAACTGGTATCTGTAAGGGTGTGCAGAAACGCAATGAGGGCTTCTTTATGGAAAGGGGTAAGGCCGAGGTCCCTGATCAGCGGATCTTTATTGGGAGAACTCTTGCCATGACCATTGTAATGATCCAATACTTCGTCAATGGTCTTAAGGCTGCCATCATGCATATACGGGGCTGAGTAAAAAATATTTCTGAGTGTTGGAGCCCTCATTTTGCCATTGTCTGCAAGATAGCCGGTGATTTTACCCCTGCCCATGTCTTTGAAGCCATTGAGGTCGGTAGAAAATTGAAGGCCGTTATTGAAAAATGCATCGGCTGTGGTAAGATCCAGTGTGTGACAATGGTGGCATTCGGCATCAGGCAAATCTGATCCTTCCAGATCTATAAACAAGCTGTAGCCTATCAACTCCAAATCATCAAACATCTCCTTTCCTTGTCTGATTCTGTCAAATTTACTGTCGACACTTAGAATGATTCGCTGGTATTGAGCAATAGCCTTAGCTGCCAAAGTCTTGCTGATCTCGCTTTTATTTTTTATGCCAAACGCTTTTCGGAAAAGGGTAGGATAGGAAGCATGGCTGCGCAACCTGTTTTCAACATCGGTCCAGGTGGTGTGCAATTCGATGGGATCAGTAACCGGTAGCAGTGCCTGATCTTCTAAAGTGGCGGCTCTGCCATCCCAAAAAAGGCCGTTTTTGGTAAAGCCAACATTCACCAAACTCATAGAGCTTCTCTTACCCGATATGCCATCGATGCCTACGCTTACGGCGTTGCCGTCGGTAAATGCTTTTTTGGGGTCATGACAAGAAGCACAACTCATGGTGCCGTTGCCGGATAATATATTGTCAAAAAACAAATGGCGACCCAGATTGATGCCATCTACCGTCAGCGGATTGTCTGCAGGGGTGGTTAGTTTTGGAAGATAATCAGGCAAATTAGGATCATAGGATACGGGGTTGTAGGGTATGCTGCTCAGATCTCCTTCATCAGGCATGTCTTCATTGCAGGCAAACAAAGTCACCATGAAGGCGGCAGTTAATATCTTAGTCCATGATCTCCACATACTCATTATGCTTTAATAACGCGATTATCTAAAAATTGGTTTGCAAATATGTAAAAATGACGATTAAAATTGTGACATTTTGCAATGATATTGAACAGAAAAAGCTGAAATTTGATGCCAATAAAATTCCCCCCACAATGACCTCCAGCTATGCTTCCTATCAGGCGCTGATGCAAAAAATTGCAGACCTTTCCAATGCCATCGCCGTAATGAGTTGGGACAATGAAGTCAACCTTCCCGAGGCTTCAGGACCACTTAGGGCAAGGCAAATAGCTACGTTGGCGGCTTTGTCGCACGAAATGTTTACCGCCAAAACCACGGGTAAGTTGCTTTCAGCTTTAACGCTGGAAAAATTGCCATTCAAGAAGGCAAAAAACATAGCACTCACACTCAGGGACTATCAACGCGATAAAAAATTTAGCCCCGATTTTGTGATGCAGAAATCGTTAGTGATTTCACAGGCCTACCATGCATGGAATGAAGCTAAAAAGAAAGATGATTTTGCAGTCTTTGCACCAAGGTTAGATGAGCTGATCCGCCTGGTCAAAGAAGAAGCGGAAATCCTTGGCTACGAGCAGCATGCTTATGATGCCATGTTGGAACTTTATGAGCCCGGTATTAGAGTGGAAAAACTAGACCAATTGTTTCAGGGCGTAACCAATGAGCTGGTGCCTTTTATCAAAGGGCTTGATCCACAATGGAAAGCCAAGCCAGGTTTTCTTTCTCTTAAATACGATAAAGACAGCCAATGGAAGTTTGGCCTTGAAGTATTAAAAGGTATGGGCTATGATTTTAAGCGGGGCCGACAGGATATTTCATCCCATCCTTTTACCATCAGTTTTGGCACAGAAGATGTAAGGGTTACCACCCGAATAGATGAACGCGATTTTTCAAACATGACCTGGTCCTGTATTCATGAAGGTGGTCATGCTTTATATGAACAAGGGCTGGATGCAAAGGAATATGGACTGCCCTCCGGTAGTGCAGCCTCATTGGGTATACATGAATCTCAATCGCGACTTTGGGAAAACAACCTGGGTAGAAGTAAGGTTTTTTGGCAACATTTTTTACCGGTCTTAAAAAAATACTTTCCTTCGCAGCTAAAGGGAGTCAGGCTTGACGATTTTTATATTGGCATCAACCACGTATCCAAAAATACTATACGAACGGAAGCCGATGAACTTCACTACCATTTGCATGTGGCCATCAGGTATGAGTTGGAAAAAGAAATTTTCAGCAGCAACATCAAAGCCAAAGATTTGAGACAGCTTTGGAATGAAAAATATAAAAAATACCTGGGAGTAAATATCAAAAACGATCGTGAAGGAATTTTGCAGGATGTGCATTGGTCTCACGGCAGCTTCGGTTATTTCCCAACCTACAGTCTTGGCAGTTTTTATGCAGCCCAGTTTTTTAGTGCCATGCAAAACGAGTATGCTGATCTTGATAAACAGGTAGCTGAAGGAGATTTTTCATCGGTTCACAACTGGCTTAAGAAAAACATATACAGGCATGGCAAAACCTATAATGCAGAAGAGCTATGCAGAAAAGCCACCGGCAGTACCCTGGATTTTCAATATTTCATGTCATACATCAAAAATAAATATCAGCGTAAATAATACTTTTGATATTTGAATAAGAAAAAGGATCAACTTCTTATAGCCTCCACTGGATCCAGGCCCGATGCCCTGATGGCGGGAATGATGCCGGCAACTATGCCCACAAAGATGGATGAAAATACTCCGATCGACATATTGGCAAAGGAGATGCCCATGGTGAATGGAATGGCGGATGAAATGATTTTGAGAGTAATAAACACAAGGCCCAAACCTACCAGTCCACCAATAAGACAAAGGATGATGGATTCTATCAAAAACTCCAGGAGGATGACAAATCTTTTGGCGCCGATGGCTTTTTTGATGCCTATGATGCTGGTGCGTTCCTTGACCGATACAAACATGATGTTGGCAACGCTAAACATACCTACTATGAGGGCAAAGATACCGATGATAAAACCTGCAATGTTGATAACCCCAAATACACTTTCCATAACCTGAGAGAGCATTGATAATTCGTTTATGGAAAAATTGTTGTCTTCTCTGGGTGAAAGGCGTCGGTTTGCTCTGATGATGCCGGTTAGTTCTCCCTTGAAGTCCTGCATGTCTACTCCTGGCATTGCTTTGGCGCACAACATCCTTCCTACCTGGCTGTCATCGTTGGTGTTAACAAAGCGGGTGATGTTGGGATAGCCGATCCAAAGTACATCGTCAAAATTGATAAAATTGAAGATGTTTTCGCCTTCACTTTTTAAGACACCCAGTACCTGGTACGACTGACCGAAGAGTTTGACTTCCCGTCCTATTGGATCTACACTTCCAAAAAGGGATTCTGCTACTTTAAAGCCCAATACCACTTTGTTGCTGCCTGAATTGTATTCAGAAAGGGAAAGGGATCTGCCTTTTTCAACTTGCAACGACTGAATTTCGGCGTATTCGTGGGTAGCACCCATGATAAAGGCATTGGATACAGAGCTGTTTTTGTATTTGACTACGCGGCCGCCTGTGAATATTACGAAGGCAGTTTCTTTGGCTTTTTTTGATTTTGCTTTGATTTTTGAATAATCTTCAAAGGTAGGGTTGGGTCTTTTGGCATATTTCCAATAGTTTTCGCCCGGATCTTCATTCCAGGGCATCTTATCGAGGTAGATGACATCGTTGCCCAGTTCGTTGAAGCCATCTACAATGTTTTGTTGAAGCGAATCAACAGCTGATTTAACCGCAATAATGCAAAAAATGCCGATGGTAATGCCGAGCAAAGAAAGAAAGGTCCTCAGTTTGTTGTTCCACAAACTGTCCATGGCCTGGCGCATGGCCTCGAAAAATATTTTGAGGTAAAAGCCCATTCAAAATTTTTGATAAATATAAGGCTGTTGACATAAATACAATCAAAGCAATAGATCAAATGGTGGAATCTTTCGATAAAGTAAAGAATAATGATCCTAACAAAAAAAAGGGGATGCTTCTGAGAGGCATCCCCTTTTGGATTGAACTATTCTTTTGATCACTTCACCTGATCCACCAATGCTTTGAAGGCATCTGCGTGGTTCATGGCGAGATCTGCCAACGCTTTTCTGTTGAGGGTAATGCCTTTTTGAGCCAATGCGTGCATAAATTTAGAATAAGAAAGACCGTACATTCTTACTCCCGCATTGATCCTGGCTATCCACAATCTTCTGAAAGCGCGTTTTTTGTTTTTACGGTGGGTATAGGCATAAAGCATACCTTTCTCCACTGCGTTTTTGGCTACTGTGTACACATTTTTACGTGCACCAAAGTAACCTTTGGCCAATTTGAGGATTTTTCTCCTCCTGTTGCGAGAAGCAACATTGTTGACTGATCTAGGCATTTTGTTTGGTTTTAGTACAACACAGGGACCCCAGGGGTTCTTATTCCTGTGTTCTCGTTAAAAAATAATTATCCTGCGGCAAGAAGCCTTTTTGCTCTGTGCACCTCAACACCTGTAACAGTGGTGGCACCATTGAGTCTTGTTTTTGCTTTTTTAGATTTTTTTCTCATCAAGTGAGAGGTGTTGGCCTGGAACCTTTTTACTTTTCCAGAGCCTGTAAGCTTGAACCTCTTCTTTGCACTTGAGTGGGTTTTCATCTTAGGCATGGTACGTAAATTTTTTTTATTAAGGCTGCAAAGATAGCTTATTTTATCGTTTCACAGCTAATATTTTGGAAAATATGGTTTGATTTGTTGTATTACCCCTTGCATATCCAAAATGGCAATCTGAATAATTTGTAAAAAACTTATTATTAAGACATTATGGATATATTATTTTATTAATTTTTAAATAATTAATAATCAACAACATATATATTATTCTTTGATTTTGCCCTGTTTAAGGAGTGCCCTGAGGTCTTTGGGGATGTCTGCTTCAAAATGCATTTTTTCTCCTGTCACAGGATGGATTAAATCTAGCTTCCAGGCATGAAGTGTCAACCGGTTGATCAAAGGACGTTCACCCTCGGAAAATTTACCTGTTTTGTATTTCCGTCCCTTCCATTCTGATAAGAAAAATTCCGCCCTCCGACCATAAACGGGGTCTACAAACAAGGGATGGCCAATGTGGGCCAGGTGCACCCTGATTTGATGCATTCTGCCTGTGTGCAGGGTAACCTCCACTTCAGAAAACCATTCATAACGATGAAGGGTGCGATAAGTGGTCAACGAGGGTTTCCCTTTTTTATAAACCTTCATGGTTCCGGGCCGGCTTTCAGACAAAGCCAGGGGTTCATCAATGCTTCCTTCATCGGGCAAATTGCCATCTGCCAGTGCCAGATAAACTTTGTTGATGTCCCGATTTTCAAAAGCAAGGCTTAATAATCTGTGCGTCTCTGCATCTTTTGCAAAAACAACCAATCCACTGGTGTCTTTGTCCAGGCGGTGAATGGTAAAGATTTCGCCGTATTTTTTTCTGAGCAAACTCTGTAAATGGACTGATTCCTGCTGAAAGCGATCTGCCACCGTGAGCATGCCTGCCGCCTTATTGACAACTACCAGATGCTCGTCTTCGTATAAAATGTCTAGTGCCGCCAAATCAGGAAAATAATTGGGTAAAGGTTTTCTTTTTGTTGACAAAGTATTGCCACACCAGGCTTACTTTGATCTTGCCCGTAGGATTGTTGCCGCCCCTGCCGTATTTTTTGCGCAGCAAACGGTTGCGTTCACGCTTGGTCATGGTGCCAATAAAATGGAGATAAACAGACAAGTGTGCCCTCAAAATGGCAAGGGTATGAGCAGCTTTGCCTCCAATCAAAAAATTGACCCCGGCAACTCCGTCTAAAACCAATCTTGCCAAAAATACGCCGGCTACTGCTGGTGAATTTTCATTTTTTAGCAGCGTATTGAGGTTGTTTCTGAAGTTGAGGAATGTTTTTCTGGGGTTGTCGTATTCAAGGGTACCTCCACCAAGGTGGTAAACTACACTGCCGGGATGTACCACAAACCGGTAGCCCGCTCTTTTTAACCTCCAGCAAAAATCTATTTCTTCCTGGTGCGCAAAAAAGTGCTTGTCGAAGCCACCAAATTTTTTGAACAAATCAGTGCGAATGACCATAGCTGCACCACTGACCCAGAATACCTCACATTCATCATTGTACTGGCCGTTGTCATTTTCTACATGGTCAAAAATTCTTCCCCTGCAAAAAGGATAGCCCAGCCGGTCCATGTAGCCACCGGATGCACCGGCATATTCAAACTGTTGTGGGTTTTCGAGTGAACAAATTTTGGGTTGGATACCAGCAATGGAATCATCTGCCTCCATGACATCAATGAGTGCATCCAGCCAACCGGCTGTGACCTTTACATCGGAATTGAGAAAGACCGTGTATTTGCTGCTTATGTCTTTGTTGCCTTTGTTGTAACCTTCGGCGAATCCATAATTTTTACTCAATTCTACCAGATGGATCTCTGGAAACCACTCTTTGATGAAGGGTACAGACCCATCCGTGGAAGCATTGTCAATGACCCAGGTTTCCACATTATATTTTTGGCTACTTGTCTGGACTGATGGGAGATAAGCTTCTAAGTATTCTTCTCCGTTGTAATTGAGTATAGACACCGTGGCAATGCCGGCTTTCAATTCCTGATCTTTGTAAGATGTAAGTATCTGTCTTACATTAAGCAGGTCTGCATCCAGCTGTGTTTTCAATGACTCCAGACTGTCGTATTTGGCATCTGCGCGCACGTAACTCACAAAACTGATGCCTATGATTTCTTCGTATATATTGTCATTGAAATCAAAGATATTGACTTCGATGGTCTGTTGTCCTTTTTCGGTCACAGTGGGTCGGTTGCCTATGTAGAGCATACCGCCAAAACGGGCGGAACCAATGGTAATATAGCAGGCATAAATACCGGGTGGAGGTATGAGCTTAGCCTTGGATTCTATTTGAATGTTGGCAGTAGGGTAACCGATTGTTTTTCCAATGCCATCTCCTTTTACCACTTTGCCGGTAAGAAAATAGGGGGTGCCTAATAAGGCATTGGCAGTTCGCAAATCACCATTCACCAGCGCTTTTCGAATGTTGGTTGACGAGATATCCATCTCATCGAGTTCCTGTTTTTCGATTTCAACCAGTTTGAAGTACCCTTCTTTTTCGTACATGCGCAGCATGTGAAAATCTCCCTGTCGGGCGAGGCCAAACTTATGGTCGTAGCCTACCACCAGATACTGAGCTTTGAGCTGTTCTATCAGAAATTTTTCCACATACTCTCTTGCTGAAAGTTGGGCGAATTCCACGGTAAAAGGAACAATGATGAGGTTTCTTACGCCACACTGCCTCAACAATTCAATTTTTTCGGTTGTGGTCGTCAACAGTTGCAAACTCTTATCGTTGGGAAATACTACGGATCTGGGGTGAGGGTCGAAGGTAACCACTACGGCCTCTCCTTCTATTTCATCGGCCAATTGATGAATGCGATGAATAAGTCTTTTATGCGCCTGATGTACCCCATCAAATGATCCGATGGTCACCACAGCGTTCTTAAAGTTTGGCAAAAATTTTAAATCCCGATAAATGTTCATGCAAATGCCTGTACTAGCCGCAAATATAATGATTCTGTGTATTTGAACATAAAAATGACCACATTGTTGTGACACAACTTGGTCGATTATTGAACGTGGTTCTAGTGTTAAATTGATGCATTTATCTAAAGAATTGGCGTATTTAGCTCCACTTACCCTAAATTTGAAAAAAAATTGAGCTTGGCAGTAAGCGTTGCAGGTAAAGTAGCGGTCAAAAAATTGAGTAAGGCCAACATCAGCTATCAAATGGTGTTCTGGATCTCACTCGCGCTTATTGCATCATTGATGACCGACACCAACCAGCCTTTTTTAATAGATTTTGGGCTCGAATTAATGGTCATTTCGTTTTATGCCATTATTGTTTATTTCAACTATTATTACCTTTTTCCGATCTATGTAAAACAAAAAAAACTCAGCATGCACCTGCTTTGGCTGATGGTAGCCTCGGCACTGCTTACCCCAATCCGTACATTAGCGCTGGTTTTTGTGACTCCTGCTGATATTATTGGCTTTTCTTTTATTCAGAACCAGTACTACGTGTTTTTGTCAACATTTTTTGTGGCAGCTTCTTCGTCGATCTATTTTATTTTGACCGATTGGATGAAGGGGCAGAATGATAAACAGGAGTTAGCCAACCAAACCCTGCAGTCTGAATTGAAATTCCTTAAGTCTCAAATCAACCCTCATTTTTTGTTCAATACACTCAATAGTTTGTATGCACTTACTTTGAAGAAGTCGGACCTTGCACCCGAGATCGTGTTGAAATTGTCGGAAATGATGCGGTATATGCTTTATGAATGCAATGAGAAATATGTGCCGCTTGACAAAGAAGTGAACTACGTTATCAATTACCTGGATCTTGAAAAATTGAGGCACGGTAAAAAAATCAACATTAAGTTTGTCCAGACAGGTGAAATCAGGAACCAGCAAATTGCACCTTTACTTTTCATACCCTTTATAGAAAACTGTTTTAAGCATGGGGTAAGCCACCAAATTGCGGAAGCTTATGTAGACATCAACATAGATGTGCAGGCCCAAAATGTAAAAGTTGAGATTGAAAACAGCAAACACGCTGTTATGCCGGGTGTACATCAAAAGAAAAGTGGAGGTATTGGCCTGGTAAATGTTAGGAGAAGACTCGACCTGTTGTATCCGGAAGCATATCAATTACAAATAACTGATACACCCACTGCATATAAAATCACTTTATTATTAAAACTCTCACAACAGAACTAAAACCATCATGATTAAAACCATCATTGTTGACGACGAACCTCTTGCACTTGATATACTCGAGGCCTTTGTATCCAAAATGCCCAATTTGCAGTTGGTAGCCAAATGTGAAAATGCATTTGAAGCCAATGAAGTATTGCAAAATCAAAAGGTAGATTTGATGTTTCTCGATATCCAGATGCCACAGCTTAATGGCGTTGATTTTGTCAAATCACTTGCCAATCCGCCTTGTGTGGTTTTTACAACAGCCTATCCGGAATTTGCGGTTGAAGGTTTTGAACTCAATGCCGTTGACTACCTGGTAAAACCTGTGTCGATGGAGCGATTTATGAAAGCCGTAAATAAGGTGGCTGAAAAGGTAGCCGCCAAACAGGAGGTTGAAGAGCCTGCATCTACTGACCAATTCTTTTTTGTCAAAGCAGATAAAAAGCTGGTTAAAATTAATTTTGATGACATTGTTTACATTGAAGGACTAAAGGACTATGTTATTATTAAAAATGAGACCAATCGTGTGATTACCCTGCAGACCATGAAGTCACTCGAAGACAAATTGCCACCGCAGACCTTTAGAAGGATCCATCGTTCGTTTATAGTAAATATGAATAAGATCCAGGCCCTGGATGGCAGTGTGGTGGAAGTAATGGAAAAGGGACAGGTCAAACACCTGCCTATAGGAAAAAATTACCGAGACGAATTGCTGGAATTAATCAACGGGCGTAAAATATAACGGCTTATTTCATGAGCACAAAGCTACCCAACTTGTTGAAAGCATTGCCCCTGCATTGGTATGCAATGCGGTAAACATAGGTAGCGGGCTCACAACTTTTGCCTTTGTAGCTGCCATCCCAGCCCTCATCTTTTTGCGTGGTTGTAAAGAGCAGCTCGCCCCATCGATCCAGTATGTCGAAACTTTTCATGTTTTCAATGATAAAATCATTGGAAATTTCATAAATGTCATTGACCCCATCCCCATTGGGAGTAAAAGCGCCGGGTAGCAACAAATTGGCACATTCTAACGAATCCTTATTGACCACAAATACGGTAACCGTATTCACGGATTCACATCCTTTATCTGAAGATCTGACGGTATAGGTGGTGGTCATTTGCGGAGTAGCTTCAACACTGGCGTTGTTGGGGTTGTCAAGAGAAGTGGTAGGTGTCCATGAAAAGTTATTGGCACATGATTTTCCATAATTGAGTAATGCAGCATCTCCCTGATATATGGTAGTATCTCCGGATATCAACCGATCGGGATAAAGGAAATTTTGAACCAGTTCCCTTTCTGAAAGTGCACGTGTATATATTTTAATTTCATCCAGCCTGCCTTTGAATCTTTCATCTGATGAAGCAAGGCAAGGACTGTTGGCAAACGCTACCCTTGCCGAACGGGCGAAAGGTATGTTTTGAGAGGTAATGACCCTGCCTACCTCTTCGTTGTTGACATAAAGAAAATAATTCAAGCCTGATTTTACGATGGTCATTCTATTCCAACACTCAGAGGGGTAGGGGTGTCGGATGTTATAATAGTCTCCATTGATGTTGTAAAATTCCAAAAACAATTCATTGGTAGTCAAGAGGTGCTTCAATGTGATCAGCGAATCGAGGCCGCATTGATTGCCAATGCTTAGGATGTCAATGAGGCCCTTGCCCGTATTGTCACTGTCCATGTAAAAATCAATGGTAAAATCTCGTTCCAGAAAACGAACCAGGGTATCGGGAAAAACGATGCCATCATCAATACCATCAAAGTACATGCTTTGGTTTTCAAGTCCACATTCACAAGCCGGGTTACCCAAAACAGTGCCGCTGCCCAATTCGGTGAGCAAATCACAGTTGTCGAATCCTGCTGTTACCAATTGGCCAAATCCTTTGGTAAATGGAAATACCAGGATCAGAAGTAGAAAACAAATCAGCCTCATTTGCCAAACAGGTTGCTGAGACCCGGCAATAAATCTTCCATCATCTTGGTACTAACCTGCTGTTCAGCCTTTGCTATGGCCATTAGCGCTCTGTTGAGTACCACGGTGAGGCTGTCTTCAAGGCGCTCTTTTTCTTGAGGGCTCAATAAGGATTCTGAGATCGAGATATTTGTAATCTCTCTGTTGCCAGTTGCTTCAACAACAATACCGTCCAGTTCTTCTTTAATTTGAACCTTGTTTAAGGCCTCGGCCATCTGTTTTTGCATGGCTTCAGAGTTGCCCAGCAGATCGTCAATCATTGTCCGATTATTTTATTTTTGAAGAAAAATTTTTCATGATTTCCCGGCCGATTTTAGCAGCCAATTGTTTTTGGGCAGCTTCATCATGGTAAGTATTAAATGCCAACAGGAATACGTATTGATCTTTTATTTTCCAGTGGTATTTTCCTGCTTCATATGAATAACAGCCACCATCGCCGAGCTCATTCCAGGGACCAAATTTAAGTACTTTGTTTTCATAAGGCACCTGTTCGCCATCGGCAATTTTGCCTTTGATCACCATATCCGGATAATCTGGTATTTCTGAAGGGAACGGATTGGTCATGATTTGCAGCATGATGCCACCGTTGGGTTTTTTGGGATCTTCAAATTTGAAAAAGCACGACTTTTCTGCCGGTCTCGGTTTCATAGTGCCATTTTTAATTTCCGGGGCAGAGCGAAGCCCGAAGGTGGAATTCAGAAAAGAAACCGGTATCAGTGTACAGGGATCAGGGATGGGAAGTTGTGACGCGCCTTTGCCATAGTTTGGATCATCCGGTATAATGGTGGAGTATTCTTCGCTTTTTCGCGATTCACCATACACAGGTTTATCTGAATAAGGAGTGGAACTTGTGGATGGAGGTGTAGTAAAGCCTGGAGCTGTTTTAGTGGTGGTGGTGGTCACGCTGCCATCCGTAGAAGTTGTAGTAATGGTGCCATCAGCGGCTACTTTGGAAACGGAACCGTCTTGATTTACGCGGGTGAAGCTGCCATCACCATGGTCTATGATCTGTTCTTGGGTACCTCCGGTTGCAGGCGCTTCTGCAGCAGCAGTTTTTTCAGTTTCTGCCGGAGCGGTTGTTTCGTTTTTGCAAGCTACAAAAAAGACGAGGCCAATGGTGAAAATCAGTAATTTATGCATGTTAAAATAAATGGTTAATTGCGGCGACAAAGGTAGCTATTTGAAGGGTTAAATTTTAACTATATTTCAAAAATTAACGCATCTTTGCGATATAATCGTATAAATGTTAAGGGAATTCAAACTTTTTGCGGCTGGTCTGATGGTGTGTTTTTTCTTCCAAATTCGAGCTCAAAACTTTTTTGGTTCAGTTACATTGGGTATAAACGCCTCCCAGATCAATGGTGATAATGCCGCCGGCTACAATAAAGCCGGGTTGACAGGTGGTTTTAAAATTGACTACCCTGTTTCTCCTTCCGTAGATATTTCAGCCGAGTTGCTTTACAGCGGCAGAGGCAGCAGGGACAACAGGCAAAACATCAGAATCAATCTGGATTACATTGAAATGCCCCTGGTGGTCTCATTTCGCGATTGGTACATTGAAAAAGGGGATTACGACAAAGTGCGGGTTGATGGAGGCCTTTCGTATGGTTATCTATTCAGAGCCAGTTCCAATGAAAATACCTTGGGTCCTTTTGTAGACCAACTTAAGAAGCACGATATGAGTATGATCATTGGTGCAGCTTATATGTTCACACCAAAATGGGGTGTGAGTCTGAGGTATACCAGGTCCTTGTTTAAAATGTTGTCTAACAAAGACTTTGAGCAAGGTGGGCTATTGGGCTATTTTGTTACATTAAGAGGAGAATATCATTTTTAAAATATGCAAAAGAAATCACTTTTATTGCTTTTGATAGCAACAGTTATATGCCTTATTTTGGCATCGTGTAAGCAAGGAGAACAAGTTCAAAACAATGGGGTAGCCGAGAAAGCTGCATTGCAGGCATTGCCAAAAGAAATGATCGACAAAATGTACGCCGAGGTAGATTACATTGATTATTTGTGGCATGACCTGCCATTTAGTTTAAGTCAGGAGGAAAAAGAAAGTATCAACACCAACATTTCATTTATATCAGATCAGGCCATGGAAGTCATTCCGGCTTCTTGTAAGCCCATTGGCAGAAAGGTGTACAACATCAAAGGCAATACATATTTAACTGCTGATGTTTATTTCACTCCTTCATGCCAGTTTTATGTATTTCTGGATGGAGAAAAACCTATATACGCAAGTAAAATGACGGCACAGGGTGTAACCTTTTATACGCAGGTCATTCAGAGCCAGTCGCAAAAGGGAACACAATAAAATTTGAATGAAAGCCGCTGCCATTGATCTGGGATCCAATACATTTCACCTGCTCATTGTAGAAGGTGAAAAAGGAAGTATTCAAAAAGAGTTGTTCCGACAGCGCATTTTTGTTGGTCTTGGTGATGGGGGCATAGAATGGTTAAGCGAAGAGGCCATTGAAAGAGGGCTGGAAGCGTGTCTGGCATTTCGAAAAATGATGAATGCCAGTGGCGTAGACAGATTAAAAGTGACGGGTACTGCTGCATTGAGAACTGCAGCTAACGCCCGCGAATTTACGGCCAGGGCTGAAGCCATATTGGGTATCAAAATTGACGTCATCGATGGCAATGAAGAAGCGCGATACATCTTTGAGGGTGTTCGCCAACTTTCTGCCCTGGTTGCCCCAACCATTATTGTAGACATTGGGGGAGGAAGTACAGAAATCATCCTTGCAAAAAATGGCAAGATGGTTTGGGCCCAGAGTTATGTGCTGGGTGTAGGAGTGATGCATGCGGCCTTTCATCACTTAGAACCTATTGGAACTGAGGCCGAACAGGCATTGCGGGCACACATACGAATGACGTTGGGGCCGTTGCAGGAGTATCTTTTAAGCTTTCCTGTGGAAGTTTTTATTGGTGCCTCGGGTTCCTTTGAAGTGATGGAAAGTATGACGGGTAAGCCGACCTACAAAAACATGCTCAATGCGGTTGAAATTAGAGATGCGTATAAAATAAGCAGACTTATAATTAGCAAAAGCAGGGAAGAAAGAATGCAACTTCCGGGCATGCCATTGGAAAGGGTCAAGTTGATCGTGGTGGCCATGATTCTCATAGATGAAATATTGAAACTTACCGGTGATGTTAAATTAATGGTTACACCCTACGCCCTTAAAGAAGGCTTGCTGGCAGAGTTGCTGGGCAGGTCCTGATCAATTTTTGCGATACCTGATTTTTTTGGATAAGTCGAGTGGAATGGCGACCGTGCCTGCCTGTGTTTTCACATAAAGAAAATTGCTATCCATTTGTTGGACTGTAAAAGTGGCATTGGCCATCAATCCCAATTCCCACAATTCAGATTCAATGGCTGTGTTCTTTTGCTCACCGGAAATCCTTGCTTTTTGGTTGGGCTTAAGGTTGAATATGCTCATGGGATCGGTTTCACTTCGAGGGGGGATCGGAGAGCCATGCGGATCTAATTGGGGAAATCCCAGTTGGCGATCGAGTTCATCCAGGTCTGCAACGGTTAGGTGGTGTTCAATTCTTTCAGCGTCGTCGTGGATTTGGTGACTATTGAGACCCATGCCCTGTACCTGGTATGACTCCCACAAACGATGGGCCCTGATAAGTTCCAGTGCTTTTTCCTGTCCTTTGGGGGTTAAGATGCCACCGTTGGTGAAAAAACCATCGGCTACCAATTGCTGGAAAATGGCTGCCAGTCTGGCTTCTTTTATGCCGGTTTGTTGGGAAAGGTCTTTCAAAGCTGGCCTTTTATTTTCACGTGAAGAGAGTTTGATCATGTCTTCTCCTGCTATCCTCATTTTTTCTTTGTTGGCGGCCAGCCATTTAAAGAGCATTCCTTTTTCAGGGGCAAAGATGGCAGCCATTAAAAAAAATAAGGTCGCAGCAACCACCATGGCTGGTCCGGGCGTTGTATCAAAATAGATGGCAGCAACCAGGCCGGCAATAGAAGAAAGTGCTCCCAAAGCAGCCGATAATGATAGGATTGTTTTTAGCTTGTGAGAAATCAGCATGGCCGTAGAGGCAGGAGTGATGAGCATGGCTACCACCAGGATTACACCCACCGAGCGCAACGCTGCAACCACGGCAAAAGAAAGCATCAACATCAGGAAATAATGAACGGCGCGTGTAGAAATGCCCATCGTTTCTGCGTAAACTTCCTGAAATGTTGCTACAAAAAAATATCGGTAAAAAAAGAGGATCGATGCAAGAGTGTAGATGAGAATGATGGCCGTAAGCACAATGTCTTCATTTGAAATACCCAAAACATTGCCAAATAAAAAGTCTTTGAGGTCAAGGTGATTGCCCTGGCTGTTGTTGAGATGAGAAATACCCATAACACCCAATGAAAACATGGCAGTAAAAACGATGCCTATGGCTGCATCATTTTTTGTTTTTACATTTCTTTGTATCCAGGTAATCGCCACAGCCGTGATTAATCCTGCTATGACCGAGCCGGTAAAAAAGCCCAGAGCACTGTACCCCACCACAATAAAAGCCACATAAATGCCCGGTAAAATGGAATGAGATAAAGCATCTCCAATGAGCGACATGTTTCTTAATACGATGAAACAGCCCAATAAGCCACAAGTAACGCCTACCATCAATGAAGTTGCCAGCGCCCGCAATGCCCATTCAGAAGAAAGACTATTGATTAGTGACTCCATGGAGTTATTTTACCAAACAAAGATACATTTTAAAACCAATCTACATAAATTATTTAGACCGGTTTAAAAATGTGTGTTTTGTCACAAATTTCTATTAAATGCGGAAAACCTATTTGAGATTGTCGAGTAAGGAATCCACTTTGTACATTTCATCAAGGGTATCGTCGATGTAATAGTAAATTTCCGGGATCCTTCGAATTTGGTCTTTGATGCGGTGAGCAAGCGATTGTTTGAGTTGAAAACCATGGTTTTCAATGTTTTGTATCACTTCTTCTTTTTCGTCCGTGCCATAGATACTGACATAGATTTTTACCTGAGACAGGTCAGGACTGATGATGGCTTTGGTTACAGAAACCAGGATATCACCATAAATGTATCTACCTTCTTGTTGCAAAACAAGACTGAAGTTTCTTTTGATCAGTTCACCCAGTTGTAGTTGTCTCTTGGTTTCCATATGGATTGTGTGTAAGTGAATAAATGATGAATCCTCTATTAAAGTTCAAAAAAGGGGCTTAAATATCATTGTTTGCAGACTTGGCAAGTTCCACTCCCATTTTGAGAATGCCATCTATGGTAAGGTTTTTATATACATGGTCGAAGTGATTGGTAATAAAAGTAATGGCTTCTGAAATGCCTCCTGTTGCAACGGTAAGATAGGTCTCAGGTAATTCTGCTTTGATTTTACCCAGTAAATGTAAAACCAACCCTTCATATCCGATCAGCACACCAGCCTGGATGGCGTGAGGAGTGCTTTTGCCAATGGCGCTGGGAGGCAGATGTAAAGCAACATTGGGAAGTTGAGCAGTTTGGGCAGATAGGGATGAAAAGGCTGTTTTTATGCCTGGAGCTATGGTTACCCCCTGGATGCCCTGTTTAGGATGGGCTATGGTAAATGTGAGGGCTGTACCAAAATCTACAACAATGCAGGGTTGGCCCCATTTTATAGTTGCTCCATATGCGTTGGCCACAAGGTCGGTCCCTATTTCGTTGACATGGGGGATGGGGAAGGAGAGCTTTTTCAAATAAGCCGGACCCAGCAATATAGGCACGATGCCAATTGCGTGGATGATGGCCGATGTGATTTTGTCATTCAAATGGGGAACCACAGAAGAAATGGTAACTTGCTGGATATCTCCCGAGTGAACGCCCCATTCAAAAAGGAGGTTTGACAAGCCATTTTGGTAGTACAAGGCAGGTTGGTCATCCTTGGTTTCATACCTGAATAAATGCGCCCAGGCATTGTCCTTGTGCAGGGCAATGACCACGTTGCTGTTGCCAATGTCAAATACGAGGTGCACAGTTTTTACTAAGTGTTAGCAAAAGCAGTGCCACAAAGCCAAAGACTGGTTTTCCGACTGAGCTGCAAAATGAATTATATTTGCCCGATGGAAAAAACCGAAATCAAATTTAGATTGCTTTCTCAGGAAGAACTTATGTCACTTGAAAAGGATTTTGTACTCTATCTGGCTGCTCAGGGTATCACAGAAAAAGAATGGCAAGTTATCAAAAACCAGGAAGGCGAACAATTGTTGTCGATTTTGGGCGATTTTTCAAATATGGTTTGGATAAAAGTGTTTTCGGGAAAAGAATACATGGAATATTGTGACTCTGGCTATAGGTATCTCCTGCATTTCAGGGAGCATGAAACGGAAATGCTTCGCATCAGCCTTGAACCTCCTCATGAAGTGGGGCATCGAACGACGCCAAGGCCTACCAATGTTGAAAGAGCCATGTTTGAAGCCCTGGAAGGTGGTGCCAGATTTTGTGACAAAGATGTATTCGATGCAGGTTTGCAATTATTCAAAGGGCACGTTTAATATGTGCATAATAAATTGATTGTTGGCTTTCCATCGTCACATTCAAGGTGCGGGAAATACTCAAAACAGCTTATCTTTGCAGCCTAACCAAAGAAAACAGCATGAGTCAGTCAAACGGAGGTCACAAATCAGTTAAAACAGATCAGTACAGCCACCACGATTACTACAAAGTAGATGATTTGTTGAGCGAAGAACATCTAATGGCAAGAGATGCCGTTCAACAATGGGTAAAATCAGAGGTGAGCCCCATTATTGAAGATTATGCCAATCGTGCCGCCTGTCCAACCCACCTTTTCAAAGGATTGGCAGAAATCGGGGCGTTCGGACCCAGTTTGCCTACTGAATACGGGGGAGGAGGTATGGATGAGATTGCCTATGGTGTGATCATGCAGGAACTGGAAAGAGGAGACTCCGGCATCCGTTCCATGGCTTCTGTTCAGGGTTCATTGGTGATGTTTCCCATTTATAAGTTTGGATCCGAAGAGCAGCGAAAGAAATACCTACCTAAATTGGGTAATGGTGATTTTATAGGTTGTTTTGGCCTTACAGAGCCTGATTTTGGTTCCAATCCGTCGGGTATGGCTACCAATGTTGTGGATGATGGCGATAGTTACATCCTCAATGGTTCCAAAATGTGGATTACCAATAGCCCTGTAGCTGATTTGGCAGTAGTTTGGGCTAAAGATGAGCAGGGTGAAATCTTAGGCATGATCGTTGAAAAAGACAGCAAGGGCTTTTCGGCACCGGAAATCCATGGAAAATGGTCGTTAAGGGCATCTATTACGGGAGAATTGGTTTTTGAGGATGTGCGCGTACCCAAATCACAGGTTCTTCCAAATATTAAAGGAATTAAAGGGCCACTTTCGTGTTTGAGTAAGGCAAGGTATGGTATTGCATGGGGAGCCATGGGAGCTGCTCTCGATTGTTATGACAGTGCACTCAGATACTCCAAAGAAAGGGTGCAGTTTGATAGACCCATAGGTGGATTTCAGCTAACACAAAAGAAGTTGGCCGAGATGATAACCGAGATTACAAAAGCCCAGCTGCTTTCATGGAAACTTGGAGTAATGGCCAATGCAGGAAAAGCAACTCCCGGACAAATATCAATGGCCAAGAGAAACAATGTAATGATGGCATTGTCAATTGCAAGGGAGGCCCGACAGATTCACGGAGGTATGGGTATTACCAATGAATACCCTGTGATGAGGCATATGATGAACCTTGAAACAGTTTTGACTTATGAAGGTACCCACGACATCCACTTATTGATCACAGGTATGGATGTAACGGGTCTTAACGCATTCAAATAACAATGGATTTTTTTCCACTGCATGAAAAACAGGGCCTGGCTTTCAGACTCAGGCCCTTTGAAGAAGCAGATGCCCCTCAGCTGGCGGTGTATGCCAACAATGTAGAAATCGCCCGCAACCTTACCAATGCCTTTCCGCATCCCTATACCTTGGAAAATGCACAAAATTTTATTGCCATGACCCTTAGCGCCCAACCCATCCATGTGTTTGGCATCGAGGTAAATGGTCAAATCGCCGGGGGCATGGGCATCCATCCCCAAAGTGATATTATGTGTAAAAACGCCGAATTGGGCTATTGGCTGGCAGAACCATTTTGGGGCAGAGGTATTGCTTCGGCTTTGGTTAAAGATATCATTGATTATGGTTTTACGCATTTTGACATAACCAGAATCTATGCCAGACCTTTTGGAAGCAATGTGGCTTCACAAAAAGTTCTAGAGAAAGTGGGCTTTGTTCTGGAAGCCCGAATCAAGGATAATATTTACAAATGGGATAGGTATGAGGATGAACTCATCTATGGCATTCGTAAAAACAGTTAAAGCCCAATTGATGCACCGATCCTTCCCGATAAGCCATTGATCTGAGCTGGTTTTAACAATGCCCAGGCATTGTTGCATGCGCCAAAAAGGTTAACGGGACCCAATTTTGAATTGAGCAATAACCCCAGGTTAAATGGCACACCTTCCCGCCAATGATAGTTTACCCCAATGTTCAACCAAGGAATAACGGGGCGACTTGCCTGTAAGAAAACAGAGGGTTGATTGATATCTGAGAGCTGTTTTAGATTGAAAACTGCACTAAAATGGGTACCGGAAAATGTAAAATAAGCCCCCACATTGTAACGGGGTGCAACCTTTCGTGAAAACTCTGTATTTTGCTGCTGCATTGAAAAAGCCTGAAGTAAGGTATCTTCAAAGCTGGAGTTGTCTTCACCATCGATGATTTTCTCAAGATCAATGCCTTTGAGCAAGGTAGTGGATTGATTGGTGAGTTTTTGTGCCCTGTCTGCCCAGGTGATGCTTCCCAGGTTTTGTGCACTGGCGAATATTCCTGCAGTTTCAGTCAACTTTAAATCCAAGCCAAGGTCAAGAGAGAAGCCGTGGTTGGCGGTAAAAAATGAGCGATAATCATTTATGCCTTTGATCCAGGTGATTTCATCAATCGCATTGTATTCGAAGATACCTGCATTGTAAATTTCTATATCATTTTTAAGGGTGATGTTGTAATAATCGGCTTCAGTGGTAAGTTGAGAACTCATCTTTTCGGTGTGCATGTGGTGCCAGCCATTGAGATAGCCCGCTCTTACCCCCCATGAAAGATTGGCCAGTTTGCCTGCCAGACCAAGATAAAATTTTTGATAAACCGTAGCACTGGCCGGCATACCCAATTCAACGGTCTTTCCTATGTAATCGGCATTGCCACGCGCAGCAATATCCACCAAAGTGGGATTGAGGGTAGTGGCAAATTCATAATTGATGCCATGACCCGCTGTTACTGTAAATCCTCTCCATCTGAAGGCCACATCCAATGAATTAAAGCTACCATTCATACCCACTTCATTGTTTTTGCCCAAGGCGGTTGCCAGTTTTTCCAAAGATATGATATTCACACCCTCATTGTTTTTGGAAATGAAATCAGAAGCATTGACGTTGCCCAATTGAAAATCCAGCCCTACAGATGCAGCGGAAACCTCCCATTTTTTTGAAGTTTGATAAGCCGGATTGATGTAGGTCTGATGAACAGTAGGCATGTGGATCATCCAGTTATCCTGACCGGATAAAATGTTTGATCCCAGGCAAATTGTTGTAAAGAGAATTATATATGCGATTCTTTTAAGCATCTTAATCAATTTTTACGATGGCAGCAATAGTAAGATCGAGTCCATATTCGCTGTATAGCCAAATGGGTTTTGCGCTTTGTAAATTGGTGTCAAAGCTGCCTGTAACCAGGATTTTTCTGGACTTCTGCAGTAAATTAAACCTTGCCTGGTCAAAAGTAAGCACGTGCTCCTCGGTTTTGGGAGTAGTAGTTTTTTCTCCACTCAGTGCAGCTGACCCAACACTGATCCATTCGTCGGGTCTCAGAGAAGTGAGTACATTGCCATTGAAGTCCAGAAAATCCATTTTAACTACCATGTCCATCGGGAATCGATTGGTCGTTTTGATTTTTATGGTTCCCTCTTTTACAGTAGCATAATCATCGAGGTCAAAGTCGATGGTATCGGCAATGGTAAATTGATTGGCCTTTACTTTCATAGGCAGCTCTACGTTGACCTTTACCGAAAAGAAGGAAGCAGCTGTGTAAAAATTCTTTGTACCAACATCTCCATCAGGATTGGCCAATGCATCAAAATCATAAATTACCTGCACAACCTTGTCTTTAAACAATTCCCCTACATTGGAATTGGTGGCGTCAAAGTGAAAGACGGTATTTTTAGTTGCCCCAACTTCATTGATGGTTGGGTAATTGAAATCAATGCCTTTGTTAATGTATTCACTCTCTACATTAAACAATTTATCGCCCAGTGTTTTTACGGTCAATTGGTTGACTTTTGAACGAACAGGAAAGCCAAATGCATTATCTACGTCTAAGGTGATTTGAGGGTTTTCTATTTCAAGTCCGCCTGATTTCCATAAATCAAACAGGTTGATTTTGATGATGTCGCCTTTGATGTCAAAAGTATGATTGCCAAAATAGCCATCGAGGTAAATAAATTTTAAAACATCAAATTTCATGGCAGCACCCGCCAATTTGATCCGATCACCATTTGGTTTGTAGGCAAGGTACCTGAATTTGATTTTGTTGTTGACGGGAAAGGCATTCCAATTAAGAAGAGATGTGGCTGTGGTTTCAATGATTCCATCGGCATCATTTGTAAAATCAAGGGTGTAGTCCTGTTCCCATACTTTACCATCCTTGTTTACAGACTCAATCAGCATCTTGACCTTAATGACTTCTTTTTCAAAATGATTAAATTTGAAGTAGATGTTGGTGTTGTCAAAAATGCCTTTGTCAATTCGGTAACTACCATTTACAGGAAGTGGCAGTTCGGCTATTGTATCGAAGATGGCAAATTCAAAAATGCCAGGTACAGGAGGAAAGATTTTACTGGCATTGTCTCGCAGAATTTCACCACTGTACAATGCAGTGATGTGTCCCTGACCATCAATCCTTATGGTGGCATCGCCTTCAGCCCTGTCTACAATATCCTGAATGCTCAATGTGCCATAGGCTAAAGGAAGGGCCACTGTTCTTTCACTTTCTTCCAGCTCAAAATCACCGCTGTACAATGAATTGCAGGAAGGAAGATTCAGCAATGCCAACAAGCTTGAAATGTAAAAAATACTATGTTTCATCCTCATGATTTTAATTTAATTCAACTACCTGGTTTTCCGCTGGGATTTCGATTTGATGAAAGCCTCTTTCTTGCAGATAGGCTTGAAAATGCTGCTGGGTCTCATATTCGCCATGGACCAGAAATAACTTTTTAACGGAATTTTTCTGGTTTTCAATATGATGGTACATCTCTTTTCGATCACCATGGGCAGAAAATGAATCCATTGTTTCGATCTGGGCCCTGATTTGCTTTTCTTCACCAAATAGTTTGATGGTACTTGCACCGGATTTCAAAATGCCTCCTGGGGTGTTGGGTGAACAATATCCAACAATTAGTATGGTATTATCGGGATTTTCAATATTATTTGATATGTGGTGTTTGACCCTTCCTGCATTGCCCATGCCTGAAGAGGAAATGATGATACAAGGCTCTTCCAGGGTATTGAGTTTTTTGGATTGTTGAACATCGCGTATATAGATAAGCTCTTTAAAGCCGAAAGGATTGTCATCGGTCAAAAGGTATTGGTTGAGATCGTTGTCGAAACACTCGGGATGCGATCCAAAGACTTCGGTTGCATTGACCGCCAGTGGGCTGTCTACATAGACTTTTATTTTTGGAAGCATGCGTTCATTCGACATTTTATCGAGCATGTATACTATTTCCTGCGTTCTACCTACACTGAAAGCGGGTATGATCAATTTGCCCCTTCTTCGAATACACGTGTCTTTGATGATTTCCAAAAATCGTTCAGATTGCTCCGGATTGGTTTCGTGGTCTCTGTCACCGTAGGTTGACTCGCACAACAAATATTCCACCGGGGGCAGTGGTTTTGGATCCCGGAGTATGGGTCTGTCGGGTCTGCCAATGTCGGCTGTGAAACCGAGCAACGTTTCTTTTCCTTCTTCCATAATAGAAAGGACTACGCCGGCACTGCCCAGAATGTGGCCAGCATCTACAAACATAATTTTTACATCCTGGTGGATGTGTCCCCAGGTATCGTAACTAAAGGTTGTAAAACGATTCATCACCGGGGTGATGTCCTTTTGTGTATAAAGAGGGGTTCTAAGTTTTAACTTTTCGTGGCTGTGTTTGCTTTTTTTTATGAGTCGGGCATTGTAATATTCTGCATCTTTTTCCTGGATCATGGCACTGTCGAGCAGCATGATGGCGCATAAACTTCTGGTGGCATGGGTGGAATAGATCTTTCCCTTGAAGCCGTCTTTCACCAACTTTGGCACCCTTCCTGTATGGTCGATGTGGGCATGAGACAAAATCAAAATATCCACTTCTCTTGGATCAAAGTGCCAATGATTGTTACGATCAAAATCACCTGCATCTTCACCCTGGAACAAACCACAATCTAAAAGTATTTTGGTGCCGTTGTTTAAGGTCAGTAAATGACAACTTCCGGTGACGTGCCTTGCAGCTCCACAAAATCTGATTTGCATACCTACGATTTTGGGTAAAGATAATACTTAATTCAATATAATGTTATTTGATATGTAATTAACAATGAATCAAAAAATTATAACATTAAATTGGCATTATTTCGATGCTTTAGTGCCACGAAAACGCCGTTTGTCCAGCCAAAGCCATCTTGCACTGGATACTCACCACCTCCCCCCGGTAGGTCTGTGTTTTGAACATTGTATTTTTCGAGCATTTTTCCGGTTTGTCTGTATATTTTTTGATTGAGACCCAACCATCTGTCGGCAATGTCATTGGCTTCATCATACATGCCATAATTTTGTAACCCTTTCACGGCTATCCATTGGAGAGGCGCCCATCCATTGGGGGCATCCCATTGTTGCCCGCTCACTGTGGCCGTGGTAAGCAAACCACCGTCGGCTAGCAGATGATTAAGCGCAACCTTTGCCGTTATATTAGCTTCTTCTGCTGTGCAGAGATTGACAAACAGGGGGACCATGGCAGCTGCGGTGACCTTGGATGTAATCATATTGGCTTTCAGGTCATAATCGAACCATCCTTCATTCCAACAATACCTTTGCATGGCTTCTTTTCTTGCCTCTGCCTTTTTATCATAAATGCTGGCTTTTTCTCCTTCATGCTGCAAGCGGTACAAATTCGCAATAATGGTTTCTGCTTTAAACAGTAAAGCATTTAAATCAACAGGTATCAAATCATGGGTCCTTATGGTGTGCAGGTCGTTTGCTTCATCCATCCAGCGCCAGCTGAAATCCCAGCCGGATTCACACGCGGATCTAAGGTGAAGGAAAAGAGTATCTTCATCTTCAACTTCTGCTGCCAGATGCTGGTCATCCCGATACATTTCAATGCGTGGGCTAGCACTATTATCTGCATATCTGTTTAAAACATGGTGGCCGTCCACAGTCACGCTCCTTGGTGGTTTCATCCAGAAATTGTATTCTGATACCAAAGCTGGTAGATAAGGCAAACCAGCTTCTTGTCCTTTGAATTCCATAAGTAGTTCCACCATCATGGCAAAAAATGGGGGCTGGGATCTGGACAAGAAATAGCTTCTGTTGCCATTTGGAATAAAACCATACTGATGAATGAAAAAATCAAAATTTTTAATCATGCCCTCGATCACTCCATGATGTCCGTGAGCTGCCAATCCCAGCATTGTGAAATAACTATCCCAGTAATATATTTCATTGAACCTACCGCCGGGAACTATGTAATCAAATGGAAGTGAGATCAAAGAGGAACCGGGAACTACCTCAAAATTACCTTTCCTCAACAAATGTGACCATAAATTTCGGATGTGTTCTTCAGCATCTTCGTACAAGCTAAATCTTACGCTTTCTTCTTCTGCGGCAAAAGTAAAATGGGTTTCCACAAATTTTTTAACGCCGGTTTCTGATTTATCAGCCAGCAATTGCCATTGTGCAGCTAATTCTTCTGGATTGTGAAGAGGGAGAGCGTCGGCCCATACTTTTCCATCCTTAAACAACTCATACCGATGGACAAGTTGGAACAATTCGGGCAGGGACTCATAAAACGGAGTGGCTGTTGGCGACATGGCTGTGAGTTTGGTTGAATACAAAGATAGACAATGTGTCATTAGATTGTCAGCTAAACATTTTATCTTGCGGAAAAATAGCAGGGTATGGACCACAGTTTACGACTCAAATTTTCATTGTATCTCAATTACTTTGTTTTCGCCATTTTGCTCAACAGCGTAGGCATTGTGATTTTGAAATCCATATCAGTTTATAAGGTACATGAAGTGAAGGCAAGTGAACTTGAGTTGTTCAAAGACCTGCCGATTGCATTGGTTTCCTTAAGTATTGCTTCATTTTTACCAAGATTGGGCTATAAAAAGGCAATGCTTTTTGGTCTGGCATTGGTTGCACTGGGCTGCATCATTATGCCCTTGGGAAGTTCGTTTACTGCGGCCAGAATTTTATTTTTATTAGTTGGCACAGCCTTCGCGCTGATCAAGGTAAGTGTGTATTCAATGATTGGCATGGTCACTCAAAATGATAGAGAACACAGCGCACTCATGAGTAGCATTGAAGGTGTTTTTATGTTTGGCATAGCAATAGCCTATTTTTTATTTCCAGCTTTTAATGTGGAAGGAGATGATGCGGCATGGCTTAGGGTTTATTGGCTGTTGGCAGCATTGTCAATGTTGGCTTTTGTTTTTTTGTGGTTTACCAAAGAAACAGCTCAGGCCGAAATTCCTGGTGCAAACTTTGAGGATGATCTTGTTCAAATGATCAAACTAATGGCGCGTTTGCTAGTATTAGTGTTTGTGATTTCAGCTTTTTTGTTTGTAATGATTGAACAAGGTATTATGACCTGGCTACCTACCTTCAATAAAAAGGTTCTTCATTTACCTGAAAACATTAGTATTATGATGGCCAGTATTTTATCCATAAGTCTGGGTATTGGGCGTTTGTTGGCGGGTTATTTTTCTTCCAAATACGGCTGGAACAAAGTGTTGCTGGTTTGCCTCGCGGCTGCCATGTCGGTTGTTGTTTTTATTTTGCCAAAGACGGTAAATGCAGGCTCTATGCAAATTAATGACTTTAGCGACCTGCCCTGGATAGCGTTTGCATTTCCGCTTGTTGGCTTATTTATCGCTCCCATTTATCCTTTGCTCAATTCAGCCGTTTTGAGTGCATTGCCCAAAAAATTGCACAGTCCCATGACGGGATTAATTGTAATATTTTCTGCCATTGGAGGAACCCTTGGCAGCCGAATGATAGGGTATCTTTTTAAAAATTTGGGGGCAGACCAGGCATTTTACTACACCCTTATACCCATGACGGTATTGGCAGTTTGTGTTGTAGCGTTAAAACAACTTACAATTAATCAGGATGGTTCCTACCATCAATCGTAGTAATTGACCACCTGATTAAACAGATCTTCTAAAAGGTCGTCAATTATATCGTCTTTGTCGAGGGTTGGCCTGGAATAATTTTTATATTCTGAAGGTATTGCCTCCCTGTCTCCCGACAACCGATACTCATAGAGGTCTATGCTCTTGGAAGCATCAAAAGTGCGGTAGTCTGCATCACAAGCTGCGGTTTCTTTCCTTACTTCTGATTTGATTTCCCAGTTAAAGTCAAATCGGGTTTTTTCAACAATAACTTGCCCTCGAAGTATCTTATAAACAGGTGTCTTGATGATATTACCTTTGTCATCCTTTGTGGTGGTATAACCATCTTCAACTTTTTTCTCAAAACTTTTGGTTTCTGTTGATGTGTGTTTTGATTCTCTCAAATCCCTGAAATTTAATTCAATCACACAGTCGCATGGCTTGCATTGACCTTCTGTGTAGAACTTTTTATAAGTACTGCCCTTATTTGATAATTTTGAGAATTGACTTTTAATCTCCCACGATTCCCCAATGTTGAAACCATGATCAATGTCAAACTGGTAATGATAGATGGCCAATTCTAACGATTTTTCAAGCAGACTCTTGGTTTCTTTGTATTTTTTTTGACTATCATAGGATATAAGATCAAGAAAGGTTTCATAGGCAAGTCTCGCTTCTTTTTTATCCTTTTTTACCCTGGCAGTGTCATAGTGATCAATGCCTTTATCGTAAAGTGCTGAGCAGATTTCGTCTTCCAATAAATCCGTATGCTTGTCGAGTTTTGCCTTTTTTTCTATATTGGTAGATTCAAGATAGGATTTAGCTTCTGTTGCCAGCACCAAAAAATTATCACAATCGCTGAACAGTTTTTTCAGCATTTTGAGATCCAGTTTGGCACGGTCTTCAAAACGGTTATTGAGCTCAAGGTACCTCTTGTCAAAGGCATTGTTGAGCAGTGTTTTGTTCTGTTTGAAATCTTTTTCTGCTTTGAGATCTTTCAAACTTTTTTGAATGGCACTTTCGTAATCACCTTTTTGATAGGCTTCTTTGGCTGAGGTGCATGCAATGACAGATAGCAAAACAGCAAAGCCCATAAATTTGAAATACCTCATTTTATTGCTTTTTACAAAGTTATCTCAAATTCATGGGAGCTGATTGTTTTTTTGCTAATTTAATTGATCGCGATCTGTATCATCCTGCTTTTCAATTTGTGGAGGAATGAGGTAATACAGCACCGGTGTCACCAATCGACTGAGCAAGGTGCTGGATATCAAACCTCCAATGAGTACAATCGCCAGTGGGCTGATCAAAGGCGAATGCTCCAATACCAATGGGGTCATTCCTCCTATAGCAGTAAGTGAGGTTAACAGGATAGGTAAAAAGCGCGTTTCAGCACCATCCATTACCGCTTCGTAAAGCCCCATGCCTTTTTCTCTAAGTGCATTGGTATAATCGACCATCAAAATAGAATTTTTAATTTCTATTCCAGCCAAAGCAATGATGCCAACTGTGGCTACAAATGAAAGGGTTTCTCCCGCAAACCACAAGGCCATCAACGCTCCAATGACACCCATAGGTATAACGCTCAATACAATAAGCGTGGATTTGAATGTTCTGAATTCCAAAATCAGAATGGCAAGCAGACCAAATACCGTCAAAATGATAATGGTGCCTAATCCTCCGAAAGATTCCTGGCGGGATTCAACTTCACCCGCAGCCATGAGGCGGTAGGATTTGGGTAGTTTCAATTCTTGTTCCAGTTTTGCAAGAAGGGTAGAAGTCAACTTATCGGTATTATAGCCTTCGGATACAAAACTACTCACCAGCGCATATCGTTCTTTGTTGAAGTGTCTGATCACGGGTGCTGAAGGTTGGAAGCCTATACTGGCAATATTTTTAAGAGGCACAAGTGCACCGCTGGCGGCACTCACCTGAATGCGATCAAAATTTTCAATCGGGTTGAGTGTATTGTCTTTGATCGACAAAACGATGGCATGCTCATCTCCTTCACCGGTGCGCAACTTGCCTATTTCAAGGCCTGCTATCGACATCCTGACCGTGCGGGCCAATTCTGCGCCATTGATACCATAGAGTCCTGCTTTGTCTTTGTCAACGTTTACTCCGATGTCGGTCTTTTCAAAACGCAGATCATTTTTTACATAAAGAGTACCTGGTGTTTTTTTAAATATTGCTTCCACATTGCTTGCCAAAGTTTTAAGTGTATCAAGATTGGACCCCAGTATTCTGATTTCAATGGGAGCGCTAATAGGGGTGCCTTGCTGAAAACGCCTCACCTGCACCTTTGCTCCGGATATTTGAGATAAATCATCACGCAGCTTACTTTCCAGTTTTTGGATTTGTGGTACAGTAGCCTTATCTTCCATAAAAACTACCAATTGGGCTATGTTGTCGGCATTTTGCTTTTGAAATTCATTGTAGTAAATCCGGGGATTGCCTTTTCCTACATTGGAACTCAGATTTTTTACTTCCCCTAACGAAAGAATGTATTTTTCGATTTTGGCAGTGATACTATTTGTATGCTGTAGAGAGGAACCTGGTTCTGTCTCTACTTCAACCAGGATGATGGGTTTTTCACTCGAAGGGAACAAACTGAAACCTATTACCGGTACTATGAGAAGGGAAAGACCAAAAATAAAGGATGCCCCTACTAATGATTTTACTGGATGGGCTATGCACCATTTCAGGAGATTTTGGTAAGGAGTGTTGATGTAGGTTTTAAATGCTCTGAAGAAAAAATTCCCTTCACTGTGTGAATCCTTTTCGTGTGCTTTTAACAATATACTGGATAAAAATGGAATGATGGTCAAAGACACAAAAAGGGATGAAAGCACCGTGACCATTACCGCCATAGGCAACGAACGTATAAAATCTCCAGAACCTTCAGGCATGTTGGCCAAAGGCAAAAATGACAGGATGAGGGTTGCTGTACATCCAATAATGGCCACTACAATATGAGAGGTGGCTGATACAGCTGCAGCCTTGGCCGAAATGCCACCCCGCATGTACCGTTCAATATTTTCTACAACCACAATGGAATCATCCACCAGTAAACCCAAAGCTATAACCATGCCCACTATACTCAATTGATTGAGCGTGTAGCCCATCAGATCGAGCATAAATAAGCCAATGCTCAATGATAAAGGGATGGAAATCATAACCACTATGGATGCTCTCGTACCCAAAGGCAGGAGTGTTAGCAGGACTAAAAAAATGGCGATGGCAAAATCTTTACCCAAACCGGAAAGCCTGTTTTTTACACCCACTTCCTGATCAAATGCCTGACTGATTTGAATGTCTTTTGACAAACTTTTTTCAAAAGATGTAAGAACATCAGCCAATTGCTTTCTTAACTCAATGATATTTCGTTTGTCCTTCATTGCAGTAATAACCCAAACGGATCTTTTGCCATTTTGCCGGGCAATATGATCCGCGTCTTCATGGTCCCAATAGATGTTGGCCACATCTTTTAGCTTGGTGATTCTACCTTCCGGGGTAGATTTAACCACCATTTCTGCTACTTCTTTCAGGTCATTGAATTCCGAATTGGTCTTGATATTGAATTTTCTTTTACCAAGGTCCATATCACCTCCGGGTATGTTGAGATTGTTGGCCTGTATGAGGCCAATGACTTGATTTAAAGCGATGTTGTAGAGTCCGAGTTTTTGCAAATCGAGTTCTACTTTTAGGGTTTGTTCTGGTATGCCCTGAATTTCCACCCATTTTACATCTTTAATTCTCTCTATATCTTTTTCCAATCTTTCTGCTTCTTCTTTTAACGATGTAAATGAAGCGGTTTCTGATACAAGGGCTGTCTGGAGTATGGCTACGTCGCTGCTTGAAGCTCGTTTAACATCAAGTCTGATAATGCCATCCGGTAATTCAGGTCTGATCTTGTTTATTTCTCTTATGACATCATTGTTTTTGGTTTCAACGTCTACGTCGTAGGTAAATTCAACCAGCATTACCAGTAAACCGTCGTTGATGGTGCTGGTAATTTTTTTAATGTCGCCCAGTTGATATAATTCTTCTTCAATGGGCTCAGCTACCAATTGTTCCATATCGGCAGGAGTAGTACCGGGGTACACAGCGATGATGGAAAAGATGGGTGCTCCAAAAGGTGGATCTTCAGCACGGGGCATATTTTTCAAAGAATTGAAGCCAAGCAGCAAGAGTGCAACAAAGACTACCAATGTAAACTGATAGTGTTTTACAAAAAATTGAACAAATTTCATCTCTGCCGATTTAGGGTTTAATTTTGATGACATCACCGTCTTCCAGATACATGGCACCGGTTGATATTATTTCATCCTGAGCGCTAATGCCCGAAAGAACTTCGACCCGATCTTCCATGAGTTGTCCCGTAATTATTTTGCGCAACCTTGCTTTACCATTTTCATTAACAAAAACATAGGAAGTATTGCCGCTGGAACGTGTCAGGCATTCGATCGGAATGCTAAGAATATTATTATTAGAATGGGTGTTTATGGAAATTTTTCCTAATAGGCCTACGGCCAAATCGGAGGGCCTTTCTTTAAATGAAAACTCAGCATCAATCAAGCTGCTTGCATTGCCGGCAATCACTGCCTTTTCAGTGAGGGTAACTTCATATTGTTTTCCTGGATTGGCATCAAGCGTAAAAGTTGCTTTTTGACCTGGTTTTAATTGGACCCAGTCGCGATCTATGAATCCTGCTTTAACCTTCCAGTCAGCACCTGAGGTACCTATGATGGCATAGACAGGCATACCCGGTGCGGCCATTTCTCCAGCATGTACAATCTGTTTAACGATTCTACCATCTATGGGCGACCTTACTTCACTGTACTGTTTATTAAATTGTATTATTTCTTTTGTTTTTTTGGCTACTGCTACGGCAGTGGTGGCATTTTGAACCTGTTCGAGGGTAGCTACGCTGTCTGCATACAATCTCTCTGCCCTTCCTTTGTCGCGTTCTGCCTTCCCCAATGCCTCGCTAGCCTGTTGAAGTTGTGCTTCGATTTCAGCCAGGTTGAGTCTGGCCATCAACTGACCTTTTTTTACATAATCACCCTCTTCAAAGTAAGTTGCGGCTACGATGCCACCGGTTTTAAAGGATGGCTTTGCTTCTTGTCCGTTGGTAATGATACCGATGGCAGTAGTTGACAAATGGCTGCCAGCAGAAGAGGCATGTACCGTTACTACCATGGTGGTATCCAGATTTGCCGGTTTTGAGGTTTGTTCTTTTTCTTTTGTGCTGCACTGCAAAAAGAAAAGACCCGATAGCAGCAGAATGAATAGTTGTTTCATATGTGTATATTGTTAATGTCTAAGGAATGTTAATGATGGCTAGAGCATATACCCATTCACTCCATTTGATCCATGCGTTGTAGCGTGAAAGTTGGTATTGAATCTGGGTTTGGGTTAGTTGGGTTTGGGCATCCACCAATTCAAGATAACTGGCGTTTCCTTCTTTGTACCTGGTATAACTGTCTTTGTAAAATTGTTGGGCGGCTGATACACGCGGAGCAAATTTTTGTGCCTGATCAATGGCGGTAAGCAAGTTGGTCTCTGCGTTTGTAACCTGCAAATGGATCAGATCCTGTGTGTGACTGTATTGTGCCTGTTGGGCCTCCATCCTGGCTTTGGCTGCATCTTTTCTAAAACTGTGCCTTTTGTTGTCGAATAAGTTTATGTCGAGGTTGATGCCCATCAGCACATAAGGCTGCCAACCAAAATTAAAAGCTTGGGATCCCAAACTCAATTGAGCTCCCAGTCGAGGTTTGTAAAAATTGTTTTCTTTGTCTGTAGCCAGTGCCAACATTGAGGTCGCAGTTTGTAGCTGTAACAATTCTTCCCGGAGTCGTTGGCTTGTTATTCCACCCAATGGCAATTCTTCCAGCGTGTTTAATGCCTGATTGCCGAGGGTGTCGCCGGTAAGGAATTGGAAATAGTTTTGTGCGTTATTTTTTAAGGCGGTGGCTTCCAAATATTGTCCTTCAATTTGAGCCATCTGTGCGTCTATTCTTCTAAGTGCATAAATAGGCGCTACCTCATTTTTGACCATGCTTTGGGTCGCTCTTTTTGCTTCGCTCATCAACACAGTGGCTTCCTGGTAAATCTGCTGCAAGGCCCTGCTGCTCTCAACCTGAAAAGTTGCGGTCATTACTTCTTTTGACAATTGTCGTTTAAACGCTCTTACTTCAAGTGATTTTGCCTCACTTTCCAATACTTTGAGCTTTTGATTGAGGGCAAGATCGGGGTAATAAATAGGTTGATTAATCACCACCTTGGCATCATAGAAATTGTTGGGAAAAAAGTTGATTTCCTGGTTTTGCAGGTTTGAAAATTGCTGTGTTCCGGTAAGTGAGTTGAGTGTGTTGTAAACTGGATTCAGCAAATCACCTACGGGAAAGGAGATGTTTCTGCCACCGGTTGCCAGTGTGTAGCCTAGATTAAAGCCTACCGTAGGGCCATACATCGCCTTTGCCTCTTTGTGATTCCATGCAGCAGCATTGAGGTCAAATGTTTTTGCTTTAAGGGCTTCATTTTTTAGCCATGCTTTTTCAATATGAGGCTGAAGTACTTCGGTTTGTGCAGAACTGCCTGTTGTGATGCCTGCAATGAGGGCTACCAATGTGAATTTTAGAAATTTCATGGCTTAGATTTTATAGTTAAACAGGGTGTACATGATGTTTTCAAGAGTTTTATCTATCAACTCACAGTCTTTTCCCTGGCTACAATTTCCATCTACAATGAGAAGGCGCTGGGTATTGGCTAGCGAAACAAGACCGTGAACAGCACACCACAATTGCAAGGCCATGATTCTTTCATCAACATCTTTTTTACCACTTTCAACGAGCGCCTCTCTGCAGGTAGCAACCAAAAATTCAAAGGTTGCTATGCCATGTCCCCATTCTGCTTTGCATCGTTCAATGTGGTTCATGGGGCTGGTGGAGTTAAACATCAATTCATACCAATCTTGATTTTCTGTGCCAAATCTGATATACGACCTGCCAATGAGAAAAAGTCTCTTCAATGCCGATGGTTCGTGGTAAACCTGTTGCATTTGACTGGCCATGAGTTCAAAACCTTTGTCCATCATTTGGTAAAGGATTTCATCTTTGTCTTGAAAATACAGGTAGATGGTGGCCGGACTGTATTCAATTTCATTTGCAATCTTGCGTAGAGACAATTTTTCCTGACCTTCTCTGATGATGATTTCTTTGGCTTTGAGGAGGATCAATTCTCTCAACTCATTTTTTTCTCTTTCTTTTCTTTCAGCTAAACCCATTTTATAATATTAACACTGCAAAAATAATGAACAGCGTTAAGTTAATCAATAGTGTTTATTAAATATTTTTTAAAATAATGTTTTAATGGTTGATAATGAATTAATTGATGCTTTATTATTGTGATTAATTATCTTATTATTTTAGATGACGCTTCATTTAATTCAAAATATTTCACTAAACCAAACAAGTTCTTTTATGTTAAGCCTTCATGTCAGTGATAAATTGGTTTAAATATATTTTCTGGACGAGCCTCATTTTTCCGGCTTGTTTCAACCCTTCTCCCAAATTCAGACCTGCAGGGAAGGTAGCAGGAGCTGATTTTTACAAACTTAAGTTTACTACCATTGACGGTAACCATTTTGATTTTGCAGCTTTAAAAGGCAAAAATATAGTAATCCTCAATACGGCATCAAATTGTGGCTATACCGATCAATATGCTGATTGGGAGAATTTTTACAAACAAAACAGCGAAAATTGGATGGTATTGGGCTTTCCATGCAATCAGTTTTTGGGACAGGAAAAAGGCAGCAACAATGAAATAGCTTCATTCTGTAAACTCAACTATGGGGTGAGTTTTCCACTCTTTATGAAAAGTGATGTAAAAGGGAAAAATAAAAATGAAGTTTACAGTTGGTTGACTACAGCTTCATCAAACGGATGGAACCAGCAACAGCCAACCTGGAATTTTTGCAAATACATCATAGACCAACAAGGGCAGCTTATCGCTTTTTTCCCTTCCAAAACTAAGCCACAGGATGCTGTCTTCCAAAATGTTATTCAGCAACTTGCTCATTGAGATGTAGGTTTTATTTGACACTTTTCTCCGAAAGCTTTATTTTTATAGTTATTTATCATCATGGAAAATTCAGACCCATCCAGAGAAAGCAAGCGGTACAAAATCAAAGATCTGAAAGTATACAGTTCAACAGAATACATTTCAGAGAATAAAAAACGGTACCGCATGGTATATGACAAGCAAGAGCTTACCTATGTATATGCGGAGTTGTCATTTTACAATAAGTCATTTGACCTCGAGAATTGGGATGCAGAAGTTGAATTGAGATGTTTTGAAAAAACACCCCAGGAAAACAAGCAGGTTTGTCACCTGGTTTTTAATAAAAAAATAAGCAAGTACGATTCCATCGTATTTATACGTGAAGGGTGGGGCAGTAAAAAGGAAGGTAGCTTTTGGAAGGCCGGTGTTTATTTTTGGGAAGCTTATCTGGATGGCGAATATGTAGGCAACAAATTTTTTTACATCGAAGACAGTGGTCAAAAAAAATTTAATCCGGAAAATTATCTGAAAATAAGATCTGTACGCTTGTTTGAAGGACAGTACGATGATATGGAACAAGATCCTGTTACTTCACTAATAGGATTTGATGCGGATCAGACACGGTATGTTTTTGCTGAATTGACATTCTCCAATCAGTTGATGAGTCAGGCATGGAATTGTGAAATTTTTGTTCGGTATTTTAATGAATCAGGAGACATCAAATCCACTGTTTCCAAATTAAGACCTATAAAAAAAGGGGAGCAAACTTTTTCAATTATTTATGGTTTTGGATCCAATACTAAAGGCAGCTGGTTGCCCGGTAAATACCGAATTGAAATTGTATTTATGAACCACATGCTGGCTGTAGTCCCATTTGCTGCCGGCAATGACTTTGTAGATGGAATTCCTGTTTTGCTCGTGCCTCAGGGAGACGTAGTCACCCCTATTCAAAAACCGGAGGATGATCTGATGAGCTTTGAAGACCACATGGCCAAGTTGGATGCCATGATTGGTTTAAAAGAAATCAAAAAGAAAGTTAGAGACCACGCCCAATATCTTCAATTTTTAAAGTTGCGCCAGGATCAGGGATTTCGGGAACAAGATGCTGCCGATCTTTATTTGGTCTTCACCGGCAATCCTGGGACAGGCAAGACCACCATTGCCAGGATGATGGGAGCATTGTACAAAAAAATGGGACTGCTTAGTAAGGGGCATGTTGTGTCTGCCGATAGAGCCGACCTGGTGGGCGAATACATCGGGCAAACGGCTCCAAAGGTGAAGGAGGTTTTTGAAAAAGCCAGAGGAGGTATCCTTTTCATTGATGAGGCATATGCACTGGCAAGATCTGCAGATGACAACAAAGACTTTGGCAGAGAAGTAATAGAAATGTTGGTCAAAGAAATGTCAAACGGCAAAGGCGATTTGGCCGTTATTGTTGCAGGATACCCCAAAGAAATGAAGGTATTTATTGATGCCAACCCCGGATTGAAATCTCGCTTTAAACATTATTTCGAATTTCCGGACTACCTGCCACAAGAGCTTATGCGAATTGCCGAGTACATTATAAGAGACAAAGAATTGGATCTTACAGATGGTGCCAGAAAAAAAATAGAAGAAATCATTGTAGAAGCCTATCGCAACAGAAACTTAAGTTTTGGCAATGCCCGATTTGTCAATGATTTGATTGAAAAGGCTAAACTCAATCTAGGCTTACGCATTATGAACCGAACCAGCACCCGCAAGCCCACAAGGTCGGAATTGATGACCATAATGGAAAAGGATGTGCACCATCTCCACACCCACATTAGTCCAGATTTACCTGACATCCCTATTGATCACGAATTGCTCCAAAAAGCAATGCTCGAATTGGATGGTCTGATGGGCATGGAAAATGTAAAAAAACAAATAAAAGAAATTGTAAATGTAGTTACCTATTATAGGGAAACTGGTAAAAATGTACTTTCCTCATTTTTCCTCCATACTGTTTTTGTGGGCAATCCGGGTACTGGTAAGACCACAGTGGCCCGAATACTCACTAAAATTTATAAGGCTTTAGGCATATTGGAAAGGGGCCACATCGTAGAAACCGACAGGCAAGGTTTGGTAGCCGGCTTTGTAGGACAAACAGCACTTAAAACCAAAGAAAGAATTGATGAAGCAGCGGGTGGTGTTTTGTTTATTGATGAAGCATACGCCCTCAGCAACTTCAACGGACTTCAAGGAGATTATGGCAATGAAGCCATCCAAACCTTACTCAAAAAAATGGAAGATGACAGGGGTAAGTTTTTTGTTTTTGCGGCGGGTTATCCTGAAAATATGGATCATTTTCTCAAAGCCAATCCTGGCCTGGCTTCCAGATTCGACAAAATACTCAGGTTTGAAGATTATACCGAGGATGAATTGTTCGACATCGCCCTGAAAATGTTTAAAGATGAGGGTTATACGCTTCACCCAAAAACCAAAGATTTGGTTCGTATATATTGTAATGAAATATATCAAAAGCGGGACAAATTCTTCGGTAATGCGCGGACCATACGCAAATTTACAGGAGAAGTGATCAGAAAACAGAATCTAAGAGTGGCCGCTCTTTCCCCCGAAGATCGCATTGGCAGGATGGGGCAAATCATCATAACTGACGACATCCGTGGAGCGGGAACAGAACAGGATGAGGTCATATACCGAAGAAAAGGAATCAGTTTTTAATACGTAGTTTTTCCAACGCTGTTTCCAACTGACTTTTTAGCAAAGCCGCATCCAATGCCGTAGCGGACTTTTGTTTGATCTGGCCCATGAAAAAACCTATCAAGCCTGATTTTCCTTTTAAGTACTCATTTACCTTGTCAGGATTTTGAGACAATACTTCATCTATATACCCGGATAGTAAGTCTTCGTTTTGATCAATTATGAGCTTGTATTTGCTGGCTAAATCCCAAACATTTACATCTGTTTGTTCAAGCAAAGCAGGAAGCAATACTGACAATATTTGCGATTTTCCAACCTTGCCACCATTGTACATGTCTATCAAATCAGCCAAATCTTCATCTGATATCAGTAAGGTGGCATCTCTTTGGTTGGACTCCGCATAAGGCAATACTTTATTTACCAATATGATGGCTAAAATGTTGGCGGGTAATTGTTTTTCTTCCGTTAATCTAAGAAAGTATTCAAACCACAATTTTTGCTGGCATATCTTTTCTGCATCTTCTTTACTAACACCCTTTGAAATTAATTGCGCAAGTGCTTCGTTGGGCAAAATGCCCATGCTTTGTCTAATTTCATCAATCCATACTTTATTCAAATTGATGGGGCTAAGATCTGGTTCGGGAAAGTATCTGTAATCATTTTCACCTTCCTTTTTGCGCATTGGGACTGTGATTCCTTTTGTAGTATCATACAATAGGGTAGTGCGTGTGATGGCTACTCCATTACCAATCAAAGCTTGCTGGCGACCTGCTTCGTACGTGATGGCTTCTCTTGCAAATCTTCGGCTATTTACATTTTTTATTTCACATCTTTCTCCCAATATTGGACTGCCTTCAGGCATAATAGATACATTGCAGTCACAACGTATGGAGCCCTCTTCCATGTTGCCATCTGAAATTTCAAGGTATTGAACCAACTGCTGAAGACTCGTTAAAAAATCATAAACCTCTTGCCCGGAAACAAATTGAGGCTCGGTTACCAGTTCAATTAAAGGGGTGCCTGCCCGATTGTATTCAATCGTGGAATAAAGTGAATGCTGGTCATGATTCGATTTTCCGGCATCTTCTTCCATATGGATGTGGTGAATTTGGATGGTTCTGGACTGACCATTGGTCAAAAATGTCCAACTACCACCTTTTCCTATTGGATTTTTGTCCTGGGTGATTTGATATCCTTTGGGCAAGTCTGGATAAAAATAGTTTTTACGATCAAAGTTCATTTGTTGTGGGATACTACATCCCAGGGCCAGAGCAAGACGCAAAGATTTTTCTACGTGCCCTTTATTTACCCTGGGTAATGTACCCGGCAAAGCGAGGGTGATTGGACTAATGTTGATGTTTGGTTCTGTCTCAAATTGATTGCGCTCTGAGGAAAAAGCCTTGCTGTGGGTATTTAATTGTATGTGGACTTCGAGCCCAATTACAGTCTGGTACTTAATATTTGTAGACGTCATTAAAAAAGAAATACGCTGATGAATAGAATCACAGCACTGAACAGCGCCATGAGAATAATATACGAAAATCCAAATAAGGTATATTTCAAAGTGGTCATGATCCAACCCTGGCGGTAATAAAACTTAAATGACAAGAAGCCATATAAAAATATAGCCCCAACCAGCCAGGCGATTATCCAGTCGTAAGTACTCAACCAGGCTCCAAATAATTCTCCCAAAAATATTGGGCAGAGCAAAATGAAAGCAAAAGAGTGTAGATTCATTACCAGACAAGCATGCTCTACAAAATAAATGTGGTGTCTTACATACAATAGCTTCAAGATGACAGCAACCATAAATACCGATAAGATGATACTCCATGCCAGATTGCCTATGATGAATTTTACACCAGCCAGTCTATTGGTATCGTATTTGATGTACTGGCTTACCTTTAACCGGTCCATTTTATTGGTGATCTTATATTTTTTGTACAACGGTTCGGCATCCATTTCATAGGCATCTTTCATGCTGATGCCATACTTTCTCACATCATCGTCTCCAAAAATACTATTGATGCCCCAGCCTGTCTTGCTTGGAAAAGTATCAATGTCAGGGTAAACCACATCCTCAAATATGCCGTTTCGCAGACTATCGATTTGGTCACAATGATCCTCCCCTAAAAATTTGAGGGCAGTTTGATCAAAGCGCTGGAGCAACCTGCCTTTTTCCATATAGCCAAGGATAGAGGAATTGTTGATCTCATTGCCAAGGTTAATTATTAAAAGCAACAAGGTAAAGTGAAGGAACATACTCACCAGAAAGAGTCGGATTGGCGTAAAATACGCTTTTCGATGGCCTGCCACATACATCTTAGTCAACCGGGCAGGAAAGGGTAAAGCCAAAAGGGTTCGAAACAAATTGGTATCAAGGTTGAAAATGTCCTGGGTAAAATCTTTGACCAATTGTTTAAAAGTGAGCACTGCATCTTTAGATTTCTGTCCACATGCCGGACAAAAGTCCTTACCCGTAAGTAAGTCTTCTCCACAGTTAAGACAATGTTTGGTTGTTTTTGATTTCATATTTCACCTGTGTGACAAAGATAACCCGTATCAGGCAAATTGTCATACTTGAGTTACCCGCTTCATATTGAAGTTTGGTATAATGTTTGCCAATAATAATATGTGATAAAAATAGTTTGACGAATTTTAATATAAAATATTGAAAATCAGTTAAATAAAGATTTAAAAAAGTATTATAAAAATGTTTGAGACTACAATTTTTACATCGCATGCATCCCATTGTTAGGGAAAATAGAAAAAAATGCGAAAAAAAATTGGGACAAAAACAGGAGCAAGTAAGAATCCAAAAATTGATTAAATACATTGACATGAAGAACAGTTTTTTTACAAGTTTGGGAAAGAATGCACGAAATACCCTAGGGGTGTTTTTGGTGCTTTTTATTTCCGTTATGAACCTGTATGGACAAGATCCGTGTGCCAACGACATCAACGATCCGGTTTTCGACAATTGTGAAGACAGGGAGATTGTCCTGCCTTCAGGTGTTTGTACAACCCAGTTGATACCTTCGTTGTCAGCAACCGACAACTGTACCAGCAGTGAAGACAGATTTACAACCAACGTAAACGACGATGTTGTTACCGATGGTTTAGGTTGCCTGATGGGTGACATTTCATTCTACCAGATTTTTAGTCCTGGGTCAGGATGGAATACGCCATTTACACCACAATCTGTTTTGTTGGGCGTTTACAATGCTGAGAACAATCCATTGGTCACGGTTAATTTTTACCTAACCAATGGTTTTGCCAATCCCGACAGTTGGACACTAATCGGAGAGGGTAGTGCTTTTCTTGGCACCGCTTCCAACACATTTGTTACCATTCCTGTAAGCGTGGCAACCATTTTGCCCACTCAGGAATTTGCAATTGAAGTAGTTGCACCAACTTCTGCGGTTTATGGAAGCATTGTAGGATTAAATGACGGAGGCCAAACTTCTCCTACATTTTTCAAGACCTCTGCATGTGGTACCAATGCGCTTACAGATGTAGTCACTGTGCTGGGTAGCAACTATGGCATGGCTTTGTCGATCATAGGTGAATCCGCTGGTGTATATATTACACCTGCGCCGGGCAACCCTTATGCGGTTGACCATGATTTTCCTGTAGGTGAGTACAACCTCAGTTATATTGCCACCGACAATGCAGGCAATTCATCTTCATGTTCATTTTTGCTAACTGTTACCGAAGAAGAAGTAGTAAGCAGCCTGGCTTGTAATGATCTGGTTCAAATATCGCTGGATACTCTTTGCGAAGCCACGGTTGGTGCCGACGAAATTCTGGAAGGTGACCATTATGGCTGTTATGACAATTATCAGGTAGTCATCTACAATAAACTCAACCAGCCTATAGGCAATGTACTTAATAAAACTTACATCGGTCAAACACTAAAAGTTAGCGTATTCAATCAGGCCGGCAACTCCTGTTGGGGCTTGATCAAAGTGGAGGATAAAACACCTGCCATTTTGGATTGTTCTCCGATCTACACTACGTGTGCAGGGGATCTTGAACCAGGCAGCCCGCTTCCTGATTTAATCACAGTACAGGCTGACCTAACTGGTGCGGTAATTCCATCCAATTCAAAGTACGCCCGTGATTATTTTGTCAATGTTTATGGATTGGGCGATGCCATCATCAATGATGTCAATGTTATGTTGGATATCAATCATCAAAATGTAAATAACCTTCAGGTGTTGGTGACATCACCCTGGGGTACTACTGTAAAACTTTTTGGAGGAATTGCAGAAAATTGTGCTTTTGGCAATATAAGGGTGACTATGGACGACGAAGCATCCAATACATACAATGACCTGGAGAATACATGTCTGGCAGCAAATCCTGCCATCGCTGGTTTTTTCCAACCACTGCAGGGTTTGAACATTTTTGATGGTCACAATGCAGAAGGACAATGGAAATTTACCGTGATAGATTCTACAGATACAGATGGAGGTGAAGTGAAAGAACTCTCATTGGTTTTTGATCAGGAAGGAGGATTTATCAGTTTCCCAACCAAAAACCCGGTAACTTTTGTAGAACAAGGCCCAGGTTACTACACCGTCTACGGCATAGACCCTTGTGGTCCGGCTACACTCGGCTATGTTGATGATTTGCGTCAATCAGATTGTTCAAGTATTTATAGCAAGGTTATAGCAAGAACCTGGTCTGCCATAGATGCATCGGGAAATAATTCTCCGGTATGTACACAATTTATCTATGTATATAGAAACGGTCTGGCTTCTCTACATTTTCCACCTAACTACGACGGGCATGATGAGCCAACTCTTTCTTGTCTGCAATTTGGAGATGTAGTGCCAACTCCGGAATATACTGGTGAACCTTACGGTGATTTTTGCGACAACATCCAGGTCTTCCCTTATGAAGATACCAGGATTGATATCTGTCCTAAATCATACAAAATACTGAGAAAATGGAAGTTGCTCGAATGGTGTCACAGCCAGGTTATCGAACATACCCAAATTATCAAAGTTGTGGATGATCGCGGCCCTGTAATGACTTGTCCACCAAACATCACCATTTCTACAGATCCGCTGTTCTGCACCAGAGACTTTACACCAGAAAAACCACAGGTAACTTCTGAATGTTCATCAAAACTAACCTATGATCTTTATTACTATGTACCAGATCCAACCGGGGTTCTGCCGGTAGATGCTGTATTTGTAAAAGACAATGTAGTCAACGGTGTAACCATTCAAGGTCTGCCATTGGGTAAAAACTACCTGCTGTGGAGAGTATGGGATGAATGTGGAAATTACTCAGAGTGTATTTTCACTGTAACTGTTCGTGACGAAGTACCTCCGGTTGCTGTTTGTGATCAGTTTACCAAAGTTTCCATAGGTTCCAATGGTTTTGGTGAAGTAGCTGCCTTTACCTTTGATGATCTGAGTAACGACAATTGTGAGATCGTAAGATACCAGGCAAGAAAAATGACCAACAAGTGTACCGGCGGAACAACAAGTTTGTTCCGTGATACCATCTTGTTCTGTTGTGACGAAGTTGGTTCCAGCATCATGGTAGAATTCAGAGTAACCGACAGGTCAGGCAATAGCAATACTTGTATGGTTGAAGTAAAGGTAGAAGACAAACTTCCACCATATATTACAAAGTGTCCGGCCAATATAACCATTGAATGCCAGACAGATTATAAAAACACCACCATTACCGGCGAACCAGTAGCCATCGACAATTGTAAAGTAAACAGTGTCTCATTTGCAGACAGCGGTTCACCCAACAATTGTGGTGAAGGTACCATTCGTAGGACATGGACAGTAAGGGATGCGCAGGGCTTAACAGGTTCTTGTGTTCAAACCATTGTGTTGGAAGACAGTGATCCATTTGACAAAAATGATATCATATGGCCTTTGGACTATGACGCAACCACATGCCATGCCAACCTCAACCCAGAAAACCTGCCTGCTCAATATGCTTACCCTAAAGTAACAGACGATGCTTGTAGTCTTACTTCCATCACCTACAAAGACCAACATTTTACCTTTGTAGATGGAGCATGCGAAAAAGTATTGAGAACATGGACCGTCATCGATTGGTGTACCTATGTAGAAAATACCAACATAGGCATCTATACCGATCTGCAAATCATCAAATTGGCCAATACCATAGATCCGGTATTTGGTTCTTGTAGAGATACCATTGTCAATATATTTGACGATTGCAAAGGTCCTGTTACCCTGGCAGCTGGAGCAACAGATGATTGTACACCGATTGAACAATTGAAATACACGTATAGAATCGACCTCAAAGACGATGGCATCAATGATACAGGTCTGAGCGGTACTACAAGAACCTTTACGCATACCTTGCCGGTAGGTAAACACAGAGTTTACTGGACCGTTGAAGACCAATGTGGAAACAGAACATCTTGCAATTATTTGTTAACGGTAAGAGATGGTAAAAAACCAACGCCATATTGTTTGTCAAGTGTTACTACAGTAGTGATGCCTTCATCGGGAGTGATCACCATTTGGGCAAGCGATTTTAATCATGGAAGTTACGACAACTGTACACCACAGGAAAAACTATTGATTTCATTTAGTTCAGATGTAAAAAATACAAGTAAGACCTTCCAGTGTTCAGACATTCCGGATGGAATAGAAATGGAGATACCTGTAGAAATCTGGATTACAGACGAAGCTGGTAACCAGGATTATTGCACGGTGACACTTGTACTCCAAGACAACACCGGAAATGTTTGTCCTGATAAAGTTGGATCCAGAGTTGTTTTGGGCGGAAGGATTAAAACAGAACAAAACAAATCGCTCAATGGGGCTATGGTGACCTTGTGGGAAGGTAATGTAAAAGTCAAAGAATTCATGACTTCTACAGCTGGAAACTTTGTTCTGGACAATGTATTGATTGGTCGCAACTACCAATTGTCTGCAACCAAAAACGACGATGTGCTCAATGGCTTGTCTACCCTCGACCTTGTATTGATCCAAAGGCACATCCTTGGAGTTGCCAAATTGGATTCACCATACAAAGTGATTGCTTCAGATGTGAACAATGACGGAAAGATTTTGGCATCTGACCTGGTGTCACTGAGGAAAATCATACTTGGATTGGCACTCCAAATGCCTACAGGTCAAAAATCCTGGAGATTTGTAAACTCTGCTCAGCAATTTAGCAATGCAAACAATCCATTCCCTTTTGATGAAAAGATCAGTCTGGATAACCTTGCAAGCAATATGTACAACCAGGACTTCTATGCAGTGAAAATCGGGGATGTCAATAGCTCAACCGTATTGAATGTCAACGATGACATTGCGGAACCACGTTCCAATGAAGTATTGAGTCTCGAGTACGATATTGTAAATACAAACGAAGGAAATCGCATTGATTTTTATGCTTCCAAAGATCAGGAAGTTTACGGCTTCCAGATGTCGATCAAAGGCCTTACTGAAGTAGCAAAAGCAACAGGAGTGAAATTGAATGTAGGTGCAGAGAACTATGCCAACGGTGAAAGAGGATTTGCCATGTCATGGAATACTGACAAAGCGCAAGCCATCAAAGCCGGAGAATTGTTATTCAGTTTGCATGCAAATGGAGAGGTCAATGAACTGCAATTGGCAGGATTGTTGAAAGACGAAGCATATCTTAACACTGATGAGGTGTCTGATATTGAATTGACATTGAGAAATAAACAAAGTGCCAATGCATTTGAAGTTTATCAAAATGAACCTAACCCATTCTCACACCAGACAAAGATAGGATTCAAACTACCGGAAGCTGCGGATGCAACCTTGAAGATTTACGATCAAACCGGAAAGATTCTCCACATGCAGAAGAATAGTTTTGCAAAAGGTATGAATCATTTCACTGTCCAAAACGCCGATCTGGGTACTTCAGGAATCATGTATTACGAAGTAAGCAGTGAAAACTTTAAGGCTACAAGGAAAATGATTGGAATAAAATAAGTGAATTTTTGGATTATTCAGTTCGAAGCCGAATCCCCTGGGGTTCGGCTTTTTTTTTAAACAAAATTAACCCAATAGAAATCAAATATTATGGTCTAAACATTTCGTTTTGTATTTTTAATATATGTAAAAAAAAACTATTCGTTTAGTTATAAATCCTACCCCTATATTTGTCGGTACGCAAGTTGAATTTTTTACATGGTAAAAGACTTTAGTGCATTAATCGTTTCCATCATCGCAGGCCTCCTGGTTCTTCTTGTAGGTATGATGGTTTTTTCCAGCCTGTATCCTTATCCAATGGATTTTGACAGCCACAACAGGGCATCCATGTCGACTTTTCTCAACGATCTGCCCAACAAAGCATACGCCATCAAAATTGGCATCAATACAATAGCTGTTTTTTGTGCTACTTTACTGGCGGCATTGATCTCAAGGTCCAAATCCAGGTTAGGTTTGGTCGGCTTGCTCGTCTTTGTGGGCTTGCTGGTTTACAGGGATGTTAAATTCGATTACCCTGATCTTTATTTTGTTGTGGGTCTTTCGATCAATATGTTAGCCGGCCTCGTGGGTTTAAAGCTGGGTTCCAGAAGTTAGATTATTTCAGCAAAATATAATTTTTGTACTCTCCGATTCTCCAGCCCGTCCATTTCTCTATATAGTATTTTATTTTTTCTTTGGGTTTTCTTTTCTTAACCTGGATATCAAAATTAAAATCCCAGTCCCTGGCTTGAATTCTCTCTTTCATAACAGCGGGATGTGAGTCCTTAAACAAGGTGAGACTTTCAATATTGCCATAATCAAACAACTCTTCTTTGATGGCGTTTTCATTTAACCAGTCATCGGAGTGCCAGTAGCGTTGCGAGTTATTGATCTTGGCTTTCATGGTTGCAGGATGTTTCACATAGCCATAGTGGTA
>ERZ724526.45-NODE-45-length-57976-cov-7.269747_pt1 | contig 57976 bp, 46 predicted proteins | sample MGYA00376059_ERZ724526 | MGnify/ENA primary metagenome ERZ724526 (study PRJEB28724, sample SAMN07190883) | activated sludge metagenome | isolation source: activated sludge of sewage treatment plant in Hong Hong | place: Hong Kong | collected 2016-03-17 ...
TCATCCGTCGCCCAGCAAAGTCCACCGACGAATAACGAGACGACACGTTGACGATAGGCTGCCCGAGCGTCTTCCACACCGCTCCGCCCCAGCCAGCGTCGAAAGCGCGCATGATCTGGTCGCCAGTGTTGGTCGGTGGTGCCGACGCCAACCAGAACGGATTCGGCGACTTGATTCCACAAAAATCGACGGACAAATCGGCCATCGTGAAAACCTCCGGCGCCTAGCGCGCCCCTCCGAGCTTGCCCAACACTTCGTCCGCGATGGTTCGCGCCGCACGCTGGCCTTCAGCGACGGCATTGACTACTTCTTGGCCACCGGATACGCAGTCTCCCGCCGCAAAATAGCGAGGGTTCGACGTCCGTCCGTTCGAGTCTGCCACCACTTTGCCACCGTCGGTACGAACCGGAAGCTCAGCGGTCAGCTTGGCGCCCTTTTGTCCCGTCGCACGAATCACCAGATCCGCAGGCAGCGTCTCTAGCCGCTCACCACCGTCGGGAAGCTTTCGACCCAGCTCCAGCCCGCTCACTCGGCTCAGCCTGGGCGACGGACCCCGCGACGGACCGAGCACGCGATGCGGCACCGCATGGAGCACCAGCTCGACGCCCGCGTCTTTGGCCAGCTCCAGCTCGTGCGGATAGGCCGACATCTGCTCACGTCCGCGACGATAGAGCAGCCAGACTTTCCCTGCACCAGCCCGGCTTGCTTGCGTGACCACGTCGATGGCCGTGTTGCCGCCACCAATCACCGCGACGCGAGCACCACGCAGCATCTCGAAGATCTCGCGATCACCGTTTTTGAGCGCCGCGATGAAGTCGAGTCCGTCCCACACACCCGGAAGCGACTCGCCCTCGATCTGGATGCCGGGAATTGCGCCCATGCCAACACCGATGAAGATCGCGTCGTGACGGCTCTCTAGCTCGCTCAGCGATACGTCTTTTCCGACGGTGACACCACAGCGAATCGTGACACCAGCTTCGATCAGCCAGTCCACTTCCGCCTGCGCAACCTCGGGCGTCATCTTGTACTGCGCCACGCCGTAGGTGTTGAGCCCGCCCGGACGCTCCGCCGCTTCGTAAATCACCGACTGATACCCGAGCTTGAGCAGCTCTGCCGCACACGACAGACCCGCTGGACCCGCACCGATGATTCCCACCGAGCCCGCTTTCGGAGTCCCCGGCGTCAGGATCTTCTGCTTGACCGCCATCGCATGGTCGGTCGCAAAGCGCTGAAGTGGTCCTATCTGAATCGGCTTGTGCTGATCCTCCAGCACACACGCGCCTTCACACAGCACTTCCGTCGGACACACTCGAGCACAGCTTGCGCCCAGGATGTTCGCCGACAGGATGGTTCGCGCCGCGCCGCCCGGATTGCTCGTCGCAATCTGACGGATAAACAGCGGAACATCGATGTGCGTGGGACAGGCCCGCATACACGGTGCGTCGTAACAGAACAGACACCGGTTGGCCTCGGCGAGTGCTTCGTCCTTCGAGAGCGCAGAGCGAAGCTCGCGAGCAAGCGCTTTTTTGTGAAAACTCTCGGCCATCATGTCGGGGAAATTAGCACAGCCGCATACCTGACAAGCCCCAAAATTGGTACAACCACCGCGCCGTTTCCTGCATCCTGTGCCAGCCTGCTTGCTCGTCCATGAGCGACGGAAACAGCAGCATTCGCTGCGTCTCCTCCAGCATCCGGGCACAGCGGTCTGACACAGCGCGGTTGACGTAGAATGACCATATATGTCATGTAGTTTGTGCTTCAGTCGGTCGTTTCGCGTAGGAGCCTACATGACACTCGCCGCCCAGCCTGAGCCCACTGACCTTTCGTTTGCGCTCGCCTCGCTTCAGCAGGTGGCCGCATCGCTGCGTAGGGCGCGATCGGGCTGGATTCCTTCCCGAGAGGAGCGAAGCCAGCTGCTGTCGCTGATGCGTACCGTTGGTCCGTCGGTGTTTCCGCAGCTGCTGCGATCGCTGGCTTCGGACAGCGACGACGAAGCAAGCTGGGCCGGACAGCTTCTGCGTCAAGCGAACATGCCGGAAGTGGCGGCACGACTCGGCAAGCTGCTGACCTCACCGAGCCACTCCGATGTGGTGAAAGCACGCGCGCTGGCGATTGTTGCGGACCTTGGACTGACGCCGCCGCAAGATGTCGCACTGGCCAATCCCGAGCAGTTCATCGCCGATTCCGTCGCAGAGCTACTATCGACGATTGAATCACCAAGCGATCTCCGACGAGCAACCGACGATCTGCTGGGCTCGGTTCCAGAAGACGAGCTGTCCTCGGTTCTCCGCGAAGTGGTCTGTCACGGTGGACAGCAAGGTCAGTCGCTGCTCGAAGCCGTGCTCATCGATCCAAGAACACCGCTTACCGTCGTCGCGGAGCTTCTTCCGCTCACTCGCCCAAGCCGAAACCTGCCGGTTCGTCGATCCATTCCCGTGGTCACAGCGACCCGCGCCGCCCGCCCACCAGTCAGCCGCAATCCATCTCGACGCGCGCTGCTCGATGCCCTGCCCTTGTACCGTCGCCGAAAACCGCCGCAAGCTCGCCTGTAGCCACAGCGCATAGACAAGCTATCGTATCGTTAGGTAGGCTGCTGCGGGTTTTCGACCCCTCGCCTTCCCTTCGGAGTCCCTTTGAGTCGCGCACTAATCCCGATCTTTTTGATCGTCCTTGTGGACGTGTTCGGTCTGACGTTGGTCCTTCCTCTTCAGGCCATTTATGCTGAAAAGCTGGGCGCTTCCCCGCTGCAAGCCACGATGCTGGTGTCGGTGTTCGCCGTCTGTCAGCTCGTTGCGAGTCCGCTGCTCGGGAGCTGGTCCGATCGCATCGGTCGCAAGTCGGTGCTGATCTTTAGCCAGCTCGGAGCCATCGTCGGCTACCTGGCAATGGCGTCCGCATCGTCGATCTGGATGCTGTATCTTGCGCGGGTCATTCAAGGCACCACCGCCGGCAACCTATCGATCGCGCAGGCTTATATCGCGGACAACTCCGAGGCCAAAGATCGCGCCAAGTCGTTCGCCATCATCGGCATCGCGTTCGGCATCGGCTTCTTCATCGGTCCGGCGCTCACCGGCATGCTGGTTCGTTATGGCCTGGCTGCACCGATCTTCGTCGCTGCGCTGATGTCTGCGTTGTCGCTGGTCTGTACGCTCTTGCTGCTCCCCGGTGAAGTCAGCGTTCGCTCTGCGCAAAGCGATGTGGCCCTTCCCGGCGGCAAGCGTCTGTCGGTCTTCGAGTGGCGCGTTTACTTGCAGTACTTCGAGCGTCCGGTGCTCCGCGCGATGCTGATTCAGTTTCTGTTCTTCGCGATGTGCTTTTCGGTGTTCATGTCGGGCTTTTCGCTCTACGCCGAGCGTCGCTACGTCTACGACGGACATCCGTTTACCCCGCGTGAGATTGGCTATCTGTTCGCCTTCAGCGGCTTTTTGGGACTGATTCTGCAAGGCGGAATGATCGGTCGGCTGGTGAAGCGCTTTGGCGAGCGAGGCTTGGTGCTGTCGGGCTTTGTCTCGCTGGTGATTGGCTTTTCGATCTTGGCGGGAACCGACACGCTGGCTGGGCTTGTGATCTCGACCTCGATCTCGACGTATGGAAACGCGGTGGTTCGTCCGACGCTGAGCAGCTTGATTTCGCAGAGCGCCGCGCGGCACGAGCAAGGAACTGTGATTGGACTGACGCAGTCGCTTCAGTCGGTCGCACAGATCGTTGCACCGTTTTTGGCCGGGCTGCTGCTCGAACGTCACATGCTGTGGCAGTGGGGAGCGATGGCTGCCATTGCGTCGCTGCTTGGGCTGATGATGGCGCCGCTTGGCTCGCAGAAGGCTGTGTCGGCAGCGCAGGTCGTCGCGACGGACGCGCACTAAGGAAGGATCGGCCTGCATCACACAGGCCGATTGTCGCGGACGTTATGCGGGCAGGTGACGGACGTACTCGAACTCCATCGGACGACCGTTTATGCCTCGCGCCGGCGGAGCAATCCAGCCCGCCATCTTGCCTGGCTCGATCACCCCACGCATGATCTGCTGTAGATACGCGCGGTCCGCTTCCGTCGGGAGCCACTTGCTGCGGTTTGACTCAAACTCACCCTTGGAAATCGGGTTGCCGCTCGGATCGAAGTGGTTGCCCGAGTTCATGCCGTAGATGCCGATCTGACGGTGGAAGCGACGGCTCGGCAGGCTGAGCTTGAACGCAGCGCCTCGGTCGCCCAGCTGACGCTCGATCGTGCGATTCCACTTGTCGACGGCTCGCTGACAGTCGGCGACGTAGCCATCGCGCAGCACTTCGTTCATCGCGTTGCGCAGCGGAACCTGCGTCATCACGATCTTGCCGCCTTCGCTCGGCACCGGCATCTCGTAGAACTGATTGAGCCCGGTGTGCTCGCTGTAGTTGTCTTCCTTGTAGCGACCCTTGAGCCCCGCCGCGAAGAACTCCGCCGCGTTCGACGAGATCTCGCCACCGAACAGATCTTCCGACAGCGAAAACCACAGGTGAAGGTGACGCTGAACCATGTCGAGCGGAATGCCTCCCGCTTTGATCACCGCTTCGGGATCGTCCGAGCCGGTCTCTTTCATCAGCTCACAGGCGCGCTGCACCACGCGATCGACGCCGGTTTCCCCGACGAACATGTGATGCGCTTCCTCGGTGAGCATGAACTTACAGGTACGCGAGAGCGGATCGAAGCCCGACTCACTGAGCGCGCACAGCTGAAACTTGCCGTCGCGGTCGGTGAACATCGTGAACATGTAAAAGTCGAGCCACGACTTCACCGGCTCATTGAATGCGCCGAGGATGCGCGGCTTGTCACGATCGCCCGAGCGTCGCTCCAGCATCGCTTCGGCTTCTTCGCGACCGTCTTTGCCAAAGTACGAGTGCAGCAAATACACCATCGCCCACAGGTGACGGCCTTCCTCGACGTTGACTTGGAACAGGTTGCGCAGATCGTACAGCGACGGAGCGGTGTGACCGAGCATGCGCTGCTGCTCGACGGAAGCTGGCTCGGTATCGCCTTGCGTCACGATGATGCGACGAAGCGTGTTGCGATACTCACCGGGAACTTCCTGCCACGCAGGCTGACCGTAGTGATCTCCGAAGCCAATCGTGCGACCCGGAATCGCAGGCTCCAGGAAGATGCCCCAGCGATATTCCGGCATGCGAACGTAGTCGAAGTGCGCCCAGCCATCGGTTTCGACGCTGATGGCGGTGCGCAGGTAGACATCGCTTTCCTGAAACTGGTCCGGCCCCATCTCTTTCCACCACGAGATGTAGTTCGGAAGCCACTGCTCCAGTGCCCGCTGTAGACGCTTATCCGCCGAGAGATTGACGTTGTTTGGGATCTTTTCAAAGAGTTCTACGGTCATCGTGGCTGACCTTTCGTGTGTCGCTGTTCGCGCGTCTCGAGATTGAGATTCCGCCGCCGGAATCTTTGGAGCGGTCTTATCACGACTTGCAGGGGAAGAACCAGTGCGACCAAGCGGCGGTTGCGACGAGAAAATGTGTCGTTTGGGAACATTTTCCGCATCGCCAGCGGCCTACGCGAAACCGAGGAGCCAGCGAGGAGAAGACAAAGCGCGGACTAGGTGCGACGCCAGTCGAAGCTCGGTCGCTCGGGACGACCGTAACAGGTCAGCGCACCGAGTGGACCCGTCGCATTTTCGCGAATGAAGATCCAGTTTTGCCAGGCCGACAGCCGTCCGAAGATCTTGCCTTCGCTCAGGTCGGGACCGGGGAAGCGCAGGTTCTGTTCCATTCCAGTCAGCGCGTCGGGAGACAGGCTCACACGCTCTTCCACAGCCAGTCGCAGCGTATCGTCGAAGTCGAGATCATCCGCGAGCACCGTACACAGTCCCAGCTCGTCGGCTTCCGTCGCGGAAATCGGACCTTTTTCGCCGCGCGCCAGCACTTCCGACACGCGCTCGGGTCGATCGTGCGATCGCAGCGCCAGTCGCGTCTGACCGTTGGCCGCCAAAAGCGATCCCGCGTTTAGCACATCCGTCGCAAACTGCACGTCCGGACTGTCCAGCACATAGCTGCGATCCGACGCGAGCAGAAGCTCCAGCATCGATCCCGCGTAGCAGCTTTCGGGATCAGCCACCGCGAAGAACGACTTCGCCGTCATGTCCATCCGACGCAGAACGCGCGCCATTTGCAGCAGCACTTCGCGTCCCAGCCAGTAGCCTCGCTGAGCGTACAGCGCCGCATCTGCCGCCAGCACATCCGCCCGCGCGCCACGCGTGCTCACCATCACCAGACCAATCGTGGCTTCGTGAAAGCGCAGACGACAGATCGCATCGTCTAGCTCACGGAACGCACGCAGCGCCCACAGCTCCCCGCGACTCGCCAGCGCATGCAGCGCATCCGCCGACTTCACCGCTTGATCTGCACCTGGACCCCGCAGCGTCAGGTGCGCTGTGCGATGTGCGCGATCGATGTGCAGCGTCACAAACCGATAGCTCACCGTGTCGCCTTCAATCGTCGGGGACAGCGGCTCTAGCGTGATGCCCGTCTGCGGACCCGGCGCGCTGACATTCGCGGCGCTCGCTTCTTGTGCCAGCTTACGAGCCCTGTCGCCAACCACCTGCGCAAAGCGGCTACGCGGAGCAATCTGATCGACCAGACGCCACTCCACGGAGCGCTTGCCGCGAATGCCTTCCGCCAGCGTCGAAAAGATGTCCGCGCGATCGCGACGAACTTTGCGCTTGTCGACGAGCCGCGTCAGTCCACCCGTTCCCGGCAGCACCCCGAGCAGCGGAACTTCCGGCAGCGCAACCGTGCTCGATCCATCGTCGATCAAGATGATCTCGTCACAGGCCATCGCCAGCTCGTAGCCACCACCGGCACACGGACCGGACACCGCCGCCAGGTAGCGCTGATTGCTGTTGCGACAGGCGTCCTCGATCGAGTTTCGCGTCTCGTTGGTGTACTTACAAAAGTTCACCTTAAAGCCGTGCGTCGACTGCGCGAGCATGTGGATGTTGGCGCCCGCGCAGAAGATGCGATCTCGACCCGAGCCCACCACGACGGTGCGAACCTCGGGATGCTCAAACCGCAGCCGCTGCACCGCGTCGCACAGCTCAATGTCCACGCCCAAGTCATACGAGTTGAGCTTCAGCACATACCCAGCAACCAGCGGCTCGTCCTCGCGAACGGCCATCAGCAGACGCGCCACGTCACCGTCAAGCTCCAGCTTCCAGTGACGATATTGCGCCGGAGAGGTCTCAAACGACGACGGTACCGGGTGCGTAGATTCAGTCTTAGCAGCAGTCTCCATGCCCTGCGGTGTACCGCAACTGGGGCTGCTTGGGCAACCGCTCCGACGCACCCAGGCGTGCGCCACAACCCGAGCGCGCTACCGCTTCTTGCTCTTCGCCTTTGTCTTTTTGACCTTGCCCGCTTTGCCCGCTGGCTTGTCCGCGTCGAGCTGAATCGGAATCAGCACCGCTTTGCCTTTCCCGGCACCGCGAATCGCATCGGCCACATCGACGGACTGACTGCGAAATCCCGTCGCACTCGCTTCGCACTTGGTGTCTTCGGGCAGCACCAGCTCACACGACTTGCCGACATCGAGAATGCAGTTCTTCTTCGACCCACACAGCAGCGTCACCTTACCGGTCGACTGATTCTCGAAGGAAATCTTCTGCTCTTTGGGTGCAGCAGGCTCGCCCAGCGACGGCATCACGGACTTCCCTGCGCCCAGATCCGCAGCCTCGGTGGCGTGCGACTTGCTACCTCCGCCCAGCTTCACCGCCAGCACCGCCACGAGCAGCAGCACCATCACACCCGCCACCCCAAGCAGCACCACCGGCAGCGACGAGCGCTTCGACAGCACAATCGGCGGCACTCGCTCGGTCGCAAGGTGTGGCTTTGGCTCAATCCCCGACGGATTCTCTTTGAGCCGCGCCTTTTCCTTCGCAATGTCCGCCTTGCTCGGAATCGCCGCTTGCAGCGTCGGAGCGAACATGTCTCCCGACGTTAGTGGCGACAGCTCTGGCTGAGCGCTCGGCGTCCCCGGTGACGGCGACGTAGCCACCGTTTGCAGCGACGAAGAAGGCCGCATCATCGCCGGGTCAGGAGGAAGCGTTCCGCTGTCGATCAGCTCCTGAAGAACGTTCGCCAGCTCGTCCATGCTCGCGTAGCGGTTTTCCTTCTGCTGCGCCATCGCCTTGAGGACGATCTTTTCCAGCGACTCCGGGATGTTCAGATCCGCACGACGCTTGCGAGGCGGCACCGGCTTTTCCGTCAGGTGCTTCATCAGCGTCGACATCGGTCCGTTGCCTCGGAACGGAACCTGGCCCGTCAGCATCTCGTACATGATGCAGCCGAGCGCATACTGATCGACGCGCGCATCAAACGCTTCACCCGCGCCTTGTTCCGGCGACAGATATTCCGGCGTTCCCAACACAGTTCCCGTCGCAGTCGCTCGCAGGTTCGGCAGGTTCGCGCCACCGGACAGCGACTCACGAGTACCCGCCATCACCTTTGCGATGCCAAAGTCGAGGATCTTGACGAAGTCTTTGCGTCCTCTCTCGAGGATAAAGATGTTCCCCGGCTTGAGGTCGCGATGGACAATTCCTTTTTCGTGAACCGCGTGCAGTCCACGCGCAATCTGCTCGGCAATCCGACACGAGCGCAGCGGCGGAAGCGCGCCTTTGGCAATCACGCTTTCCAGCGACTGACCTTGCAGAAACTCCATCACCAGATACGGACGCCCGTCGTCGAGCACGCCGAAGTCTGTGATGTCGACAATGTTTTCGTGTCCGATGTGACACGCGCTCTTTGCTTCGAGCAAAAAGCGCTGCTGCATCATCGGATCTTGCGCCTCGCGCAGCAGCTTGATCGCCAGCGGCTTGTCGAGCACCGAGTGCTTGGCGCGATAGACCACGCCCATTCCGCCCGACGACAAAAACGACTCGATGAGATACCGCCCACCGAGCGTTGCGCCAATCAGCGGATCGGCTGGAACCTCTGCCGCGCCGCCTTTGGGACAGACATGCTTCTCTTTATATCCGTAAACCTGTTGACAGTTCCCACACACCCGCGTGACGCCGGTCGAAGGTGACTCGCTCATGCGACACCTTGCGGTGCCTGGGCAGACCAAGACATCCGTCGGAGGTACGTAGATAGGTCAAAGCGCATTACTGGTATAAGAGCCCAATATTATGGGACGCCATTTTCATCGAGCGGTCAAGCTGAACGGTGTCCGCCGTTACTTGCTGCGGCCTAGCGAGCTATCCACTTCCCGGTAGCGCTTGCGCAGCTCTGCGATTCGCTTCAGAAGCTCATAGTTTTCGGATCGAAACTCCGCCAGATAGCGTCGCTCACGCCGACGGGCCGCTTGTGCTTGCTGAAGCTCGACGAGCCGCTCGGCCAGCTGCTTGGCTGACGTAAACGCGCTGACCAGCGTGGTCACCCGCGAGCCTTCCAGCCGATCGATCCGGCCTGGCTTTCCTCGCGATGGCGGAAAGTACATCATCACCAGCGTTTCCGGCGACTGCGCTTGCAGCGAGCGAACCACGGTTCGGCTCGGAAGATCCGGCAGCGTTTCCTTGATCAGCGCCAAGTCAAACGGTCGCTCCGACGAACGATCAAGCGCTTCACCACCGCTTACCACCGTCGTCAGCGAAAACGAACTGGTCACCAGCGGCGACAGCGACTGCGTCAGCCAGCCATCGTCTTCCACAAGCAGCACGCTCACGTAATCATCCGTCGGTGATGCTGGAGATCCCGAGCCTCGCTGGGTCAGCTGCGCCTTCAGCTCACCGATGCGCCGCGCCGTGTCCGTCAGACGATACAGAAGATCTTCCGCCAGCGTGCTGTAGTCACGCAGCATCTGGCTGCGATCGGCACGCTGCTTGGCATCTTTCAGCGATGACAACACGCGCGGTCCAAGCAGTCGCTTGTCATCGGTCGATCGACAGATGATATCGACCGCCCCCCGCCGGACCAGCTGCACCGTGGTGTCAAAGCTCGGTTCGTCGATCAAAGCGATCAGATCGGTACGCGGAGCCAGGAGGCGAAGCTCGGTCAGCAGCGTCAGCACCGACGAAAGAGGCAGCGAGTCTACATCGATAAGCACCACCGGATACGGCGTCTTTGCGATCACCGCGCGGGCAGCATCCGCATCAGCGACGACGACGGAGTTTATCTCGGATTGACTCAGCAGATCCTGCAGCGCGGCTTGGGCCGTCTGCCTCTGTGAGACAATCAGCGCCGACTCTGTCAGCATCGACGACTGTTTTTCGTCTCCAGGTTTGCTCATCCTAGGCCCCCAGGCACAGCGCCGCTACCCAAAGCTGTGTTGCTTCATTATCAGCCCAATCCATTTCTGCTTGGTATCTCAAAAATCACCAAGCGATGCGACAAAGTCAGGGCTTGCTTCCCGAAAAAGCGAACGGAAAGCGAAAGGTACGCAGCGGACCCACTGGGCGGGGAAAGCGCCACTCGGACACGCGCTGAGACAGGCAGGACTGAAGCACCGGCAGGCCCAATGTATCGTCGCTGACCGCGACATTTTGAGCCATTCCCACGTCGCTCAGCGTAAAGACCAGCTCAACCCGTCCACGCGGAGGCTCCCCGCCGAGTCCACGCACCGCTCGCTCGTAGCAAGCGCGAACCTGTGCGGAGTATGTCGAGGCCACAAACTCAATGTTGGCCAGATCTTGCTGCCAAGCCGCACGCTCTGCCGCGCTCAGGGGTCGATCTTCGTTCGCTGGAGCCGTCTGCGCAGTGGTCATCGCAGGGGACGCAGCCGACGCAGAAGAAGGCGGAACAGCAGGCAATCCACTGGGCGGAACCGAGGCTGAAGCGCTCCCTGCGGGCTGAAGCGAAGCAGACCCAGCTTGCGAGGGCAGCGCTGATGACAGTGCGCCAGGACTTGATGAAGCGCTCGGCTTGCTCGTCGGTCTCGCGGTCCGAGCTGGCTCAGAGCGAACGCTCGTCGCCGGACTCATCGCCTGCGGCTGCAGCGGACTCGGATGTTCCATCGAACGTTCTGGCTGACGTTCTGGCTGACGTTCTGGCAACACCCACACCACCAGCATCGCAACCAGCCCCGCGAGCAGCAGCCACAAAAGACCGAACAGCACCGACCGCAGCAGTCCAAATCCAGCGCGAGTCTGCGTGGGACGATAGGAAATCGGAACGGTCGGCTCATCGGCCACGGATCGCGGCACACCGCTTGGCTGCGCACGATCACGCGATCCCGATGACATCGCGACAAACTGAGGCGCCGTCTCAACATTCGGTTGCAGTGTGCGCGGTGGACGTCCCGACGAGCGTCCCGAGGACTGAGACGACCCCGCGGCTGGCCGGGCACGGCGAGGTGTCTCATCGGCTCGATCGACCGCTCGATCGACGGCTCTGTCCGCAGCTCGGTCCGATGTCGCAGCGTGTAATACGGACAGCACATCGTCAGGCAGCACGGTGCCCACCGGCGAGGTCTGGACGCGACGATCGGGAGACGAAGCCCGCACTTCATGTCCAGCGCTCGGAGGCTCGCTGTGCGCACGCTGCGGCTCTACATCATCGCGATCGGCATCTGGACGCGAGCTTCCAGAAAGAGCCGGACCAGGACTGCTGTCGCGCCGCTCCGCAGGCCCAAGGGGTTGCCCACACATGCCACAGAAGCGACTCCCCAAAGGGGCCTCTGTACGGCAGGTCGGACACACCAACGGTACCATGTCGGGAAAATCTATCATGAAGGCGCGCCCCGTGATTCCCCGAAGTGGCCACCGCTTGCTGTGATATTATGCTCCAGAGTTTTGTATTGGCCCGTGGCAGAACCTCTGAGCGCGATGAACTGCCCTCTGTACTTCGTGGAGACCCCATGGTGAGCTTGCGACGCCCCAGTTCTAGGCCCCTCAATTTTTGTCTGCCTTCTTACGCACATCTACGCCGCCTGCCCCATGCCATGCTGGCAATGCTGGTCGGCCTGTTTGCGCTGGTGTGGCAGTCGACTCCTTCCTTCGCTCAAGACAAAAAGAGCGTCGCGGTTCTCGCCATTGAAGGCGGTCCGCCCAAGCTGCAAAAAGCCATCGAAAATGCGCTCAAGAAGGACTACACGATCGTCCCCGAGAGCAAGTGGAACGCATCCGCCAAGAAGCTGAACGTGACGGGCCACGGCACCGAAGACGTCGCGATGGTCGCCAATGATCTGAAGGTGGACGTCGTCATCACCGGCAAAGTGAAGACCGATAAGGACACCGGCACCTGGAAGCTCAACATCGCGGCGCGGCACGGATCGTCGGGTAAACCGGTCGGCAAGCTCAGCTACGATCTGAAGAGCGAAAAGGTAGATGCCGCAACGATCTCGACGGTAGAAACGGAGATCGGCCCGGCGGTGGTGGCTGCGATCGCAGGTCCGCCAGAAGACAAGGTCGCGGTTGCGCAGATTGAGCCTCCTCCGTCGACGCCCGGTTCCACGCTTGGCAAGGAAGAAGATCCGATCGCCAAGCTCGCTCGTGAAGAAGCCGCCAAGCGTCAGCGCGAAGAAGCACTCTCGCGTCCGATCTACTATCCGTACATTGATGCCAGCGCCGGCGCGATCATCGGTGGTCGTAACTTCAGCTATACCGAGGATGCCGATGCTGCTTCGCCGCTCAAGTGCTACGACCTCGACAAGCGCGTTCCCGATCCCAAGGATCCAGGTGGACGAGGCTACGTGTCGCGCTATCTGCCGTATAAGCGTGGCAGCACGCCAGCCTGCCCGGGCTTTGCAACGTCGGTGGCCGCTGGTGTTCGTGCCGATGTGACTGCATATCCGCTCGCGTTTTTGCGCTTTAACCCGGTAAAGGGTCTCGGACTCGGTGCCACGTTCGATTACATGTTCTGGCCGGACTCGAAGTACGGTTCGGGCACGTCGCAGGTGCTGCTCAACACCCGTGAGTGGCGCGTCGAAGGCGGTCTCCGCTACCACTACAACATCCTGAACAAGCGCAACATGCCGTCGGTGCTGTTCAACGCGCAGTACGGTGCGCACTTCTTCGCCGTCGCCAAAGAGCAGAAGCAGTACGACTATCTCGACGAAAACTTCAACCCGAAGAAAGCCGACGGAATCAACGATCACGGTCTGCCCGACATCCTGTACCAGTACGTGACCATCGGTCTGGGCGCGCGCATTCCGTACTTTGTCACCGAGAAGCTGTACTTCGCGGGCTTGGTTCACTTTAACTTCCACGTTCCGCTCAGCTACGGCGAGATCACCAACCGCTTTGACGGAAGCAACACCGACACCTCGTCGAGTCCGGTTCCCGAGATCTACGGCAACGGTGGCTTTGGTCCGGCGAGCGGCTGGGGTCTGCGCGCCAACGTCACGCTGCTCGAAGCGATGGTCTGGAAGGGCCTCACCGTTCGTCTGAGCGGCTACTACGAAATGTTCCAGTACACGTTCGACCTGGGCAAAAACCTGTCGAGCCAAGAGCCTGGCGATGTCGCGACGGGTCGCGATGCACGTCACCTGGCCGCAGGCGCCAGCGACAACTACTTCGGTGGCGTGATTCAGGTCGGCTACCAGTACTAAGCGCTCCGCGACTTCACACATACCGCATCCGCCCCGCCCTTCTTTCGCAGCAACTTCCGCACAACTGAAGACCAAGCGCCTCGCTCGCTCACCGAAGCGAGCCGATTCCTGTTATGCGCACTCGATTCAGCGCCAAGAAAACGGCCGGAAGCGACTTCGCAAAGAAGCGCGCAGAACACCAAGGTGTGGAAAAGCGGCGAAATGAACAGGCGAACTGGATAGAAAGACGGAGGAAGGAAGATGCTCTGCGACGAAGGAGAGCATCGATAGGAGCGTGGCTGTTACGGCATATCGCGACCGACGTCGCCGTCCGGGCTCACCGCGCGTAGCTTGAGCAGGCCTCGGACTTCCACTTGACGAATGCGCTCACGCGTCAGGTTCAGAATCGCACCGACTTCTTCCAGCGTGATTCCGCCTCGGTCCGCAACGTCGAGCGCACAGGTCTCGCGCATCTCGGTCAGATCCTTGTCCGGGAAGTTCAGCTTGATGCTGCCCGTCTCCGGATTCACATCGAGGAACAGATGGTGCTTGCACGACACCCACGGGCATGGTCGCTGACCACTCGCACAGTCGGCCCGCGTCTGCGGACGGTCTGAGTCATCAATGATCGGAAGCAGCGCCGCTTCGCGAAGCTCTTCCTTGGTCAAGCGTCGCGGCGCAATCGTCTTGCTGCGCGAGCGCTTGTGATGCTTGCGAACCTTGCGGCTGACTTCGGGCGTATCACTGCCTTCGGTTGCCGAAGACGCAGACTCAGTGCTGTCCGGTGGTTGGGTAATGTCGTGCATACTGCTCCTCATTTCGCATTTCGCCCGGTGGTCAAGACCACCTCATCTACAAAAGTTCGTCGCTGCCGCCGGTCCCAAAGACCCGCTGCCGTGCCGCGCGCTCCAGCGGAGAAACCAGCTCCCGCTCGAGCGCTTCAATTCGCTGCACCACGTCGCCGCCGAGCTTGCGAATGGCCAGCACTTCTTTGGACATTGCGCGTCGTCGATCGGCGGAAAACTGCCCTCGCTCCAGCTCTCGCGACAGACCATCGAGCAGACTGCCCAGCACACGCTGAAGTCCGTCGATCTCGTCCGCAAAGCGCAGAAACGAGCGCTGAATGTCCTCGATGGTGTAGTGCGAGGCCAGCATCTGACGAATCGTGTTCAGACGCCGCACCGTCGTCGCTGGATACATTCCCAGCGAGCCTTGGTGCTTGCCCTTGCGCCCCACGCGGCGGCTCCGACCGAGCAGCCCCAGCTGGACGTATTTCCGAAACGTGGCTTCGGACAGGTTGATTCCGTGCTCACCGAACGCCGATAGAACCTGAGACAGCGTCATTCCCTCGGGATGCTTCTGCTCTAGCTCAACCAGATCCGCTTCCAGCAGGTGGCTGACGCGGCTTTTTTGCGCTGCGGGCCGACCACGCAGAGGCCGACGACTCGCCACCGATCGGGTGACGGTCATGGCCGCAGCAGGTTGTGTCAGCAGTTCTTCGCTCAGCACTGAATCGATCCTTGTTGTGGTTGCGCGGCTGCCCTTCTTCGCTACCGAGGATTTCGCGTCGCGTTTCTGGCTCATCCGTGCCGCCCCAATTGATAGATTGAATGTATTCCATTCAATAGAATCGCGGCAAGCGAAAAATGCGAGCTGAACCAATTGTTTAGATACCACTACCGTCGGTGGATTGAGTTCACGCGTTCAGCGAGCAGGAGTCGATGTGTGCTGCGTCTTTTGCTTCCCAAAACCAAGCACGAGGGTCTGACAAACGCACAGTTTCATCCCGAGGGAAATCCGACGAAGTGATTTTGGCCAGCGTGAGCGAAGCGGCTGCGCAGTTTCATCCGCTCGATGGCTGAACCAAGAAGCCCGCGAATTTGTGGCCAAATTTCAGCGCCTGCGGAAGCCGTGTTTGCAGACGAGACAGCGGTCCCACAAACCTGCTATCGTAGTGCTTGTCTCGACGGGTACTTCGGGACTGGCAGCCTGAGCAAACGGGGGACAGGCCGCAACCATGACGGACAGCGACGAACCAGGCTCGAACCGGCAGTTTGAGCCACCGCACACGACGCTGGGCAAATACTGCCCGAGCTGTCATCGCATCTACGTCGCCCCTGAGTCGGATGCGAACTTCTGTGCCAAAGACGGAGCGCCGCTCGTCGCCAACCAGCGAATCTTTGGCGACAAATACGTGCTCGGTGAGCCGCTCGGTTTCGGTCACATGAGCGAGGTGTACGTCGCCATCCAAGCCGGAATCGGACGCAACGTCGCGCTCAAGCTACTGCGCAGCGAACACGAAACCAGCCCCGAGATGCGCAAACGATTCGAGCGTGAAGCGCAGATTGCAAGCTCGCTGGATCATCCCAACGCCGTCACAATCTTCGAAAGCGGTCACACGAGCGATGGACAAAGCTACATCGCAATGGAGCTTCTGAGCGGCGAGACGCTCGATCGCGTCATCCAGCGCGAAGCCCCGATGCCGGTGGGCCGAGCGCTCGAGCTGCTGATTCCTGCGGTCCGCGCGCTCGCTGCCGCGCACAGCCGAAACATCATCCACCGCGACGTCAAGCCAGAGAACATCTTCGTCGCGCACAAGCGACTTTCTGTCGGCACCGAAGAAGTGGTGAAGGTGCTCGACTTTGGCATCGCGCGCGTGCTTGGTCGCAAAACAAGAGTCACTGCGACGCAGACAGCGCTGGGAACCCCGCACTACATGGCGCCCGAGACACTGCAAGGGGAAGAAGCGACCACGCAGTCGGATGTCTACGCGGTCGGCGTGATGCTGACGGAAATGCTGACGGGAAAGCTACCGTGGGGAGAAAGCAGTCGGTCCGAGATCTCGACGGTGATGGCGCGGATGGTTGCGCCGCCACAGCGGTTACTGACGCTGCTGCCTGGCGGATTGTTTCCAGAAGATCTGCAGCCCGCACTGGATCAGTTTCTCTCGCTGACGCTGGAAGATCGACCCGTGGACTGTGCGGTGGCACTACAGGTTCTGCTACAGATTGGAATCAGCGTCGGAAGCATCACAGCGCTCAGCTTGTCTTCGCTGCCCGCGATTCATCCGCTTGCGTCGGGTCGTCAGCCCGTCAGCGCACCACAGTCGTTTGAAGGCGCGCAGGCGCTCAGCTTGGATCAAGCGGAGCGTTCCACCCAGCCGCTGCGCAGCGCCACAGCCGTTCTGCATGGAACGCGCGTCATCTTGCCGCCGGAGCGCTCGCGATGGCTTCCTGTGGCCGCGCTGATTGCAATCGTGGCGCTTCCGATGATGTGGTGGGCCAAGCAGCGACCGCCAAAGGTCAGCCAGCATCCCGAAGTGGCTGCGGCAGCGATTCCGGCTGTTCCCGTAACGCCGACCGCACCCGAGCCAGCGAAGCCTGACACCCACGCACCTCTGCCAACCGCGCCAGCCAAGGGCGAAAAAAAAGCGCCCGTGCATAAGCACAGACGCCATAGCAAACGAACCAAGGCTTCCGGTTCTCCGAGCCTTTTGTATCCCCTCGATACCAAAGGCTACTAACTTGTGGGTGTACCTGGATTCGAACCAGGGACCTCAGCCTTATCAGGGCTGCGCTCTAACCAACTGAGCTATACACCCAAAGCGCGAGTGAGGATTGGCTAACTACCATGCCGTTTTTGGGGCTGTAAAGAAAAAATCCTCATGCGCTTCATTTTTTCTTGGCGCGGGATGTTGAACAGCCGCACGCCAAGGCTAGTCAGCGACGAAACCAGCTACGCAACGGTGTAGATGCGGCGCTCGTCTTTGTCGATGCCCGAAAAGCGCGGCAAGCGGTCTGATTGAGCCAGCGCAGCACCCATTTCCGCAGCAGTGGGGAAGTCCGACGGTCGCTGATCGACGTTGGCATCGTTGCGACGTAGGTCTTCGTACGCAGGAATCGTGAGCCGCTGCCGATGAGCGAGCGTCTGGTCCACTTCCGCACGCGCAACCTGGGCCGCCGCAGTCGGCATCACGCGACCGGCAAAGAACTCCGCAGCGCAGCCCGAGCCGTAGCTAAACAGACCGATGCGCTGACCGGATAGCTCGCTGGCTTGGTGATGCAGCAGCGACAGCAGAGCCAGATACAGCGAGCCCGTGTAGATGTTGCCAACCTGCGAGGGCAGACGCAGCGACGGTTCCACTTGGTCGGTGTAGCTCTTGTCGGCGGCTTCGTCGGTCAGACCATCAATCTGGCAGCGACGCTGGTGCGCCTTGCGAGCCATCTTGCCGTACGGAACGTGATAGCAGGTCCGAACAAGCGGCGAGTCATCTTGGTTGAGTCGCTGCCACTCGGAATACGCACCGGCGAGCGCATCGAGATAGCACTGCACGGAAAATTGTCCGTCGACGAGCGCATCTTTGCGATACAGCGGACGCCAGAAGTCGTGGACGTTTTGGGAAAAGGTGCCGCTCACGCCGGGTTCGAGCTGCAGCACACGCGGATCCTCGCTGATGAGCATCGCCACAGCGCCAGCACCTTGCGTCGGCTCTCCGGCGGTTCCCACGGAATAGCGCGCAATGTCCGTGCAGACGATGAGTGCGCAGCGACCTCGCGCCGATCCCGACGCCAGCCAGTCGAGCGCATTCATCAGACCGGCGGTACCGCCAAAGCAGGCATGCTTGGTTTCGAACACGCGACAAGCGCTCGACAGGCCCAGCAGGCCATGCAGATACGAGGAAACCGGCTTCGAGTGATCGACTGCGGTTTCTGTACCGACGATGCATAGACCGATTTCCGACGGGGATCGACCTGACGCCATCAAGCAGCGTCGCGCCGCCTCGGTCGCCAACGTCACCGGATCTTCATCCGCGTGCGCCACCGACATCTGCGAGACACCGAGCCCTTGTATGTACTTCGACGGCTGGACACCACGCGCAGCGGCCAGGTCGGTCAGGTCGACGTAGGCCCGAGGAACCGCAAACGCGATGGCATCGATCCCGATCGGTCGACGCTCGCCGTTCTGCGCGGGTTGCGAAGAGGGTTGATTGGAAACAGAAGAAGCTTGGTCTTTGGTCATGGCAGCCGTCCTCAGCAAGGTAGGTGCCAATGACAACAGCACACAAACGGAAGGCCCAGTGCGCGCTTGTCACTCGACAGGATGCGGCGTCGGCGGACACATGGCCGGACCTTCGCAGCACCCGCTCTTGCGATGTCGCACCGAAGGAGCGCCGCCGCACAAGCCAGGCGATCCCCTTAGCACCCCTATTCGTTTCGTAGCCTTTGAAGATAAGATGGATCCGGGGGGAAAAAGCGTAGGATGCACTCGCACGCACTGCATAGAAAAGGAGACGTGACGATGAACCTACGGACGATTGTTTGCGCCCTCATGCTGGCCCTGCCGATTGCTGGCTGCGACAGCGTTGATCTTGATGCGGTCCCGCAAGCCAAAGTGGGCTGCGAGACCCCAACTGCCGAGCAGCTCAATGCCGGCGACGCGATGCTGCCAGGCCGAAACTGCATCTCTTGCCACGCATCCGGCGGTCAAGCCAGCGGCGAAGCGTTTGGCACCGCAGGCACGGTCTATGGCGCACGCAGCAGCAAGACCTGCAACACCGGCGGCGTCGATGGCGTCACGGTAGAGCTGCTCGATACGGCGGGCAAGGTTGTGGCAAGCACCACGACCAATTCTGTCGGCAACTTCCACTTCCCGCCGAGTGCAACCAACTTTAAGAATGTTTCGGCGCGGGTAACCAAAGGCACCATGAGTGTGAAGATGAACTCGGCAGTTGACGTGTCCGTCGGCTGCGCGAGCTGCCACTGGGCCTCTGGGATCGCGGGGGACCGCATTTACATCCAATGATGACCAAAAGGAGTAGTCACTATGAGTTCGCATCGTGGTAGGAAGCCGCTCGGTCGGCTGTTGGCGTTGGGCTTTTGCGTGTCTCTGCTGGGGGTTGGAGCTTGCGGAAACGACGACGGACTAACGGTCACCGCGGAGGCCCAAGCCAGTTGCGTGGGTGAAGAGCCCACCGAAGCCATGAAACTGGCTGGCGCTGCGATGCTGCCCGGACGCGTGTGTGGTGCCTGTCATCGCACGGGCGGCCAGGCTCAGAACTCACCGTGGACGGTCTCGGGAACGGTGTTCAAGGGCGCCAACTCGAGCTGTAACTCCACCGAGGGACTTCCCGGCGTATTCGTCGAGATCCTCTACGGACAAGACGATCCGATGGGCTCGTACCGGGCCGGCGCGCTCCAGCCCAACGGTCGTCTGAAGACCAACTCCGGTGGCAACTTCTACACCGCGCAAAAGTTCGTCGCCCCGATCCGCGCTCGCATCTGTGAGTCGACGGGCGCGGACTGCAGCAGTGCAACACGCGTTGCGACGATGACGCTCAAGGTCGGAGCCGATCCGGTCACGGGCGCCACGCAGCGCGTCGACTGCAACCTGTGCCACTACGCAAGCGGCCAGGCCCTTACCCGCATTTACCTTCCGTAAGTCCTCGCGCCGATCGCGCGCAGAGCTCCTTTCGTACATCGAACCGTACGCTGTGCCGTCAGCATGGTGCAGCGCACGGATACGAATCTGCGACGGTGGAAACACTGTAACTGCGGCGTATCCATGTGATAAACTGCTACGTTGTGCCGCAGCTCTACTCTCAGGCGCGAGAAGTCCTGCTTAAGCTTGTGTTTTACGGGCCAGCCGGAGCTGGAAAAACGTCAGCGCTGACCCAGCTACATAAGCTGCTTCGTCCCGATGTCCGAGGCCAGATCGTCTCGGTGAATACCGGCGCGGATCGGACGCTGTTCTTCGACTTTTTTCCACCGCCACCGCCGCTGCTGGGTGCGCCTGTTCATGCCCAGGTGTTTGCGGGATCGGGAACGGTTCAGAACGAATCGACCCGTCGAGCGCTTCTCGCTGGCTGTGACGGTGTGCTGTTCGTGTGGGACAGTCGACGCGGACGAGAAGCCGAAAACACCGCCGCGATGGAAGAGCTGCGAACCTGTCTGTCCGATTTGGGCGTAAAGCCGCAAGATGTGCCGCTCGTGGTGGCGTGGAACAAGCGCGATCTGTCCGACGCGGTGCCCCTGTCGGATCTGGAGCCGACGTTTGGGATCAAGCGCGCTCAGTCGGTGCCGATGATCGCGCGAACGGGTCAGAGTGTGTTTGACGCCTTCCGTGTGCTGGCGACGGAAGCGCTGGAAGGTGCGCTGCGCAAGCGACCGGAGCTGGCGCAAAGCGGAGCCATGCCGACGAGCGATCTGTCGTTTGGCAATGACATGGTCACGGCGCGTCGGATGCTCGCCGCACAAGAAGCGCAGATGGCGCTGCGAAGCTTGGTGGGTCGCTACACGCTCGATCAGCCGCTGCGCATTGATGAGTCGGCGCTGGCCCGAGAGCAGGCCGGACGCTCGCAGGAAATGATGCCCGTGAGTGGTCTGTCGGCACCGCCACTGCCCGCACTGGAGCAGTCCAACGACGCGCTTGCCGCGGTTAAGCTCGACAATCCGACGGGCGCGCAGGTGCTGGAAGAGACGCTCCGTCCACGACCGAATCAGCCACTGCGATCGACGCCACGACCGAGCGATCCGACGCTGGCACAGCCGGGACTGCGACCGCCGGGAGGAGCCGCGCTCGATAAGACCATGCCGGGCACGCGGATTCCACAGCGCAGCAAGCCGCCGCTCGCGCCCACTCCGCCGAAGATGGAGTCGAGCACGCGCGATCAAGGCATCAGCTTGCTGCTTTCGCCCGGTCCGATGCGTGCGCAAGTGCAAGAGGTTGAGCGGCTGATTCAGTCGACGCAGTTTGTCCAAGCCGTCCGACGATCGATGAGCATCTTTTTTTCGCTGCAAGTCAGTGACACCACGCGCGATCCCGACGAAGGTCCGGCGTGGCGAGCGCTCGCGCTGGGACTGCCCGCCGATCGCTACCTACGCTTCCGTCAGGTCGGTCAGAGCGCCGATGCAAGTCGCTCGACGGTGGAAGATGCGATGTTTGCGCTGTTTTTCCTGGTCGATGCGGTGATGCGCAAAGAGTCCACCGGCCCACGCGGAAGCTAATCCCACCGAGCGAAGAACCGCTGGTTCGGCCCGCCCTCAAGTGTGCTAAGAGGGTGCGGTGCCGAGTCAAGGAACGCTGCGGTGAGTCGAGGAATCGAGGTCTTTGAAGCGCTGGTCCAAGCGGACGCGCAGACAGAGCCGGTGGTGCTCTGTACGGTGATTCGAACCGCTGGTAGCACGCCGCGTAAGCACACGACGCGAATGATGGTTCGCGCAGGCGGCAGCATCGTCGGAACCATCGGTGGCGGTCGCGTGGAACGGCAAGTCGTCGAGCGGGCCGAGCAGCTCCTTGCGATGGGTCCGTCGGCACAGAGCGAGCGTGTTCGCTATCACCTGACCCACGAGCTGGCGATGTGCTGCGGCGGCGAGATGGAGATCTTGATGGAACCGATTTTCCCCGATCCGATCGTCGTCGTGTGCGGAGGCGGTCACGTCGGCAAAGCGCTGGTTCCGTTGCTGCCAGCGCTCGACTTTACGCCGATTGTCGTCGAAGACCTGCCAGAGCTGGGAAGTCCTGAGCGATTTCCCGACGCCAAGCAGATCGTCGACAGCTTCGATGTGCGGGACTGGAAAGGCATTCGGCTCGACGAACATACCTATGTGGTCGTCGTGACGCGCGAGCACTCGACCGATCAGGCGATCTTGGAGCAGCTTCTGCCGAAGAACCTGGCGTATGTGGGAATGATTGGCTCACAGCGCAAAGTGCTGACGTTTCGACAGCGCCTGCAAAACAAAGGGTTTTCCGACGAGCAGCTTGCACGACTACACGCACCGATTGGGCTGCCGATTGGCGCGGAGACGCCGCATGAGATCGCGCTGTCGATCGCCGCAGAGCTGACGCAGGTTCGCAGCAGGCGACGCGGAGCATGAGCCAGGCCCTGATCTTGTGTGCCGGTTCGTCGACGAGAATGGGTCAACCCAAAGCGCTCTGTTCTCTCGGCAATCAGACGCTGCTCGAGCGAATCTTGACGACGCTGGAACAAAGCAGCGCGCAGCAACCGATCCTGGCGACGATTGTCGTCGCAGAACCGCATGGACACGCGATCTGTCGCTGGCTTTTGGAAAGTCGGTTTCACTCGCTGCGTGTGGTGTGGAATCAGCGACCGAGCGACGGAATGCTGTCGTCAATTCAGCACGGACTGCGATCGCTCGACGAACGTGCGACGGGAACGCTGCTGTGGCCGGTTGATGTCCCGCTGGTGAAAGAACAGACGGTGCGAACGCTGTTGCAGCAGGCGGCGCAGCGCTGGCTGGTGCCGACAAGGGAAGGTCGCGGAGGTCATCCGGTGTGGCTGCCGGCTGCGCTGTGGTCGGATGTGCTCGCGCTGCCGGTGGATTCGTCGCTGCGTGCGCTGCGAGATCATCATCCGGCGCTGCGAATTGCCGTCGAGGATCCCGAGATCATCTGTGACATCGACACGCCGGAAGCGCTAAAGCAGGCGGATCTCCGACTGCGGCGGTAGCAAACCCAGAAGCGGGCCGATACACTGAAAAGCGTCAGAGCTCTCGGCATGGACAAACAACTGCAGCGCGACGAGTCGCCCATTTCATCGTTTTCCAGCGTCGATCTGGCACAGGTCGAGCGTGCGGTCGATCTCGTCAGACGACGGCTTCGACTGCAAGCTGCGGTGCAAGGGCTGGTGTTCGGACTGATTGCCGCTGCGACGGTGATGCTGCTTGCGCTGTCGCTCTATCGGTTCGGCGTGCTGAGCCGGTCGGGACTGCGCACGGTGACGTACTGCTTGCCGCTTGGCGTGGTTCTGACGGTGCTGGCTTCGGCGCTGCGACGGATTGATTCGCTGTGGGTTGCATCGCTGATCGACAAAAGTCATACGCTAAGCGATCGGCTGTCGTCGGCGCTTCAGCTGGCACGCGGTCACACGGCGCAGCCGAAGACGGACACAGCACGCGGGCTGGTCGAGCTGGCAATTGCCGATGCAGCGAGAGCGTCAGCGTCGGTGACATCCTCGCAAGCGGCACCGTGGAAGCGACCGCTGCTGCTGCCGGTGCTGTGCGGACTGCTGGTTCTCAACGGGCTGGTGGCGCTGGTACGGTTCGATCGGCTGAAGGCTCCGACGGGAAAGACCCAAGTGAGCGCAACCGAACCGTCAGAAGCAACGCTTCGCATCGATCCCGAGCTGATTGGACCGGAAAAAGAAGAGCTGTTGCAGAAGCTGGCCGAGGCGGAGCAGCGCGGTGATCACGAGACAGCGCAGCTTCTGCGAGACATGCTGGGCGTGTTGTCGCAGGTCGAGCGGGGCGAGCTGACGCGGCAGCAAGCGTTTGACCGTCTGAGCGAGATCGAACAGCGCATCTTGCAAGGCAGTGACGCGACGCTGGCTGAGCTGGAGCGACGACTTCATCAGGCGGGAAATGAGCTGAGCGAGTCGAAGCTGACCAAAGAGCTGGGCAAAGCGCTGTCGAAAGACGACGTCGAAAAAGCGAAGGCAGAGCTCAAAGAGCTGGCGGACAAGGCACTGGCGAAGGCGGCAGCGACGGACAAACAGCAGATGGCGGAAGCGTTTGAGCGCGCGGCGCGTGCGCTCCAGAGCCGTCCCGACGACAAAGCCAAAGCGGACCCAAGTGATCCGTCGAAGCAAAAAGACGAGTGGCAGAGCAGAGGCAAGTCCGAGGAGCTGATTCAGAAGCTCAACGAGCTGTCGGCGGAGCAGCGCAAGGTCAAAGAGCAGCTGGAAAAGAACCCGCAGGACAAGGAACTTCAGCGAAAGCTCGACGAGCTGGCGCAGCAAGAAAAGAAGCTGAGCGAGCAGCTCAAAGAAGAGCGCGCCAAAGAGCAGCAGCAAAAGGAACAGCAACAGAAAGAGCTGGAGCAACAGCAAAAAGAGCTGCGTGAGGAAGAGCGACGGCTCAAAAAGAAGCTGCAAGAAAATCCGCAAGACGAAGAGTCGGAGCGACGGCTGAAGAAGACGCAGCGACAGCTCGAACAGCTGGAGCAGAAGCTGCAAGAAAACAGCGGAAGTGGCGAGCGACGACTTCAGCGGCTCGGCGACGAAAAGCAGCCGGAATACCAAAACGAAGCGCGCAAGCTGATGTCGGAAATGGAGCGCGAGCAGCAAAAGTTCGAGGACGAAATCCGCAAGCTCAAGGCGCAAAAGCAGAAGCTCGAAGAAGACATCAGCAAGCTCAAAGAGCAGCTGAAAAAGAACCCGCAGGATCAGCAGGCGAAGCGGGAGCTGGAGCGCAAGCAGCAGCAGCTATCCGACGTGGAACGGCAGCTTCGTGAAAAGCAGGAAGCGCAGCGGCAGATGGAGCAGCTTCAGCGCGATCTCCAGCAAGCGGCGGAGCGGATGCGTCAGTCGATGGAAAAGATGACGCCGGAACAGCGTCAGGCGATGGAAGAGCTGGCAAAAGACATCTCGCGATACCAAGACGAGGTGCGCAAGCTGCAAAAGCAGAAGCAAGGCCAGAAGCAAAACATCGTCACGCTGGATCAGATCAAGCAGGTTCTGCGACGGCTCGGGCGATCGGGTCAAGGTCAGGGACAGCAAGGCCAGGGCCAAAAAGACATGCAGGACTTCAAGCGTCGCGCCGGAGGTCAAGGTGATGGCGACGGACAGACGCTGGTGCTCGGTGGCAGCGGTCAAGACGGACAGTCGACGATTGTGCTCATGCCGGGTCAGGGTCAGTCGGGTCAGGGTCAGTCGGGTCAAGGTCAAGGCGACAAAGGAAACCAAAACGGCCAAGGCGGACCGGGACAAGGTCAGTCGGGCGACAAGCCGGGTACCAATCACGATCCGAACTTCGTCGGTGATGTGACGCAGATTGAGAGCAAGCGCAAGCTCACGCGGGTCTATGGCAAAGAAGGCGCGGGTCCGACGCGCTCTCAGACCATCTTGGGAGCTGCCGAAAAAGGCTTCGCGACGCAGGCCTATCGCAAGGTCTATGGCGATTACACATCGGTGTCCGAGGAAGTGATGTCGAAGCAGCGCGTCCCACCGGGCTATCGCTTCTACGTGAAGCGCTATTTTCAGATGATCAAGCCTCGCGGCAACTAGCGAAGTGCGGTCCGCGGCGATCCTCGCAACGGCTGGAAAACGGTCAGAGATCTTGAGCACGCAAGCGGCCCTACCGTCGGACTTGACACCCGCCTACAGCATCCGGCATGTTGCCCTATCAGGCTGCTCTGTCTTGCCCGTGCCCGCCGACAATCGCTCCGATGCGGCGCTTTCGCACCTAGGCAGCCTCAGGAAACAGTGATGAGCACGAACAAGCGGACCCCTTCGCACGAGCAATCGGCTGTCGGTACACGCAAACGTCTGCCCCGCGTTGCCGCATTCACACTTTATGGACTCGGATTTCTGACGAGCCAGGTTTCACTGACTGGCTGCGGTCCGTCGACGAACTCAGAGGTCAAGCCAAGCGGCACCGTCACAGCGGCCAACACCGGCGGAAGCAGCGCGCCTGTTCGGGTCCGAAGCTTTTCGGACTCGCGCCCGGTGAAGTCGCTGGCCGCCGCTGCGGGACTGGTCTGGGTCGGTACGCCACGCGGCCTGGTTCGCTGGAGCACCACGTCTGAGCCGCCAACGCCCGCAGTGCTCACCACCATCGACGGACTGCCCGCCGATCGGATCGAAGGCATCGCGCTCGACCAAAAAGGCGGCGTCTGGGTCACAACGTCCAAAGGCGTCGGTCACTTCGCCAGTGGAAGCTGGACAAAGTACCCGAAAGCTCCCGTCGGAGATCTCGTCGCTGGCATCGTTGTCACGCCCGATGGCGACAACGTGTGGGTCGGCGGCAGCGATGGTCTGGCTCGGCTCAAAGACGGTCAGTGGGAACGCTACGCTGCAGGCACGACGGTGACATCGCTGGTCCACGACGGCGGCAGCGGCGTCTGGATCGGGACAAGCGGCAAAGGCATCATGCGCGTCGTCAAGCAGGACATGCTCCAGTACGGCATGGCCGAAGGCAACGACATCGACAACGTGCGCGCCATGGTAGCCGATGCGAGTGGCTCGCTCCTATCGGTGGGCGACGGTCCCGGCGGTCAGCGTGTCGCATTCTTCGACGGCAACCGCTTCTGGTCATATCGCGTCGACAACGCCAACGTCATTGAGTGGGTCCAGCGCGTTGGCAGCGATCTGTTCCTCGGCGCGGGTCAGTCGGTGTGGACGATGAAGCGCGTCGCGACCGCTGCAGAAGTTCGCGGTCCGATCAAGTTTTCCTATTCGGGCAGTCCGTCGCTGGGTGCCCCCAAGGCGCAGCCGCTGGCTGGCATGATTGTGAAGGACGCGGCACCACCGCCCCCGCCGCCGGAAGCTGCGCCGCCACCACCGCCCGTCGATCCCAAGGCCAAGGGCGGCAAAAAAGACAAAGCTGGCAAAAAGACAAGCGCGCTGTCTGTTCCTTCGACGGAAACCTACGCATCAGCGACGATGGAAGCGGCTTCGCCCCAAGGTCCGCGACCGGTTCGTCCGTGGCTCGTCGCTGGTCCCGGTGGATCGGGAGGCGCAGCCCCGCTGTTTGACACAGATCTGGTTGATGTTCGTCTTCCCGACGGAATCACGACGGTCTCTGCCGATGCGGACTCGCTGTACGTTGGCACGCGCTTCCTCGGGGTGATGCGGATTCAGAAAGGCAAGCAGACACCGCTTCGCCTGTTCGATCTGACCGCCGGAGCCGAGCGACTTTCCGTCGCATGCGTGAACAACAATGACTGCTACGTCGCGACCGGAGGAACCCAAGCCTGGCGCTTCGACGGACAGACGTTCGAAGTGACCAATGTCGATCCCGAAAAAGGCTCGCACGTCCTGTCGGTGGTTCGTGATCCGATGGGCGCGGTCATCGCACTTCACCGAGGCGCAAGCAGCCGCGTGGTACGAATCTCGCGCGTTGGAAGCAAAGGCGACTGGGCCCCAGTGGGACTGACGCCGCTGGAAGTGCCAACCGGCGTGCCGGATCTGTCGTTTGCGAACTTTTCGCCCAAAGGCCAGCTCTGGGTGGGTCTGCGCTACGTCGACAAAGAGCAAGATGCGCGCGCGTACGGTGCAGCGGAAGTCTACGTCGACGACGGTCGCGTGGTGTATCACCGACAGCGTCCGACGGGAACTCAGCCAGGTGTCTCTCAGGGTGTGAACGTTCCGTCGGATGTCACCGCGATTGCGTGGAAAGGATCCACGGAAGCGTGGCTTGCGTCCGGCGCTGGTGCGGTTCGTCTCGTCGACAACAAGACCGTCAAAGTCTTTACCGAAAACGACGGACTGGAATCCGAGCTGGTTCACGACGTCATCGAAGGCTTGAGCAGTCAGATCTGGATCGCAACGAGCCGAGGCATTGGCGTGTGGGACGGCAATCGCTGGGCATTCCCCAAAGAGCCGCCGTACAACGTGAAGGCGAGCGCGCTCACTCGCGATCCCGACGGACGAATCTGGATCGGCACCGATCGCGGCGTCATCCAAGTTCTGTCGGAAAAGCGCACGTATCAGATCGGCACGCGCTCGGGACTGCTCGACGACAAGATCTTGAACATGGGCGTCGACGTACGCGGTCGCGTGTGGGTGCTCACGGAAAAAGGCATCTCGGTCATCGAGTCCATTCAGGCGAACTAAGCGCGCCGCTGACGTCCCAATCCCACCGACATCCTGGACGCCCTGCCCTGCTTCCTTCGGCGCGAAAAGGCCCGGAAAACCGGTGATATCCGTCGTGACAAGGAAAGCCCGGTTGGGCTAGCTTACGGAGCATGAAAGTGATCACCCTACAAGAGATCCAGCAAGCGTTTGCCTACCTGGTTTCAAGGCCAGACTATCTCTTGCGCAGTGCCGTGAATGCGACCAAGCTCCGCTTCGGGGTGCCGATGGATGCGGTGACGTGGCTCCTCGGGAAGCTGAGCAAAGGCAAGCTGCCGGATGACTTGTCGCTGGCCGCAGTTCCGCCGGGTGTTCGCTTCGCTGCGACGTTCAACGTGATGGGTACACCGCTGTTTGTGTCGGCGGTGGTCTCGATTGATACGGTGCAGCTATCAGCCGAAAGCGTGCGTGTCACGCTGCATGTCCGAGAGCTGGCCGTCAAGCCGCCCGCTGACAGTCCGATGGGCTCGATGCTGATGATGATGGACCTGTCGAAGCCCGGCGACATGCTGGCGTTTCTGCCGTTCCGTCCGACGGTGATTCTGTCGGCTCAAGGTGATGAGTTCGTGCTCGACCTGCTCCAGCTTCCGAAGCTGAAACAGAATCCGGTGGCCAAGCGAATCATCGCAGCGGTGTCGGAAGTGCTGGTCATCCGCGAGCTGGCCACCGAGGACGACATGCTGGTGATTGGACTGCGTGCCATGCCGTCGGGCATTGTGTCCGCGCTCGGCCATCTGCGTGGTGCGTAGGCTGGCATTTCAAAGGTTTTTCTGATGAACGTCCTGCATGTAGCCTCGGAAGTTGCTCCATTTTCTAAGACAGGTGGCCTGGGTGATGTCCTGGCCGCACTGCCCCGCGCACTGGCGCAACAAGGAGCGTCGCGCGTCACAGTCGTCTCGGCGCGCTACGGATCGATCAATCCCCAGCAGCACGGGCTGGCTCGGCGCTTAAAAAAGCTGAGCGTTCCCGTCGGAGCGCAGACCTTCGAAGTCGGTCTGTACGAAGGTCGGCTGCCTGGTCCCGGTCCGCAGGTGACGGTCTATCTGATTGATCATCCGCTGTTTTCCGAGCGTCCTGGCGTCTACGGTCCGCCCGACAATCCCGGCGAAGGCTATGCCGACAACCCGCTGCGCTTTGCGCTGCTGTCGCAAGCGGCGATCTGTCTCGCCAAGGAGCTGGTGCCGCGTCCCGATGTGATTCACGCGCACGACTGGCAAGCGGGACTCGCGGTGTATTACGCGCAGCAGGCCGAGTGGGATACGCCGCCCGCGACGGTGTTTACCGTTCACAACCTGATGTTCCAAGGACTGTTTCCGCTGTCCGAGGCGCAGGGCTTGGGTGTGCGACCGGAGCTGCTGACTCCCGACGGGATCGAGTTCTACGGTCAGGCGTCGTTTATCAAAGCGGGTCTTCAGCTCGCGGATCGACTGACGACGGTGAGCCCGCGCTATGCGCAGGAAATCTGCACGCCGGAGTTTGGCTACGGTCTCGATGGTGTGATGCAAGCTCGTCGAGGACGACTGACGGGCATCCTAAACGGCGTGGACTACGATCGCTGGAGCCCATGGCTCGACGGATCGCTGCCGGTTCGCTTCGGTCGTCCGCCCGCCGAGCTGGAGACGCTGTCGGAAGATGCGTTCGCGGCAGAGCTGGTTGGCAAAGCGCGCTGCAAGGCAGAGCTTCAGCGCGAGCTGTCTCTGCCGGTTCGTCCGAAGACGCCGCTGCTGCTTACGATCTCGCGGCTGACGGACCAAAAAGGCATCGACCTGCTCATTTCGTGGCTGGAGTCAGAGCTGCACAGCCGCAGCGAGTTCCAGTTCGCACTGCTTGGGCAAGGTCAGCCCGCGTTTGAGCAGCGACTGCGGATGCTCGCGGAGCGCCATCCGACGCGCATTGCCCTGCGCCTGACCTTCGATGAAGGGCTGGCTCACCGAATGGAAGCCGGCGGTGACTTCTTCGTGATGCCGTCGCGCTTTGAGCCGTGTGGGTTAAACCAGATCTACAGCATGCGCTACGGAACCATTCCGATCGTTCGCAGCGTCGGTGGACTGTTCGATACGGTGGTGGACTTCGACGCACGGTCACGCAGCGGCACGGGCTTTACGTTCCAGCCGTTTGAGACGGCGGCGCTCGGCAATGCGATTCGGCGTGCGCTGGCTGCGTATCACAGCGACGAACCGAGCATGCTGGCGCTGCAAAAGCGTGCGATGCGAGCGGACTTTGGCTGGTCGACGTCGGCGCGCGCGTACCTCAACGTCTATCGACAGGCGCAGAGCGGCAAGTAGGTCGTGCTCGAGTTCCGTTCGGTCTGGAAGTCGTTCGGCAGCCAAGCGGTCCTGCGCGGGCTCACGCTGCACGTCAAAGACCGCGAGATCTTGTTTGTGATCGGCGCTTCGGGCGTCGGCAAGTCGGTGGCGATCAAGCACGTCATCGGGCTTCTGCGCGTCGATCGCGGCGAGATCTGGCTCGACGGAGAGCGCATCGATCAGCTGTCCGAGCCAGCGCTATACAAAGTGCGTCGTCGCTGCGCGATGGTGTTTCAAAGCTCGACGCTGTTTGACTCGATGTCGGTGGTGGACAACGTGGCGCTGCCGCTGCGCAAACACCAAGGGCTGTCCGACGCGGCGGCCCGCAAAGCAGCGACAGAATATCTCGGCGAAGTCCACATGGTGGAGTTTGCCGATCACTTGCCCGCGACGCTGTCCGACGGAATGCGCAAGCGGGTTGCGATTGCGCGCGCGCTGACGATGAAGCCGGACTATCTGCTGTTCGACGAGCCGACGACGGGACTGGATCCAGTGAGCGCACGTCGCGTCGATGCCTTGATCCGCAAGCTCAGCAGCGCGCACGGCGTGACCTCGATCGTGGTGTCGCACGACCTGACCAGCATCTTTTCGATCGCCGATCGCATTGCCCTGATTTATCAAGGTCGCGTTCACATGCTCGGAACGCCCGACGAGTTTCGCGCCACCGAAGATCCTGTCGTCCGTCAGTTTGTCAGCGGCAGCAGCGTCGGACCGATGGAAACGCCGGGCTTCTAAGCGCACGCGAGTCGAGGAGTGACGGTGAACCAGATCGAAGAAAACCTTGCGTCTGTTCGGCTCAAGATGGCAGCGGCGTGTCAGCGCGCTTGTCGATCGCTGGATGACGTGACGCTGATCGCGGTGTCCAAGCTTCAGCCAAGTGGTCTCATCGAGCAGGCGTATCAGGCGGGACAGCGCGACTTTGGCGAAAACTACGCGCAAGAGCTACGCGACAAAGCGAGTGAGCTTGCGCACCTGCCCGGGCTGCGCTGGCACGCGATCGGACCGCTTCAGTCGAACAAGGTGAAGTATGTCGCCAAGGTCGCGCAGTCGTTTCACGCGCTGTGCAGCCTGGACATCGCGATCGAGCTGGGCAAGCGCCGCAGCGAGCCGCCGATCGACGTGCTGATCGAGGTCAACATCGCGGGCGAAGACAGCAAGTGCGGAATCGCACCATCAAAGCTGGCGTCGCTGGCGGATGAGGTGCGCAAGGTCGCAGGTGTGCGACTTGTGGGGCTGATGTGTATGCCGCCGCAGCCGGAGCCGCCGACTCCGTGGACACCGGAAGACAACCGACCGCACTTTGCCGCGCTGCGGGCGCTTGCACGGTCGCTCGGGCTGTCGCAGCTGTCGATGGGCAGCACGTCGGACTATGAAGTGGCGATCGAAGAAGGCGCGACGATTGTGCGTGTCGGGCGATCGATCTTCGGGGAACGCGCCTAGACGGGAACCCGCAGCACGCAAGCCGATAACCAGAAAAAGAGATCCGTTCCGATGAGCAAGACTGACGAATACCTAGACTTCAACCCGAGCAGCGTCGGCGTTCGCAATGGCAAGCTGTTCGGTCTGCCGTTTGAGTACGAAGACAGCCACGTCGTGATCCTGCCGGTGCCGTGGGAAGTGACGGTGTCGTATCGCGCAGGAACCGCGCAGGGACCGCAAGCGATCCTCGAAGCGTCGACGCAGGTGGATCTGTTCGATCCGGTCTGGCCGGACGGCTGGCGCGCGGGCTACTACATGCTGCCGCTCTCTCGCGAGTGGCAGGCCAAAAACGAAGCGATGCGCGCCGTCGCCGCCGAGTGCATCCGCAAGATGGAACAAGGCGTCGCGCAAGACGATCCCGATCTGCTGGTGCCACAAGGCGAAGTGAACGCGGCATCGAGCGAGCTAAACGACTGGGTCGAGCGCCAAGCGCAGTCGCACCTGTCGCTTGGCAAAGCGGTGGGCGTGCTCGGAGGCGACCACAGCGTGCCGCTTGGGCTGATTCGCGCGCTGGCGACTCGCTATGACTCCTTTGGCGTGCTGCACATTGATGCGCATGCGGATCTGCGACGAGGCTACGAAGGGTTTCAGTACTCGCACGCGTCGATCATGGAAAACGTGCTGCACCTGCCGCATGTCAGCAAGATCACGCAGGTCGGAATCCGCGACTACTGCGAAGAGGAAGAACAGACCGCGCGACAAGCCGGCGATCGCGTCAGCTTCTTTTCGATGCGCAGCCTCCGCACGCGAGGCTTTCACGGCGAACCGTGGGCGCGCACCTGTCAGCACATCGTCGAGACACTGCCCAAGCAGGTCTACATCAGCTTCGATGTGGACGGACTCGATCCCGCGCTGTGTCCGCAGACCGGAACGCCGGTGCCGGGTGGACTGACGTGGGATGAAGCGATCCATCTGCTCGATACCGTGGTCGAAAGCGGTCGTCAGGTGATTGGCTTCGATCTGGTGGAAGTCGCCGGTCACGGAGAGTGGGACGCCATCGTCGGAGCGCGTCTTCTGTCTCGGCTCTGTCTGCTCACCGCGCAGAGCAGTCCGCGTCCGTAGTCTGTCTGTCTGTCTCGTCCTTCCCTCCCTCTCCGTTTCGTTCCCTTTCCGTTTTGTTCCCTTTCCGTTTCGTTCCCTTTCCGTTTCGTTCCCTTCCTATCCGGTTGCCCGTTATGATCGGAGGTTGCGAGCCGATGCTGCTGCATCCCCCGTGACCGCGCACAGTGTCAGGCCGTTCGCACAAACAGCCGACAACCTTCGCGTCAGAGAATCCGATGGGCAGCAAACTCCACTTCGTAAAGAGCATCGCGCTGCTGCTGCTGCTGACGCTGCTTTACGTGGGCTGCGCACGACTCGGACTGCTGTTCGCGACCGCACACAAGCAAGCGTCGCCAGTCTGGCCTGTGACAGGTCTTGCGATCGCAGCATGTAGTCTGTTCGGACTGCGGGTCTGGCCTGCCGTGTTTGTGGGAGCCGCACTCGCAAACTACGACAACGGAACCGCACTACCGACCAGCTTGATCATCGGGGTAGGAAACACCCTAGAAGCAGTTGTGGGAGCGCTGCTGCTTCGCCAGTTTTCGCAGTATCGGAGTCTGTTCGGAAGCCAGACCGAGCCCATTGCGATCATCTGTGCCGCGCTGTTTGCCACGATGTGCAGCGCAACCATCGGAATCGGAATCCTGACCGCACAGCACATCATTCCGGTGGGAGAAGCGACCCGCGCCTGGGTGACGTGGTGGATCGGCGATGTGCTCGGTGCGCTGATGGTGACACCGACGCTGCTATCGCTGTATCGGGCGCAGCTTTCCTTCCGTAGCGTGTCTGTGCGAAAGGTCATCGAGTTCGTGCTGGCGCTCGGCCTTCTGACCGCGCTGTCAGTGGCTCTGTTTGGAACCATCGCGGGTCTGTCGTTTCTGTTTTTGATCTTTCCGATCATCCTGCTGTGCTGCGCACGGTATGGAGCGCTCGCCACCAAGCTGCTGGCGCTGTTTCTGTTTGGATTTTGCGCCTACAAGACCAGCAAAGGAATCGGTCCGTTCGTCGGTCGCACCATCAACGAAAACCTGATTCACACGCAGCTGTTTCTGTTTTCTTTGTCGATCACAGTCAACGTACTGTCTGGGTTTTTGGAAGGACGATCCCTGCGCACTGCATCGCCGATGCTGCTGTTTGGCTGGCTGGTGGGAGGCGTCCTTTTGCATTCCTTTCATCAGACAGAGTGCGAGCGCGATCAGAATCGACTGGAGCAGCTGGCCCATGAAGTAGAGCTACGACTTCAGCATCAGATGACGCTGTATGAAGATGTGCTGCTCGGTGGGGTCGGGCTCCTGACCGCTTCCGATTCCGTCAGCTTGAGCGAGTGGCAGACCTATCTGGAGACCATCAAGCCGGAAGAAAAATATCCGGGTCTGAATGGACTCGGTGTGGTGTGGCCCGTTCGTCCACAAGACAAGGAATCCTTTGTACAGACTGCCGCTTCATTGGGCGTTCCCAACCTGAACATTCGCGCGATTCCTTCGCAGGAAAAGACGACTCCGCAGCAGCACTATGTTGTGACGTTTATCGAACCCCAAGCGCGCAACCAAGGTGCAGTAGGAATCGATCTGGCCAGCGAACCCACCCGTCGGATGGCAGCCGATCGAGCACGCGATACGGGCCGTCCGGTGATGAGCAAGAAGCTTCGGCTGGTGCAGGACAATAAGAGTCGGATTGGATTCCTCTTATTCTATCCGTTCTATGCACTACACGCGCCGCTACGGACCCAGGAAGAAAGAAGGAAAGCGTTTCGCGGCTGGGTCGATGCTCCGTTCTTTATTGCGCACTGGCTGGACGACCTGATGTCACAGCACAGCGATGAGCTGATGATCAGCTTGCACGATCAGACAGAGCCCGCAGAGCAGGCTGAGCTGTATCGATCTCCGACGTGGGATGCACAGCGACCGATTGCGCTGACCCACTCGATTGAGCTGGCCCAAGCGCAGCTTCAGCTAAGCTTTGCCAAAGCACCGGGCTTTGTGTCTACGCATGACACCACGACATCATGGGTCGCGATGTGCGAAGCGCTGGTGACGCTCTTGCTGGCCGGACTGATGGTGAACCTGCGTGAAAGCGGACAGCGTGCAATGGACATGGTGGAAGAGCGAACGCTGCACCTCAATCGTGCGCTCGCGGATGCAGAGCGCGCCGCAAACATCAAGTCTGTGTTTCTGGCCAACATGAGCCATGAGATCCGCACACCGATGAACGGAATCATCGGGATGACCAGCTTGCTGCTTGATTCGTCGCTGAATCCCGAGCAGCGGATGCAAGTGAAGGTGATTGCATCAAGCTGCGACAGCCTGCTTTCGCTGGTAAATGACATCTTGGACTTTTCCAAGATCGAAGCAGGAAAGGTCGATATCGAGCACACTCCGTTTAGCGTGATCGACAGCACGCATGCAGTGCTCGATCTGCTGTATCCGCTGGCGGAAGAAAAGTCGATCGAGCTGTCGCTTGTTCGCGAGCCCGGCTGCGTAGACTGGATTGTGGGAGACTCCAATCGCTTCCGCCAAGTGCTGGTCAACTTGGTCAACAATGCGCTCAAGTTCACGGCGCGCGGCTGCGTCACGGTGAAGCTGTCATCCAAGCGTCTTCCCGGCGGTCGCTATGATCTACGGACCGATGTGATCGACACCGGAAAAGGAATCGACAGCGAAGCACAGAAGCAGCTCTTTAAGCCGTTTTCCCAAGTCGATGCATCGACCACGCGCCAGTTCGGAGGAACCGGACTCGGACTCTCGATCTGCAAGGGTCTGGTGACTGCGATGGGAGGAACCATCGGCGTAGAAAGTGAAGCAGGCAGAGGCTCTACGTTCTGGTTCCGGCTGCTCGTGGAACCTGTCCATCCATCGCTGAAAGCGGCCTCTGTACCAAGCGTGACCAGCACGTCGACCGACATTGATGCAAAGCTCGCGGAAAAGCTTCCGCTTCGCATCCTGATTGCCGATGATCATCACGTAAACCAAACCGTTGCGCGCCGATTCCTAGAGCGCTTGGGATACCGAGCCCACTGTGTCAGCAACGGTCAGGAAGTGCTGCAAGCGCTCAGTCATCACGCCTACGATCTGATCTTGATGGACTGTCACATGCCAGAGCTTGATGGCTTTGACACCACGCAGCGCATCTTGTCGATGTATCCCACCACGCAGCGTCCCAAGATTGTTGCGATGACCGCCAGCACGATGCAAGAAGAGCGCGAGCGCTGCTTCCGCGTCGGAATGGATGGATTCATCAGCAAGCCAATCCGCATGGACGACATCGTAAAGACGCTGCTCCAGATCTTTTCTGCCACGATCCAAGACGGAAAGAGCAGCGACAACATCACCACCGCAAAAGCGATCAGCATTCCGCCCGGTGCGCTGATTGACAGGCAGCAGTTCTTCGACAACTTGGGTGGAGATGCAGCGATGATCCGCGAAGTATCCCAAGCGTTTTTGGAAAATACTCCGCAGCTTCTGGGACTGCTACAGGACGCGATTCATCGTGCGGATCCAAGCGGTGTTGCATTCGCTGCGCACTCGCTCAAAGGAAGCATCAGCACCTTCTGTTGTGATGCCGTGGTGAAAGCCACGCTCGCGATGGAACGCCTCGGAACGAGCGGTGATCTCACGAGTGCAGCCGCTGCGTTTCGCGAGCTCAAAAGCATGATCGATGCCATGACGGATGAGCTACGCCAGATCCAAAAAGAGCTGGTGGATCGACCCAAGCCGCGATCAGCGTAGACCGCACTCCTACAGCGGCACCGTGTCGCGATCGTTAGGTGGCTGCGTTTGCATCAAGCGATGGATCGCGCGTCACCCACAGCGCAACCACGTTGTCTCCCACTGCGTTGAGGAGCGTCGCCATCGGATCAATCAAGATGCTGATGATCGCAAGCAGCGGCAGCGTCTCGGGAGGAAAGCCAAACACAGACAGGATCAGCAGCTCTCCCATCATGCCTCCGCTTGGAATCGCGCCCATCACCACACCGACGAGAACTGCGACCAAAATCACCAGCACACAGCGTCCGGGGGACAGGCTCTGCTGAAACAGGCTCATCGCAAACAGAATCTTCAACACACCACCCATCACCGAGCCATCTTTGTGAAGCACCGCGCCCACCGGAATCACGACATCACGCACTTCCGCAGCGATTCCCATGCGCGTACACGCTTCCAAGTTGACCGGCATCGTCGCCATGCTAGAGCACGTTCCAAGCGCAGTCAGCGAAGGCTCTAACATCTGCGACCAGAAGCGCCGCACGCCGGGCAGACCAAAGGACAGATAGGCGTAGGCGGAAAAGCCGATGACGAAATACAGCGCGGCGCATGCGTAATATGCGACAAAGCTCCGAAAGTACGCGCCCGCAAGCTGAGATCCGGTGTCCATCACCGTCGCTGCGAACCATGCAAGAAGTCCGATTGGCGCAAGGTACATCACGCAGTCCAGCAGCCGCAGAAACACCGCAGCGCCACTTTGCAAACAGCGCGTCAGCGGCTCTGCTTGCTGCTTCATGGATCGCGCGCACAGTCCCACCGCCAGCGAAAACAGCAGCAGCGGAAGCATCGACTTGCGTGACAGAAGCTCGGAAAAGTCAGAGACAGACACCATCGCAACCAGCTGCGGAAGCAGAGCCGGAGCCTTCGGCAGCGCGACGACTCCTCTGCCCGAAAGCAGAGCCGCTGCATCCACACCCGGAGCCGGAGACACCACAGACAGAAACAGCAGAGACAGCGCTGCTGCGATCACGCTGGTTGCCAAAAAGCCAATCAGCATTCGCACCGACACGCGCGAAAGTCGCTCGCCACTTCCTGAGGAGGCAATGCTCGATGAGATCGTAAAAAACGTCAGCGGCACGATCAGCGTAAAGATCAGGTTCAGGAACAGATCTCCGATCGGTCGCAAGAGCTGGGCCACGCTCGGAGCCAGTCGTCCCAGCACAAGACCCAGCGCAATCGCAGTCAGCAGCAGAAACGAAAAGCCGTAGGTTCGCAGAAGCCTCACACGCGGCACTGTAGAAGATGACGCACGACGTGAAAAGGAATCCGTCTACGCAGCGGCTGTTGTCACTGCATCTTCCGCGCGAAACGGAATCACAACGGAATGGGAACGGAAGGAAAGAGCGGTCGCCGGTCCTTCGATTCTCAGAAGGAACCAGCGCAGACGAAGCGAACGAAGGAAGCAGGAAGCAGGAAGCAGGAAGCAGGAGGACAGACTAGCGAAGGACAGACTTCAGCGTGACACCCAGCTCGGCAGGCGTCTTGGCGACGGCAATGCCAGCACCCTGAAGCGCCGCAATCTTGTCCGAAGCCGTGCCTTTTCCGCCCGCGATGATCGCGCCCGCGTGACCCATGCGACGACCCGGAGGCGCCGTCTGTCCCGCGATAAACGCCGCCACCGGCTTGGTCATGTGCTTCTTGATGTACGCCGCAGCGTCCTCTTCCGAGGAGCCACCGATTTCGCCCATCATCAGCACCGCGTGCGTCTCGGGATCGCGCTCGAACATCTCCAGCACGTCGATAAAGTCCATGCCTTTGATCGGATCGCCACCGATTCCCACGCAGGTCGACTGACCCAGGCCAAGCTGCGTCAGCTGATGCACGCCTTCATAGGTCAGCGTTCCCGAGCGCGACACCACACCGATGTGACCCGGCTTGTGGATGTAGCCCGGCATGATGCCGATCTTGCACTCACCCGGCGTGATCACACCGGGGCAGTTCGGACCGACCAGCCGCGTCCGCGTCGGACCCGTCTGCGAGTCGAGCAGCCGACGAACCTTGAGCATATCCAGCACCGGAATGCCCTCGGTGATGCAGACCACCAGCTCCAGCCCGGCGAGGATCGCTTCGATGATGCTGTCCGCCGCAATCGCCGCCGGAACGTAGATCACCGTCGCATTGGCGCCCGTCTGCTTGACCGCATCGGACACCGTATCAAACACCGGCAGGTTGAGGTGCGTGCTGCCGCCTTTTCCTGGGGTCACACCACCGACGACATTGGTTCCGTACTCGACCGCTTTGTCGGTGTGAAACGTACCGTTCTTTCCGGTCAGTCCCTGCACAAGCAGTCGGGTGTTCTTATTGACGAGAATCGACATGATGGACTCCTTACGCCGCGACCTGGCCGGCCAGGGCAACGATCTTCTGGGCGCCATCGGCCATATCGGACGCCGCCACCACGTTTAGCCCCGACTCCGCGAGGATTTGCTTGCCCAGCTCGACGTTGGTTCCTTCGAGCCGAACCACCAGCGGAACCTTCAGACCGACTTCCTTCACCGCCGTAATCACACCCTTGGCGATGGTGTCGCACTTCATGATGCCGCCGAAGATGTTGATGAAGATGCCGCGCACCGCCGGATCCGCCGTGATGATCTTGAACGCTGCGGTCACTTTTTCTGCCGTCGCGCCACCACCGACATCCAGGAAGTTCGCTGGCATGCCGCCGTAGAAGCGGATGATGTCCATCGTCGACATCGCCAGGCCCGCGCCGTTTACCATGCAGCCGATGTTGCCCGTCAGCTTCACGTACGACAGATCGAACTTCTTCGCTTCCGTCTCCGCTGGCTCTTCTTCTTCCAGGTCGCGCAGCTCTTCGATGTCCGGGTGACGCATCAGCGCGTTGTCGTCGAAGTTCACCTTCGCATCGAGCGCGATGATCTGACCCTGCTTCGTCAGCACGAGCGGGTTAATCTCGAGCAGCGAGCAGTCCAGATCCTGATACGCGCGCACCATCGTCGCAAAGAACTTCGTCGCCGCGTTCACGGCTTCCATCCCCGCCGACTTCAGGCCCAGCGCAAACGCCACTTCCCGCGCCTGACACGGAGCCAGCCCGAGGATCGGATCGAGCACCGCCTTGAAGATCTTGTCCGGCTGGTGAGCGGCCACTTCCTCGATGTCCATGCCGCCTTCCGTCGAGACCATCAGGACCAAGCGACCCTTCTGACGATCGAGCACCACCGCCGCATAAAACTCCTTGGCGATGTCCACACCTTGCTCGAGCAGCAGCCGACCGACCTTCTTGCCTTCCGGTCCGGTCTGGTGCGTCACCAGCTGCATCCCGAGGATCTTGCGAATCGCCGTCGAGCAGTCTTCCGGGGTCTTGGTGACTTTGACGCCGCCGCCCTTGCCTCGGCCACCGGCGTGAATCTGCGCCTTCACCACCACCAGCGAATTGCCCGACTCACTGCGCACCCAAGCAGCCGCGCTCTCGGCTTCCTCAACGGTCAGCGCCGCCTTGCCAATCGGCACCGGCAGACCCTTCTTCCGAAGCAGCTCTTTGGCTTGATACTCATGAATGTTCATTGGCTTCCCCTAAGAGATCCGCCTCGCCCGCATCGCTCACAGCGTCGTCAAAGCGCGAACAGCAACGGGACAGGCGAGGAAGATCTGCGGTTGTTGGTAAAGACGGAGGCTACAGTCGAGCGCTGGCGTCGACCAGCTCACGCACGGCGGCAACGCTCTTGGCGAGCTGCGCCTTCTCTTCGTCGGTGAGCGCGATCTCCAGAACCTTCTCGACGCCGCCCTTGCCGATGACGCAGGGAAGACCGATGTACAGGTCGTTGATGCCGTACTCACCGTTGCAGAACACAGCCGCCGGAACGAGCCGCTTCTGGTCGTTGAGGAACGACTCAGCCATCACCACCGCTGCCGTCGCCGGCGCGTAGTAGGCCGAGGTGCCCATCAGCTTCACGATCTCGCCACCGCCGCCCGCCGTGCGAGCACAGATCGAAGCGAGACGCTCCGGCGCGATGAACTGCTTGACCGGAATGCCGTTCACCGTGCAGTACGACGTCACCGGCACCATCGTGTCGCCGTGTCCGCCGAGCACCATCGCCTTGACGTCCTTGATGCTGACGCCGATTTCCTGCGCCAGGAACAGCTGGAAGCGCGCCGAGTCGAGCACGCCCGCCATACCCGCGACGCGGCTCTTCGGGAAGCCAGTGACCTTGGCGCACTCGTAGACCATCGCGTCGAGCGGGTTCGAGATCACGATCACGAACGCATCCGGGCAGAACGTCTTGATGTTCTCCGACACGCTGCGCATGATCTTCAGGTTGATCGACAGAAGATCGTCGCGGCTCATGCCAGGCTTGCGCGGCACACCGGCGGTGATGATGACAACGCTCGATCCCGCAGTGTCCGCCCAGTTCGACGTGCCGGTGATGGTGCTGTCCCAACCGAGCAGCGTTCCGTTCTGCATCAGATCGAGTGCCTTGCCCTTGCACAGGCCCTCTTTTTCGGGAATGTCGAGCAGAACGACATCAGCCAGCTCTTTGCGAGCGATGAGCGACGCCAGCTCGCCACCGATGTTGCCGCCGCCGATGACGGCGATCTTCTTACGACCAGAAGTGGTGTGGTGCATGGGTAAAGGTCTCCTTGTCTGTGTGCCGCAGCCCGCGCCAAAAGCGAGGCTGGGATATCTCAACTGTCCGTCTGCACAACTGCTAAACCGGGCAGGCAGTCTACTCCGAGTTGGCAAAAAACGATAGCGCCCTCTTTGCCGACCTAGAACGAAGCGGTCAGCGACGAAAAACTACATGCATCTTGCCCTCCCCGGACCGGCAATGACAAACCGCCCGGTCATCGGGTACGCTGTCCCAAATGTTTTACAAACGATGCTCTCCAAGGCTTGGTGGCGTCATCTCATCCTGTATTGGCTGGCAACGACTGCGATCGTTGCTGCTGCTTTTGTGGTGTGGCGCACTGCTTCTGTCTGCGCACATCACACACGCACAGAGCCGAACCATGCGCGCCACGGCGGGCTCCATCGGCTCACGCGGCAAGCACTGTCTGGATGAACAAAAGAACAAGCTGCTCCTAGAGCACTTCATGGGCGGATCGATCAATCCGCTCGGCATTGAAAACCAGCTTGTTCTCACCTACTGCACGCCGTTTATCGAAAAGCCGGGCATCCTGTTTGACTTCACAAAGCTAGAGTTCGGTCTGGCCAACTACATTTCGCCCACGCACATTCACGTCGGTCCGACCGTCCGCTTTGCCCCGCTGTCGTTTCTGATCCTACGCGCCGAGCTGACCGGCTTTTACATCTGGCCGATTCCGCTCCAGGGCGCGGGCTTCATCATGACCAAGGGCTACGACGACTTTAACAAAGAGACCGTCAGTCCCAAGCTCGGCGAAGCCACCGACATGAGCGGCCTGCGTATCGCGCTCGGCGTCACCTTGCAAGGCGCGCTACCACTCGGTCGCTATGTCGATGTCCTGATCGTCAACGGCCTGACCGGCGAGTTCTGGCGCGTCGCCAACGGAGACAACACCCGCTATCCCTCGAAGTTCTTCTACGCCGCCAAGCTCGATGCGGTCATCAACGGCAGTGGCGACTGGTCGCTGCTCAACAACGCCGCGCTGCTCGTGTCCATCAAGCCGCATCGAAACCACGCGATTCGACTCGGAGTCACCGACAGCTTGGTCTATGTCCCCGGCAACGGCTACAAAGGCAACATCGTCGCGGGCCTTCTGTCTTGGTCGGTCAACAACCTGCGCGACCTGGCCAAGAGCTTTGCGTTCTTCCTGCGCGTCGGAGCCTTCACCGATCACGCCTTCCGCGTCGGCTCTGGCATCACCCTCGCGGGCGGACTCGACATCACCTACGAGCTCATCAGCAAGCCAACCCGTCGCGCCATCGAAGAGCAACAGAACGAACCGCCCACCGATGCTGCGACATCTGCGACCACCACGCTTGGCGAAACCAAGCCAGATGCTCAGACGACGCCAGCGCCAGATAGCCCAGCGGCCAGTCCAGCCGTGAAGACCGATGCAGCAGCCCCGACGGCGGAGGGATCGAAATGACACGCGCCAGCCAACGTCTGCTCGGAGCCCTGCTCCTGTCCGCGATGCTGTGTGAAAGCCGCACCGCACGCGCCGAAGAAATCACCGTCCTGCCCGGTCAGCAGATGGCCTTCATCCTCGAAGGAGCGATGGCAGCCTGTAGCTTGACCTCGATCGTCGGCAACGCCGTCACCGGAGTCCGCAAGACCCCAAGCCGAGCCTGGATGTATTCCGGCTTCATCTGCGGATTCATCAACACCGCGACGAGCCCCATCGTCATGGTCTACGGCACCGATCCCAAGGTCGAATACGGAATCGGCATGGGCCTTATGCACGGTGTCGTCGGCATCACCAACCTGGGACTCGCCATCTGGAACGCGCACATGTGGCACAAGGCCCGCACGACCCAGACCGATGCGCCCCCGGTGCCCGCAGCCGCTGTGTCGCTCGCTCCGCTCGTCGGTCGCGATCGATTGGGTGCAAATGTGCTTGGGCTTAGCCTGTCCGCGTCGTACTAGGAATCGACATGAGTCGGCGTGCCATCATCATCGGAGCCGGTATCGGCGGTCTGTGTGCAGCGATAGCCCTGCGCAAGGTCGGCTACACCGTCCAGATCTTCGAGCGCGCCCCCGAAGTCACCGCCCTGCCCACCGGACTTGCGCTGTGGAGCAACGCCATGTGGGCCCTGTCCGTCCTCGGCGTGGGCGCTGAAGTGCTGCGGCTCGGTTCCGTCATCGACATCACCCGCAGCCAGACCGCCGAAGGCGATGTCATGTCCGATGTTCACGTCGGCAACATCGGCAAAAAGCTCGGCGTCCCAACCGTCTGCATCCACCGTGTCGATCTCCACCAGATCTTGGTCAACGCCGTCGGTCGAGAAAACATCCAGACCTCGATGACCTGCACCGGCTTTGTCCAAGATGGCCGCCAGGTCCATGCGCTGTTTGAAAATGGCACCACGGTGCGCGGCGATCTCCTGGTGGGCGCCGACGGCTATCGCTCGATCGTCCGTCGTCAGCAGTTCCCTGGTGAAGAGGCGCGCTATTCCGGCTACACCTGCTATCGCAGCGTCGTGTCCCTGGTCCATCGCGCCCTGCCGCCGGGAACGGCGCTGACCGCACTGGGACATGGCTCAGAGTTTGGGCTGTTTCCGTGTGGAATGGGCCGTGTCTACTGGTTCGCAACGCACAACCAGCCCGCCGCGATCAAAGACTCTGCCTTGGGTCGCAAAGGGGACTGCCTGGCTGCCTTTGCGGGCTTTAGTGAGCCGTTTGTGCAAGTGCTCCACGCGACGCCCGAGTCCGCGATTGTCCGTCACGATGTCTACGATCGACCGCCGCTGCCAAGCTGGAGCAACGGTCGCGTCACCATGCTCGGCGATGCCTGTCATCCGATGACGCCCAACCTGGGACAAGGCGCGTGCATGGCCATTGAAGACGCGGTGGTGCTCGCCCGCACGCTCCGTGACGAACCCGACTGCGAGCGCGCCCTTCGTCTGTACGAACAAGCCCGCCAAGCCCGCACCGCGCTCATCGCGTCTCGCTCGTACTACCTAGGAAAGATCCTGACGCTGGAAGATGGCGTGCTGTCGTGGTTCCGGGATCGCCTGATGACCACCAAGATGGGCGAAGTGCAGACCGAGTCGATCCTCGAAAAGCTGCTGTCCTATCAAGTGCCGGATCTCTAACCGCAGTCCGCGCAGCACAATAAGAGTCCTTTTCTACTCCTCTTATTTCTGCTGATTCTTCGTCGAGCCCATCCCCAGCTACGCGAATAAGAGGCATATCATCCGCCTCTTATTTCGCTGCCATTACAGGATCTTGTAGCTCTTTACCTGGATGGTCGGCGTGCCAAAGCTGATGCCAAAGCCTTTGTCTTCGATCTCGCCTTCCACTTCGGCCTTCACGCCGGCTTTGCGCAGGTCCGCGCCGCCGCCATCGAGCTTATACACCTCGCCGCCCGCGAGGCGCAGCGTGAAGTAGCCGCCTTCCAAGTCGACGTAAAAGATGGTTCCGCTCAGCTTCTTGCTCTTGCTCTTCACGATGTGCTCCTTGCCCTTAGCCAAAACCGATTCGTTAGCGAATATCAAGCGTCGCGCGTCCACGCAAAAGGACATAGGCCACCACCACGCCCGGACGCGACTCCACCGCGAGCGGCAGCACCTGCACCAGATCCGTCTGAAGCGCCACCTGCGACACCCCGACCTGCTGCGCGACGTTCTGCCACGATCCACCTTGTACTTTCAGCGTTCCTGACAGCGCCTTTTGAACCTGCCCGAGCTTGTCTGTGACATCCAGCTGCAAGTGCGGTCGCACCTTGTCCGCCAGGTTGCCTTCGATCAGCTCATACAGGCCGACTTTGAGCCGCTCCAGCCGCGAGCTGGACTCTGCCGCCACTTGCAGATCCGGCACATGCAGGATCTGTCGCCCGCCCTCACTGCGCAGCTGCGGAGTGCCCCACAGGTACAGCGCCCCCGTGTAGATCCCCGCGACATCCAGCCGCAGCAGCACCCGACCCGAGGCATCCCCGACCTCGACCCCTTGCACGAGCAGCGACTGCGCCGCGCTGCCGAGCTTTTTGCCCACAAGCTGCGGCCCCAGCTGGTTTGTCAGATCTTGCGTCGGCACCGCGACGGCCACTTGCACCGCAAACTCTTCCCCGAGCGCTTCTTGACGCACCGTCAGCGACTTCGGCGGCGGACTCTGCTCTTTGGGACAGTCACCCAGGTTTACCCGAGGCTCGACATCGAGCCCAATCCGCACGCTGATAAGCTTGGCGTTCCCTTCCACCGCGCTCGGTGGAGCCAGCACCAGCGCCGACGGATGCACATCCAGACACGCACGCTGGTCGCCCAGCTGTAGCGGACGCGGACGACCCAGCTCGGTCAGCCCTTGCGACAGCGCCGGACCGAGCGGAACCCGCACCACCTGTCCCAGCGCCTGCGCCACCGATGCAAGAGGCCGCAGCAGGCTCGCAAAGATCTCCGCCGCAGGAATTGGCAGCCCCGCGCACGACACCTGACCAACCGGCTCCACCGTTGTCCGAATGTCACGCAGCACCAGATCGCCGCCCGACTCAATGTGAGGCCGCGCCGCAATCACCAGCACCCCACCGACGCCGCTCGACTGACAGCGCAGAAACCCGCCGCCAAGCTGAAGCTCACCCGTCACCGGAACCCGAATCATCAGCCCATCGCCCGCAGGCATCACCGTCGCCGCTTGTCGTCCAAGTCGCCAGCTTAGCTGCACCATCCCAAGCTGCACGCTGCCTTGACTTCCCGTCGGAAGGCTGCGGTCAATCGCTGACTCTACGCCATCGAGCCGAAGCGGCGTCTGCACAAACACCACCGTCCGAGGCGGACGAATGTCGAGCAGGTTCGGCGGAACCTGAACGTGGTAGTCGGGCCGACTTTTCACACAAGCCGAAGACGAAAGCACAAGGCCAAGCAGCCCCAGCCGAACAAGGCGTCGCATCGGCCTAAGTCTACTATGTAGCGGCAAGGACTCGCCCCCGGATTGACAGCCGAGCCCCCCGCCGCAAATACTCTGGCCTGTGACGACCGCCAGTGCCCACGCATCATCGAACGTAGTCGCCATCCGCTTTCGACTCCAGTATCCCGACGTCGAGACGTTCATCGCCAAGTACGCGACCAACATCTCCGAAGGCGGCATCTTCCTGGCGTCGATGGACCCACCCGAAGTCGGCTCGATCGTACGCTTCGAGCTGCTCATCGGTGACAGCCTGACGCTGATGCACGGCGAAGGGGAAGTGGTCTGGACCTCGCCGTTTGACCCGATGAACCCGATGGCCGTGTGCGGAATGAGCCTGCGCCTCGATCGGCTCGACGAAGAAGGCCAGCAGCTCATCGCCAAGGTCTTGCAGTACAAGGCCAGCCATCCCGAGCGCTTCGTAAAGCCCGCGCCCGATCCCTATGCCAGCGTCGCCTACAGACCGCAGCCGCCGACGCACCTTGTCCAGCCGCCGTCGCCCGTGCAGCCTGCCGTCAGCCCGCCTGCGCCGACCCCCGAGCCGCCAGTCAGCCCACACGCGCCGACGCCGCATGATGTCTTTAGCGCGCTCACGCCACGGCTCAGCGACGCAACCCCGCAGCCGAGCACCGTCACCCCGAAGCCGAGCGCGCTCACGCCCAAGCCGAGCGCCGTCACCCCGAAAGCGGCGGCGATGGAAGCCGAGCTGGCCGAGCTGCTCAAGCCGCGTGCGCCGTCGTCAGTGACCCCGACCGATGCCAGCCGTCGGCTGTCCGAGCTGCTCGACCGTCGCTTGCGCCCGTCGCGAACTTGACATAGCGTGCCGGGCCATGACGACCGCTAGCAGTTCCGGTGGCCCCGCCCCCATCTCGCTGTTTCCTTCCGCTCAAAGCTGGCTTGTGCCCGGCGAGCGACCCAAGACCATCCTCGACAACCTGCTGTCGCGACCCGATGCGACCCGACTGGTCCGCTCGACGCCGATTCAGCCGCTCTATCTGTTTATCAAGTCGCTCGGTCTGGCCGACGCGCACGATCTCATCGCGATGTGCCTGCCCGAGCAGATCCAAGGCTTTTTGGATCTGGATGTCTGGGACAAAGATCAGCTAGAGCCGTCGCGGCTTTCGGCCTGGCTCGGGCACTTGATTGAGCTGCCGCCGAGCCGACTCGTCACCCACCTGCGCAAGCTCGACGCCGAGCTGCTGACGACGTTTCTGGCCCCGCACATCACCGTCTACGACCTGAGCGAAGAGGATGCGCCCGACGAAGCCCAAGGCATGTTCTACGCCACGCCCGACCGCTTCTTCTTGATCGACATCATGCCCGCGTCTGACGGCGACAGCGACCGCGCGGTGCTCATCCATCGGCTGTTAGAGCACATCTATAAGGGCGATCTCGACCTGGCACGCGCCATCATCAACGCTGCACGCTGGGACGCAGGCGCCGCCACCGAGGAAAACGCGTATCAGTTCCGCTCCGGTCGCATGGCCGACATGGGCTTTATCGACTTCTACGAAGCGCTCAAGCTCTACCAGGAAGTCGACCCGCGCACGCCCGTCCCCAAGAAGCACTCGATCGTCGAGCACAAGCATCCCTCTGCCCTCGATCCAAGCGAAGTGCGCAGCACCGGACCCGGCGGCTTCCTTGGCACAAGCAGCGGTCTGTGGAGCACGCTCATGCCCGAGCTGGCCACGCCGTCGTCCCTGCTCGCCAAAGTCAGCGACGAGCTGCCCGATACCGAGCGCGAAGCACTGCTGCATGAGCTGCTGTTTTTGGCCAACCAAGCCATGAGCGCCGATCGGGTTCCGCTCGATGATCTGCCCCAGACGGAAGTGACGCTCCAGCGGACCGCAGGCTATGTGCTGCTCGGGCTGCTGCACCGCACTGGATCGGTCGCTGGAACCGATGCCGCGTCCGACGAAAAGCTCCGTGCGGTCGAGACGCTACGCAGTGTGCCGCTCACCTACCTGTTTCGGCTTGGCTACTCGCTGACGCTGACGGTTCGCAAGCTGGCCAAGCTGCTCGTCGATAGCGGCGCCACCACGCTCGTGCCCGGTCAGTCGTCCGTCTCTCTGCTCACAAGCGAAGAAGCCGCGATGCTGTCGGCACTGCTCGAGCTGCGACCGCTGTATCCCCGCGCGCTCGACGATGCCAAGCAGTCTCCGAGTCTGCGTCCGTTTTCGACCCTGCGCGATCTGTCGCGTGCGGCGTCCTTCGTCGAGCAGCTCGCGATTCGTCTCAAGCTGTTCACCATCGGACTGGGCCTACGACACGAGACGCTGCGCGCCACGCTAGACCGCACCATGCCCGACGCCAGCCAAGCGACCTGGGACGACGTGCTCGGGACCATGATCGCCAACCACCTGCTCGGACGTCCGGCGGCGCTGGTTCCGCTGTCGCGTCAGGATCTGGTGCCGCTCCGTGCGCTGCTCGCCGGTCACGATCAACCGACGCTGCCAGAGCTTGTCCGCGCCCGCTGCCTGCGGCTTATCGAAGATCGCTTGCACGATCGCGTCCCCGATGAGCGAGAAGCCCACGCCCTGCTCGGTCCAGCCCAGCGCGCGTTTCTGGATCGCGTGCTCGGACTGCTGGCGACCTCGCTTCACTCGCTGCCTGATCCGCTCGATCCAGCGTCAGCCGACCTGGTGCCTCGTCTCGCCGGTCTCATCCTGTCCTAACCGCTTCCATGCGCGGCTCGCCCAGCGAATAGCAGGCCCGCCGCACCGGATCGCTCAGCACCGCGTAGGCTTCGTCCAGCACCAGCGAGATCTGTCGAAGCTCACGATCCATCGCCGCGCGACTGCGATAAGGCAGCACCGAAGGCGACAGCGCCGAGCGCTCCCGCAGATAGCCCGCCCGAACCTCCTCCAGCGATGCACGCGGACCCACCCCAAGCAGCGTGTAGTAGTCCGCGGACTCACACAGCCGCGCCTTGCGCTGAATCGCCGTCATTGCATCGTTGAGCGCCCGCGCCCGTGCCCGCGCCTTCTGCAAAAGCAGCCGTCGCTTCTGCTCTTCCGGCGACAAAAGGTGCGGATGAGACAGCGCCCCCAGCGCGAGCAGACAGTAAGACAGCCCGTACAGCGCGTGCTCCCCAATGCCCGACACCGCCGCAATCTCGTGCAGGCTGCGTTCCCCGTCGAAGCGCAGCAGCGCATCTTCTTCTAGCGACGACAGACCCACACTCTGAAGCACCGCTCCGCCCGACTGCGGCAGCGCCTGCGAGACTGGCACCAGCACCGTCGAAAGAGTCCCCACCGACTGCTGAAGCGGCGCAAGCCCATAACCCCGACGCACCGCTTGCGTCAGCAGCAGCCGTGGCGACAGCGGCAGCATCGTCTGCTCACCGGGCGGAAGCTCCAGCGCAGTCAGTCGATAAAAACCCGGCTGCTCGGACGGCCACAGCGCGCGACAAAAGACCTCCATCACGTAGTCGGCCTGACGCTGACAGAAGTCCTTGGCATCGATCAGCTTCGCCGACACCAGCAGATCCAGCTGCTTGCGCAGTCCTTCGCCGCGCACCTTGCGCAGCACGTCCACCGCGCGCTTCTTCTGCGCTTGCGTCCACAGCGCGCCTTGCAGCTCAGCCAGATCGTCGGTCTGAAGCGTCGATCGAACCCCAAGCAGCGTCCCCGAATCGAAGAACAGCTCACGTCCCGGCGCACCGGGCTCTGCTTGATGGGACCGCTGCGACAGCCACAGGCAGCCGGTGTACCCCGTCGCGATCGCCCACCCGCAGAGCTGCACCGCCGAGATCTCTTGAAGCGATCCCGACGGAGGCAGCAGCCGCTTCCAGCGAAACGTCGGCTCAGGATCGGGCGGCAGCGCCGGAAGTTCCTGCGAGCTCTGGGCTGCAACCGGCGGCGCGACCACCACCGGCTGCGAAAGCGGAGCCAGCGCGGCAGGCACAGGCGCACTCTGCATCGGCGACGAATGAGCCAGCCAGCGACTGTCGTCCCCTAGATCGTCTACCCGCAACAGCCGCAGCTTCGCCAGCGACTTGAGCGGCAGCACGCCCCCACTTCGCAAAGAGATCAGCTTCCCTTCCACCAGCGGCGGCGGCGGCGGCCTACGTCCCAGCGGAATCCGCACCGGCAGCGGCGTGTTGTCCTCCTCAATCGGGACAGGCACTGCGGACGTCGGATCTAGGTCTTGCGTACTCACGAGGCCAGTGTAGGACCATTTTTTCGCCCCTGCCAACGAAGGCGCGCCGCGACGCCGGTTCTAGACGCTACACCCCCGGCAGCGCAGGTGAGACAGGCTGCGGAACCTTCCCCAGCAGATCGGCCACAAACTCCGCAGGCCACGAAGTCCGCGTCTCTTCCGGCAGCCGACCGTATTTTTCGGCATACGCACGCAGAAACCGTCGCGTCGCTTCGTTGACATAGCCGCCGCCCGCCATGCCTTCGAGCAGCCCCGGAAACGCAGGCCGATAGCGCTCACAGATCGCCAGCCACAGCTCGTCCCGTCGAACCTTCGCACACAATGAAGCCGCCGCCACCGACACAAACCGCGCGTCTGCTTTGTCTTCCGCGACCAGCGCTGGCACCGATCGAACGAGCGGCTCAAACAGACGCTTGCCATCGGCCACCACCCGACCACACCGAGGCGCGCGACCAATCAGCTCCAGCGCAACCCGACGCTCCAGGTGGTTGAGCAGCCCTTTTTCGACGTGCGCATCGATCTCTGCCACATCGATCACCGCGACCTCAACATGGAGCGCCAGCGACTCCACCCGCCGCACCAGCTCCGCTCGCTTGTGATGCGCCTTTTCGCCCGCGCCAAAGCGCTTGCTGTCTGTCACGCCCAGCGCCGCCAGCTCGGAAGCCGCCGCCGCAGACAGCGCCACCACCGCCATCACCATCGGACCCAGCATCGGCCCCCGCCCCGCTTCATCCAGCCCCAGCTCCGCCTGCACGGGCGCAGTCACCACGGTCAAGCCCGGCATCGGCAGCTGCAAATCCGGCGCACCCTTGTTTCGCTTCACGGACATCGCAGGCTTTTACCAAAGCCGCAGCCGTTCAAGGAAGGGGATGCCACGACAGACCCAAGCTGACCTGCACCGAATACGACGGCAGCCGGGTCGTTTCCGCAAGTCCCAGCACGCGCAGCGCTTGATCGGTCACATAGCCGGTCGCCGACACCGCCACAAACGGAAACAGCGATCCGATCCGCGCCCCCAGCTTGCCGCCACCGCCCAGGCCCAGGTCAAAGCCGGTGCTCGAAAAGGTCTGCGGCAGCTCGCGACCACTCGCCAGCACCAGCGCGGGCGTCAGCGCCAAGAACAGATCGCACAGCAGAAGACCCCGCGACAAGCGCAGCCTCGGACCCAGCGACAGCTCCAGCCGCGTCCAGTCCGCCAGGCCTTGCCCCAGCGCAAGCTGCTTGAGCGAAGTGCCGCCCAGCCGGAACAGCAGCCCGAAGCGACTTCCGAGCTGGCTCCGCTGCGGGGACGGTCCGATGGACAGCCACAGAAAGCCGCCACCACCAGGCCGAGGCAGCGCCGCTTCGATTCCCACCGATGCACCAACTTCCAGCCAGAGCGGCGAAGCCTGGCGCGTCAGCACGGGCGGACTCCGCCTGGGCAGTGGAAGGGGAATCGGAACCGGCGCGACCAGCGGCAGACCTCCCGTTTCGGGCGCAGAGCCCACCGCCGTTGCGATCACCACCGCAGCCGCTGCCGCCAGGTCATCACATGACGGACCCAGCGCCAGATCATGAACCACCAGGAGCGCCCCGCTGCCGCTACGAACCTCGACCCGCAGCCGATCGTCCAGCGGCTCCAGTCGCGCCGTGGCATCGCTCGATTCCATCATCGGCCCGAGCGTCGCCGCAACCTTGGCTTCCGCCATGGCCGCATCCGGGCAGCTTCCTTCCACCACGATGCGCAGCGCCAGCCGGGCTGCAGCAAAACCGAGTACGCTCACCGATGACTCACACGGCCTGCGCGATCCCGACGCTAGGCCTTGCTCCCACCACGACAAGCCGGCGACTCATAGCTACCGGCGGCTGGCTGCCACTTTGACGGCGCGATCGTCTTGAGCGTCAGCGCATGAATCGCACTTTTTAGCTCATCGGCCAGCTCTGCATAGACCAGACGCTGCTGCTCAATCAGGTTTTTTCCTTCGAACAGCGGCGAAACCACAATCACCTTGAAGTGGCTCTCTGCGCCGGGCCCCGAGCTGTGCTGGTGACTCTCGTTGATTACTTCCAGGTGGGTCGGAGTAAGCGCAGTACGCAGCTTCGACTCCACGCGCTCAGCCATAGACTGCTTCATCATGCAAACCTTTTTACCGCAAAGGCCACGTAGGTGCGCACAACTTCCGCTTTTTATGGCACACTCGCGAGCCGTACGATTGTCCTTGAGGAGTCTGCTTCATGGAGGAATCCCGCTACTTTGAGCTAGACGCCCGCTTGGAGTCCTTGCGCATCCGCAAGGCAGCCGAAGACCCACGGGTCCTCGCGGCGTATGGCGACAAGGTTGATATCGGCTGGATATACCACGACAACGCGCTTGAAGGCGTTGTACTGACATCTGGTGAAATCCGCGATGCATTAGACCGCAAGATGATTTCAGATGTCAGTCTGGTTTCACTCTACGAAGAGATTCGCAGCCACAAAAGCGCGATGGACTTCGTACGCGAGCAAGCCAAAGAGCAAGCCGCGCAAAAAAAGAAGACCGGCCTGGTGACGGTGGAGCTCATCAAACAGCTTCACGAAATCCTAACCCCCGAGGACAAAGCCAAGGGGAACCCGTACCGCAAGGACAACCCGCTGCACCGCTCGTACTTTCACGAGATTGCGCCAGCGGACAAGATCCCGATGCGGATGCGGAAGCTGTGCGAGTGGCTCGATGAGGAAGAGACAGAGAGCCTGCATCCCATCTCGCGCGCGGCTGGGCTTCACTTTCGGCTGATGGCGATCTATCCGTGGACCAAGAACAGCGGCAAGGTCGCCCGTCTGCTGATGAACCTGCTGCTGCTGCGTGATGGCTACCCGCCGTCCGTGATTCACTCGATGGAGCGGCAGCGCTACTACGACAGCCTGCGCGCCGAAAACGGCCAGCTGAGCCAGCTTGTCAACGACGCGCTGCTCAACTACGTGAACACCACGCTGCGCTTTTTGGAAGAGCTGGCCGAGCTACGCCGCGCCGCCAGCTAGTCCCGCCGTCCGCTACAGCCGAGCCGCGCGGGGCTGTCCCGCTGCGGCCAAAGCCTGCTACTTGCGCTCGATCACTTGCAGCATGGTCTTGCGCAGTCGGTCATCGGCTTCCATATAGGCTGGAATCGCCAGCAGATCTTGGTGGACCACCGCCGAAGATCGCGTCTCTAGCCGCACATCGCGAAGCTGCACCTGTCCTTGCTGGCTTCCGGTCGCGAGCAGCGTCCCATCCGGGCTAAACGCGCACACCGACAGCACGTCGTTGCGTCCCAGATCGTCCAGCTGGGCCAGTAGCTCCCCCTGCTGACCGTCCCAGATCCGCAGATCATCCCCGCACGAAGCGATCCGGCTGCCATCTGGGCTCATCGCGATCGCGGCATATTCCCGCGCCGAGTGCTTGGCCAGCGCCGCCACCAGCTTGCCGTCTTTGCCATCGCGCAGCCATGCCCGCTCCCCCGCATCCAGCACCAGCAGCCGCGAGCCATCGCCCGCAAACTGCACCGCTCGGACCTCTCCGCTGTGGCCGGTCATCGTCGCCACCACCTTCTGCGTCTGCGGATCGTACAGCCGCGCCGAAGCGTCCGCCGAACCGCTCGCCAAAAGCGTCCCCGACGGCGAAAACTGGAGCGTCCGCACCGCGCCCTGGTGACTGGGCAGCACATGCGGCGCAAAGCCCGCCTTCACGTCGTACAGCCGCATCTCACCATGCGGACTGCCGGTCGCCAGCCAGCGGCCATCGGGACTAAACACCGCTGCGCTGGGCACTTCGCTCGACTGAGCCAGCTCTCCCAGCGACTTGGGCAGCATCGCACGCTCTTGCGTGGTGTCACCTGGGCCTGGTGGCTGATCGGCCAGGCTTGCGCCCTGCCACAGCAGGCTCTTACCCGACTCGGCTGCCGTCAGGATGTGCGCCCCGCTGCCGCTCACCGCCAGCACCTGCCCAAACGACAGATCGCCCCCCAGCGTCCGCGTCCGCTCGTAGCTGCTTGCATCGAAGTAGCGCAGATAGCTCGGGCTTCGTCCGGTGCTGCCCTCGCCCCCCGGCACGATCGAAAGGAGCGCCAGCTTGCCATCCGGCTGCGTCAGCCAGCGCGCATCCGACACACCGCGACTCGGCAGCGAGGCCAGCCGCTCCGCATTCTTCAGATCCCAGACCGCTGCCGTACCATCGCGACTGCTGCTCATCAGCCGCTGGCCATCGGGCGAAAACTGAAGCGAGACCACCTCGCTCAGGTGTCCAGGGAGCGGCATCGGTAGCTCGCCCGCCTGACTGCGAAACAGCCGAGCGGTGCCATCGCGACTGCCGGTCAGCACAAGCTGGCCATCGGGGCCAAACGCCGCCACCGACACCCGCTGCTGGTGCCCACGCAGCACCAACAGCGACTGCCCACTGCGTCCGTCCCAGATCCGCACCGTGCCGTCCGCTCCGGTCGTCACAATCCGCCGTCCAGTCGGGGAAAATGCCGTTGCCAGCACCGGCCCGACGTGTCCGATGAGCTGCGCCCGCATGTGTCCGACGATGCGCTCCCACAGCTCCGGCACACCGTTTTCGCTCAGCACGACCATGCGGCCCCCGTCTTTGGTCATCGCCAAGACCTGGCTGCGGCGCGGGTGACTGACCGGGGCAAACATCCCAGCGCCCGTGGCCGCGTCCCACAGCCGCGCCGTCCCATCCGCGCTGATCGTCATCACGGCTCGACCCGAAGCCAGCGTAAACGACGCCGAGTGGACCGTGCCGTCATGGCCTTCTAGCTCTGCCACAAGGGCGCCGCTTTCGCCGTCCCACAGCCTGGCCGTCCGGTCCGAGCTAGAGGTCACAATCCGCTTGCCATCGGGTGAAAACACGATGTCGCGGATCTGATCCGTGTGCCCAGCCAGCGTCGCCAAAAGCGCACCGCTCTGCGCGTCCCACAGCTTGGCCGTCCCCGGAGACGCAGTCACCACGCGCTTGCCCGTCGGGCTCAGGTGCGCCGCAAAGATCGGCGCTTCGTGACCGTCCAGCCGCCCAAGCAGCGTGCCATCAGCCGCATTCCACAGCCGCGCCCCCCGCTGCTTTTCCGCCACAAACAGCCCGAGCACCCGCTGCCCATCTGGCGACAGCGTAAGCTGCGTAAGCGGTGCGCCTGCCATCGTCGGGTCTGTAAGCTGCGCGATCGGGGTCTCGCCGGTCGGTCCGTACAGCCGCGCCGCGCCCTCTTGGTCGATCGTCAGCAGCCGCTGCCCGCTCTGCGACAGCCATGCCCCCGTCAGCGCCCCTTCCACCTTGGCCAGCTTGCGCAAAAGCTTGCCGTCCGGCAGCGACCACAGCCGCGCCATGCCGTCCGCACTGGTGGTCAGCGCCGTCTGCCCGCCGGACACAAAGCTCACCGACGTCACTTCGCCGTCATGCGGCAGCACCGCCACCGTCTGTTTCAGCTTCTGCGACAGGTGCGGCAGCAGAAACCGCATCCGTGCATCGTCGTGCCCGCTCTGGTACGCCTTGTCGAGCCACCACAGCGCGGCAGTGACATCGCCCCGCCCAATCGACGCCTTCACGGTCGCAAAGTGGTCGCCCACCGACTTTTGATGACGGCGCGCGGCATCGTCCTTCTTCTGCTGCTGGACCGCTTGATAGCCCCGGAAGCCCAGCATCGCAGCCCCCGCAACCAGCAGCGCGCCATACAGCCAGCGCTTGCCACTTCCCCCACGGACCGATTCGTCTTGGTCGCTCATGCTCACCTGGATCTTCTCGCCACTGTATCAGACGCCGCCGCAAAGCCACACCGCGCCGCCGGACCAGCCGGGGCAGACCGTGCAGCAGCCATGTGGGGAAGCAAAGAGGCTCGCGCCGCTACGCCAGGTCTTGATTCAGACGCCGCGTACGCAGCAGCAGGACAGCGCGTAGGTGCGCTTACTTGGCGTTGTCGGAGCAGACGTACGAGGTGCCGGTCGCGTAGCTACATCCTGCGTCGTTGAACGTCAGGTTGCCGTTGGCGTCCAGGCCGCCGTTGCTCAGCCAGCAGCCGGGCGTGTAGTCGCCGTTTGGCTCGCTGTAGGCGGTGTCGCGGGCAAACCACGCGCCCTTGTCGAGCGCCACCCAGTTCATCGCGCACGCCGCATTGCCCGAGTTCATGATGCAGCCGGTGTAGTTGCCAGCCGCCAGGCCGTAGACGCCGGGGACCGTCTGGAAGTAGCTCGTGCCGTACTTCTTGTAGAGCGATGCCAGGTGCGCCTTGGTGCGGGGAATGACCAGCTTCAGGCCCAGCGCATCGCACGAGTTGGCCTGATCGAAGCGGCTGGTGCTGATGCCGCCCGTCACCGGGTACATCGTGTAGCCACCACCGTCCGTCGTCATGTCGCAGTAGACCTTGATGGCCGCAAGCGGACCGCTGCCATCGGGATCGATCATGTAGTCGCCATCCGCCGAGCCAGGCAGCGCATTCTTGATCGCCTTGCAGGTCGGCGGCGGACCACACGTCACCGTCACATCCGTGACCGGGCCCGTCTGAACCATGCCGCTGCCCGAGGCCACATTACAGACCTGGCCTTGCGGATGCGTCTTGACCGTCACGGCGTAGTTTGCGGTGGCGACCACCGGCATCGAAAACGTAAAGGCTCCGTTTGCTGACACCGTCAGGTCGTCGCCGCCGTTGTTCTGAAGCACCACGGTCCCCGTCAGGCCCGCCACGGTGCCGCCCACCGGGAAGGCGGTGTTGCTGCACGCCACCACGACGTTTGCCACATCGACCGTGCCGATCACGCCCGAGCCCGCCATCACCGTACACGTCTGGGGCGGCGACGACGGCGAGCTCTTCACCGTTACCGCGTAGTTTGTCCCCGTCAGAAGCTTCGTCGCAAACGTAAACGGCCCAAAGGCGCTGATCGGCAGGTCCTCTGCCCCGTTGAGCGACAGCACCAAGCCGCTTCCCGTCAGGCTCGTCACGTTGCCGCCAATCCGAAACGAGCCGAGCGCCATGTCAGGCATCACGGTCGTACCCGGTCCCGTGGTTCCGCCATCGCACGACGCAAACAGCGCAAGGCCAAGACACCCCGAAGCAAACAGACCAAGGACAAGTTTATTGCTCATCTATGTTCCCCCTAAGCCAAGTGACGCACGCCGCCAGATCCAGCGAGCGCCGCGATCTCTGCACAGCCTGGCGATCCGCAACCACACAGCGCGCCAGGGGATCGCCCGCATCTGGTCCTGTGGCGATTTCCCTTGGGGCCATCATATCACCGGACCAGCGACGTGCGAGCAGGGCTTGCGGGAAGCGACTAGGCGGGCGGGGCCGGGCTCGGAGCAAGCGGCGCGGGATCGGCGGACTTTTTGTCGCCGCTGCTCGGTGTGGTCTTTTCGCGGTAGGCGTCAATGGCGGCGAAGCTGGGCAGTGCGGCTTTGTAGGCGACGGACCCACCCGACAGCACCATTGCCACCAGCTGGATCGCGTGCGCCGTCAGGGCCTGCTGAAGCTTCTGCCGCTGGGCGCGCAGGTCGGGCAGCTTGCTCTTGGGCGTCTTGGCCTTGGTGACGCCGACCATCTCGCCGTAGTCCTTGTGACAGCGCTCGATCTCGGTGAGAAAGTCGCCACCGCCCAAGCCGAGCAGCACAGGCCGCAGCTTGTCCCGCACAATCCGCCGCAGCCGCTGCTCCGCCTCGGTCCACTGCGCCCCGTACTCCA
>ERZ724526.46-NODE-46-length-57598-cov-6.321655_pt1 | contig 57598 bp, 57 predicted proteins | sample MGYA00376059_ERZ724526 | MGnify/ENA primary metagenome ERZ724526 (study PRJEB28724, sample SAMN07190883) | activated sludge metagenome | isolation source: activated sludge of sewage treatment plant in Hong Hong | place: Hong Kong | collected 2016-03-17 ...
CATATCAACCGTTACACCAGCGAGAACGCCTTGCAATGTTGCAACTGATTCACTGGAATACGTTTTTGAGAAAGTAGTAGCAACCGCAATTTTGTTTTTCAGCAATGTTGCGGTCGGTTGAAAATCAGCAGCCACACCGCTGCCGAGCAAATAGTCATTGGCTGCAACGGTGATTGCACCAAAGCCTTTTCCAGCAGAAAGCTGGCCTTCAACAAAGCCTTTTGCAGCTGTATACGCTGCACCAGATGCGCTTGTCAATCCATAATGACTTAGAAATTGATCCACTTGCTGCTCAGTGGTTTTTCCGCCCATAACATCAATTGTAAATTGTGGGATTCCATCCAATACATCGGCAATTTGCAGTAGACTCATGCCGCCGTTCTCAGCATTCGCCAAATCCGATAAATAATTTTTACCAAGAGCCGCATTGAATAAACCAACCCCCAGCCCAAGAATAGTATTAGTAGCCATAACAAGTGCTTCCTTTTAAGTAGAGTTAAAAAAACTTCAGACAAAAACCACAGTCACGAAATAAAACAATTTATCCTTGCAAGCTGTTAAGCGTCAGTTTTCGCGTTCCTGTTTGCCTGATTGCATATTCCATGACAATGACAATGGTTGCCACCAGAAATCGCCACAGTTGACAAGTTTGGGAGATTCTGCCTAAAAAATCCAGTGTATGCAAGCACTCTGGAAAATCATGCCTTAGTTTGTTGTTAATTTGCAACATTTATCCTCCCCGGTAATGTTAAAAATACAACTCAACTATTTTTCACCATCCCAATCTTCACCCAAAGCCAATTAACACCTGAATCTAGTCTTTGAGTGAGATCTTCATTTGTGCACCACAGAATCTTCATTTTACTATAACTGATCGATCTAAAATTTACTGTGATATCGATCATATTCTAAATCGCTGCCCAATGCTCAATCGTATACTTTGATGAGAACTAAGTGCGCAGCATTCTATCAACAATAAATTCAAGCCATCTGATCAATATACGCTACCTTTACCACTGTTTTCAGTATATATATTACTTCTAATTAATCCAAAACACTTACCCAGCTTAGCATTTTATGCGCTAATATCATATGCTATTGTTATCGAATCGTGTAGGAAATGATCTATGAAGCCAGAAGATGTTGCACAGTATTTACAGGAAAATCCCCAATTCTTTGAAACGTATGCTGATATGCTCGCTGAAATTAAAATTCCGCAACCTTACGATGGGCGGGCCATTTCAATCAGTGAACGTCAAATAAGCACATTACGGGAGAAAAATAAATTACTGCAAGAAAAGCTGCATGAATTAATCAATATTGGAGAAAACAACGATACGATTGGCGAAAAAATGCATCGCTTGGCTGTTTCATTGCTTGAATTTAATAGCGTAGAAGAACTATTGCATGGCTTGAATTACAATCTTTGCGAGGATTTCTCGATTCCCCATGTCGTCATGCGCTTATGGTACCTCAATGATATTAAAAGCAATCAAAAACGCCCTGAATTCAGCACTGTCAGTAAAACAGTGAGAATTTCTGTGGAGAGCATGCGTAAGCCTTATTGTGGCCCCCAAGTCAGCGATGACATCAAACCGTGGTTTGGCCAAGATGCAAAATATCTGCAATCTTTCTCTATTATTCCGCTTCGTCGCAAAAGAACCATCGGTTTGTTAGTGATGGGCAGCCCTGACGCTGAGCGGTTTTACCCCGACATGGGCACGCTTTACCTGGAGCGACTCGGTGAATTAGTTAGTAGCGCCCTCGCACGACTCGAGCGCATTGATCTTGAACAGATAATTGATGAGCCCCCAAAAATCTGAAGAAAAACCGGTAAGCATTAGTGCTTACCTTGCGTATTTACGCCAAGTCCGTCGGTTAGCAAAGCTAACTTGCAAAAGCTATGAACGCGATTTAGTGCTACTCAACCAATTTTCGATGAGCATCCCCTTCTATGAATTAGGAGCACATGATATTCGCCATTTTATAGCTCGATTACATGGCTCAGGGCTATCTGGCAAAAGCCTTGCTAGAACATTATCAGCTTGGAGAACTTTTTATCAATACTTGATTCGATTTCGTGGTTATCAAAATAACCCGTGCCAAGGTATCAAAGTGCCCAAGTCACCCAAGCATCTACCTCACACGTTATCACCCGATGAAGCAGCTAAATTAATGGATTTCGAGCCTACCGATAACCTCAGCATACGCGATCGTGCCATGTTTGAATTGTGCTATTCATCTGGATTACGCTTACAAGAGCTAGTCCAACTCAAACCGCATGATATCGATTTTACTGAGGCACAAGTTCGCGTTGTTGGCAAAGGCGAGAAAACCCGCATCGTACCGGTAGGTGATTATGCCTTGGCAGCATTAAGCGCCTGGCTGAAACAGCGCGAAGCTTTACCGAAGCTCGATAGCGATGCGTTGTTTGTCTCGAGTCGCGGTAATCGAATTCACCCACGAACTGTCCAGCAACGCCTTAAAATACGTGCCGATCAGCAGCACTTACAAAGCAGTATCCATCCTCACGTTTTACGTCATTCTTTTGCATCTCATGTATTGCAATCGAGTGGAGATCTACGCGCCGTCCAAGAAATGCTTGGGCATGCCAGCATAAGCACGACTCAGGTCTATACACACCTCGATTTTCAACATTTAGCAAAAATCTATGACTGCGCTCACCCACGCGCCAAGCGAAAAAAGATTGCTCCATCATCAGACTAAGGCCCAACAGTTACCCAACGAAGCGCTTGAGATTACTAGAAGCTAATTTGTGTGATCTAACACAATCCGATATTTTGCTTTCCCAGCAGCAAGATGGGCTATCGCCTCATTGACTTGGTTCAGTGGAAAATGTTCTACTTGCGGCGCAATGCGATGTCGAGCTGCGAAATCCAGCATCGTTGCAGTCATTGTTGGTCCACCCGTGGGCGATCCGGAAATACGCTTCTGCCCCATAATCAAATCGAATGCTTGAAGAGGAATGGGTTCAAGCACTGCTCCTACGATATGCATTCGCCCGTTTGGCTTAAGCGTCTTAAGCAATAATGCCCAATCCAGAGGAACGTTCACAGTAACCAATAAAAAATCCAATGTATTAGCTAGTTTACTGATTTCATTCCGATCACCACTGGATACACTATAATATGCGCCAAATTTATGTGCCTCCTCAGCCTTTTTAGGGCTGGAAGTCAATGCAATCACCTCACATCCCCAGGCATGCGCAAACTGTAGCGCTAAATGCCCTAACCCGCCAATTCCAACGACACCGACTCGATCTGTTGGCTTCACATCAAAAACCTGTAGTGGAGCAAATACCGTTATGCCGCCACAGAGCAGTGGCCCTGCTATGGACTTATCTAACGTATCAGGCAATGGAATTACCCAAACCCAATGCGCCCGAATCCGCTCAGCAAAACCCCCATGACGCCCTACAATCGTTGGCTGAGTCTCTGAGCAAAGATGGTGCTGACCTGTTAAGCACTCATGGCAATGCATACAACTCAGTGCATTCCAGCCAACCCCAACCGATTGACCAACTTTTAGTCCTTTTACTTGATCTCCTATCGCAATAATACGCCCTACCACTTCATGCCCAGGAATAATCGGATACTGAGTCAAGCCCCAGTCATTGTTAAGCATCGACAAATCAGAGTGACAAAGCCCGCAGTACTCGACAGCAATTTCTACCTCTTCGCCATTCAAAGAACCTGGCTCGTAAGTGTAAGGTTGCAACTTCTGCTGAGGCCCTAATGCAGCCCACCCTTTGATTATGGTCAAAATTTTCTCCTTGATAATTAAAGCATATGTAAGAGAAATAATAAGACTGATTCTCTACTTAACACAAGCGCACGATTTAACTAGTTTTCGCCCCTAAGATTAGGTTTAGCGAAATTAAGGTAATGTATCGTTCAAATTAGAAACAAAGCAAGGATTCAATTTCAGTCATTCATTAAGTAAATCCTAAGTACTTTAACTTACGAAAGTTGCAATAAAAAAGGGGTGCTTTTTGGGCACCCCTTTCTTTTCAAACTTTTCTAATCTTAGAAATCGTGACGCATACCCACTGTGTAAACGTTACGGTCTGAATCAGTCGTTGTTGCATTTCTATCAGCAACCCAAGCACGTTGATAACCACCGAACAAGCTTGAACGTCTGCTTAAACTATGAATCACACCAACCGTTAGCGACTCAACATCACGTTTATCAAGCGCACCGATCGCTTTAGCATGAGCCATACCGCCTTGTGCTACGAGCTTTGTGTTACCGATTGTGTAATCAGCACCAGCAAACCAGAGATAACCATCACCATTTGCGTTCATTGCTGATAGACATTGACCACGTCCACCATCACCCGTTTGTGAGGGCAGTAAACTTGGCAGTGACCCATAACTTCCTAACGCTGCCGCTTGTGAACAGGTTGCTGCGCCACCCAATGGGTTAGCATTATTTACGTATTCATATTGTCCACGTAAGGTAAAATCAGCGAAACTGTATTTACCACCACCACGCCAGATTTCTTCATCATCATTAATACCAGCAGCTTTCATACGATCACTGATGTTATCGCGAGAATAACCACCAAAGATATCAAGTCCGTGTGCATCTAAGAATTTATTACTGTATTTACCAGCAACTTGGAAGTCCCATTCACCATCTTCACCACCGGTATTAGGATTCAAAGGATCGTAACCACCGACACCCCCAAAGCCTTGTGGATTGAGTCTATTTGCATCACCTGGCATTAACAAAGCTGACATTGAGAAACCTTCAACAACCGCAGAATCAAAACGCGCTGAACTGTTAACAAAACTGTTGTCACCAGATCCTAAGCCATTTGCACTGGCTGTCATGGTACCACCACTACCATTAGCGTGTAGGGTTGTATAAGCAAACGGATCAATAGTATGGCCACCGGCAAAATCTTTAAATGGAGATTGAACACGCCCAAATTTCAATTCGCCCCATTGATCGCCGCCCAGTCCTACCCATTGTTCACGGGCATTGTCATTTCTACCTGAACCTGGATTAAGACCGTATTCGATACGACCCATTGCTCTTAAACCCATACCAAGGTTTTCACTGACATGCAAGCCCCAGCGTGATTGGTTAGCATCATCCAGAATGCCTGTCTGTGCATTTTTGCCATCGATATCAATCGTGCTATATTCAGCTTGTACACGACCAAATATCGTGACATGGGTACCAGGTCCACCAACTCCATTCAGTACCTGTGCTGAAGTAATAACTGGGGTTGCCATTGCACCCGCAACTAACAGTGAAACTAGTTTCTTTTTCATCTGAAACTCTCCTATAAAATTAGAACGACTATTCGCCATGCTTAAAATCTTTCGCTTCCATTCTCGCTGAATGTTTTCAATTATCCAGACCTTTCGAACTGGAAAGGTTAGGCAGATTGTGCACAACACAAGATAATGATGCAACAAAAAACAACTAACTTTTCTGTTTTTAACAACATTTGTTGTTTTTGAACAACATTTGTGGGCACCAAACGACTTAATTTACGAAAATAAAGCCAAAAAACGCGCTAATTCAATGCCTTAAAAATAATGAATACGTAAAAAAACGATAATTTCAAATAAAAGTCAGTTACTTTGTACGAAGATAGAGCGTTTGTTCTCCTCGAAGAATGGCACGACTCGCTGGCGTTAATCGCTGCGAGTAAATATCATTGCGACTTGACGTCAAATAACCGAGCACCATAAGCTGCCGGAACAATTTCCGCCAATCTTTTTCATTTAATTCCTTACCGATACCAAACGTACTTATTTTATCGTGTCCCCAGCGCTTAACCTGTTCTGTATACTTGCCGCACAACACGTCGATCCAATGATCGAGATCCGAATGCTGCCCGGCACGATATACGCATGACAACGCTTTCTGCGCAGCGACTGTACCATCCCAAACTTGCGGTGGATCAAGGCAAAGATCGCAATTACCACAAGCCACTTGCGGTACAGATTCTCCAAAATAGTTGAGCAATCGTATCCGACGACACGTTACTGCTTCACAAAATGTCAGCAAAGCATCTAATTTCTCCATCGCAACTTGTTTAACCATTGCTTGCGTACCTGTATTTTCGATTAAATGCCTTAATCGAGCGACATCACCAAATCCATAGGTCATCCAGGCGCTGGCTGGCAAACCGTCACGACCAGCCCTACCGGTTTCTTGGTAATACCCTTCAATACTTTTAGGCAGATCCAGATGCGCAACAAAACGTATATCTGGTTTGTCAATCCCAAGGCCAAATGCAATGGTCGCAACGATGAGCTTCCCTTTATCACTCAAAAATTGCTGCTGATGATTTTTTCTTACTTGAGCACTCAATCCTGCATGATAGGGTAGTGCGGCCACACCTTTACTCGATAACCAAAAGGCAACGTCTTCAACTTTTTTGCGGGTCAAACAATAAACGATACCGGCATCACGGTGATGTTCCGATTTAATAAAATTAAGCAACTGCTGCCGCTCATTAGCTTTATTGACGACTCGATAACGAATATTAGGTCGATCAAAACTCGAAATAAAGATGCGCGCTTTATACAAATCAAGTTTTTCGATAATTTCAGTACGCGTCCTCATATCGGCAGATGCTGTTAGCGCTATTCGAGGCACATGCGGAAATTTTTTCTGCAAAATCGAAAGTTGAACATATTCGGGCCTAAAATCATGCCCCCATTGAGAAATACAGTGCACCTCATCAACAGCAAACAACGACAGCTTAATTTTTTGCAATAACCCCAGAAAACGAGGTGTAAGCAATCTTTCGGGAGCAACATAAAGCAAATCATAGCAATTAGCTTGCAAATCCTGCTCAACCGCTTCAATTTCCGATTGGGCAAGCAAGGAACTCAAATACGCCACACGAACTCCTCGTTGCCTCAAATACTCGACTTGATTTTGCATCAACGCAATCAAAGGTGAGATAACTATTCCAACACCTTCACGCAATATTGCAGGAATTTGATAACACAAGGATTTACCCCCGCCTGTCGGCATCAATACGAGGCAATCCCCTCCTTGAATAACGTGATTAATGATTTCTGATTGCTGTCCTCGAAAATCACCGTGCCCAAACACTGTTCTTAGGAGAGTGTCAGCCTGGTTCGATTGCACGCTTGATCGTCCTGTTTATAGTTTTCTTATGATATTTGACCAATCTAGCCCTTGAATCGATCTAATTCTCGTCTATCGCGTTTGGTTGGCCTACCTTTTGTATAAAACTGAGGTGGCTCAGCTTTAGCCTTTTCCATAATGGCTGCACGTAATTGTCGACTCGCATCCGTTTCTTGATAAAGCTTCTGAGCCTCAGCATAGGGACCTCGTCGATTGCTCAACGCTAATACTTCAATTTCATACTGACACTGATCCATACGAATAATCAATCGATTACCGACTACAAGCGTTCTCGCTGGTTTGACTCGCACACCATTGACAAGCACCCTACCCCTCTCTACCGCTTCAGCCGCTAATGCGCGGGTTTTAAAGAAACGGGCAGCGAAGAGCCATTTATCAATACGAAACTTTTCACAATCGGTTACTTCGATCATCTCAATCTAATTTCATATTTGTCTGCGTAGAAGCTCCTGAGTAGATTCAATTATTGGTGCCAGATTCTATCCCTATCGTATTTAACGCACTATATCTTTGTAGTATCGATAACAGCGAGGGCAATGAATTACAAATTTTGTAAAAGATGATTTTAGTCATTAATAATCAATAAGAACAGTAAGTCCAGATTCTTATATAATTAGAAGCTAAATTCAAATTTTAAGAGGGTTTGTAGTTTGACTTTTATTTACTTTAATACTCGATTAATCACGTAAATACTTGTTTAACCCGACACATCAGAGCTAATTAATTAGCTATATTTAAAATGGTTTTTTGAATATTCAGCACTATATCAATTAACAAATCATTAATTCACCATCTAAAAAGAATCATCATTCTGTCTGGAGAAAATTAAATGGCGGTAGCAGAAGTTTTAAAAAAGATTCAAGACCACGAAGTAAAATTTGTTGATCTTCGCTTCACCGATACGAACGGCAAAGAACATCATATTACTGTCCCCGCTCATACTTTTACTGCAGATAAATTTGAAGATGGCCATGCGTTTGATGGATCCTCAATAGCTGGTTGGAAGGGTATCCATGCTTCAGATATGCTGCTTATGCCTGACCCTGAAACTGCTACTTTAGATCCCTTCATGGAGGAAACAACGCTCTTTCTTAGCTGCGATGTTGTTGACCCTTCAGATGGGCAAGGCTATAACCGTGATCCACGTTCCTTAGCAAAGCGGGGTGAAGTCTACCTCCAGTCGACTGGCATTGGGGATATTGCCTATTTTGGTCCTGAACTGGAATTCTTCATTTTTGATTCTGTTCGCTGGCAAACTACAATGTCAGGCTGCTTCTTAGAAATTGAATCGGAAGAAGCTGCCTGGAATTCAAAGAAAAAATATGAGCATGGTAATACTGGACACCGCCCTGCTATCAAGGGCGGTTATTTACCGGTTCCTCCTGTCGATTCTCTGCATGATATCCGTTCTGCAATGTGCGTATACCTTGAAGAGATGGGAATCGACGTTGAGGTGCATCATCACGAAGTTGCAAATGCTGGTCAATGTGAGATTGGAACACGTTTCAATAGTCTCGTGAAACGTGCTGATTGGAACCAAATGCTCAAATATGTGGTGCACAATGTGGCTAATTCTTACGGCAAAACAGCCACGTTTATGCCTAAACCGATTGTAGGAGATAATGGTTCGGGAATGCACGTGCACCAATCTATCTGGAAGGATGGTAAAAATTTATTTTCAGGAAATAGCTATGCGGGCATGTCTGAAACGGCCCTATTCTATATTGGCGGGATCATTAAGCATACCAAGGCATTAAATGCGATTACCAATCCGGGAACAAATTCCTATAAACGACTCGTTTCTGGCTATGAAGCGCCTGTTAATATCGCTTATTCCGCAAGCAACCGCTCTGCAGCAATAAGAATTCCTCATGCCAGCAACCCCAAACAACGCCGCATAGAAATTCGTTTTCCTGATCCACTCGCTAATCCTTACCTCGCGTTTTCAGCATTACTGATGGCCGGGCTAGATGGTATTCAAAATAAGATTCACCCGGGCGATCCCATGGATAAGAATCTATATGACCTACCGCCAGAAGAAGCATCCAAAGTTCCAGCGACCTGCAATGCTTTGGAAGAAGCGTTGGAGCATCTTGATAAAGATCGTGAATTCCTTACGCGGGGAGGCGTGTTTTCTAATGATATGATCGATGCGTATATCGCTCTAAAAATGGAGGAAGTCATTCTCTATCGAACAGCACCCCACCCCATAGAATTTTCGATGTACTACAGCTTATAGATAAAGGGTTGATTTAAAGCGTTTATTGTTTGTTTGCTTGAGTTCTTTTTGATTGAAAATAGAGGAAATATCAAGATACGCCACTTGATATTTTTCTCGCTGTTAGCTATTTCAATTATGGAGGTATTCATGAAACAAATTATCTCAATTACGCTAATTCTCTTAGCGATATTTACCATCACGGCCCGAGTGAGTGCGTCATCCAATATCCATAAAACAGTGGACAATAAAGGACGTGTAACTTACGCCAACGCCCAGGGGAAAAATTACGCAAAAGCAACGCATGCGTCCCTATCAAGTGGTCGGATTTATCCTAAGATAGACAACCATCAACAAAAGAAACGTGACTTTGATCGCCGTCAGATTTTGGAAAATGAACTGGCTATCGAAACAGAGTTACTGGTAGGCATCATTAACTCGCTAAGGTTGATTTCAATAAAAATGAAAGAAATTCAATCGGAAAGTTCGCAACCTGTGTCTGCTGCCATCAATGATTTTGAAAATGATAATATCAATACACTTTTGAATTTAGCTTCAGTGCACGAAAGAAACATTATCGCCTTGCGCAAAGAGCTAAATAGCCTTTGATATTTATACCCGAGTACGATGAAAACAGTCTTGTTATTTGCAATCTTAGTTGCTCACAGTATTTGCTTTGCTGAGCCAAGCATCTATAAACACTTCGGTGATAGGGGCGAAACAATTTACTCCGATCATCACCTGAAGGGGGCAGAGCAAGCAGAATTACCAGCGCTGACTGTTTTACCTGCTTCCCAAAGGCTATCTAAGGCATTACCTTCAATAGCCCAAATGGAAGCAGATGACTCGTTGCAACATAATGAAACAGGACAAATTGGTACGCACCAATCGGGGGGTATCCAATCCGCTAAATCAGAAAAGGTAATGCAGCCCACCGAGATAAGTGCAAATCAAACTGATGAGGTTGAACTCAGCCCTGAAGAACAATTACAGCTTATTATTGATGATATGGAATTATATGATGATGATATCGATCGGCTTGAGCTAGAACTCTATAAGATTGGTGCTGATTATTAGCCTGACTAGTGGCTGGGTACTTCTGAGTAATCGTTCAGAAAAACTACATTTGAATTTAACCAATTTTTAGCGTCACAACTACCGGCGTGTGATCAGAAGGTCTTTCTAATTTCCTGGGTGTTTTATCAATGACGCAGGATTCGCAACTTTCAGTCAACGCTTTACTTAACAAGATATGATCGATTCTTAACCCTTTATTTAGTCTAAACGCAAGCATCCGATAATCCCACCACGTATAAGATTTCCCAGGTTGTTCAAACAATCGAAAACTATCGTATAAACCGAGATTTAAAAGATTCTGAAAAGCATCCCTTTCAGGAGAGCTGCATAATACTTGATCTTTCCATAGCTCAGGATTATGTACATCGCTATCTGCAGGTGCAATATTGAAATCTCCGAGTAAAACCAATTTTGGAAATTGTGCCAATTCCTCCTGCAACCAGCGATTAAGCGCTGATAACCAATTTAACTTATATTGAAATTTCTCTGAATCGACACTTTCACCATTGGGGACATAAATACAAATGACCCGAATATCACCATAAGTCGCTGCAACAACTCGCTTTTGATCATCCTCAAAATTTGGAATCGTTGTAATGACATCACAACCCGGTTGCTTACTAAGCAATGCCACCCCATTATAGGTTTTCTGGCCGACATAAATTGATGAATACCCACTGGCAGATAATTCTGTCAGCGGAAAGAAACTATCTTGTAATTTGGTTTCTTGCAAACATAAAACATCAGGTTGATTAACCTCTAGCCATTGAATAACCTGAGGTAGGCGAACTTTTAATGAATTAACGTTCCAGGTACCAATTTTCATCCTGAAAAAAATAGGTTATGTGCTTTATTTTAAAATTTGGTGGTCTTGCAACTCGTTCCATTTTAGTAGCAATTCCATTCGAATTGCTGGGATAGAAGCGGGCATGCTACCATTACATAAATGCCTTGACCAGTTTGAACTCAAAAAAATCGTGTTTGCCATTAACTCAACCCGTAATAACAATAGTGCATTTTAGCCTATTGAGTATTCGCATACATTTAACTTTCTAAAAATTGAATCCACACGTAGCGCCGCCCACTTCCCCCTTTTATTTACTGAAATCACTAAAGGCTCACGGAAGTCTTATTTTTAATCTAATAAAACGTGAGATCATTGGACGCTATCGAGGCTCGATTATGGGAATATTGTGGTCATTCTTTAATCCCGTACTCATGCTAATCGTTTACACATTTGTTTTCAGTATCGTATTTAAAGCACGCTGGGTCGGGGGCACTGACTCCAAGACCGAATTTGCTTTAGTTCTTTTTGCTGGGCTAATGATGTACAACCTATTTGCAGAATGTATCAACAGAGCCCCCGGTCTTGTGCTTGGCAATGTTAATTACGTTAAAAAAGTAGTATTTCCCTTAGAAATACTACCTATTGTCGCGATAGGCTCAGCAACGTTTCATCTTATTATCAGCCTGTTCGTTTGGTTATGTTTTTACTTGATTTTTATTGGAGTTCCCCCCAGCACGATAGGATTGTTACCAGTCTTGTTGTTCCCATTCTTTCTGATGATTCTAGGATTAACCTGGCTCCTAGCATCGCTCGGTGTTTATTTACGGGATGTCACTCAAATCATTGGAATTTTAACAACCGCATTACTGTTTCTCTCACCCATTTTCTATCCAATTTCTGCTTTACCCGAGGAATATCATTACTTCATTCAAGTTAGCCCGCTAACCTTTATCGTTGAACAGGCACGTGAAATAATGATTTGGGGTAAAGAACTTAATTGGAGCGCTTGGATTATTTACTCATTATTCTCAATCGTTACCGCTTGGCTTGGCTTCGCCTGGTTCCAAAAAACGCGTAAAGGTTTTGCCGATGTCCTCTGAAATTGCTTTACAAACTGATGGGTTAGGTAAATGTTTTCACATTTACGATAAACCTAGAGATAGATTGTTACAAATGTTTGGCGCGAGTAAAAAAAAATTCTTTAGAGAATTCTGGGCATTACGTGATATATCCTTCACAATCTCTAAAGGAGAGATCATCGGAGTAATTGGAACCAATGGCAGTGGAAAATCAACTTTACTGCAAATCATTGCAGGAACACTCTCTCCAACGATCGGCACAGTCAATGTGATTGGGCGTGTATCAGCCATTCTTGAACTCGGCGCAGGCTTCAATACTGAATTTACCGGCCGTGAGAACGTACTGCTCAATGCCGCCATTATAGGTTTCTCTAGGGATGCAATCGCAGAACAAATGGAAAAAATCCGTGCATTCTCTGAGCTCGGAGACTTTTTTGATCAACCCATTAAAACCTACTCCAGCGGAATGCAGGCACGATTAGCTTTCTCAATCGCGATTCATGTTGATCCAGAAATTCTCATTGTTGACGAAGCGCTCGCAGTCGGTGACGCACGTTTTGTAGCAAAATGCATGCGCCGTATTAAAGATATTATGAGTAAAGGAACAACCGTACTTTTTGTGAGCCACGACATATCTTCCGTTCGGACGCTATGCAGTCGCACCCTGTGGCTTGATCAAGGGTATCTCGTAGAAGATGGCGATGTTTTCCCAGTAACGGGGCGCTATATGGCCTATATGTTTAACAATGATCAACCTTCCATCGAAGCATCCAATTTAACGCATAAAAATATCGCTCGCCATAAAACTAAATCTACAAAACTATCAGAACTGCCTATCGAAAATCAGGCTGACTCTTCCTTGCAAGGTGAAATAACCGGAAATGGACAAATATCACCGCCAGATTCACGACCCGAGATTACACTCGATTCAAAACCTATCACCCACTGGGGATCTTATAAAGGTATTATCCTTTCTGCATCGGTAAGGGATGGTCATGGCGTCAGAAAAAATACGCTCCACTGGGGTGCACCTATTGAAATTTTTATCGATCTGCGTATTCCACCCGAAATTTCTCGGGATCACTTAAGCATTGCATTTTCGATTAAAGATTTAAAAGGGACCGATTTAATCGTTTCGACGACTCATGATTTTGAATTAAAACGCTTACCTGAAGATGAACGATTCAGTATTTCATTTAAATTAACGAATCCCTTAGTGACCGGAAAATACCTACTGGTAGCAGCAGTAGAAAATCGGCAGTACCGTGATATTCATTATTATGAATATTTCGAAGGTGCTCATTACTTTGCATCGCTGTCGAAAGAGCGATTTTTTGGACTTTTCCAGCCTACTATTGAGCAAACAATTTTACTATAGTGAGAAATACAAAACGTGGAATCAATGAATAAGCTCACTAATTTTAGTGAGCTTATTCATTATATGTTTATTCTAAAGTGGTCAATTTATTTGCTACAAACTCGGAAAACTCTATTTGTTGCTAGCATAGTAAGCAAAAACCAATTCATCCTGGTCGACTTATTCACAGATAACATTTTTAGCGTATTCCGGCCAGAAATTCATCAACAAATTGAAGTTTGCAAATGAATCAAAGCACAGATATCAATTCAGAAGATTATTGGGACTTTCGGTTTAAAGGGGATTGGGAGCTTAATAAGGGGCCGCAACAATCGCGTTTCTTCGCGCAGATTGCAATTAACAATTTACCACGCTGGTTAATCAACTCAATGCGATCTAAAGCGTTGACAATTGCCGATTGGGGTTGTGCACAAGGAGATGGCACAAACGTATGGCTTAATTATTTGCCTGCAGGACAAGTTACGGGTGTAGATTTTTCAATGGTTGCCATTGAACAAGCATCTCAGCGATATCAGTCGTTACGATTTATAAACGAAGACTGGCTTTGTTCAAACATTAGTTCAAATAGCGAGTCATTTGATTTTATTTTTTCATCAAATACCTTAGAGCACTTTCATGATCCATTTGATACCTTGCAGAAAATTAGTAAGCGCGCCAGTACTGGCATTATTCTGGCATTACCGTTCAATGAATTAGAGCGAGTTTCGGAACATTTCTCTTCCTTCGTAAAGGAAAATGTCCCCTTAGTTTTAGATAATAGATTTCGACTTTTCTGGTCTCGCGTAATTGATTGTCAGAATATCAGTGGGACCGAATGGCATGGCGAGCAAATAGTTCTTGTGTACTTACGCCCGGATTGGTTTGATTCTCTAGGTTCTACGCTGGCTGACATAGAAATTAATGCTGTTGATTGGGTAGCTCGCGAGTCTCGGGAAAAACTCTTGTTGGAACAGAAAATTCTAGCAGTTGCTGATTTGCATGAAAAAGAGAAAAAATTGCTGAATGATGAAATATTGAGGTCAAATCAAAAAGTACAGAATACTGAGAAGTCGTTGAATGAAAGTAATGAAAAAATTAATGCGTTAAAACACATTATTAACCTTCACGAAGAAAATATTTCGCTGCTGAATAAAGAACTTAATTGTTCCAAAGAGAAAGAAAGTAATTTGCAATCACTGCTTACGAAACGAGTGTCTGAAATAAATTTTCTGACTACTGAGAACATATCGTTACGACACTCAAGTTCGTGGCGCATTACGAGACCACTGCGGTTTACTAAATTATTTTTCCAGAATCCGCAAAAAGCTACATATGATTTGGCAAAATTCATATTTTGGCGACTCCCTGCATCTGTAAGAAACACATTGCATAAGCCAAGGCATAAATTTATCCGGTTCTTTCGTAGAATTTCTAGTAGCACCGCTGTTGCGAATACAGAGAAACAACTGAACGATTTGAGTTGGCCACAATTTAATGATCAAATTCTTTCCAAGCGCCATGAATATAAGGGAATCTTCGTTCAGGAGCTAACTATAGACTGGAACGTGCCATTATTTCAAAGGCCTCAGCACATTGCCGCTGCATTTGGGCGACTCGGTTATCTTGTAATTTATAAGACGAATAACTGGGCAAGTGATGATGTGAATGGTTTCAGAGAAGTTGTAAAAAATGTTTGGATTTCTAATTGCCCAGATGTTGATAGTATTGATAACGTAGTAAGATCGCTGTATTCGACTGCATATGCCAACACACCGGAGTTGATTCTTAAAAATGGTAAAAGGGGTGTGCTTGTCTACGAATATATTGATCACATTGACCCACAAATCAGCGGAGATGATGGCAATATCAAAAAATTGCTTAAGTTGAAAAACTTTGCATTTGGTGGAGGTGCGGACTATGTCGTTGCATCTGCAAAAAAACTAGAAGCAGAAGCAATTTCCATGGTGGGTGCTAAGAAAGTTATACTTGTTCAGAATGGAGTAGATATAAGACATTACAGGGATAAAAAACATTTTACAACTGTGCTGCCTGAAAATTTAATAACTTTCAGAGCAAAATACAGCAAAATTGTTGGCTACTTTGGTGCATTAGCCCCTTGGCTATGGTACGACGTAATAAATGAGCTAATTCAGAAGCGTCAAGATATTGGCTTTATTTTCATTGGTCCCGACTATTATGGTGGCGCAGATAAATTACCCAAGAATGTGGGTAATTTATTGTGTATGGGAGCAATTGATTACAAAATTCTACCAGCACATGCGGTTAATTTTGATGTTTGTTTTATTCCGTTTGCGCCCAGCGAAATTGCAAGAACGACTTCACCATTAAAATTATTTGAGTATTTTGCATTAGAGAAGCCCGTAGTTGTCACGAGTGAAATGCAAGAGTGTATAGTTTTTGACGAAGTTTTCAGAGGTGACTCTACCGAAACTCTTAGTTTGGCTATAGATCATGCATTATTGGTAAAAGATAATGCTGCCTTTAAATCACGACTAGCGACCTTAGCAGAAGAAAATGATTGGAGTCAACGAGCTCGTGCAATGGAGGTGGTTTTTCGGGAATTGAAAGATACAAAATGAAAAATGCTATGTCATAATTGGCTATTAAAATAGTCTTGATTCTCCAAAAAATCCTAGAAAACACAAAAGAGTGACTGTCATGATAATGCGCCTAAGAAAGGCTTCTGGGGGATACTTTAAAACAAGCTGGTGCATCGCGAAAAACCCAAAACACGACAAAAAATACTCTGGAGATTACCAAAATATTATAGAGATCCTTCATAACCGGGAGACAAGACAGAAAAGGTTGGACTATTCGTCACCAGCATAATTTAAGCAGAATACTATCAAATCTACTTGCTGCTTAACTTCATGGACTCCGTTTTTGATAGCATATATTATGACTGGCATTTGTCACGAACTCCATTAAATCAATATACTGATTTTCTGCAGTTTATCCAGATTAGATAAATATTTAAGTGAAATGAAGATTCTCTGTGTAATTGGCACCCGTCCCGAAGCAATCAAAATGGCGCCTGTCATTCTTGAGTTAAGGAAAAAATCATTTCAAGTTCGCGTTCTCGCTACAGCCCAACATCGAAACTTACTCGATCAAGTACTCGACTTATTTTGCATTGTGCCTGACATCGATTTTAATATAATGCGGCCCAATCAGTCACTTGCACCATTGACTGCACGGCTTTTGCTCAGTGCAGAAGAAGTATTAGCGTCAGAAAAACCAGATGCAGTGTTAGTTCAGGGAGATACTACTACTGTAATGGCTGTTACCTTAGCCTGCTTTTATCATCATATCCCGATTGGCCACGTTGAAGCAGGATTGAGAACCTGGGACATGGATAATCCTTTCCCTGAGGAAGCAAACCGTGTTATTACTGGGAAATTAGCGCGCTGGCACTTTGCGCCGACTGCAGAGTCTCGCCTAAATCTAATGCGTGATGGTATCTCGGATAATAATATTTTTATTACCGGAAATACCGTTATTGACGCCTTATTGTCGCTTGCTGATCAGAATCTCGCATTACCTATTAACCTTGATCCGGATAAACGACTCGTTCTCATTACTGCCCATCGTCGTGAAAATTTTGGTGAGCCACTCCGATCTATCTGCCAAGCCATTAAATCTTTGGCCCAGAACAATCCTAGTGTTGAATTTCTCTATCCGGTGCACCCCAACCCTAACGTAACTGAAACCGTAAATGAATTGCTCGCGAGCCAGAAAAATATTCATTTATGTGCTCCCCTTGATTACGCACATTTTGTTGCAGTGATGAAACGTTCTTTTTTGATCCTAACCGACTCAGGAGGAATACAAGAAGAGGCACCTGCACTCAGCAAACCCGTTCTCGTTCTACGCAATGAAACGGAGCGCCCTGAAGCAGTAACTCAAGGTGTTGCAAAACTTGTAGGTCATGATTACGATAGAATACTAAGCGAAACACAGCGTCTGTTGGATGATGAATTAGCTTATTTCGCCATGAGAAAAGGAATCTCACCCTATGGAGACGGCCATGCAGCGGAGCGCATTGTAAAAGTGCTAGAGGAGCGGCTTCCTTAATGCAACTGGTTTATCTTTCACCCTTACCATGGGATAGCTTTAGCCAAAGACCGCATCAGTTTGTTGAATGGTTTCACAACAAGCATGGCGGTGAGGTACTTTGGATAGACCCTTACCCCACAAGGTTACCCAATCTAGGGGATTTCCGAAGAATAAAATCATCAAAATTTTTATCAAAAAATGTAATCGTGGGCAATGGTAATAAGCCACCGTGGTTAACGGTAATTCAACCATTTGTTCCGCCTATAGAACCACTACCAGGTTCTTGTTATGTGTATCGCTGGCTATGGAGTGATATTCTCCACGCAATCGATCGTTTCATTGAATCTCAGAACGAAACGTTATTAGGTATTGGCAAGCCCTCAGAACTGGCGTTACAAGTACTATTCCGTTACCCCTCCCTCAAGTCGGTATACGATGCCATGGATGATTTTCCTGCGTTTTATCACGGCATATCGAGATTTGCAATGATGAACCGTGAGCAACGGATAGCAAAACAAGTAACACGCATATCAGCTTCTTCGACTAAGCTCGCTGAACGTTTTATTGAATATCAATCCAAGCTAACCCTTGTTCATAACGCTTGTGCCGTTGATGCCCTTCCCTCTATCAACGATACGTTAAAAACTCGTGCGACAGAAAAACAAGTATTGGGATACCTAGGAACGATTGGGGATTGGTTTGATTGGGCGTTTGTAGCTAAACTCGCCGAAACGGTCAGTACCTCAACAATCCATCTAATTGGTCCCATCTTTACCAAAATCCCAGCCTCTCTCCCTCAAAATATCAAATTTTTACCTGCTTGCGAACACAGCGCTGCAATTCAAGCGATGTTATCGTTTACAGTTGGGCTCATTCCATTCAAGCGTAATGACTTAACAGCAGCAATCGATCCCATTAAGTATTATGAATACCGCTCCTTAGGAATTCCGATTCTTTCAACTCATTTCGGTGAAATGTCCTTGCGGCAAGGTCAACCAGGGATTTTTATCGCAAACGCCAGCTGTGATCTCGGCGATCACATCAATAAAGCGATGGACTACAAATACCCTAAGTCAGAAATTAATTGGTTTAGAAAAATAAATTCATGGGAAGCGCGATTTAACTCGGGCAATATACTCCCCCAAACCTAATCAAGATGTACCATCTATCCCCATTTAGGGCTTATAGGCAAGAAACCACAAGCTAAACGCAATTAGCATACCCGTTGATGCAAGGTAAGCATACTGCGATGCACCCGTCAGCTTAGCATGAGCAAGCACCTCAGATCGTTTCAAGGCCATGTAATTCAAGATAGCCAAAACGGGCGCCAATACAAATGAAACGGTTGTCGCTAAATCAACCATCGCTCGCATATCTCGTAGAAAAAAATGGAGTAATACAATCGTACCCAGTGCGGTTAATATCAACCAATACCAGTATATTTTATTGTGATAGGCCAAACTATCGAATCGGGGAAACAACAATTCAGTCGATCGACGTAATGTGCGTGGATAAGCATCCAGACAAGTCAACAACGTACTAAACATAGTCGCAAATGCTGCTAAAGCAATGATCGGAAACGCCCATTCCCCAAGGTTAGTCGTATAAAAACCAATAAACTGTTTAGCAAACTCCGTGCTATTACTAGCCGGTGATTCCGGAGTTCCATACATGACGAGTGCGCCGAGAGTAAGAAAACACACTGCCAGTACCATTGTTCCCCAATAACCAACCTTGAAGTCAAGCAAGGCTTGAGCCAATGGAATGCGATAACCCTGCTCCTTGTTTTTAGAAACAGACCACACCGAATGCCAAATCGAAATATCAATGGGTGCAGGCATCCACCCAATTAATGCAACGAGAAAAAGTATATGCGCTGATTCCAAGAAATTAAATGTCGTTTCAAACTCAGCTTGCTTTTCAATGGGCGCGAAGAAAGAAAAAATAAGTGCAAGTAATGTAGAGATCGTTAGGACGATCATGATGAACTTCATGCTGCGATCCAGGAGCGAATAATGACCAAACCCTAGTATTTGTACCGACAAAACTAATAACAACATAGCAATAATTGGGGCATCCAGAGGCATTCCTGTTAGCTGGGCAAATAATCCTGCTGTCACAATAGAAATCGCCCCCATCACAATAAACATCGTCAACGCACTGAGTAAGAAATAAATCCACACGGCCCATGCACCAATCTGGTGATAGCCATCAAGCAATGTTTTACCTGTTGCAGCGGCGTAGCGAGGACCTAACTCAAAGATTGGGTATTTAAGGATATTCACTAAAATCACAATGGCTACTAACTGGAAGCCAAACTCAGCCCCCGCTCGCGTACTCTGCACCAAATGCGAAACACCAACAGCAGCCCCCGCATAGAGCAATCCCGGGCCAAACTGACTAAGTTTTTCTTTCAGCGACATTGATAACTTCCTTTTTTAATATTGTGAATTCAGCTTGGAAATGCATAAAAGCGCAACTTTTGATAGTGGCTTGGTATATAACTTACCGATACCCTGAAGAATATCTTATAAGAAATTCTGAATCAAAGTACTTTGCTTGATCAGGAATTGAAGTGCCTAGCTATGCAATGGGTCCGTCCTTTAGTATCTGTCAACTCAGTATTCGTAACCTGTAAATCTGCTATTATTTCTGTACGGTGAGTTGCTGGTAGCTTTCACCCGGCTCCTTTTGTGATCATTTAGTTTAAGTAGCAAAAGTTCTACTGTAGCTTACTTCAATTAACTTTATAAACGTTGCGCGTTATAAACGCTAATTAAATGTGATATGCACTTTCATCCTGCAAGAAATAAAAAAGATCACGACGAGCATTAACGATAAAATATAAATGATTCACATCATAAATATGATGCAGAGAGAAAGCGTGCATCGAGTTTTCTGTCGCCATACTATGGTCATTATTCTGGCAAAAAGGGGGTGGCATAAATATGTTTAACTTAGGTTCCATGTTGAATCTAGGTTCTACGGAGCCTGTGATAGGCAGCGCATCTACGATTGTGGAATGCTCTGCCAGTGAGCTGTTTAAATATATAGGAGAAAATCTATTTCAGAATTATCCCAAATGGTCTCCTGAAGTTAAAGAACTTGAAAAAATTACTGCTGGCCCAGTACAGTTTGGAACAATTGGACGGCAAGTACGGGTTGACCAAGGACGCCGCTCAGAATCTCGTTTTAAAATATCTGATTTCACCCCAGAAAAACGCTTAACATTCTCTGGCGTATCCGATCCCTATCGCTGTTCGTATGAATTGCAAGCTGGCGATCTCGATAACTCGACAAAACTAATATTTACATTTGAGTTACTTGAGTTACTTGTGATTATGCGCCCCTTTGAGGGACTGGTTCGTGCTTCTATCAAAGATGGTGTTACCAGAACGGTTCAGAATATCAAACGACTCGTTGAAACTGAAAAACTGAAGCACGAATAATAGGAATAATATCAGCGAAAAGGAATAATCATGGCACAAGAAAAAATCACCAATATTCAACTACCGGGGGTGGACGACCGTGCGTTATGGGATGTAATTTTTGCGATTTATGGTTATCCTGCTTTACTTCTGGCACATCGACTCAAAATTTTTTCTACCCTGGCTAAAAATACATGCACATTATCGGAAATTTGTAACGCGCTTAACCTTAAGCCGCGCCCTGTTGAGGCAATATTAACTACAGCAACTGCACTGGGATTTCTATCTCTCCATGAGGAGCGTTACAGGTTAACGCCGGTTACCGAAGTATATCTACTCGAGAACAGCCCGAATTACTTCGGTTTTTTCTGGGATATGATGATAGATAACTATCAGGCATCTTCGATTGCAAGCTTAGAAGAAGCTATCCTCACCGATAAACCCCAAGTATATGGTGGCAATAATCTTTTTAAAACACATGAAGAGCAGATCGAATTACTGCGCCGTTTTACAGCGGGCATGCACAGTATTAGCATCACTTCAGCATTGGTTTGGCCAACCATCATGGATTTTTCCAGACACCGCATCATGCTTGATATTGGCGGCGGCTCTGGCGCACATTCCATAGGCGCAGCAATAAAACTGCCCAATCTGGAGCAAGCACTAATAATGGATTTTCCCCAAGTATGCGAAGTAGCCGAAGGATATATTGCTCAGTATAAAATGCAAAATCGTGTCAAGGTTCACGCAGCTAACATATGGCAAGATCACTGGCCAATGGCTGATCTTCATTTTTACTCAAACATGTATCATGACTGGATGCCAGACAAATGCCATTTCTTGACAGCCAAGAGCTTCAGCAACCTTGAGTCGGGTGGAAGAATTGTGATTCATGAAATGCTTTACAACAACGACAAAACTGGCCCATTTGCTATTGCCGCGTTCAGTATGATCATGATGGGTTGGACAGAAGGAAAAATGTATTCTGGCCAGGAATTAACAAAGATGCTCGATGAAGTTGGATTTGAAGACATTCAGATTTATAAAGCATTTGGTTATCATAGTATTGTTACAGGTGTTAAGCCTTAGTACTTTCCCATATGTGATTCTGATTCTACTACCACAACAAGCTCGTCACTTTCTTTCCCATAATCTGCCCATTAAACACAACCTTGGCTATGGGGGAGTCAGCACAAGCAATACCATAACAAACCTGTAAGGACAATAAATGCTCTTCCCTCGGATGACAAAACCGAGCAAACGGTGCTTTTTCCCATTCGATCAATCGTTGTTCGCGTACTTCAGATAAAATTTCCGGACAGGCGCACATTTGAATTAACCATTGATCAAATGCATCATTTTCTCTACTGCTGTCGATATCGTGGGTAAAAAATGTTTTCAAATGATGAAATGACATACCTGATCCGATAATCAGAATATTTTTCTTACGTAGCGATGCTAAAGCTTTTCCAAGCGCGATATGCTTTTCCGGATCCAGATTCCTGAGCAACGATAATTGAATACAGGGAATTTGTGCTTTTGGATACATCAGCTTGAGCGGTACAATGGCTCTAGGCTAGCAGAAAAGATATGTTAGTCTAGAGCCATTTATATTCTAGAACTTTATGATTCGATCCAACTTAAGGAGATACCTTAAAATGCCAAATAACAAATCGGTTATTTTCGCGGTAGTTAGTTCTTTTTTTTCGTTTACGTTAATAAGTTTGAGTACCCCTTTAAAAGCAAATGACAATTTGCATGCTCAATCTATTCTAGTCGCTGAAGCTCATCAGCACGATCATAAAAGTAACGCTCAAGAAAAAGAGAATAATCAGCCTAACTCAAGCCATCAACATGGGCAGGACAAGAAAAATAAGCACCAACACGGCATGATGGAAGAAAAACATGACTACGCGCATATGATCATTTTCCATGCGGATAAGTTAAAACTAACCAACGAGCAGCTTGGAAAACTTGTTCGACTCCACCTAAAACATGAAGAAGCGCATAAGAAAATAAAGGAAAAATTAAAAGATAGTATGCACGCTTTCAAGAAAGCTAAGATGGATCCTAGTTCAACAGACGAACAGCTTTCAAGCTTAGGAAAAGATCATGCAAATGCATTTAACGCAATGGTTGAGCACCATATTCAAGAACGTCGAGCCATACACAACGTTTTATCCGCCGAGCAAAAAAATCAACTCATCAGCACGATCAAGATGAATCATAGCGCTCATAATGATAAAGGTGGCGGACATAGTCATGATCATTAAAAATTTACTGATATTGATGATTTGTAATTCGCTATCTTCAGTGTAAATGAAAAACCTGGGGGCTATCTAAGTATTTCAAATGGGAAGAAATCATTTTGACAAAGAACTTTTTGAGCTTGATGAGCGGATCGGTAGGCTTGCGATTGCTTGTGGGGTTGATATCGCTCAGAAAAATACTATTGTTTCACTCATTAAAGGAAATTACTCAGTTTGTCTTCAAGGTGATAATCCAAGACGCCAGGAGCTTCGTGGATTATTAATGCTTAAATATCATATTGAAGAAAGCTGTATCGATACAATTGGAGCAAACGAATGCGCCCAATTGATCGATGACGAAGAAGCCAGGTTAAGACAGCGTGGATTTTCTATATAAATTCAACTTAATTACAGAAATCAACCCAACCAAGATTAAATTAGTGCTACTGACTTGTATTCTGGGTTGATTTCCGGTTAATCAGTAAATTCGGTGGAGGGCCGATTGGCTCAAAATTTTTCAATAAAGGAACATCATCTTTGTTGATCCAGCGAATATCCATATCATAAGTACCATACGGACCCCAGCTACCCGTAAACTTTTTACCATCTGGCGTAAAAGTCCAGCACATATCTTCCCCTGCCGTATTGACTGCATCACCAAGATTGACTGGTACTTGCCATTCTCCCTTTTCATCTTGATGCGATATCCATTCATCGTGTCCTCCTCTCGAACCCAAATCAGGCCGCATACTGGTGATAATCAAACTTTTACCATCCTTTGATAATCCAGTCCAATGCATATGGTCACGATGAGGTGAATTGATTTTAGCACCTAAACTTTCTGGTTGTTGCCATACCCCATCCTTCTTCTCTACTTTCCAAATATCACTATCTTGCGTAACACCTGGTTGATGATAGCTAAAATAAATCAGGCTATCGGAAGCAATAATTGGACAATGTTCCTCACCTGTTGGGGTATTAATATTGGGCAACTCTGGCACGTCATTCCAATTTTTAGCCGTTTGCCAAACACCATCGACCTTCTGAACTACGTAAAGATCACCTGATAATAAATTTCCCGGCTCATATCGCGTGAAATAAATGACATTTCCGTCATCGGAGAAGCTTGGCTCAAGCTCCCAGGCTGATGTATTGATGTTAGGTCCTAGTGTGGGATCAATATCAGGTCCTAAATGAATAGGTGTTTGCCACTCCCCATCAATATTTTTAGAAATCCAGATATCAAAATTATAAGGTGATCCAGGTGATTCGATACTGCCTTCACGCGTTGAAACAAAAATTGCCGTCTTGCCATCAGCACTGTAGGTGATCTCGAGTTCGGCACCTGTTGTATTAATTTTATCACCCATACTCTTCGATACGCGCGGAGCTTCTGTATGGCTTTTACCCTCCGACCCATGCATACCTGGCATCGCATTTGCCGCATTTATAGGAAAATTAAGGATAAGCGATATAGTAATCAGCTTTAATATAAAGAATTTCGTTTTCATAGACTATTTTCCTCTTCAAGCAAACAATAAATAAAACTTGCTCACGATAAGCATGAGTTAATGCGCAATATTTTGCAAAAATCTTCAATCGGTGAGTATCATACTTTACCAAATTCTTCCATAAGGCTTTCTAGTTCTAACCAATTTGCTTCCAGCGCATCGATTTTTTTTTCAAGCTCAGAACGCTTGAGGTTTAATTCACTGATGACCTCTCGCGAAGCATTGGCATAGATTGCGGGATCAGAAAGCTGGAGATTGAGTGCAGCAAGCTCTTGCTGAGCTCCTGCTAGTGCAGCTTCTATTTTGGTTTGCTGTGTCAGCATTGACCTTTTATTAGCGGTAGCACTCTTGGTTTGGTTTTGTTTTTTTGGTTTAGCTTTATCTGTTCCATTATCACGTCGTTTTTCGAGCCAGTCTTTGTAATCATCCAAATCACCATCAAACAGATGCACATTGCTATCAGCAACAATCCATAGCTCATCAGCTACAGCACGTATCAAGCTACGATCATGCGATACGATAACAAGGCTGCCCGTATAATTTTCTAATGCGACGATCAACGCATCTCGCATATCGAGATCGAGATGATTGGTAGGTTCATCAAGAAGTAACAAGTGTGGTTTCTGCCAAGCGAGCAAGGCTAGCGCCAAACGGCTTTTCTCTCCACCAGAAAAAGTGGCGATAGGTCTATCTTTGCTGTCATCTGCCAACCCAAAGCGACCTAAGAAGCTGCGCAGCGTGAGTGTCGTTTCATTGTGGGCTAATTGTTGTAGATGCTGTAATGGCGTTTGAGCGCCATTGAGATACTCAAGTTGGTGTTGTGAAAAATAACCCATGCGAATTGAAGAATTTATCTCTACTTTTCCTTTAGCAGGTAATAATTCTGCTGTAAGCAGTTTAATAAGCGTGGATTTTCCCACGCCATTGGGCCCTAATAACGCAATTCGATCACCCGTTCTTAAGCATAAATTCACCTTTTGAAATAATATGCTTTCATCGGTATATCCAAATCCCATGTTATCAATTTTTAACAATGTATCAGGGCCATTATCCGGCGCAAGGATTTGTAAGGAGAAATATCCATTTTCAACTTGGATGGGCGCAACCCGTGTTAATCTTTCTAGCGCTTTAATTCTACTTTGTGCTTGCTTAGCTTTGGTTGCTTTGGCCCGAAAACGACGGACAAAATCTTCCATATGTGCAATTTGTTTCTGCTGTTGCTCATAAGTTTGTTCGTGTTGAGCAATACGTTCCATACGAGCGCGTTCAAAATCATCATAATTTCCGCTGTAACTTTGGATTCTCTGATGCTCAATATGGGCAATGCGATTTACGCAAACATTAAGAAATTCTCGGTCATGCGAAATAATGATTAAACTGCCGGGGTAATTCTGCAGATAGTGTTCTAGCCAAAAAATTGCTTCCAGATCGAGGTGATTAGTAGGTTCGTCTAGCAAAAGCAAATCTGCACGATGCATCAAGGCACGTGCTAAATTTAAGCGCATGCGCCATCCGCCCGAAAACTTGCTAACAGGCGCATCATGCTCAGTATTAGAAAATCCCAACCCATCCAACAACTGAGCTGCACGTGCTCTCGCACCGTAACCATCAATCAATTCGTAGCGTTGTTGTGCATCAAACCATTTAGCGTCATGATTATCTTGCTTAAGGATAGCTTCTAGTTGACGCAATTCACTATCTCCATCTAATACGAATTCAAGTGATGGTTTAGCAGAATTGATAATTTCTTGTTCAACATAAGCAAGCGTTTTTCCCATCTGCAGATTAACTTCCCCTTTCTCAGGATGAATTTCTCCACGTATCAATCGAAATAATGTTGATTTTCCGCTCCCATTTTTTCCAACTAACCCAACACGCTGATTTGCAAATACTTGAAAATTGACATCACTCAATAACGGGAGTCCATTTTGTAAATAAGTCAGATGCTGGATATCGAGCATGGGAAATCTAATGACAATAAGTAGCTTGAATGCAAGTTTTTCGATTAATAAAATCGTAAAAATTTTTCTTGACTTTGTGAAATAATCCACATTTTAGATTGATTAATAAAAGAAAACCCCAGAAACCCGCACCAATACAAAGGGTTTTTGTAACCAATTGTTTTTAAATATATATTTAATTGTATAAAACTTAATCGAATCATAAAAAATTATTACAGATAACTATCTTAGCGCGAATACTGACGAATTATTCACAGACTTATCCACAGAAATTGTGGACAATGACAACAGAGCTCAAAACGAAAAAATTAAGAAGCGTACATAAAGAAATATACCATCATAACCCAATGATATTAGGGTTAATGTACTGAAGATGTGTTTAGTCGAAAAAAAACTAAATCTTATTATTTGAGCTGTTCGTAGAGTAATTTTAGTATTCTGTCAGCTGCTGCAGATTCTTCGGGAGCGCCTTCTAAAGTAAGTACCTTTACTTCACTACTTGCACCAACGCCATCAACCTGGATGCGAAATTTTTCAGTTCTAGAGTCATCCTGACCTTTTTGCCAGAACGCAAGTTTAGTTAGCAAGCCTTTATCGTCGCTTGTTTTACGGCTTTCATATTCTGGACTAACATACCGAACAAAATAAACACCGTTGGAACGATCACGATCTTCGACCGTAAAGCCCCCTCTATCTAAAGCCAATCCAATGCGACGCCAAGCACGATCAAACGTTTCACTAACAATCAACACACCATGCCTAGTTTTATCTAAATAAGCTTGGTCTTGCGTGATAATATTTTCGTTTGCAGCCACCTCTTTTCTAGCACTTTCTTCTTCGACTCCAAAACGCATCATCAAACGCGTCAGCATTTCTGCTTCTAAATTGGGATCGGCGGAGCGTGGTTGCCAAGCGGTACGATTGGTACTCCGATCAACAAAAACTTCATCCATACCACGATGGCTAATATAAATTTCCGTACTGCCCGATTCACTTCTTTCAAATCGTGTACGAAATTTATCTCGCTCTGCACTGGAATAAATACTGTCTAGAAAAGTCGAAAGTAAGCCCCGAATCAAATCTTGCGGAATTTTTGCTCGATTCTCAGCCCAATCGGTTTCCATAATACCGACATCTGGTGCTTCAACTTTCAGCAAAAAACCCATATCTTGCCAAAATTCTTTGACAACCGGCCATGCATCTTCTGGAGCCAGCTGCACAACCAACCAACGTTGCGTTCCTGATCGAGCAATACGTGCAGTATCTTTCGCAACGGGTAAAACATAGCTTCCTTGTGATCGGGGTTGTTCATCACGATCTCTATTATAGGAAGAGTAGGTAGCACTCCCCGTTGAGGCCATATCTGGAACTGCATAGCGATCATCCGCTTGCGGCGCATTTAAATCAGGTGGAATTTCCAATGGTGGTAATTTTCCTGCTGATTTGTATTCCATCTTTTGACTTTCAGGCAATAAATGACAACCTGAAATCAACATGATAATCGCTAGTAACAGTCCAAATAATTTACTGAATCGCTTCATTTTGTATTACAAATTTATTATTAATTCAGGACTTCCGCCTGTTTCATTGCTGCAATAAGCAATGAATGGTATTGATCCGAAAGTGGGGTCAAGGGTAATCGGATTCCATTGCCCATCAAACCCATTCGACTTACTGCCCATTTAACTGGAATTGGATTAGCTTCTACAAATAAATCCGTGTGCAGTTTTAAAAGTTTATCGTTAATTGCTCGCGCATTTGCCAAATCACTGGAAAAAGCAGCAGCACACATTTCATGCATTAACTTAGGCGCAACATTAGCTGTTACCGAAATCACACCATGAGCACCTAAAAGCAATAGCGCAAGTGAGGTTGCATCGTCACCACTATAAACCGAAAAGTTTTCTGGTATCTGAGATAATAGATCACATCCACGCCCTATATTTCCTGTTGCATCCTTGATTCCTATAATATTAGGGACCGATGCGAGCTTTACTACCGTTTGATTGGAAATATCAGCAACAGTTCTACCCGGAACATTATAAAGGATCATTGGAATATCAACGGCTTCGGCGATTGTCTTAAAGTGTTGATACATTCCTTCCTGAGTCGGTTTGTTATAATAAGGGACAACCGATAAACAAGCTGCTGCGCCCGCATTTTTAGCAAATTGCGTTAATTCGATAGCTTCCCTCGTCGAGTTTGCGCCAGTTCCAGCAATAATAGGAATGCGCCCAGCAGCATGCGACACGGCCGTTTTGATGAGAAGATGATGCTCTTCAAAATCAACTGTGGGCGATTCCCCAGTGGTTCCAACTACGACAATACCATCAGATTTCTCTGCAATATGGAAATCGATTAACTCACAAAATTTCTCTAAATCGAGCGCACCATCATCATGCATTGGCGTCACGATTGCAACCAGACTACCTTTAAACATAGACCTTTATCCACTCAAAAGGAGTCATTTTACCTGATGCAAAGCTTTATACTATATTCTTTAACTTGATTTGGTGAAGGTTATTGTTTCATCCTCACAATCAACGTGAATAGTATCTTTTGCAGCGAAATGACCTTCTAATAGTTCTTTTGCTAATGGATTTTCAATTTGGGTTTGTATGGCACGTTTTAAAGGGCGAGCCCCAAAAACCGGATCAAATCCAGCCTCTGCAATTTTAGCTAATGCTGCCTCTGATATTTCGAGATGAATCTCCATTTTTGCTAGACGATTTTCCAAATTACGTAATTGAATTTTTGCAATCGATTGAATGTGTTTTGCATCCAGCGCATGAAATACGATGACTTCATCGATACGATTGATAAATTCTGGACGGAAATAGGTTTTAACTTCACCCATTACTGCTAATTTGATGATTTGATAATCATCTCCGCTCATTTGCTGGATCATTTGCGAGCCCAGATTTGAAGTCATCACGATGACTGTATTCTTAAAATCAACCGTTCTGCCTTGTCCATCAGTCATGCGTCCATCATCTAACACTTGTAGCAATACGTTAAATACGTCAGGGTGCGCTTTTTCTACTTCATCAAGTAGAATAACCGAATATGGTTTTCTACGAACCATTTCAGTGAGATAGCCGCCTTCTTCGTAACCCACATAACCGGGCGGCGCGCCAATCAAACGAGCAACGGAATGTTTTTCCATAAACTCAGACATGTCGATTCGTATCAGATGATCTTCAGAATCAAATAAAAATGAAGCAAGTGCTTTACATAATTCGGTTTTCCCAACACCCGTTGGGCCTAAAAATAAGAAAGAACCATACGGGCGATTAGGGTCTGATAACCCTGAACGCGAACGACGAATCGCATCCGATATGAGGCGAGTAGCCTCATCCTGTCCAACTACACGTTCATGGAGTTTTTGCTCCATAAGCAGTAATTTTTCACGTTCACCTTGCATCATTTTTGCAACTGGAATACCGGTCGCGCGTGACACGACTTCGGCAATCTCTTCTGCACCGACTTGTGTTCGAAATAATTTGGGTTTATTGAGTTCCCTTTCAGGCAGGGTCGCCTCAGCGTGTTGGACTTGCTCAGCAAGCTGCGCTTCTAGCTTTGGAATCCGTCCATACTGTAACTCAGATACTTTTTGCCAATCACCTTTACGCGTTGCCACTTCAACTTCTTTACGTAGCTTTTCGAGCTCCTCCTTGATTTGTTGAGAACCTTGCGCACGCATTTTTTCTGACTTGAGTATTTCTTCAAGATCCGCATACTCTCGTTCAAGTTTTTTGATCTCATCTTCTAATAAGGCAAGGCGCTTTTGTGAAGCTTCATCCTTTTCCTTTTTCATCGCTTCACGTTCAATCTTGAGTTGTATGAGACGACGATCAAGTTTATCCATCACTTCAGGTTTTGAATCCCTTTCCATACGAATTCTCGCAGCGGCTTCGTCGATAAGATCGATCGCTTTATCCGGCAAAAAACGATCTGTGATGTATCGATGAGATAACTCAGCAGCAGCAACAATAGCTGGATCGGTTATATCAACGCCATGATGCAACTCGTAGCGCTCTTGTAAGCCACGTAAAATAGCAATCGTTGCCTCAACGGTGGGCTCATCCACCAAAACTTTTTGGAAACGTCGCTCCAATGCCGCGTCTTTCTCGACATATTTACGATATTCATCCAGGGTCGTTGCGCCAACACAATGCAGTTCCCCCCTAGCCAAAGCCGGTTTGAGCATATTACCGGCATCTATCGCACCTTCTGCCTTTCCTGCACCAACCATGGTATGCAACTCATCGATGAACATGATTGTTCGACCTTCGTCTTGTGATAGCTCTTTTAAGACTGCCTTTAGTCGCTCTTCAAATTCACCACGATATTTTGCTCCCGCTAATAATGCCGCCATATCCAAGGAGAGAACTCGCTTGTTTTTAAGCGTATCAGGCACTTCCCCATTGACAATGCGTTGCGCCAAACCCTCAACAATCGCGGTTTTCCCAACCCCTGGCTCACCGATAAGTACAGGGTTATTTTTAGTGCGGCGCTGCAAAACTTGAATCGTTCTGCGAATTTCATCGTCTCTTCCAATTACAGGATCTAGTTTACCGGCACGCGCACGTTCGGTTAGATCTAATGTATATTTTTTTAATGCTTCACGGCCACCTTCGGCCTCAGCGCTGGAAACTTGTTCACCGCCACGTACCGATTTAATTGCCTGCTCTAGCGCACTCCGGCTTGCGCCGTTTTGTTTGAGTAATAATCCTACTTCACCTTTATCTTCAAGAAGTGCTAGCAAAAACATTTCAGAAGCAATGAATTGATCACCGTGCTTCTGAGCTTCTTTATCTGTGAGGTTAAGCAAATTATTCAACTCTCGGGAAATATTGATTTCGCCCCCACTTCCCTCAATCTTTGGCATACGCTCAAGGTTTTTAGCTAAGCCCTCACGCAAAGGGTTTACATTGATACCCGCGCGTTGTAATAAAGAAACTGTGCTGCCATCTTCTTGCTGTAACAAAGCAAGTAATAAATGCTGAGGTTCTATGTAAGGATGATCTTTGCCCAAAGCAATGCTTTGGGCATCGCCGAGAGCTTGCTGAAACTTGGTTGTAAATTTATCAAGGCGCATACGAATTCCTAGTAGAGATTAAATATCCTTACAAATATGGGGGATAGTTTAATTTTCAAGGCTGGTGATTAAATTGCTTGATTCTTTTTTTGTTAGTTACTCGAATGATTCGCTCAAAAATTGCAGTTATTTGATCTGCTAATTGGTATTTCCATGCCTTCAAGCATGCTCAGCTCATTCAAAGTAAAGCCGGCTTTCTGTCGTGCCTCATAATGGAAAGGGCCCGTAATTTGCCCACCAAAGTATTGATTAACGAGTTCAGAAAACTTTTTTTCTGGATCTATTTGCCGTTGATTACAAAAAAAATTATACCAACGAGACCCAATAGAGACATGTCCAATTTCATCACACAGGATGATTTCTAGTATCTCAATTGTCTTTTCATCCCCGATTTGTCGCAAGCGTTTAATTATACCCGGTGTCACATCGAGCCCTCGCGCCTCAAGCACACGCGGCACAAGCGCCATACGTATCAATGGATCCGAAGCAGTTAACAAAGCCATATCCCATAGACCATTATGTGCTGGCAAATCACCATAATCATGATCAAGCTCTTTTAATCGTTTATGTAGTAACTGGAAATGATAGGCCTCTTCAGATGCCACGGTTACCCAATCATCATAGAATGAATCGGGTAACCCTCGAAATCGATGAATAGCATCCCATGCAAGATTAATCGCATTGAATTCAATATGCGCTATTGCGTGAATCAGTGCAATCAGACCCAATTTAGTTCCCAATCGACGTCGTGGCACATCACTCGGCTTCACTACTACAAGTTTAGCTGGTTGGCCTGGTTGATTAATTAGTCGCATCGGTTCATGAGATTCCAGTGAGAGTAATTTATTACGCCAAGCCTGGGTTGCTTGTTGGGTCAGCAATAACTTCTCTTCAATTTCATTTGCTATCAAGCAACTTGCAGCGAGATCAAACAGAGATGTTTTCATTAAATGAAATGGGCAATAATCTGCAATCTATGCTATTTTTTACCGATATAACGATGTTTTTAAAATGCAAATCAAATAAGTAAAACTTGTCTAGAAATAAACTTTGTCTATCTAAGTTCGTTATAGAATTCCCTGGGTCACATATAAACTACTTACAATTGATTGATAAGGTAGAAATGAATCATCCATGTTAATCTCTAGCACCAGAAGACAAATAATAATCCCAATCCATTTAATACTTAGTTAATGCGGTAGTTCACACCAGAAAATATTTATGCGATATGCCTGCTAAACAAAATATTGATCATTCTAAATCACCACTAAATGTAATTATTAGTGTGGATGTAGAGCTTTGGCCTGACAATTGGGATTTGGGTCATACCGAGTTCAATCGATGCCTTAACAAATTTATCCATGGAAAAACAACCTCTGGTAATTATGGGTTAGGATTCCAACTAGCGCAGCTTAAAGAGCATAATCTAAAATGCGTTTTTTTCGTTGAATCGTTATTTTCAGGACATTATGGCATTGGGCCATTACAGGAAATTGTTGCACAAATCCAAGAAGCGGGGCAAGAAGTTCAACTACACCTGCATACGGAATGGCTAGGTAGAGGGCGCTTTCATAATCCACTAAATAAAACAGGCTATAATTTATTTAATTTTAATCAAGCAGAGCAACAATTATTAATCTGCCAAGGTAAAGAATTTTTAGCTCAGGCAGGAGCAGATAATCTGCTTGCTTTCCGTGCTGGCAATTTTGGCAGTAATTTGCAAACTCTAGAAGCTGTACCTCAAGCTGGTTTTATTTTCGATAGCAGCATTAACCCGCGTTTTTATATAAAAAATGGATTAGATACTCCTTTACATGTAGAGGAATATAAAGAAGGAATATATGAATTTCCTTTGACGATCTTTAAAGAATGGGGAGGACGTCTGTCACAATTTCAATTTGGTGGTTCATGTTCTTTCAAAGAAATGGCAAATCTAATTAGACAAGCATGGATTAACGAATGGCATTCAGTTGTGATTTTATCCCACGGATCAGAGTTGCTAAATCGTGCAAAGACACGACCTGATAAAATTGTGGTTGACCGGTTTGTACAAACATGCCGGTTTTTAGCAAATAATCGCGATTTGTTCAAAACAATTTGGTTCTCTGATATACAACCAGAAACCATATATGCTAAATCTAAAGAGAGTTGTGTATTACAGTCCGGTTTTATCAATACAGCTCATCGCTATCTTGAGCAAACGACTCGTCGCTTGTATGGATAATAAAGACTATGAGTAATAACGCTGTAGAATCGGTAGAGTTTAAATTTCGAATTGGTGAAATAACCCTTTGGACATCACATCTGAAGCTGAATGTATTTAGAAATCACTTCACGGAATACGAGCATCCTTATACTGAGGAAAGTAATTATTCCGATTCTATTGACGAGAAACTTGATGGCGTTTTATTTCGCTCACGGCCAATTACAGCGCTATTACCTAGATTTACGTTAAAACAAGACGTAATACGATATGTTCCTAAGCAATATCATCGTTACTTTATAGATCTAACAGGGTCAAAAGAAGAATATCTAGAAAAATTCTCAGCTAAATCTCGGTCAACATTGAAACGCAAAATAAAAAAGTTTTCGGATCATTGTGGTAACCAAATTGATTGGCGAGAATATAAGACGCTAGCTGAAATGGAAATTTTTTATCCTCTAGCAAGGCAAGTTTCCACTAAAACTTATCAAGAGCGTATGTTAGCTGCGGGTTTACCTGAAGACGATTTATTTATTCAGCGAATGTATGCGCTTGCTCAAAAAGACTCTGTTCGCGCTTACTTGTTATTCTGCCAAGACAAGCCTGTTGCTTATTTATATTGCCCAATTTCTAATGGAATACTATTTTATCAGTACCTTGGCTATATCCCAGAGATGGCACAATGGTCACCTGGCACCGTACTACAGTGGGTTGTTATAGAAAATTTATTTCTTGAAAGTCATTTTGCTATGTTTGACTTTACAGAAGGTCCTGGAAAGGGTTCTGGTGGACATAAAGAGTTTTTTTCTACTAATAGCACACTTTGTGCTGATATCTTTTTTCTGAGAAAAACCAATATTAATTTATTCCTTGTTTTACTACACGCGAAAATAGATTCATTTTCCACAAAAATTGGTATTTTCCTTGATCGATTTGGATTAAAAACAAAAATAAAGAATTTTCTTAGAAAATTATATCCGTCCGCCTCTCACTAAATTAGCTAGTACCGTTTTCTAGTTTATTTGTCAGTTCTGATAAAGCCCTCGATACTTTATCAGATAGCACAGAATCGAACTGCGCGCGATGTGCGGTATCTAAGTCTAAAAATAATGCCTTTTAATCTATCATGCTCTATCTATTATTGATTATTTTAGTCATTGCTTTAATTATTGGTCCTGCTTACTGGGTCAAACATGTCATGGAGAAATACAGTCATCCTGATAACCGCTATGCGCATACAGGGGCTGAATTTGCTAGGCAATTACTCGATCAAGAATCTTTGTCGCATGTTAAAGTTGAGCTAACTGAATCAGGTGATCATTATGATCCACTAAACAAAGTTGTCCGTTTGACCTCTGATAAATTTAATAATGCTTCATTGACAGCTATTACAGTTGCAGCGCATGAGGTTGGGCATGCAATCCAGGACCGAGATGATTATTTGGCTCTAAAGTTACGTACCAAACTTGTAGCGCTTGTCACTCCTGCACAAAAACTTGGCGCTGCTATCCTGATGCTAGCGCCAGTATCCGTTATATTCATTCGGTCTCCCTTGGTCGGTGGATTAATGCTAGCAGGTGGTTTTTTGAGTTTGGGTTCAGCCGCATTAGTACATATAATTACTTTACCCATGGAATTGAACGCTAGTTTCTCGCGAGCACTACCACTGCTGAGAAAGAGTAAATATCTTAAAGAAGGTGATGAGTTACATGCTCATAAGCTATTAACTGCAGCAGCTTGGACTTATGTATCTGCATCGCTCATGACTTTGCTCAATATAGCACGCTGGTGGGCAATTTTACGTCGGTAATATTGTGCTTATTTTGGAAAAGCATAATAAACTTGACACGCTCCCTCCCTCTACTATAACTTCGCACACTGCTCAAGGTGCTCATTACGCTTTTGCTTAATGAGTGAAACGGGAAGCTGGTACAGGCCAGCGCTGCCCCCGCAACGGTAGATGAGTCAACAATCTGCAAATGCCACTGTAAACACTACGGGAAGGCGCAGATTGGGAAAATATTTCCGCTCATAAGCCCGGAGACCGGCCTCGAGTGAATGTCAAGGTATTGCGGAGGGCAATCGAGCAAATGATGCATATTTCTTAATGGAATAGCACATCATTTATTTTTTTCTCCTTTGTAATATCACATCCAGTCAATGTTTTTGCGCGGGTGTGCGCGAAGGAAGAAAAATGAGATCGTATCTTTTATTTGGTTTTTTCGTAGCGCTATGTTCTACAGGCTACGTATCTGCTAACAATGTTCAACCACCTGTCATTGTTACTGCTACACGAACCGCTCAAACTGCAGATGAGACTTTGGCTTCTGCGACAGTAATCACACAAGCCGATATTGCACGGCTACAAGCGCGATCGGTTGAAGATTTATTGCGAGGTGTTCCTGGTTTAAATATTGTTAATAATGGTGGGCCGGGCAAGCAGACTTCCTTTTTTTTACGTGGAACCGAATCGGACCATGTCTTAGTTCTCATTGATGGGGTTCGTGTTGGTTCAGTCACTTCAGGTACCACCTCTTTTGAAAATATTCCAATTCAACAAATTGATCGCATCGAAATCGTGCGCGGCCCGCGTTCGAGTTTATATGGTTCTGAAGCAATTGGGGGGGTTATCCAGATCTTCACTCGTAAAGGTGGGGGGCAAATTAAACCTAATTTTAGCTTTGGTGGCGGTAGTTACAACTCGATCAATGGATCAGCTGGATTAGCTGGGGGCGGCGATCGAGGTTGGTTTAACATCAATATGAGTGGTATTGGTACGCGTGGTTTTAATGCGTGCACAGGTTCTGAAACAGCGGGTTGCTTCATGACCGAAGCCTCACGGGTAGACGATCAAGATAAAGATGGTTACCGGAACCTGGCAAGCTCGCTACGTGCGGGATATCGCTTTAATCAAGCATTCGAAGTTGATGCACATTTTCTGCATAGTGCCGGAGATACTCAATTCGATGGTGGTTATGCAAATCGTTCGAAACTGAAGCAACAAGTACTCGGTGGGTCTATTCGATATTCACCATTTTCATTTTGGCAATTGAATTTGACTGCAGGTCGCAGTTTCGAGAAATTAGATACTTATAAAATCGAACGATCTGAGCAAATCAGAAGAAGTACATTTTTAAGCCAATTTGACAGCATACGTGACTCGGTTTTCTTGCAGAACAATTTTTCCATTGGCAACCATCAGCTATTAACTGCAGGTATTGATTATTTTAATGACCAGGTTAAAAGTACGGAAAGTTATCTGGAAACTTCTCGTAGGAATTGGGGGTTATTTGCGCAGCATCAAGCTGCCATCGCAGCACATAATCTACAATTATCGATGCGTTGGGATCATAATGAACAGTTTGGAAAATGGGTCACGGGTGGAATCGGTTGGGGTTATGCAATTACTCAAAATTTGCGTTTAACCGCAAATTTTGGAAACGCATTCAAAGCCCCTAATTTTAATGAACTCTATTTCCCGTTCTCAGGAAATCCAAATTTAAGACCTGAATCATCACGCAGTTTTGAAATGGGTATTACCAGCACAACAAAACTTGGAAAGTGGTCAATTAATGCCTATGAAACACATATTAATAATTTGATTACGTTTGATATCCAAACGTTTTCGTCGATCAATGTTGACCGTGCTCGAATTCAAGGACTTGAAAGCGTTTTCAATACTCAAATACTCAATTGGACAATCAATGCAAACTTTACACTTTTGAATCCTGAGAATGCATCGTCACCCGATGATAAGATTTTGCCGCGCCGGGCCAAACATATTTTTAGAATTGATGCAGACCGTCAATTCAATCACTACACGCTTGGTGGAACCTTTCTGGCAGAAGGTAAGCGTTTCGATGATACTGAGAATACGCGATTACTCAATGGATTTGTCAGAGTAGATTTGCGCGCTGAGTATGCATTCGCTCAAAATTGGCGATTGCAAGCTCGCCTTGAAAATCTATTCAATGAACATTACGAAACAGCCGCATTTTTCAACCAACCTGGTCGAAATGTTTTCTTCACACTCCGCTATCAAACGTAAAATGACATCAAATTAACGATTCAGTTTATGAAAAATTTACTTTCTGATTGTAATGAATTCAAAGTCGCCCACACTGGAAACGCAGGTTTTGCTAATTTAGCTCAGCGACCTACAAACATTAAACCTATTTATTCCTCCAAAGAGCACTATCAGATGTTGCTTTTGGAGACACAGCAAGAAATTGGTCAGTTACAGGAGATGCTTTATGCGTATAACCGCTATGCAATACTACTTATTTTTCAAGGTATGGATTCAGCTGGAAAAGGCGGTGTTATCAAGCATGTAATGTCTGGGGTCAATCCTCAAGGCTGCCAGGTTTTTAGTTTCCAGCAACCAAGCTTGGAAGAGCTTGATCATGATTTTTTATGGCGTAGCAACAAGTGCTTACCTGAACGGGGACGAATTGGTATTTTTGATCGCTCTTACTACGAGGAAGTCATAGTCGTCCGTGTAATGCCTGATTTGTTGGAACAGCAGCGTTTGCCGCTAGAATGTATTGATCCCAAGAAAATATGGATGGAACGCTTCCAAGATATTATTAACCTAGAGCACTATTTACATCGCAATGGAATTCAGATCATTAAATTTTTCTTGCATTTATCAAAAGAAGAGCAACGGCAGCGCTTAATTGCCCGCATCGATGAACCCAGCAAAAATTGGAAAATAGGACGAACTGATCTTGAAGCCCATAAACATTGGGAGGCGTATCAATTAGCTTACGATGAGTGCATAGCTGCAACCAGTACGCATCATGCGCCTTGGTACATAATTCCGGCTGATGATAAGCGAAATGCTCGTTTACTGGTATCCCATATCATTGTTGAGACCTTGCAAGCCTTAAAGATAGCTTATCCTATCCTCAGCAAAGATCAGCTTAAAGAATTAGCAACCATACGGCAATTATTAGAAAATGAGAAGCCACCTAATTAACAAGGTGGGGACGCTGTGGTGAACCAAGCGGGGAAGATAGTAATAAACCCTTTTGAAACCAATGCTGAATAACATACTCATAGAACTGTTGATTACGAATTGGTGACAAAGTCGCGTAGAGCTTTTTTCCTGAGCTGGTCAGTAATACCACCCCCAAATCGAGCTGATTTCCCGCATCTTGCGCGAATCCTATCTTAGTCAATCTTCCATGATAAAAAAAACGTGTATGTTTACCAAGCTTCTTTTTGACATACCCTTCTGGCGCATAATCAACCAGCCCAATTGCCACCAATCTTTCGATCATCGGTAAGGTTATTTTCTGATTGGCATAAACGTGATTAGACAAGTCGAAGATCAGTGGAATCGGTTCTCCTTGAATCCAAACAAACTGACATAGGTGCTTAAAACAATTAATATCATCTTGCTCAAATATGAAATCCAAGGATTTACTCTCTTTTCGCCTGATACCCAACTGATTTCCTGCTTGATCAGAAAAAATTTGCTTTATCCAAGAGAGTAAATTCATTCCTTTGTCATTGATTGATTATGTTAGTAATCGAATCATTATTTATCACGTTTGGCGCGATGTGTTATTTCCCTTTTTACTTCCTCAAGAAAATCTATATTATTTTTACGTCGTTTTTCGCTCTGATACCAGGTAAAACAAGTCATCACTCCCAAGATGATTAATACGACGCTCAACAAAGTAATTCCATCAAAAAAGATAAAAACGGCTCCAGTTGACACAGCAAAAGCACCTAGAAGTGCAGTAACAATCCACATCATCTTTCCAGATTTTTTTTGTTTTTCACACCACTCTTCAAGTTTATTCCGGGTTGACGCAAGTTCTTCATCGGTCCACTTTTTTATTTCCATTCTCTAACTCCTATTTCGATCTTGAGCGTAATTTTAACGAATATCCTAATCTAAGGATATGTTCTCACCGAAAAGTAAACAAAAATTTGAGCAAGTTTAGAAAACAACCTTATCTGTTGATGTTTTTGTGTTAGAAAGCTAAAGCGATTAAGCAAAAATTATTCTACTTAATTCAAAAACTTATAAAAATTGGTCGATAGTATGCATGGAATGACTAACTTGATATCGCTTCTTATCTCTGCAGATATGCGTAGAATCTTTATGACAAACATTAATTTCAGTGACTTTTTAGTATAGACAGGTATGAATAATAAGAAAATCGACAAACGAGTCATTCAGTTATACGAAAAACTTGAATTATCAAATGAGATAAAATTACCTGAGAAAGATGCGGCACAATTGATTAGGCATGGTGCCCATATTATTTTCCAGCTCGATACGCATAACCATTTTATTTACCTGAATCCTGCTTGGGAAACTACTACTGGTCTTCCTGTAGCCAAAACTGTCAAGCTCTCCTTACTTAATTTTGTTCACGAACAAGATCATGATTATTTAAGAAAAAAACTACAACTAATACGAACAAGCGCGAGCAAGCATAGCTTTCACACCGAATGCCGCCTTAAAGTAAATAATACTCAGATCATTCACGTTGAAATGCAATTAATTTATTCCCCAGAAAATAACAAAGCGCAGCACGTGATGGGAATAATGGTTGATATTTCAAAACACAAGATTTTTCTAGAAAATTTGATCTTAAGTAATAAAAGACTTTCCTGGGCACTCAGCGGAGCTAATGATGGATATTGGGATTGGAATATGGAAACCAATTATGTTTATTACTCTAGCCGGTGGAAAGCCATGCTGGGCTATTCCGATCATGAATTACTGTCGCCAAGCCTTAAAACTTGGGAAAAATTAGTCAACCCAGAAGATAAATCCCGGGTTCTCAAGTTAGTTGATGATTATGTCACAGGGCGCAAAGATAAATTTGAAACTGAGTTTAAGATGAAGCATAAAGGGGGGCACTGGGTCACCGTTCTCTCAAGAGCATCATTGGCGCGTGATAATAACGGCAACCTTATTTATCCTAAACGATTAATCGGAACTCATGTCGATCTTACCGAACGCAAGCAATCTGAACTTCAGCTTAAGATTCAAAATATCGCTTTAGAGGCTGCAGCAAATGCCATAATGATCACAGATACTACTGCAACCATTGAATGGATTAATCCTGCTTTCACCGAATTGACAGGATATCGTCGTCACGAAGCCGTTGGTATGAACGTAAAAGATTTGATGAATTCTGGACAACAAAACGAGTTGTTCTATAAGGATATGTGGCAAACAATTTCATCAAAAAAAGTTTGGAAAGGCGAAATAATCAATAAGAAAAAAGATGGGGCCTTGTACCATGAACACATGACTATAACGCCTGTTACCAATGAATCTGATGAAATTTGCTATTACATCGCGATTAAAGAAGATATTAGTCAACGTAAGGCTTCAGAAAAGGAAATTCTTGATCTTGCATTTTATGATGCGTTAACAAAATTACCCAATCGACGCTTATTCTTAGATCGATTAAGACATACTGTCACTGCTTGCCAGCGCAATAAAACTTATAATGCGCTGCTATTTATTGATCTCGACAATTTTAAATTTCTGAATGATACGCATGGTCACGATGCCGGTGATGCGTTGCTTATTGAAGCTGCGAAAAGGATTACAAGCTGTATCCGGGAAACTGATACGGTCGCAAGGTTGGGTGGGGATGAGTTTGTTGTCATGCTTGAGCAACTGGGTAGCGATGACAGTCACGCTATGAACATTACTACTCAGATAGCGGAATCAATATTGAGTCGGCTTCATCAAGAATATCGAGTCAATAATATTCGTCATCGTGGTTCATCCAGCATCGGGATCTGCATGTTTTCTGATCAGTATAGTAAAGCGGATGATATTTTGAAGTGGGCTGATAAAGCGATGTATGAAGCCAAATGTGCCGGAAGAAATACACTGCGCTTCTTTGATCCTCATATGCAGCAAGAATTAGAGCGCCGGACTCAGCTCGAAAAGGAACTTTGGATAGCGGTTGATAAGCATCAGTTCAGACTTCATTATCAGTTATTAATTAATCAAAGCCAGCAAATTGTCGGTGCTGAAGCATTGTTACGCTGGCAGCACCCTGACAAAGGTATCGTCGGCCCCAATGAGTTTCTTTCACTCATCGAGAATAATGGTTACATCATTCCGATTGGTGATTGGATTATCGATGAAGGAATTAGACAATTACAATTTTGGCAACAACATGACACACTTAAATCTTTGACATTATCACTAAATATCAGCGCAGTTCAATTTCAGGAATCAGGTTTTGTGCAAAAATTAAAACGAAAAATTGAGCAATCACAGATTGATCATAGCCGCCTAATTCTCGAGCTCACCGAGTCTTCCTTGATCAATCATATTGATGATACCGTTAAAAAAATTAATGAATTGCGTACACTCGGCATTCGCTTATCCATCGATGATTTTGGAACAGGTTACTCTTCGCTAAGCTATTTAAAGCGCTTTAAATTAGCGCAATTAAAAATTGAGCGGATGTTTGTCAGAGATATCCTGACCGACCAGGATGATTTAACTTTAGTAAAAACCATCATCAATATGGGCAAAAACCTTGGGCTTGATGTAGTAGCAGAAGGCGTCGAAAATCAACAGCAATTTGAGATACTCAAAAATGCCGGTTGTGCAAAATTCCAGGGGTACTGGATTAACAAGCCTATTCCAGGAGAGCAAATTACTGCTTTGGTCACATCAAAGCATCAGCAGCATGTTCATTAGACTTAGCGTAGCCGCACAGGGAAAGTTATTTCTTCTTAGCAATAGCCCGATTGTTAAGTTCTTGCTTTAATCGAGCATTCCCGGAAAAGAAACTTTTGAGTCGATCCAATTGCGTTTCGGATATTTCGGTGGTATCCGTTAAAACATACCAATCCACCCCTTCACTGCATGGTGGTGTCGTTAAAGAACCAGCTAAAGTGTAATACTCATCCCTTTTTTCAGGAAGCAAGCTGGTTATGCTAAGCCACACGTCACTATCTTGCTTGAGCTCTCCCCCTTGGGGTGGCGTATTTTCCAAGATAGTCTGAAACACCGGGTTATCTTTTCCAATTTCAAGGAGCACCCCAAGAACTGCAATTTTTCCATCATCCCTAACATGAACAAAATGTAATTCTGCAGGAAATATTTTGGTTCCAATTACATGCTCACTAGGCTCGTGAAAATGAAGCTGAATCAAAGGATAAGCTTCTTTACCGACTAATAATTCTCCCTGATAATCATTTGAAAGATTGACCTGCACTGCGTGACCCGTATTAAAAAAATCAGGCTTGTCAGCATAATAACGAAACTTCAAGTTATTCAGCCGCTTAGAAACCTGCGATGTCGCTAGATCTACTGGCGATTGATGCTGACCAATGCTACAAACCGCATAAGGATAAATATGAGGTACTTCGTGCTGGCTATGATCTTCAATGCTACCCCATCGTTTCTGTTCCTCGTAAGACCACTCTGCGGCATTGGCGATCGAAAGGGTAAGCAATGCAGCTAAAACATAATTACTCAAATTCGTCATCAATTTCATGTAATCAATACTCCGCACCAATTAGCAAGTATGTTTTCGGCAATAATCCGCCATATTAGGCTTGATTGGTTTTGTTGATTCAGGTTGCTCCGATTTTTTCTCTTTGAGAATTGAGTGCTTTGAAGGTTGAACTGCTTGCTGCGCTGAGTCAGTTATTAAGCTGGTTTGATTTTTTTCCTCAGCACTTTGATTGGTAGCTACTGCCGAGTTAGAAAAAGTAAACAATGCAACGATAATCAAAACAATGTTTTGCCTAACGATCATAGACACTCCATCACTAATTTATGCAAAGTAGCTATTATAATCGGCTAAGAAAAAACAAGAAACTAATTTGACTTCACTGAAACCCTATAACCTTGAACTTGTACCAACTCCCACAGAAACTCTAGTGTGCCATCCGCATCGAGCGGCATTGAAAGTGCGGCTTTCGTTAAAGGAGGGACCGTAATATCGATATGATAGCGCTCTGCTACTAATGGCGATGTGCTTGATGTTCCAATAATTTGGGATGGCGTCAATTTAACGGTAATCTGAGTTATCGTGTAATCCGAATTACCATTATAAACACTCCCGCCAAAAATCCCCCAACCAAAACCGGCATCAATCGTAATTTTTTCTACTGCTTCAGCTGAAAATATTTCATGTTCGGTATTTGAGCTTGCAGAAATTTGAGCCCATTCAACAATCCCTAATATCAATAATCCAATCAATAAAATAGGCTTTTTCATCTGTCATCCCTTTTATTTTGGTCTAAATCTGAAAACATATATTTAATCAGCAACACGAAAACAAAGGGGATAAAACTCATCGCGGTTACCCAGTAATGCTCATAGGTAAATTGATCTCCTTCATCCATGATGATATACATTAGAAAAATACCAATCGGCGCAATGAAGGCGAGAAACTGCAGTAATAAAAATAGTCTTTTGATCATTAAGAACCCACGTTTAAAACAATTCGTTTTTCAATGGCTAGAAGATCTAGCTGATCTTACGTTATTAAAAGAAAGCTTGAGTTTAATACTAAAAAAATGAAAAAATCTAGTTTTCTCGGTGTACAAAACAGATATTATGGAAGCAATACTGATACTTACCAGCTTTCCCGAAGAAAAAGGGGCCTTAAGGCTAGCTAAGCAACTGATCGATCAACATAAAGCTGCATGTGTTCATATTGGGTCGCAATTGACTTCAATATATCATTGGAAGGGTAAAACCGAAACAGCAACAGAGGTGCCGGTAGTAATCAAAACATTATCCGCGCACTATGCAGCGGTTGAGCAGACGATTAAAGCCTTGCATCCCTATGAACTCCCAGAAATCATAGCGGTCCCTATTATAAAAGGGTTGCCTGCTTATCTACAATGGATTGCTGATGAAACTGTTCATTAAAATTGATTTATTACTTACTAATTAATTAAGTTATGCGTTTATTTCCATTTTTATTTGTACTTTTCTTTTTTACGGTTAATCCGGCGATTGCTCAAGAGGAGGGTCGCTCGGGTGTCATGACCCTTTTACAAAAATTGGGGGCTAATTTTGGGCAAGCAGAACAAGAACTTCTACCGCCAGACGAAGCATTTAAACTCGCTATTGAGGTAAAAGACGAGCACACGCTGATCGCTCATTTTACGCCAGCTAAGAATTATTACCTCTATCGCGATAAAATCGCATTCGAACCCCAAAGTGAAGGAATTCAGATTGAAAAAATTTCATTACCGCCTGGTAAAATGAAAGATGATCTCACGTTTGGTAAAACAGAAGTTTATTATCAGCCTTTTCAGGCAGTGATCGCATTAAAGCGAGGAATTGAGGCGCCAGATCAACTTTCACTGGCATCAACCTATCAAGGTTGTAATGAACCCGTTGGTGTCTGCTACGCGCCGATCAAAAAAATAAATGAGGTAACGCTACCTGCAATCAAAGCAGCCGTAAATACTGTTGCTGAGACATTGAGTGGGAATGCCGCGGCGGCACCCATTGATAGTACTGCTGCGTTATTTCAAACTCCTTCTCGTCCACCCGCAATCGAGACAGAATCTTTCAAGATTGAACAAATGTTTGCCAGTGGCAGTTTTGGCCTAATACTGGCCGGCTTCTTTGGTATTGGTCTCTTACTTTCTTTTACACCCTGCGTATTTCCAATGTTCCCCATTTTATCTGGGATCATCGCCAATCGAAGCCAGCATATGACTAAAGGCCGAGGTTTCGTGCTCGCCCTTGCTTACGTGCTAGGAATGGCTATTGCTTATGCAATTGCCGGTGTGGCGGCTGGTTTGTCGGGCGCAATGCTTTCTGCAGTGTTACAAAATGCCTGGGTATTGGGCACCTTCGCCCTGATATTTATCTTACTCGCTTTTTCAATGTTTGGTTTTTATGAATTACAGCTTCCCAGCTTCTTACAGAGCAAAATTTCAGAAGAAGCCGGCCATCTCCATGGTGGTCATCTATCCAGTGTTTTTGGAATGGGTGCATTATCGGCTTTGATAGTCAGTCCCTGTGTTGCAGCACCGCTGGCAGGCGCTTTGCTCTATATTAGCCAGACGCGTGATATTGTCCTAGGGGGGTCAGCTTTATTTGTCATGGCCCTTGGAATGGGCGTTCCTCTCTTATTAATCGGAGCATCAGCCGGTGCATTACTTCCCAAATCTGGACCTTGGATGGAATCGATTAAGCAATTTTTTGGTGTTCTATTGCTGGCTGTCGCGATTTGGTTAATTTCACCTGTTGTCTCCACGGTAATTTATATGCTGCTATGGGCTGCATTGCTCATCATTTCGGCAATTTATCTGCATGCAATTGATCCGCTCCCCGTTAATGCCTCGGGTTTCCGTAAATTTCTCAAAGGTATTGGTGTCATCGCATTATTGACAGGTGTTGCATTACTGATTGGAGTCCTATCCGGAAGCCGAGATGTTTTGCAACCGCTCTCAAAATTGAGCATTACAAGTAACTCCAGCAATGTTAGTTTCTCTGAAAAGGGATGGGATCAACTAGCCCACTTACCATTCCAACCGGTCAGATCAGTTACTGAGCTAGACGAAATCATTGCACAGTCTCATGATAAATACATCATGGTTGATTTTTACGCGGATTGGTGCATCTCCTGTAAAGAAATGGAGCGATTCACCTTTTCTGATGAGCGAGTACAAGCAAAATTAAAAGATGTAGTACTGCTGCAAGTCGATGTTACCCATGGAACGCCGGATGATGCCGCTTTGCTTAAACGCTTTAAGCTATTTGGCCCACCGGGAATTTTATTTTTAGATCGTAACGGTACAGAAATACCCAATATCAAAATTATCGGCTACCTCAATAAAGATGATTTTCTAGCGGTTTTAAACGCGGTATTAATCTAATTTAATAGCGCATTCTCAGTTTTCTCAAGGATAAAAGCTTATGTCAAAATTTGGCAAAATCGTGCTGTATGCTGTTATTGCCTTCAGTGCAATGACTGCTGGTTTTTTTTTCAAGGCACAACAACTAACACCCCAACTAAGTAGCGATGAAAAGAAAAGGGGGGTAGAAAAGTTCTTTTCTTCCGGTCTTCCTGATGTTAAAGGGGATATGCAGCCGTTTTCACAATGGCAGGGAAATGTGTTGCTGGTAAACTTTTGGGCAACCTGGTGTGCACCGTGCCAGGAAGAAATTCCGGAGTTTATACAAGCCCAAGAAACATATCGCGATAAAGGGCTTGTTTTAATTGGGATCGCTGTAGATCAACCGGATCGAGTTGCCTCCTTCAGTCGCGATTTTGGAATTAATTACCCTGTCGTCGTAGGAGAGCTTGATGCATTTTCGTTGGCCGAGGCAATGGGGAATCCCCAGGGAGCACTCCCATTTACTGTTATCTTAAACCGTGCGGGTGAAATTGTTTATAGTCATTTAGGTCGCATCAAAATCGAAGAAATTGAAAAAATCATTAAACCGTTACTTTAATAATCATCCAGCACGTGCACACTGCTGACATCGTTCTGTTAATTCATTTTGTTTTTGTTTTATTCGTAGTAGCTAGCCTGCCGGTTATTTGGCTAGGTACTTGGTTCAACTGGCTTTTTATCAGAAACTTCACTTTTAGGTTAACACACCTCGCCGCCATCTTGTTTGTCGTCGGTGAATCTCTGATCGGTATTACCTGCCCATTAACAGCATGGGAGCATGAATTACGCGGAACAGGATCAGAGCAAAGTTTTATGCAACAGTGGTTGCATCGGATTTTATTTTATGATTTTCCAGAATATGTGTTAACCAGTATTTACCTGTTATTTGCACTACTCGTCTTGATAACTTATAAGCTTGCGCCACCCATTGCTTATAAAAGAAACCATAACCGCCATTAGTTTATTTAAAACCGTTATGATTATCCTGTGTCGAGGCAACCTGATAAACGGATGAATCATCAGAAAATGGCATTAGCGCTGCAATCGTAGGCTCAAATTGTTCTTCATCAAATGCCTTATCGCCATCTGCATCGGCTTTTCCATGCGCCTTAAGCCCCTGAAAATCATAGCGCGCAATATCAGCCAAATGTGAAGGTTGGATATTCTGTAACGCGGTAAACATTGTTTCTATTCGACCCGGAAATTTCTTATCCCACTGCTGCATCATTTCCTTGATGACTTGTCGTTGCAAATTGGGCTGAGAACCGCACAGATTACAAGGAATAATTGGAAAATTGGCAACCTGTGCGTAGGCTGCTAAATCCTTTTCCTTACAATAAGCGAGGGGACGAATCACGATATGATTCCCATCATCGCTAACTAATTTTGGTGGCATTGCCTTAAGCTTACCGCCATAAAATAGATTGAGGAAAAACGTTTCAAGAATATCATCCCGATGATGACCCAGCGCAATCTTAGTTGCCCCAAGCTCTTTCGCGACACGATACAGAACACCTCTACGCAAACGAGAACATAAGCTACAGGTTGTTTTGCCCTCGCTAATCACTCGCTTTACTACACTATAAGTATCTTGCTCGACGATACGAAAAGGAACACCAATTCGAGCTAAATATTCAGGTAAGACATGCTCTGGAAAACCAGGTTGCTTTTGGTCCAAATTAACGGCAACCAATTCAAAATCAAGCGGAGCATGCGCTTGTAAATTTAACAAAATATCCAATAATCCATAGCTATCTTTTCCGCCGGATAAACAAACCATGATCCGATCTCCCGGCTCAATCATATTAAAATCAGCAATCGCTGTTCCAACCAGTCGGCGTAAGCGTTTATGTAGCTTATTGTTATTATATTGTGTCTTCTTTGATAATATTTCTTGCATAAGTAAGCCTTTAGTGATCATCCATCGTGCGATAGTGTCTAGTGCGATCTTTATAGCAGTTCTGCTAGTTGCTGATATAGGTAAGATTATACAACTCAAAACTGGAACATTTTAGGATAGACTATATTCTAAATAAGGTAAGTAGCCGCAACAGTCGATTCATCTGAAAAATAAGGGGGTCTATATGAAAAAATCTCTATTTATGCTCTATTTTATTCTGATAAGTTGGACATTGAATACATTTGCAGATACAGGCGCTCACCCTGAACATTCACTGATTGGACAGTCCGGCGATGCTGCACAAGTATCTCAAACCATCGAAATCAAAATGATTGAGAACCGCTTCATACCCGATGAGATAACGATTAAGCAGGGTGAAACGATTCGCTTCCTTGTAAAAAATGATGGAAAAAAACATCATGAGTTTGCGATCGATACCATTGAAAATTTAAAAGAACACGCCAAAATGATGCGTGCTCATCCCAATATGGTGCATAACGATCCTAACCGTATAAAAGTTGCGCCAGGAGAACAAAAAGAATTAATCTGGCAGTTTACGGAAACTGGTATAGTAGATTTTGCATGCCCTTTCCCTGGACACTTTAAAGGGATGCGTGGAAAAATTTATGTGGAGAAGAAATGAAAACGAACAAAAGACAATTCATACTTACATCAATACTAACAATTCATTTAGTCATCACAACGAATTTCGTTAGTGCAACAGGAACTGTCGAAGTTTATAAGAGCCCAACTTGTGGTTGCTGTGGCAAATGGGTGGACCACTTACGTGATCATGGGTTCACCGTTAACACGCATGATGTCGGAAATAAAGAAGCAAGAGCGCGCGCTGGCATATCCCCAACATTAGGATCATGCCATACAGCGCTAGTTGATGGTTATGCGATCGAAGGTCACGTACCAGCACAAGACATTATTCGATTGCTTAAAGAACGACCTAAAGCAGTTGGAATTTCCGTTCCGGATATGCCGCATGGCACGCCAGGTATGGAAGGAGAACGAAACGATCCTTATGATGTACTACTCATTCAAGAAAAAGGCGATACGCGTGACAAAGCGTCTGTGTTCAACCGTTACAGACCTTAATATCGCTTATCAATGAAATTGCAGCGCTGCTTTAATCAGGCGATAATGATCGCTAGTATCTTGTTTTTAAGTAGTTGTACAGAATCAGTTACAACCGCAACGAAACTACTCCAGCAGCTCCAGGAGCAAGGTTTGATGAACGAAGTGAAACGTGATTTTGACGCTAAACAAGTTACACGGGGCCATGAAATTTTTATTAAGAACTGTGCAGTTTGCCATGGTCAGAATGGTGAAGGAACAGCCGATTGGCGGAAACCTTTAGCAAATGGTAGATATCCGCCCCCACCGCTCGACAGTACTGCGCATGCTTGGCATCACTCTACTGAAGAATTGAAGCGCTTCATCTTGAAAGGAGGGCCTCCTGGTGAAGGAAGAATGCCTGAATGGCAAGATAAGCTATCCGAACAAGAAATTGACGATATTCTTGTTTGGATTAAATCATTATGGTCTGACGAAATTTATGAAGCTTGGTACCGGCAAATCGAGCATCGCTAGTTTATTTTTTTGAAAAGCAGGTAAGTCATATGGCGCGCCCAACACGATTCGAACGTGCGACCCCCGCCTTCGGAGGGCGGTACTCTATCCAACTGAGCTATGGGCGCGTGGCTGATTAGGGGATAATCTACTCAATTTTATCACCCACTATTTTTGGGATAGTTGGATGAATACGAACAATCTTAACAGCTTGATCTTTGGTTTGGATAATTTCCATTGGATAACCTGCGATATTCAATCCTATCCCTGCTTCCGGTATATCTTGAAAATGCTCTAGAATTAAACCATTTAAAGTTTTAGGTCCATCTAAAGGCAGCTGATATCCAAGTTTGCGATTAAGATCACGCAATAACACGCTACCTTCAGCAATTATACTACCATCTGGTTCCTGAATAAATGCGCTCGTTTGCGTGGGCGCATGCGTTGTAAACTCGCCGATAATCTCTTCAATGATATCTTCTAATGTGACAAGACCTAGCCATTCACCATACTCATCAACGACAAAACCAATCCGTTTTCGATTTTCCTGAAATAACTGTAGCTGCGAAAACAAGCGTGTTCCAGAAGGGATAAAATAGGGTTCTTGCAACACTCGTTCAATTATGTTCGCTGTGATTCTTTCCCCTTTCAGTTGATTAAAAATTTTGCGAACATGGATAAAACCAATCACATTATCTAAGCGCTCACGATAAACCGGGAGCCGTGTATGATGGCAAGTCATGATTTGCTCATGAATAACTTCATCTTCTGCATCTAAATCAATTGCTTCAATCTGTTTGCGCGGGACAATTACATCATCCACGGTAACCGTTTCAAGATCAACCAAATTGACAAGAATATTTTGATGCTTCGTTTGAATAAAATGCCCCGCTTCCAGGACGAGCATTTTGAGCTCTTCTGGGCTGATTTTATGTGCGGTATGTTCCTTGGGATGTAGTCGTAGCAAGCTTAAAATACCTTGTACAAACAAATTGACAAACCATACTGCGGGGTAAAAGATTTTGAGTAACGGTGTCAGAATGTAACTTGCTGCAAGCGCTATCTTTTCTGGATAGGTTGCAGCAATCACTTTAGGCGTAATTTCACTGAACACTAAAATAGCAAACGTTACTGCGAGAGTACCAATCAACAAGGCCAGATCGCTATGGGCAAACAACATTGAAACAATCACTGCAACCAAGGTAGCCGCCGCAGTATTCAATAGATTATTACCTAAAAGAATAACGCCTAATAAGCGATCGGTATTCTCAAGTAGCTTACTCGCAAGTTGCGCGCCACGGTGCCCTTGTTTTGCAAGATGCTTCAAACGATAGCGATTGATTGCCATCATACTGGTTTCAGAAAGCGAAAAGAAACCAGATAGGATCAATAAAACAACCAACAGCAAAAGCAATAACGGTAAAGAAAGCGCTTCCAAAGAATGCTATCTCTTTTAATTTATGACCGAGGCACTATAAAATCAGCAAGACAAAATCCTGATTGCTCACCGATAGCAAAATAAATGATGGGGTAGATTACTTTTGCAGCCAATCAAAATAAACATAGCTCGTTTGCGGTACTTTAGCTTCCTTAAAGTGCTTTTGTGTCTCAAGATCAACTTTTTTATCCCACCAAATCGCTCTCGCTTCTTTTTGCTGCTCAACAAGATGGGGTCTTTGTTTAAAAAGCTCTCGCATAAATTTAGTATGCTCTGATTCATATATATCGATGACTATCTTGCCCATTTATATTTCCTTATTGTTCTAATGCAATTAACACTTATCATAATGACAATGAAGCAAATCACGCTTCTTAAGTCTAGCTCGCTAGGATAACTCATAATAGCATATCTTCAGCGAATCAACTTATCATCTAAACGCACTTAAAGATGATAGTTTATTTTTTTCAACTAGTTAAATTATATTGCGAATTGCTTTTTTAACAAGAAAATTAAAACTGCTGGCAAAAGGTTTCACGTGAAACCTTTTTTATCGTTGCAATATAAAATACATATGTAATGAGTAAAAATAATTTAAAATCTTGTCTTATTCTTAAATTTCACAAAACACCCAAATCTGTGCAATCCAATGGTTTTTTCAGAAAAATTTGACATTATTGTTGTGGGCGGGGGGCATGCCGGGACTGAAGCTGCCTTGGCCGCTGCACGCACAGGACGAAAAACATTGCTATTAACCCATAACCTCGATACGTTAGGGCAAATGTCATGCAATCCTTCAATTGGAGGAATTGGCAAAGGTCACCTCGTTAAAGAGATCGATGCGCTCGGTGGCGTCATGGCAGAAGCAGCAGACGAAGCAGGCATTCAGTTTCGTACCCTTAATTCGAGTAAAGGGTTAGCAGTGCGCGCAACTCGCGCGCAGGCTGATCGCGTTTTATACCGCCAAGCCATTCGCAGTCGATTAGAAAATCAACCCAATCTTTGGCTCATACAACAATCGGTTGATGATTTTATTTTGGAAGGCGACAAAATCGCTGGTGTAGTCACTCAACTTGGCATTCGATATTCTGCTCGCGCAGTTATACTAACCGCAGGGACCTTTCTAGCAGGGTTAGCCCATATCGGCAGTGCCCATTTCCAAGCTGGCAGAGCGGGAGATCCTCCCTCAATCAGCCTGGCGCATCGGTTGCGCGAATTAAATTTACCTGTTGGAAGATTAAAAACGGGAACACCCCCGCGACTTGATGGCCGGAGTATCAATTATGCTTTACTTCAAGAACAACCAGGTGATTACCCAACCCCTGTTTTTTCGTTTATCGGCAATGCGGGTCAGCACCCCAGACAAATATCATGCTGGATTTCCCGTACTAATGATCAAACCCATGAAATTATCCGAAACGGACTTGATCGCTCTCCTTTGTTCACAGGAAAAATCGAGGGGGTTGGGCCGCGCTACTGTCCATCAATTGAAGATAAGGTAGTTCGATTTTCGGAAAGAGATTCCCATAATATTTTTCTCGAGCCAGAAGGATTGAACACGCATGAAATCTATCCAAACGGGATCTCGACTAGCTTACCTTATGATGTACAAATTGAACTTGTACGATCAATTGCAGGATTGGAGCATGCGCATATTACTCGCCCTGGCTACGCCATTGAATATGATTACTTCGATCCCCGTGCACTCAAAAGCTCCTTAGAAACGAAAGCGATTGAAGGATTATTTTTTGCAGGCCAGATTAATGGCACTACCGGTTATGAAGAAGCCGCCGCGCAAGGATTACTGGCCGGGCTTAATGCAAGCCTAAAACTCCAAGGATATGAACCCTGGTGTCCGCTCAGAAATGAAGCTTATCTTGGTGTTCTAGTCGATGATTTAATTACTCGCGGTGTAACTGAGCCGTATCGAATGTTTACCAGTCGAGCCGAATATCGATTACAACTACGCGAAGATAATGCTGACATGCGCCTGACGGAAATTGGTTATCGATTGGGGTTAGTCAGTGAAGCGCGTTGGCGAACTTTTTCCCATAAACAAGCCACTATCGAACTGGAGCAGCAACGATTACGAAGTTATTGGGTTCGCCCAGGCATGGCTCCTGAAGAACATCAAGTCAAAATCCTTGGCAATAGTATTGAGAAAGAGTATACCCTGTACGACCTCTTACGCAGACCTAACGTTACATATGATGGTCTCATGACGCTATTTCAGATTGAAGATAACGTGAGCAATTCCAGCGTTGCTGAACAAGTAGAAATAAGCGCAAAATATGAAGGCTATATTGAACGCCAACGACAGGAGGTTGCTCGCCATCAGCATTATGAAACAACGCGCTTACCGATAGGAATCGATTATCACCAGGTAAGTGGATTATCCAACGAAGTTCGGCAAAAACTTAATTTACACAAACCTGAAACAATCGGACAAGCTGCGCGTATTTCTGGAGTTACACCAGCAGCAATTTCATTATTGCTCGTGCACTTGAAGCGTGGTTTTATATTATCAAACTCCAACCAAGACTATGAATCTGGAAAAACAACTGCTTGAAGGCCTTGAGGCTATTAACTGTGGTACATCAGATCGGAAAGCGTTATGCACACGCTTGCTGCACTATACCGCTTTGATTGAGAAATGGAATCAGGTTCATAATATAACAGCGGTGCGTAAACCGGAGGAAATGGTTAGCAAGCATTTGCTAGATAGCTTAACCCTATTACCGCACATTATTGGGCAATATGTAGCTGATGTGGGGAGCGGTGCTGGGTTACCCGGTATCCCGCTGGCAATCGCTAATCCGGATCTCCGCGTTACTGTTATCGAAAGCAATCAAAAAAAGATTGCTTTTTTAGATCAAGCGCGGCTTGAGCTTGCATTAAGTAATGTCAAAGTTACTCCCGTTCGTGTTGAAAAATATTTTCCAACACAGCGATACGATACAGTAGTATCTCGGGCTTTTTCTGATCTCGCCACTTTTGTTAAATCAGCACAGCATTTATGTGTCGAAGATGGTAAAAGTCGGTTAATCGCAATGAAAGGTCGATTCCCAGACGCCGAGTTGATGCAATTGCCTGAGAATTGTATCGTTGAACGTGTGATTCGTGTCAACGTTCCTGGTCTAAGGGCTGCACGCCATCTCATTATAATCAAGCCTGAACAGCGTACCCATTAACCATGAAGGAGTTTATCAAGTGGTAAAAATACTTGCGATCGCCAATCAAAAAGGAGGGGTAGGAAAAACGACAACCAGCATTAATCTTGCGGCGAGCTTGGTCAATGCAGGCAAGCGCATTTTGCTAATCGATCTCGATCCTCAAGGAAATACCACCATGGGAAGTGGTATCGACAAGCGATTTTTGCAGCATACTATTTATCATGTATTGCTTGGAGAACAATCGATTGCCAATGTTCGTATTAGCGAAACCAAAGGTCGCTACCATCTGATTCCAGCGAATCAAGATCTTGCTGGTGCCGAAATCGAAATGGTCGGCCTCGAGCAAAGAGAAACGCGATTAAAAAATGCATTGCAACAGGTAATAGCAGATTATGATCTGGTTCTGATGGATTGCCCACCTGCGCTCAATTTATTGACACTGAATGGCCTCTGCGCTGCCCATGCTGTTATGATTCCCATGCAGTGCGAGTACTTTGCACTAGAGGGGCTTAGCGATTTAGTCAACACAATTAAACGTGTCCGCTCTAGTTTTAACCCGGCACTTAAAATTGAGGGTTTATTACGGACCATGTTTGATCCGCGCAACATCTTAGCCAAACAAGTCTCAGATCAGCTGCAACAGCATTTTGGAAAAAAGGTATATCAGACCGTTATTCCACGCAATATCCGCTTAGCGGAAGCTCCTGGGTTCGGCTTGCCCGTACTCTTACACGACAAGCATTCTAAAGGTGCACAGGCTTATCTAGATTTGGCGAAAGAAGTTTTAAATGCAGCAGCCTAATCGTTTTTATCAAGACGCAATAAAATTCTGAGGGCTCAATTTAATGAAACTAAAAGGCTTAGGTAGGGGATTAGATGCATTACTAACCGGTAGTTCAATTAATCAAGCTTTGTCTGAATCCTTGCAGAATCTTGATATTGCTCAGCTTCAACCAGGGAAATATCAGCCTCGTACCAATATGGATCAATCTTCATTGATGGAATTATCTAAGTCCATCAAAGCGCAAGGAATTATGCAACCGATTTTGGTGCGTGCTATCGATACAGAGCGTTATGAAATTATTGCGGGTGAAAGGCGTTGGCGCGCTGCACAATTAGCTGGATTAACACAAGTTCCAGTAATTATCCGTGAAGTTGCTGATGAATCGGCGCTTGCGATGTCGCTTATCGAAAATATTCAACGGGAGAATCTCAACCCACTCGAAACTGCCATGGGCATCGAGCGCCTCATTCGCGAATTTGGTATGACGCATCAAACAGCGGGGGATGCGTTAGGTAGCTCAAGAAGCGCAATTACCAACTTATTACGTCTATTGAATCTTGCGTCACCCGTTCAGGATCTCATGATGCAAGGAAAAATCGATATGGGACATGGCCGTGCCTTACTTACCCTTAATGCTACTAAACAAATTGAAATTGCCCATCTTATCGCGAATAAACAACTTTCCGTCAGAGAAACCGAAAAATTAATCAAGCGTATCGAGCAAGTTCCATTGAAAAAACCCATTATTCAAAATCGCGACCTATTACGCTTACAAGAAGATATTGCTACCAAATTAGGTGCCAATGTCACAATTAAGCATGGCAAGCATGGAACAGGTAATCTGGTGATTCACTATACTAGCCTTGAGCAACTCGATGGTATTCTCGCCAAGTTTTAACCAAAACAATTGTACGCTTTTCTAATTCATTCACCTGGAGTCAGCATTGGATACTCATGTTTTAGCAAACCCCAAACTTGCCGCCATTTTAGGTGGATTAGTCGCTGATGCTGCTTCATTAGGCCTTCATTGGTTGTATGATCCTAACCAGATCGCGGAAATCGAAAAAGAATCTGACATCGCCTTTCGTCAACCGAATGAAAACGATTATGCCAATGTAAGCGGCTTCTTTGCGCATGGTAGCAAAGTCGCAGGAGATTCATCAGGTTACGGAGAAATCTGTTTACTCATGCTCAAGCACCTAGCCAAGCATGGGCAATTTAATCATATGGCTTATCAGCTCGAATTTCGCGCTTTCTTTGGCCCCGGGGGAGAATACACGGGTTATGTCGATTCTCCCACACGCCAAACCATACGGACTTTGTTGCCACTGGATGCCAAAAGTTTTCCAGCGACTTCCGGAGCCGATGATGATCAAATGCCGGCCTTAGCAACCGTACCCGTTTTAGTAGCAACACACCAAGGAACCGTTGATTCACTGATGAAGCAAGTAGAAGAAGTTGTGCGCATTACTAATCACAACGATATTGCTGTCTCAGCAGCCCAATGTGCCGCTGCATTGCTCAATGGTATTTTAATGGGGAAACCCTTGAATCAAGCCGCAACCGATGCGCTACCCTTAGCTGAAGATAATTTGCGATTATTACTCGAACAAGCACTCTCGCTAGAGGCATTGGAT